>JAABUQ010003617.1_pt1 | contig 27974 bp, 36 predicted proteins | sample 5560001 | NCBI WGS metagenome assembly JAABUQ01 (sample SAMN10711888, study PRJNA513371) | rock metagenome | isolation source: Antarctica rocks | place: Antarctica: Victoria Land, Finger Mt nord | collected 2015-12-18 | reverse complement strand
TCAAGCACCGGCCTCATCGCCTCCCACCGAACACCGATCGCACCCTCATCGATCACACCACCAGATTCAATACCGATCCCCGCACACCTGCACAAACCACGCCACTAATTTAGTCGTGAGCCCTTACTGCACGTTCCGGGTTAGCTTAGGCCCCCATCGGTAATTACCCATGGCCAGGATACCCGCTGCCGCCGAGGTTGCCCACCCCACCGCAGGGTGGAGAGTCCAACTCATGTGCCGCTACTCATCCCGTCACACCGAGTCGCTCAAAGAGTGCCGCAACTCCCGCGTCGGCGTGCGCTACTGCGATGGCGACGAACTCGGACCCGCGCGTCGGCGGGCGGGGCAGGTCGCTACGAAGATGCCCTCCGAACGAACGCGCGGTCGAGCCGCTCGAGCTCCTCCGGCCTGGCCTTCGCGCTGACGTAACGGTCCGTGGTCGACAGCTTCGAATGCCCCAGGAAGTCGCGGACGAACACGGGGTCCGATGTGCGTGCGACGAGGCTGCCGGCTGCGTGACGGAGGCCGTGCAGTCGCACGGGCCTCAACCTAGCTGCTGAACAGGCTCGCTTGTAGCGACGACGGAGTGCGGATAGATCGAGACGGCGCCCAATTCGGTTGGCCAAGACGTAATCCGACGGCGAAACGAAGTCGCGCCGGGCTCCGAGCTGAGTAAGGACCGCCACCGCTGAGGTCGACAGCGGCACTACACGCGGTCGACCGCCCTTTGGCAACCCTTCGACTCCTGCCGACAGACCTCGACGGACAAAGAGGACGCGCCCGTCCAAGTCCACGTCGTCCCACCGAAGCACGAGCACCTCACCGACCCGCAGACCTGTGTAGAACAGGAGTCGGAACGTAGCTGCGTCCTGCTGATCCGCCTGGTGGCGCGCTTCGACTTCGGCAGGGTCGCGGATCGCACACGGACGCCGATGAAGTCCTTGCTCGCAGCAGCTCGCGAGCCGCTCCACCTCGTCTACCTCGTAGTAGTCGAGCGCTGCCGGCGGTGGCTGACGCCGCGTCGGTGCCGTCGACCGGATTGCGGCGCAGGCCGAAGGTGTCGCTGCGACACCCGTAAGCGAACATCGAGGCGAGCACCTCCCGGTGCTTATTGACATTGCGCGGGCTCAAGCCCTCCTGGTCGAGGCCGCGCAGGAACATGCTGACCTCCTTGATCGTTACCTCCGCAGCCGGCTGGTCGCCAAAGACCTTCATGATGCGTCCCGCACTCGTCCCGGTCCCGCGCTTGTGAGGGACCCCCGGCTCCCGGAGCAGGAACGAATAGTCCTTGATCGTCGAGGGCTTCGCTCGCCATACCTCCTCCAGCCACTTCAACCAGTCATGCGCAAGCGCGCGCACCGTGTTCAGCGCATCCGCCGCACGCGTTTCGGCCTCAGCTTCGGCGGCGAGATGGCGGGCGTGTTCCTCCATCGCAGCGACAGCCGCCAGGTGGGCGGCGCGCTCGTCGAGCCAGCCATCCGGGCAACGTCCACGGCGCTTCTGCCAGGTATCGTCCGGGTCACGTTCCTGCCAGGCGAGGCCGAGCCGCCGCTTCTTTAGCTGCCACGGCTCCCGTGGAGCGAGTCTGTACCGCCACTGAGCGTCTCAGTAGCACCTTCCTCTTGCCCCTTCGCGGAGACGAATGACGAGGTTTGCCTGCTCGACTCCAGCCATCGTTTGAGCAGCGTAACGCGTCGCCCGACGGATTGGGCATCAGCTTTGGTCAATACGGGTTCTCCATCTCAGTGCAGTCAGGGGTACCAAGTGGGAGAAGACGTGCGGGATCGGGCCCGCAATCTGGGCGCCCGCCCATTGTTCGCGACTTCGGACCCGCTCGGGAGGGTGGCATCCCATCTACTGCACCGAGATGGAGAACCCGTTTGGTCAATTGGGCATCAACCAAGTTGGGCATCAGGTTGGGCATCAAACTGGCCGTCAGACCCCGTGCTTACGGCGATTGTGGGCGTCCTGATCGCCTATATCGACGCGTTCTGCGATACTGACGCCTGGATCGCACCCAGGAGGTCGGGGGTTCGAGTCCCCCTAGCTCCACTGCACGAAGAGCCCGCGTCTCAGATCAAGATTAGGAGGCGGCCGCGACCTTGTCGCGCTCCTGCTCCATCTCCTCTGAGTACTCCCCGCGGCGCGCGGCGCCCGTGAGGCGCGCGCGGTGCTGGAGGGCCGCCTGTGCCCCATCTACGTTCGACTGCTCCCCGCGCCAGGTCTCGAGCGAGAGTCCGAGCAGGGCGCGTCCGTAGGAGAAGCTGATCTCCCAGGGCAAGCCGTCGACGCGGCTCATCGCGTCGAGGTGGGCGCTCGCGCGCTGATCGGTCTGCCCGCCGGAGAGGAAGACCACCCCCGGCACAGCCGCGGGAACCGTCTCTGATAGGCAGCGCAGCGTCTGCTCCGCCACCTCTTGGACATCGGCCTGATCTGGACAGTCGTAGCCGGACATGACCATGTTGGGCTTGAGCACCAGACCCTCGCACGCCACGCGCTGCTCGAACAGCTCGCGGAAGACGTGGTGGAGCGTGGCAACGGTGACTTCGTATGAGCGGCCGATCGTGTGGTCGCCGTCCATTAGGACCTCGGGCTCCACGATCGGGACCAACGCGGCCTCCTGGCAGAGCGCGGCGTAGCGCGCCAGGGCATGCGCGTTCGTGCGGAGGCAGTAGTCCGTCGGGAGGCCGTCGCCGATCGTGATCACCGCTCGCCACTTGCAGAAGCGGGCGCCCATCTCCGAGTACTCGGCGAGCCGCTCGCGCAGGCCGTCGAGCCCCTCGGTGACCTTCTCGTCCGGCGAGCCGGCGAGCGGCTTGGCGCCGGTGTCGACCTTGATGCCCGGGATCATGCCGCGCTGGGCAAGCAGCTCGGGCAACGGCACTCCGTCGGAGCTCGACTGGCGGAGCGTCTCGTCGAACAGGATCACGCCGCTGATGTGCTCCTCCACCCCCTCGCTGGTGAACAGGAGCTCGCGGAACTGGCGGCGCGCATCCTCCGTCGGCTCTACGTCCACCGCCTCCAGACGCTTGGACATCGTCGCGTTGCTCTCGTCCGCTGCGAGGATGCCCTTCCCCTCCGCGACCATCTCCTGGGCGGTCTTCTGAAGCGTGCTTAGTTCTGTGCTCATGGCTGTGCGACCTTTCTTCCCTCGATCACTTCTCTCATCGATCCCCGAGCGATGACGACGGAGTGCGTGAACGTGCTCTCCTCCGCCTGCCACGGGCTTTTCAGCAGCTCGCCACCGGTCACACCGGTGGCGACGAAGAACGCCTCGCCGCTCACAAGATCCTCGGCCGAGTACACGGGCTCGGTGCTCAAGTCGGCATCCGCGAGCGCGCGCTCCTCATCCGCGAGCTGGGGCGCGAGCCGCGCCTGCATGCAGCCGCCGAGCGCGCGAACCGCGCAGGCGGTGAGCACGCCTTCGGGCGTACCGCCGATTCCCATCAGAAGGTCCGCCCCTCCGCCCGGAAGCAACGGCGCCAACGAGCCGGCCACGTCGCCCTCGGGTGGCAAGATCACCTGGGCCCCGGCCCGGTGGATCTCCTCGATCAGCTGCTCGTGTCGCGGCTTGTCGAGCACTATCACCCGGATTTCCTCGATCGGCTTTCCGAGCGCTTGCGCGACCCGCGCGAGGTTGGCCTTCGGCCGGTCGGTGATGTCGATCGCCTCCTTTGCCGCGGCCGGACCGACAAGCTTGTCCATGTAGAAGGACGGCCCCAGGCGAGCCATCGAGTCATCCTCGGCGAAGGCGATGGTCGCCAGGGAGCCGGGCAGCCCCTTGGCGCACAACGTGGTGCACTCGAGCGGATCGACGGCTATATCGAACGCCCGGCCTTCGCGGGTTCCGAGCTGCTCGCCGTCGTAGAGCATCGGCGCGCTGTCCTTGGCGCCCTCCCCAACCACCACCGTTCCCGTGCCTGGCGCCGTGGCCAGAACGCTTCGCATCGCTTCGGTCGCGGCGCCGTCGGCGGCATCGCCACTGCCACGCCCGACGTGGGGCTGACATGCGATCGCGGCGGCGCGGGTGGCGGCGAGTGCGATCACCTCGAGCCGCGCGAGCTGCGCGCCCACGCTAGTGAGATCAGCGGGCAGGGGCTCCTGCCCGGGCGCGGAGTCGGACCCGGCTTCCGCTGGAGCCGTGCGCGCGCTGGGAGAAGAGGCCATGCTGCGGACACTACCGACAGTGGTCGCGAAACGTTGGAAAGTTCGCGTCTCGTTTTCCTCGGGGGGGCGAGAGCAACAGTTAGTTGTTGTATGCGATTGACATCTAGTCATATACTCACGCCATGGTCGTCCCTGGTAGTGGGCCCGATCCTTTCCGAGGAGGAGCAGAGTGAGACGTTTTACGGTTTCGAGCATCATCGTGTTGGTCGTTGTCCTCGCCGTGGTCGCGATCGCGTCGGTGTTGCTCGCGGAGACGGTCACGACCGCCCAGCGGATCAACGACAAAGCCCAGAACATCGCCAAGACGGGCCGAGGCATCAACGCCGCGACGGACTCGGTCATCCAGCTCAACCGGACGAACCGGCTCGCGCTCTCGATCCTCAAGTCTGCGCAGCCGCTGCAAGGCCAGGTCGGCACGATCGTCAGCGTCGCGGGCGGCATCAACGGCGAAGCGAGCTCGATCGACTCCAGCGCGGGGAGGATCAACTCGACAGCCGGCACAATCAACTCGACAGCCGGCACGATCAACTCGACAGCCGGCGCGATCAACTCGACAGCCGGCGCGATCAACTCGACAGCCGGCGCGATCAACTCGAGCGCGACGAGGATCAACGGCACGGCTCACAACATCAACGGCGAAGCCGGCAACATCAACTCGACCGCCGGCGCGATCGGCTCCAGCGCCGGGGCGATCAACACCAGCGCCGGCAGGATCAACGCCAGCGCGGGCCTCGTCAAGAACGACGCGCTGCACATCAACGGGAGCGCCGGCCGCATCAACGGTGACGCGGGCTCGATCCTGACGGAGGCGAAGCTGATCAGGACCGACGTCAGGCTGATCAATGCAAACCTGGACGTGACGAACGGGATCGCCAGGACGATCAAGGGCGACACCGGCAACATCGTTTCGCAGGCGGTCCAAGCCCTGAGCAACGCCGCCTGCATCGATTTCCACGTCGAGGGAGCCCAGGGGACCAACGGTCAGTGCCAGGGACTCAGGGCGGCTACGGATTCTCGGGGTTCCCCGTCGCAGCTCCACCGGGCACAGCTCCAACGACAAGCCACCCGGGCGAAGAGGGGCACCGCGGCGGCCAAGGCCAAGCAGCCCGCTTTGACGACACCGGCCCAGCCGACCCGGACCCAGCCGGCTCCGACCCAGCCGGCTCCGACCCACCCGGCTCCGACCCACCCGGCTCCGACCCAGCCGGTGCCGTCGCCGAGCGGCACTCCGGGGCCGCTGCCGACGATCGGCCCGATTCAGTCCGGTCCGCTCGGCGGGGCGCTCAGCACGGTACAGCAAATCCTCAAACACCTGTTGGGCTAGGAGGGCGAGATGGAGGCAGCAACAGCATCGACATTCTCCCGGCGAGCAATGCCGCCGGCCCGTAGCGCCCCCACCCACCCGACCTTCATCAGGTGGCTGTGGATCTGGATCACGGTCGCCGCGCTGGTCGTGATCGTCGTGATCGGCTTCCTGCTCGGAATCGTGAGCGCCCTGAAGTCGATCGACGGCGGCCTGCTGGAGGCCAATGCATCGGTCAGCGGCATCGGCGCCGAAGCCAACCCGCTCCCCGGCTACATCCAGCAGATCAACACGAACCTCCACCGTATCGACGGCGCGCTCAAGCCGATCTCCGGTGAAGCGAACCAGATCGTGGGCGCGCTGAGCTCGATCAGTGGAGGGCTCGGACAGGTCCAGGGCTCGCTGGTGAACACGACGGGCTCGCTGGTGAACACCTCGGGCTCGCTGGTGAACACCTCGGGCTCGCTGGGAAACACCTCGGGCTCGCTGGTGAACACCTCGGGCTCGCTGAGAAACACCTCGGGCTCACTGGTGGACACCTCCAACTCGCTGGTGGACACCTCGGGGACGCTCGGCACGATCTCGAGCTCGCTGGTCGGGATCTCGGGCACGCTCAACGGCGTCTCCGGTTCGCTCGTGGACGTCTCGAACCGGCTCGTCACGATCGCGGGCTCGCTGAACAACACCTCGGGGACGCTCGACGCCGTCCGCAACAGGACGAAGGCGATCAACGTCACGCTAACGAGGGCCGAGACCGTCAACACCCTCGGTACGCAGGCGATCTGGCGGCGGGTCCGGTTCGCCAACGGCGGCCCCTTCATTCGCCCCGGCGGCAACGACTTCGACAACTCGCTGCGGGGTCCGGGGGGCAACCCCAACGGCCTGACGCCGGTGAGACTCGACGCGGACATGATCCTGTTCGGGCTCGGGCCGGTCAACCTGCACCTCAACAGCATCTGCCGTGCCCCGGTGCTCAACACCGCGACCTTGCCCGGCCTGGTAAGGCCTGGACCGTGCCCGTGATCGGCGGCGAACGGTGAGAGAAGAACGTACGATCGGGTTGGGCTCGGGGCTGGCCGGCGTGGTCCTCGTGATCGTCATCGCCTGGGCCCTTGCCGCAGTGCTGATGCTGACCGGGACGCTGACCAACGCGCGTCAGATCAACCGTCGCGTCAAGCTGGTCAATGCCCAGGTCGGCCCGATCGACAACAACCTCGCGTCGGTGAAGCTCGCCGGCCGCACCGGCCGGATCGCGAAGAAGATCGACCTCGCTGCGGAGCCCCTGTCAGGCGAGCTGAACCAGGTGATCACCACCGCCGGGAGCATCAACACCAAAGTCGGGTCGATCCTGTCCAAAGCGCAGTCGATCAACGGCGTGGTCACCGCGATCAACACCACCGCAAACGCGATCAACGCCAACGCAAACGCGATCAACGCCACGGCCCACTCGATCAACGCCACGGTCCACTCGATCAACGCCAACGCTCTCTCGATCAACGCCACGGCCCACTCGATCAACAGCAACGTCCACTCGATCAACTCGCACGTGCAGGCGATCGGTGGGTCGGTCGCCTCGATCGGCGGCAACGTCGCCTCGATTCGCGCCCGGGTCGTCGCGATCCAAGGGGTCGTCGGCCCGGCCAGGGCAACCGACCGCTCGATAAACGCGAACGCCAACCGGATTCATAACAATCTGGGGAAGATCCTCACGACCGCCAATGCGGCCCGCCACGGCATCGTGGGAATCAACCAGCGTGCCGACGTGGTGATCAGATTGGTGCGGGCGCTGAAGGGCGACTTCGACATCATCCTCGCGGGGGTGGGTACCGCCCTGAACACTCCGACGATCCTCGGACACGCCAACTCGATCGATTGCTCCCGTCTGCTGAACCTCTTGGGGCCGACCACGGGCTGCGGCAAGTTGTAGCCGCCGCGTGTGGCCTGTCTCCCCTGAGCTCGGTCTGACCCTGATGGGAAATAACGTTCAGGCTGCGACCGCCTTCCGGGCAAGGGCCGTTTGGAGTGCTGCGGCGTTCAGGCTGCCAGGGCGGCTTGCTGCAGGGTGACGGTGTGGCCGGGGCGTTGGAGTTGGGCGACGAGCCGGCGGGTTTGTCGTTCGGGGTCACGACGAGCGAAGTACTCGCCGCCGAGGTCGTTGTACAGCTCGCCGGTGCTGATCATGTGCCAGATCGCGCAGATCATCGAGTGCTTCACCGCTCCGAGCGCGCGGGCGTGACCGAGCTGGGGTTTCTTGCGGCGGTAGAGCGCTTGGAGGTAGCTGTCGTTGGTGCGCAGCGCCGCCATCGCGGCGTCGGTGAGCGCGGCGTTGAGGTGCTTGCTGCCCTTGCGGGTCTTCCCGGAGCGGCGTTTGCCCGCGGATTGGTCGTTGCCCGGGCACTGCCCAGCCCACGACGCGAGGTGCCCCGCGCTCGGGAACACGCTCATGTCAACGCCGATCTCGGCGATCAGCAGCTCAGCGGTGCGCTGCTGCACGCCGGGGATCGTGCACAGCAGCTCAGCCTGCCGGGCGAAAAGGGCGCATCTGCTCCTCGATCGCCGTCGAGATCTGATCGATCTGGGCGTTGAGGAAGTCCAGGTGGGAAAGGATCGCGCCGATCAGGACGCCATGCAACGGCTCGAAGCGACCCTCCAGCGCTTCCCGCAGCGCGGGGATCTTCGGACGCAGCTTGCCCTTCGCGAGCTCGGCCAACACCTCCGGATCGGTCGTGCCGGCAACGAGCGCGTCAGGCGTTTGGTGGTGCGGTCGGGTCTTGGGCGGGGCCGCCGAGCGTGGCGCCCCCGGAGCACATCCGCCTGGACAACGGCCCGGAGCTGACCGGGCACGCGCTCAGAGGCCTGACCCCGATCCCTCGGCCGGCCTGGGGTGGGGGTGCCGCGGGGCGCGTCGCGTTCAGCCCGGCAGCGCGCGGAACGTGCCCGCGACGCGATCAAACAGCGGAGCCAGCGAAAGGATGCGGTTCGCCGGCAGCGCTTGGAATACGAGCGTGATCAGCGTCGTGCCCTGAAACAGGAAGTAGTGGGCGTGCGCGCCACGCGCGCCCGTGCTGGGGTCATCGAAGGTGTACAGATAGAGGAAACCCGGCAGGCCGCCGAGCCTCACCTGCTGGGGTGCTCGCAGATAGGTGACGTTCTTGCCGCTTCTGACCACGCGATCGGCAAGCTTCCTCGCCGCAGCGGTGCCGAGCTCGGGCCCGATTGGGGTCTTGCGAACCAGCAGGGAGGCGCCGTCACCACTCGCGGCCAGGAGAAGGACTTGCGAATCGGTCGGCGGGAGTAGCTGCCAGCTGTAGGGATAGCTGAGCGTGAACGCGCCCGCAGGGTCCTGGAACTGGGCAAGCTCAGAAGATGTGCTGCTCGCCGCGCGCTTGGGCGGGTGCCGGGAGGCGGATGACGGCGCCAGCTGCTGGCCGATCAGGAATGCGCCGCCGGCGAAGGCTAGCGCCAGGATCCCAACCAGCGCCAGCAACCTGGGTGCGACCGGCAGACGGCCTCGCTCCCAAGGCCTCGCGCCGCTGCGGCCCGACCAGCGCAACCCGTCCCTCGGCCGCTCAGCGCGGGACGCTCTCGGCCTCCGACTGGAAGCGCGGGGGGGGCTCGGCCTCCGACTGCTGCTGCGCGCCGATCAGCCCGACTACGAGCGCCGCCGCGCCGGAGAAGAGGTGGAAGAAGTTATCCAACGCCAGGCTGCCGTTGACGGCGATGATCGGAAGCTTGTCCAGGAAGCCGAGCAGAGCGGCGGCCAGGTAGACGATTCCGCCGCCGATCACAATGCCTTGCGTCATCGTGACGTCAGGCAGTCGCGACGCCACGATGAAGGCCAGCCCGACCACGATGTGGAACAGGTTGTGGAAGATGTTGATGTGAAGCCCGAGCAGGGACGGGCCGTTGGTCGAGACGAAGCCGCTGAAGCCGGTCGCGGCGAACCCGATCAAGCCAGCTGCGAGATAGACGACCCCAACCAGCAATGCGAACGGCCGCGCGACGTTGCCGCGCACCGGTCCGATGCCCTGGGGCGCCGGCCCGCCGGCGCGCACGGCCGCCGGTCCGCGCGCTCGCCGGCCGGGTGAAACCCCTCTCAAAGCGGATGCGGGTTGCCGAATTCGTGGACTCAAGAGAACCTCCCTCGCTGCAAAAGAAAAACCTCCTCGCTCGGACAGTATATGTGTTTCGCCCAGAGCTGGTAGGCTTCTGCTCCGAGCAAAGGAGATGGAGAGATGCTGCTGACAGCGATCACGACGCATGCGGTGGTCCCGCACACGCCCGGACGCAACATGTGGTGGTACATCGGGATTGCGATCGGCTTCGCGATCGTGGTGGTCGTCGTGATCGTCGCGGCCTCGATCCTGGCGCTGGCATCGCGGATCGGCGGTCAGGCTCGAGAGGGGATCGCGGCCATGGACCGGGCGCGCGAGGCCACGGCGCCGGTCTGGGAGGTCCAGCAGACGAACGTGGCGCTGACTGCGATCTGGAAGGCCGCCGAAGCAGCGCGAGAATCTCTGCAGCCTACGAGAATGGAGGGGACACGGTGACTGTGCTGGCAACACTTTCTTCAGAGCATGCGGTCTTCTGGGGGGTCGCGCTCGGGCTCGGGCTCGTCGTGATCCTCGTGGTGATCGCCGTGCTGACGCTCCTGCACAGGCTGGTGCGCGACATCGATGTCGGCGTCGCCACGCTGTGGACCGTGACCAGGCGAGTGGCGCAGAACACCACCGGGATGTACCAGTTCGCCGGCACGGCATCGATCGGGCTCGCGCTGCGCGAGGAGCTCATCCGCCACGACAAGATGCTCTCCGAGCGATGAGCGAGACCATCCTGATCATCCTGAGCGTGGTCGAGATCGTCGCCCTCGTGATCGTGCTCGCCGTCTACCTACTGGTCATCGCCGGTCAGCTGCGGTCGATCGTTGTGACCCTCCAGGAAGTGAGCTGGGGGGCGCACGCCGTGGAGCGACAGCTGCTGGCCGTGCGTCCCAACGTGTCGAAGGTCAACTGGGCGCTGGAGGAGATCGTCAGCACGGTGCCAGCCGCCGCCGACAAGGCCGAGCGCCTCGCGAGGAACCGAAGCGGGATGGTGGGGACGTCATGACGCTGTGGTGGATCGGGGTCATCGTGTTCGTGGTGGTGATCCTCCCGGTGGTGGCGCTCATCCTGCACCGCCTGCTGCGACCCGCCCTCCAGATCAAGTCCTACGCCGACGACATCACTCCGAAGGTTGGCCTCTTCGGCCCCCACATCGCCGGTGCGATGAGCGAGCTGGCCACGACCCAGAGGTTGGTCGCGCAGGTCCGTCCCGAGCTGGAGCGCTACGGCCGAGCGCTGGAGAGGCTGGGGTGAGCCGATGCCGGCCGTAGCGGTTTTCACGCTGATCGGCGTAGGGCTCCTCGTGGTCGTCCTCGCGGGCTATCTGATCCGCGTTGCCCTCATCCTCTGGCACGTGGTTCGCAAACTGGAGGTTGTCCTCGATGGCGTCGTAGCGACCGGCGAGGAAGCCGCGCCGCTCGGCCAGGTCGCGAATGCGATCAACGCTGATCTCGACGCGGGCCGCAGAGCGCTCGAGGCTGCGTCGGCCAGTGTCCGCGCTCAACCGGGCAGCGGCCAAGAGAGCGCAGGCGCCGGGCTTCGCTAGGCTCCGGCCGTGCGGTAGGGCGGGGGCAGCTATCCGTCGCGCCTGCGAACAACGTAGGCTCGCACCTTCGGGAACTGCTCCAGCGCGACCTGGTTGATCCGGCGTTCGTCCTGGCCCAACCGTGTGGAGTCGGCCCTGACGCTGGCGGCATCGCGGGCGACGACCGAGCTCAAGAACCGCTTCAGGTCGTGGGCCTCTTGCCCGATGACCTCGACGAGCGGGCCGTAGAGCATCGCGGGTTGCACGCTGTGCAGGGAGGCGACCTCCTGGCGCAGCTGCTGCGCCGTACGGTCGAACTGATCGATCAGCGGCTTCTCGGTCCGTACGTAACTTGCATGCTTGCGCCGCCTGCTTCCCGCGACGGGATCAGCGTTGATCGTGCCCTCCACCCGAGTCAGCCGCGACAATAGGCGGTCGATCCGACCGAGCCGGGCTTGGTCGGGGGTGAGCACCCTCGGCGGGGATGATCCGCAGGCGCCGATGCCGAGCGCGAGCAGTGACGCGGCGGCGAGGGCTCTGAGCTGGGAGCCTCCAGTCAGTGCGCCGCGCACGGCATGCACAGATCGAAGCTACGAATCGTGCGCAGGATGTCGATTGAGCTACCCTGCGCTCCGCCGCTCAGCAACGGCGTGGCGAGGACCGCCTGCTCGCACGGGCCCGGCTGTCTGCGGGCGTCCCGGGGCGAGGCAGTCCAGGTCGATGGCGCCAGGATCTGGTAGTTGTCGATCACACCGCGCTCGGAGGTCATGTGGTGGCTCAGGTAGCCACGCGCGGAGCCCCAGAAGCCCGTGCCGATGGTGAAGTCCTTGGGGATCTTATAGGGGGTGGAGATCGCTGCCTCGCCGGTGCGGTTGAGATCCAGGCCGATCAGCGCGTGCTCGTAGGCGACCAGTGCCGAGTAGGCCAACGCGTAGGCCCGTGCCCGGGTCCGCTCGAAGGTCCCCCAGCGCTCGGGCAGGCGCCACTCGAGCTCCGCTGCCGGCAGGGCACCCTGGGGCACCGCCAGCCTCAGGCTTTTCCCCGTCGGCTCGATGAAGCGGCGGTGCGGCAGCTGGTTGGCCATCGCGGTCGTCCACAGGCGCGCGTAGGCGCCGGTGTCCATCGCGTGTCCGTCCCAGCGTGGAGCCGTTGCCCACGAGTACTTGCCCCTGAGGTCCGTCTCAGCGGGCTGGGGAATCGTCTGCTTGCTGGCCGGATGCTGGGCGGCCAGTCGATTGCCCAAGGGGTCGATGCCAACGCCGTCGTTGGCACTCCACTGCTCGTAGAAGGAATGATCGACGTGCTCCTCTACGCGCGCGTTGATCTCGGGGAGGGCGGTGGTGATCAGCCTGCCGTCCACGATCGCGCCCGGGGTGGCCCAACGACGTTCGCCCCAGGCCGCGGCACTCTCGAAGCTCGCATCGTAGGCGAAGGGGTCGTCCCACTGACCCAGATCGATGAAGTTCATCGGCCCGGCACCGAACTCGCGGTAGCGCGGCTCAGCCTCATAGAAGAAGTCCACCACGTCGTTCCAGATCGCCACCGTCCGTTGCACGTAGTCGAGGAACCTGACGATCCGCAGCAGCATCATGTTCAGGTCCGAGGGGTCGATCGTCGCGCTCACTCCCCCCGGCACGATCGTCTGCGGGTGCGGGTACTTGCCCCCGATAAAGACGTAGGCCTCACGCGCTACCCGCGACATCCGCAGCGCTTCGAGGTACAGCTCACCGGTGCCCCTCGTCAGGGCGGTCATGATGTCGGAGATCCGCTCGAAGCCGTGCGTGGCGCGCCCGGGTGCGGGCGCCCGCTCGGCGCGCTGCCACAGTCCGGGGCTCGTCTCCCGGATCGTCGGCTCTGAGTAGTCGGGACCGGCGCGCACGAAGAGCTGAAGCGGATGGTCGTAGAGGCACTCGACCGCGGACATCAGGTTGCGGGCGGCGATCGCCATCGGGGGGGGCTGTATGCCGAAGGCCATCTCACAAGCCAGTGCCGAGCAGGTGGCGTGCGCGCCGCCGCAGACCCCGCAGGCGCGGCTGGAGATGAAGATCGCGTCACGCACGTCGCGCCCGGAGAGGATGACCTCGTAGCCGCGGAAGAGCGTCGCCAGAGCGGCGCTCTCCACCACCGCGCCGCTGGCGGAGTCGACCGTCGTGTGGAACGACAGCGCGCCCGCCACTCGAGCCACGGGGTCGAAGTCCACGCGCTGGGGACCGCTGGTGCGCGCGTCCGGTCCGAGTGGAGCCGGCGCGTCCATTCTAGATCTCCTCCCGGGACTTGGCGCGCTCCCCGAGGACGGGGACGCTGGCTTCAAGATCGATTCCGTCCTGGCGCAGGATATCAAGGCTCTTGGGCAGCGGCTGCTTCTTGTAGCGATTGCCGTGGTGGACGCTGCCAAAGTACTGCAGCCGCTTGTAGAAGAAGCCCATCACCTTGTCGACTGGAGTTCCGTACGCTATATCGTGCTCGCGCCCCCAGGCGCTCGACACGGCGTGGGTTTGATCCCACAGCGGCTCTCGGTTTCCGCTCCTCATCGACATCCGCCGCAAGCGTCGGATGCCGCCGCCATAGACCTTCGACACGCTGCCGGAGACGAAAGAGCCCGGGGGCGCCTTGTAGAACGGCGAGTACTTGTCGGGAAAGCCCGGCATCGTGCAACCGATGCAGGCGCCGCCGGCCACCATGCAGCCACCGACGTGGTTGATCGCGCCGCGCTCGACGATGTTGCACTGCACCACAGGCCCCCAGCAGCCGATCTCCACCAGGCACTGGTTGTCACCGGGCTGGTGGGAGAATACGCCCTCCTCGTAGTATCCGGCCTTGGGGCAGTGGCGGTGCACCGTCTCGCTGAACAGCCAGGCCGGGCGGCCCAGCTCGTCGAGCTCCGGCAGCGGCGCCACGTCCTCCATGAACATCAGGACCGCGGAGAGGGTCTCGGTGAAGTTGTCGCCGATCGGCGCGCAGCCGGGGACGTTTACGACCGGCATCCCGGTCGCGGAGCGGTACTCCGGACCGAGGAAGTCCATCAGGCTCATCGAGCCGGTGATGTTGCCCGCGGCGGCGGGGATCCCGCCCCAGGTGGCGCACGTCCCGATCGCGATGCAGGCGGCCGCGCCGGGGGCGAGCCTCTTCAACCATTCGGTCATGCGGTTGGGCTGATCGCTCTCGAGCTGCCTACCCAGGCCATTCGCGCCCAGAGCCGAGTAGTAGCCGCGGTTCCGAGGCAGTGCCTGATCGTCGGGCACCGAGCCTTCCAGCACCACCAGGTACGGCGCACCCAGCGTACCCTCCAGCGCCCGCCGGAACGGCTCGAGGAGCTCGTGCCCGGAGCCCTCAGAGAACATCGGGTGATGCAGGCGCACCGTCGGCAGGTTTGGGATCGTGCCTCGCAGCAGATCCTCCAGCGACGGGCTCTGAGCCCCGGTCATCGCCACCGAGCAACCATCGCAGCTCATCCCCGCGAGCCACAGCACGTGCACCTCGTTGAGCGAGCTGACCGCTCCGATGCCCGCGTCCGGTCTTTCGCTACCAGGCATCCCGTTTTCTCCGCCGCGTATATGACTCACGCATCTAGCCTATCGCGCTCACGGGCGAAAACTCAAGTGACCGCCGACGTTGGGGGCGTCCGGCACCGAGTCCGCCGATCAGGCGCGCCAAGCTGAGGATCGCCCGCGGGTCGTGGCCGGGTACGAAATCGTCGATGTAGGGCATCGCCGCGCGCATGCCAATCGCCAGCGGCTGGTCGTCGACGAGCATCGGTCGCGGGTTGATCCACACGAGTCGCCGCGACTGGAGCTGTATGCGCCGAAGCTCGCTGGCCAGCACGTCGGGATCCCCCCGGTCCCAGCCGTCGCTGACGACGATCACAATCGCGCCGCGGGCGAACCCCCGCCGGCCATAGCCGCGGTTGAACTCCGCCAGCGTCCTGCCGATCCGGGTGCCGCCGGACCAGTCGAGGACAGTTTCCCGCGCCTGCTCCAGGGCGCGCTCGAGGTCACGCCCGGAGAGTGACCGCGTGAGACGGGTCAGACGGGTCGCGAACACGAACGCCTCGGCCTTGGTGGTGGCCCCCACGGTCGCCTTGAGCGAGCCGAGCAGCACCCGAGAGTAGCGCTCCATCGATCCCGAGACATCGCACAGGAGCAACAGCCGCCGGGGGCGGGTGCCCGGCCCGCAGTAGGCCAGCCTGAGCGCCTCGCCGTCGGTCCCAAGCGAGTTACGCAGGGTTCGCCGCACGTCGAGTCGGACGCCGGAGCGCGCGGGCCGCAGGCGGCGAGAGCTGCGCTCGGGAACCGAGCGCTTGATCTCCTCGGCGAGGCGGCGAAGGGCGACGAGCTCGTCAGGGGCGAACGCCAGCCGCGTGCTCTCGGAGACCGTGTCGGTCGGGCTGTACGCGGCCAGCACGCCCCGCTGCTGGTTGCTGGTTCCGTCCTCACCCTCGGCGGTCGGTATGTCCCGCGTGGCCCGGTTCTGCCCCCCGTCGATCGGGGCCGAGGACCCGCCCCCCTGGCGGAACTGGGGCAGCGCCTCGCCACCATGGCGAGGGCCGCTCATGCGAGGATCGCTCTCGCCGTGCTCGGAGATGCGCTCCGCCAACTGCAGCGGTTGCCCCTCCCAGAAACGCTCGAAGATCGTGTCGAAGGTTGAGCGCTCGTCGGGATTGTGCACGAAGGTGGCGTTGGCGGCCCAGTAGACGTGGGCACGCTCTCGGAGATCCAGCTCGGCCAGCGCGCGGAAGAAGACCAGCTCGCTGTCCACGCTGGCGGACATTCCCGTATCGCGCAGCGCCCGCGCGAGCGTCACGGCGGCAGCGAGGATGGCCTGCTCGGGCGGAAGCTCGGCCCGCTCACGCAAGAGCGCGGCTGGCTCAGCCGGCGACATCGCGACCTCCGTAGCCGCCCAGCTCCGCGGCGCGCTCCGCCGCCCGCTCGACCCGTTGCGCGAGTCCGTCCTGGCGCACGTGATCGAGGTCGTCGCGCTCCTTGAGCAGCGTGCCGAGCGTGCGGGCCGCGGTGGGCGCATCGATCTCCTCGCGTCCCAGCACGTGCAGCGCCTCGGCCCAGTCCAGCGTCTCCCCCACGCCCGGCGCGCGGTAGAGGTCAAGCCAGCGCAGATCCTGTACGAACGCGCACACCTGGCCGGCGAGCCGTTCGCTGACGTGCGGCAACCGCGCGCGGGCGATCGCCATCTCGCGACTCATATCCGGATGATCGATCCAGTGGTAGAGGCAGCGGCGCTTGAGCGCTTCGTGCAGGTCGCGCGTCCGGTTGGAGGTGATGATCACCGCCGGGGGCTCCTGCGCGGCTATCACCCCCACCTCGGGGATCGTGACCTGAAAGTCGGACAGGAACTCGAGCAGGAATGCCTCGAACTCGTCGTCGGCGCGGTCGAGCTCGTCGATCAGCAGCACCACCCCCGGCTGGACCAGCGCCTCGAGCAGCGGCCGGCGCACGAGGAACTCCCGAGAGTAGAGGGGTGACGAGCCGCCCGCACGCAGCTGCAGCAGCTGGCGCTGATAGTCCCAGTCATAGAGAGCATGGTGGACGTCGATGCCCTCGTAGCACTGCAGCCGGATCAGCGGCGCCGAAGTGGCGGCGGAGAGCGCCTTGGCGAGCTCGGTCTTGCCGACTCCCGGCACGCCCTCCACGAGCAGCGGCTTGCGCAGACGCAGCGCCAGGAACACCACAGTCGCCAGCCCCTCGTCCACGAGGTAGCGCTCGCCGTTCAGCGCGGTGCTCAGGCTGTCGATCGAGTCAAAGCCACGCATTCACGGTCTCCTCGATCTTGGCGACCGCGATCGCGAGCGCTCGTTGCACCGCTGGAGACAGGTGCAAGCAGAGCTCGTCGGTGTCAGCAGGCTGGCACCCCACGATCAGCACGCGCTCGGGCAGCACGCCGATCGTCTTGGCCATCGAGAGGACGCGGTCTGGGTTGGCCAGGTGGACATCGGGGACATGGACCGCATCGTTGACCTCCGGCGTGATCAGGAACACCGTCCCCGGCGCAGCGCCCCGCTCCACGGCGTCGATCAGCACCAGGCCGTCGCAGCCCGCCATCAGCTCCTGCAGCAGGGCGATGCCGCCGATCCCCGTCTCCACAACGTCCACCTGCTCCGGTAGGTGGCCGAGCAGCTGGGTCACCGCCGGTCCGAACCCGTCGTCTCCGCGCAGTACGTTTCCCACCCCGGCCACCAGCAGGCGCGTCGGCTTGGTCAACGGCGGCTGAGGGGCGAGCTGGCTCACGCGACGTTGACCGCCACCTGAAGCGTGCCGTCTCGCACCGCGATCGGGACCACCGCCAGCGCCGGAGCGTCCGGACTGTCGTCGATGCGCTTGCCCGAGCGAGCGTCGTAGGCGCAGTTGTGCCAGGGGCAGACGAGCACCGGACCGGTGAGGCGGCCACCGTCGAGCGGTAGCGCGCGGTCGCCGTCGATTGGACAGGTGTTCCTGAAAGCGTAGGGCTCGCCGTCGACGTTGGCGATCAGAATCGAGCCTCCGTCGTCCTCGATCGACTTCAGCTCGCCGGGGCCGAGATCGGCGAGTGGTCCCGCGTCCTTGAACACCGGCCGCTTCAAGCCCTCGATCTGCAGCAGCTCCGGGCGCTGAGCCTGAAGCAGCTCCGGGCGCTGGATCTGCAGCAGCTCGGGGTCGGCCGCCCCGTTGCCGCGCACCTCCGGCTCGGGCTCGTGGGCCACCACCTCCTGGAAGCCGGGATAGCGCTCACGGAGCTTCTCCTCGATGCCGCGTCTGAGCGTCATCGCCGAGGCGGCGCACCCGTGGCAGGCGCCGCTCATCCGCACGTGCACGGTCCCGTCCTGCACGTCGAGCAGCTCAAGGTCTCCACCGTGGGACTCGATGTAGGGCCGGATCTCGTCCAGCGCCTCCTCGACCTGGATGCGCTCGTCGACCGGCGCCAGGTCGTACATGGACAGCAGGGCCTGCGCCAGCGGATGATCGCTCTCGCCGGCGACGAGCAGCTCCAGCCCCGGTCGGTGGATCGCATCGACCAGCTCGAGCAGCATCAACGCACGCTGATCGTCGTCGCGCTCGAGCGTTCCGATCAGCGTGTCGAGCTCGGCTATGGCTTGGTCAAACTCCATATCGCTTCCTCGATCTCCGGCAGCTTGGCCTGGACCTCTGGACTGAAGCCCTCGCCCCAGCTCTCGTCGGCGGGCTCCGTCTCGACCACCCGCACGTCCTCGGGCAGGGCACCAAACGCCTCTGTGACGATCAGCAGGTTGTCCAGCGAGATCACTCCGGTGACGGCTTCCGATACACGGTCTTGGATGTCCTTGGCAGGTGGAAGGACGTGGTCCCAACGATACGCCTTCACCGTCCCCGGCACGCGGCCTCTCGCCACCGCCCCCACGAACACGATCCGGTCGTAGGTCGGGCGGTCCTGCAGGTTCTGCGTGAACCCGACCGGGTGATAACCGAGATCCTCTACCTCGATGCCGTCGCCGGCCCGTGCCGCCAGCTTGTCGGTCATGTACAGACCGAGGGCGCCGTCGCGCAGAAAGCGGTAGCCGACCCCACCCACGAGCACGCGCATCGACCTAGCGATCCGACCTGCTGGGGATCGCGAGGCTAGTGCTGGTGATCGTCCCCCTCCGATCCGCACGCGCAACTGATGATGTCACGCGAGATGGTGCGGTCGTCGGTGTGGATGTGCGTCGTGCAAGGCATGCACGGATCGAAGCTCCGAATCGCCCGCAGCACGTCGATGCCCTTGAAGTCCTCGGGCTTCTCGTAGTTCTCCAGCAGCGGCGTGGCCATCACCGCCTCCTCGTAGGGCCCCGGATTTCCGAACGGGTCCTTCGGGGACGCCATCCAGGTCGAGGGCGTGAGGATCTGGTAGTTCTCGATCACGCCCTTGTCCATCACCATGTGATGCGTGAGGTAGCCACGCCCGGCGCCCCACAGCCCGACGCTGACACGGAAGTCCTTGGGCACCTTGTACGGAGTGGATGTCTTCGCGTCGGGCCCACCCTTGCGGAGCAGGTCGTAGGCGATCAGCAGGTTGTCGTGGGCGATCGCCGCGTTGAACATGATGCAGTACGCGCGGGCGCGGTTACGCTCGAACGCCCCCCAGGTCTCCGGGATCCTCCACTCGATCGGATCGTTGGGGAGCTCGGCCTGCGGCAGCTCGAACTGGAGGCTGTTCCCGGTGGGATGGATGAAGCGCCCCTGCTGGTAGTGGTCCTTCGACATTGCCGCGACCCAGATGCGCGAGTAGGCGCCGGTCTCCATCGCCAGGCGGTCCCAGCGCGGGGCGGTCGACCAGGAGTACTTGTCCTTCCAGTTCGTAGCGCCCGGCTTGGGGATCGTCTGCTTGTTCCAGGGGTGGTAGGGCGAGAGCGGGTTGCCGGACGGATCGGTGGGGAACTGGTAGTGCTCGTTGCCGTTTCCGTTGCCGGTCCACTCCTCATAGAAGGAGTGCTCGACGAACTCCTCGACCCCCGCGTTCATCATCTGCATGCTGCTGGTCACCAGCTCGCCGTCGACGATCACGCCGGCGGGCGCCCAGCGCGCGCGCCCCCACTCGTCGCAGTTCTCGAACGTGGCGTCGTAGGCGTAGGGATCGTCCCACTGCCCCGGCTCGATCATGTTCTTGGGCCGGGCCCCGACCTCGCGGTAGCGCGGGTTGATCTCGTAGAAGAAGTCAACCAGGTCGTTCCAGATCGCCACGACCTTGCGGCCGTAGTCCATGAACTTGAACACGCGCAGCCTTATCTCGTTCAGGTCCGAGGCGTCGATCGTGGTCGATACGCCGCCCGGCACGACCGTCTGCGGGTGCGGGTACTTGCCGCCGATCAGGACGTATGCCTCGCGGGCGACGCGCGTCATGTGCAGCCCTTCCAGGTACAGCTTCCCGGTCAGCGGCGTCAGATCGGTCATCAGCTCCGACATGAACTCGTAGCCGTGGGTGGCCCGGCCCGGCGCGCGCGTGCGCAGCGCGCGCTCCCAGATCTCCGGGTTGGTCTCCTTCACGGCGGGCTCGGAGAAGTCGGGGCCGGCGAGCAGCGCCAAGTGGATCGGGTTGTCGTAGAGGTACTCGACCGCCAGCAGCAGGTTGCGAGCCACGATCCCCATCGGCGGCGGCTTGACGCCGAACGCCATCTCGCAGGCGAGCGCCGAGCAGGTGGCGTGCACGCCGCCGCAGACGCCGCAGGCGCGAGAGGAGATGAAGATCGCATCGCGCGGATCGCGACCCTGGAGGATGATCTCGTAGCCCCGGAACAGGGTCGCCATCGAGGCGGTCTCGAGCACGGCGCGGTTGTCGAGGTCGACGACGGTGTGAAAGGCGAGCGCGCCCGCGACCCGGGTCACCGGGTCGAAATCGACGCGCCGGATCGCGCCATTGCGCGCGAACAGCTCCCGCATCCGCTCAGGGTCGTCCTCGATCGGCGTGGGGGCCGGGGTCTCCCTATACGCGTACGGATTCGCCACCCCTTCCTTGAGCGTGGCGTTCCCCTGGGCGTCGAACTCGATCGGCAGGTTCTTAAAGCACATACAGCTCCTCTCGGGACCTAGCGGACTCCCGTACGTCGGGAGCGCTCCGATCCGAGGTCGTTTCCGTCCTTAGCAAGGATGTTGAGGCTCTGGGGCACCGGCTGCGCCCTGTTGCGCTTGCCCTGGTCGACAGAGCCATGGTACTGCAGCTTCTTGTAAAAGTACTTCATCGCGGACGGCATCTTCTTGGGGTGCGCGTCCCCGGCGCTCGGGACGGTGCCGACGTTGTCCCAGATCCCCGTGCTGTTGCCGGTTCTCATGGACATCCGCCGCAGGCGACGGATCATCGAGCCGTTGACCTTCGACAGCCCGCCTGAGATCGCAGAGCCCGGCGGGGACTTGTAGAACGGCGAGTACTTATCGGGAAAGCCCGGCATCGTGCAGCCGATGCAGGCGCCGCCGGCGACCATGCAGCCACCCATGCCACTGATCGCCCCGCGCTCGACGATGTTGCACTGCACCACAGGCCCCCAGCAGCCGATCTCCACCAGGCACTGGTTGTCACCGAACTCCTGAGCGAATACGCCCTCCTCGTAGTACCCGGCCTTGGGGCAGTGGCGGTGCACCGTCTCGTTGAACAGCCAGGCCGGGCGGCCCAGCTCGTCGAACTGCGGCACCGGACCCTGGTTCTGCAAGAGCCTCAGCACCGCGACGACCGTCTCGGTGAAGTTGTCGCCGATCGGCGAGCAGCCGGGGACGTTTACGACCGGCACGCCCAGCGCGGAGCGGTAGTCCTTGCCCAGGAAGTCTCCCAGGCTCATCGAGCCGGTGATGTTGCCCGCGGCGGCGGGGATCCCCCCCCAGGTGGCGCAGGTCCCGATCGCGACGTAGGCGGCGGCGCCGGGGGCGAGCTTCTTCAACCAGTCGGTGACGCGGTTGGGCTGATCGGTCTCCGACTCCGGATCGAACCCGCCCCCGCCCATCGCCGAGTAGTAGCCCTGGTCCTCGGGAAAGGCCTGATCGTCGGGCACCGAGCCCTCCAGTACCACCACGTACGGCGCGCCCAGCTCCCCCTCGACCGCCTGTCGCAATGGCCGCGTGAACTCGGCGCCCGCTCCGATCGACAGCACCGGGTGGTGCAGCACGACCTTCGGCATCCCGGGAATCCGTCCAAGGAGGAGATCCTCGACGGAGGGATTCGTCGCGCCGGTGGCGGCTATCGAGCAGCCGTCGCAGCTCATCCCGGCGATCCAGAAGACGTGGACGATGTTCAGCGGTCCGACTGGGCTTCCGCCCAGGCCGCCGAGCCCGGGAGGATGGTCCGCGCCGAAGACGGCGCCGGCGTTCGGCACCGTCTGCAGCTTGAGCTCGCCGCCGTTACCACCATGGGGATCGTATGCCATCTGCTTGAGACTCCCTCGCCGAATGTACCCTCGCTGTGTGTAGGATACACATAGCCCGCCGCCACCAGCGCTGGTTCCGAAACGGAGTGCAAGAGATGTGCCTAGCCATCCCCGGACAGATCGTCGAGTTCGTCGACGAGCCACATCACATCGCCAAGGCGGAGGTAGCCGGCGTGAGGCGCAACGTGAACGTCGGGCTGCTGGCCGAGGGCCCGGACGCGGTCGGGATCGGCGACTGGGTGCTGATCCACGTCGGCTTTGCGATGTCGAAGATCGACGAAGCCGAGGCGACCGCCACCCGCGAGTTCCTCTTGAAGCTCGGTGAGCCCTACGAGCAGGAGCTCGTCGAGCTGCAGGGGAGCAGCATCGAGTGAGCGCAACCTCGCCGTGACCGAGCGGAGGCTGATGCCGGTCGACGTCGAGGTCATCAAGGAGGTGCTCGTCGACAGGATCCTGGGCAGCGCGCTGGAGCGCTATCCGGGCGAACCTCCAGCGCCGGTCAAGCAAGCGCTGGAGGCAGACCTGGATCTGCCCGTATGTGACCGCCGTGCGCTCGACATGCGCCTGAGGCGCATCGGCTATCTGACGCGGCTGGTGGAGGCGGAGCTGTTCGAGCCGGCACGCGAGCCGATGGAGGGCCTCGCCGATCAGCTGAGCCGGCGGCTCGCCGAAGGTGAGGACTGGGCCGCAGCCGCGTCTGGTCTGTGCGCCGAGCTGGCGCGCCACGAGCCGCTGCCCAAGCCCGATCCCGCCGACGAGCGCGCGGTGAGCTGGAAGGTGCCGGGGCCCGGCGGACACGTGCGGCATTACGTCGTCGCCGCGGCGATCGCCGATGCCCTGAGCGACGACGCAAACGGTCAAGGTGGACTCGCGGAGGGCATAACCGACGCCGCCGAGCTCAAGCGCTGCTGGATCTACGGCTTCCTCGTGCGCTGCTGCGAGGAGGCCGCGACGCCTGCAAGTCCGCTGTCAGACCGTTGACGATGGGGATCGGCGTCCCTATGTTGTCCCTCCGGCCACAACCCAGGCGCAGGAGAAGAACCCGGTGAGAAGAAGCCGCAGACCAGCTCAGGAGCTGAGGACGACGATCGACCTGTTGCCGCTCGAGGTCCGTCGAGCGGTGCTCGAGGGGGTCAAGAGGCATCGGATCATCGCCGGGGCGCACTCCGACGGGGAGGGCGGGGTCTGCCCGATGGTGGCCGCCGAGGTCGTCTGGCGGCGCATCGGCCCAGCGAACATCGAGCTCGCGCAAGAGGCCGCCCGAGCGTGGGATCGCTACGCCGAGGCGACCAACGGCTGGCGTCCTGCCACCAGGCGTCACCTGTTGGCGCTGCGGGCGATGCTGGAGGCGAGCATCTTGGAGGACACTGCCCAGACCGAGATGCCGCTGTCCGCGGCGATAGCCGAGCACGAGCGCGCCACGGAGCTTCGATCCAGCGCAGATGCGCGGCCGATTGCTCATACCGAGCGGCCGGTGGCGCGTCCGGGCTGTGGACGCGCCCGGAGATGGAGGCCCGCAAGGCTCCGTGCTGGTCAGCGCGCTGAGCTGCTGCGCGCCAGGACCGGGTCGACGGTCAGCGCCACGAACTCGCGGTAGCGGCTGAGAAACACCTGCAGCGTATGGTTGGTGGTGGCCAGCGCCTTGGCGTGTGCGTGCAGCTCCTCCCGGCCGGCGCGTGTCAATTCGTAGATGCGCCGGGCGGGCCCAGCAGCTGACGGCTGCCAGGCCGAGTGCACCAGACCGGCGTCCTCGAGCCCGCGCAGGTTGCGGTAGAGCCCTCCCGGATCGGGACGCTCGAAGCCAAACGGCTGCAGGCGCTCCAAGAGCTCGTAACCGTGCGCCGGTTGCTCGAGCAGCAGCAGCAGCAGCGCCGGCCGCACGAATTTCTTGGGCAGCGTCGGCAGGGCCTCAGTGGGCATGGACATGCTCGGCGCGATCCTCGAGGCACCGCGCCGCGTCCTCGGGGGACTCATGGCACCAGCAGTCCGCGTCGCATTCACCGTGGGTTGGCCTGGTTAAGTCGGCGAACTCCTCGGCGAACGTCCGCTTGCCGGTCTCCTCGCCGTTCACGGTCAGGCTGTAGCCGCCGCTGACCGGCTTCAGGTAGCCATCTGCCACGAAGCGCTCGAGATACGCGTTCAGAGTCTCCGCCGGCACGGCGAGGAAGCGGGCCAGCTCCGCCGCTGGCGGCGCATCGGCCAGGCCCTCCGAGTGCATCCAGTACATCGCCTGCAGCACCTCGTCGCGGATCCGCAGCACCTCAAGCTCGTCCATCGGCCACCAGTCTCCTTGCCATCGCGCCAATCGCCATCACCGCGGGGGAGCCGGCATCGTGATCGAGGGGCGACAGGCCGGCCCGCTCGGCTTCGGGCAAGCGCTCGTCGAAAGGCACGACGCCGGCGACCTCCAGGCCGTGCTTGGCCGCGAACTCGGTGACGGCCTCGAGCTCCCGCTCGTCACGGATCTTGTTCGCGATCAGCCCGATTCGACCGAGTCCGAGGTCCCGGGCAAGAAGCGCCATGCGCCGGCCGGTCTCCAGGGACTTGTAGTAGGGCTCGACCACGGCGTACATCGCGTCAGCGTATTGGGCGGTGCCGCGCGAGAGATGCTCCGGCGAGGCCTCCGTGTCCAGCAGGCACACATCCTCATTGGCGTCCGACGCGGCTTCGATGACGCTACGCACGGTAGCGTGCATGCTGCACAGTCACCCGGTCCCCGCGTGCTGCGGGTGCGCCATCACCAGCAGCGTCACGCCGTCGGGACCCCGCAGCGAATGCGAGTCACAGACCTCCTGGAGCGACGTGCGGAGGCCGACCCCTTCCGGGGTGCGGACAATCAGATCCCGCGCGAGGGTGGGCACGTCGTTGAAGTGCGCCGCGTCGATGCCCAGCGTGAGCGCGAGGTTGGGGTTGGAATCGCCGTCGATCGCCAGCACGCGATGACCGTCGCGCGCCAGCAGGCGACACATGGTTCCCGAGATGGAGGTCTTACCCGACCCTCCCTTGCCTGCGATACAGAGCTTCATCGTGGACCAAAGGATACCGACTCCGAGCGCGCCTGGCCACTCGGTGTCCTTCGCACCTACTTCCGCAAGCTCGCCAGCCGGCGCAGCGTGTCGACGTCGAGGCGGCCGGGGGGGTCCAATCCGTGTGGATCGCTGAGGACCCAGACCGCCGACTGCGGGTCCCTGAAGCCGTCCAGGGCCAGGTCAGCGTCGTCGAAGTCCTGCTCACGCGAGTAGTCGTTCACCACGACCACGCAGAGCAAGCCCGCTGACTTGGCAGCTCGCAGCCCGTTGAGCGAGTCCTCGACCGCGACGGCGGCAGAGGCCGGAAGCCCGAGGCGCTCCAGCGCCAGACGATAAGCGCTGGGGTCGGGCTTTCGCTCCGGGGCCTCGTCGCTCGTCACGATCGCCTCGAAGCGCTCGGTGCCGAACAACCGCCCGAGCAGCGGACGGACCCAGGCGCCGGTGCCCGTCGTCGCCACCGCGAGCCGCACGCCTTCGGCCTCAAGCTCGTCGAGGAGCTTGCTGACCCCCGGCCGAGGCTCGAACTCGCCCCGCCTGGCCATCTCGGTGAAGATCTCGGTCTTGCGGGCATGCAGGCGGCTGGCGATCTCCTTCCGCTCGTCTTCGGGCAGTTGCTGGCGCTCCAGGTAAGCGTTGATGCGCCGCTCACCCCCGGTTATCTCGAGCAGCTCACCGTAGAGCTCGACGTCCCAGCGGTCGGGAAGGCCGGCCTCCTCGAAGGCTCGGTTGAAGGCGACGCGGTGGCCGTCGCGCTCGCTGTCCACCAGGGTACCGTCGACATCGAACACGATCGCTTCCAGGCGATCTCGCCGCGCGGACATCGGTTGTCGCTGCATCCTGCCGCGTAGTCTCCCACGCGGGCTGCCGCCGTCCAGCTTGGCGCCTAGGATCGGTCCCGCCGTGACCGATCGCACCTGCTGGCTGGGTATGGACCTCGGCACGCAAAGCGTGCGGGCTTTCGGCGTGTCCCGCAGCGGTGCGGTCCTCGCCCGGGCGGCGCAGCCACTGACCAGTCACCACGATGGCCCGCGCCACGAACAGGACCCCGAGCAGTGGTGGCGCGCGCTCACGGCGGTGTGTCGCAGGATCTCGGCCGACCTCGGTCCGGTGCCGATCGGGGGGCTGGCGGCGTGCGGGACATCGGGCACGATCGTGCTCGTAGATCGCGCCGGCGAGCCGCTGTCGCCGGGGCTGATGTACGACGACTCGCGCGCGGAGCAGGAGGCCGAGCGGGCCAATCAGGCGGGAGCCACGGTGTGGGAGTCGCTCGGGTACCAGATCCAACCTGCGTGGGCGCTTCCCAAGCTGCTCTGGCTCCTGCGCGAGCACCGCGACGAGGCAGGTGACGCCCGGCTCGCCCATCAGGTCGACTTCGTGACCCGCCGGCTCGTCGGGAGCGAAGTGTGCGCCGACAGCAGCCACGCGCTGAAGACCGGCTATGACCTGCTCCACGACGCGTGGCCGCACGACGTGATGGCCGCGCTTGAGGTCCCCGAGGGGATGCTGCCGGGGGTCGTGCGGTCGGGTACCGAGCTCGGGACGGTCGGCCGCTCGGGGGCCGAGGCCACCGGCATACCCGAGGGCACCCCCGTGATCGCCGGCATGACCGACGGCTGCGCCGCGCAGCTTGCGGCTGGGGCGCTGAGCGTTGGCAGCTGGAACTCGGTCCTGGGGACGACGCTCGTGCTCAAGGGCGTGGCGCCCGAGCCCGTCCGCGATCCCCAGGGCGCCCTCTACTCGCACCGCTCACCCGACGGGCGCTGGCTGCCCGGTGGCGCCTCGAGCGTGGGCGCCGGCGTGCTCTCCGAGCGCTTCCCCGATCGCGACCTGGCGGCGCTCGACCGGCGGGCCGCCGCGCGCGAGCCCGCCAGCGTCCTCGCCTACCCCCTCGTCTCGCGCGGTGAGCGCTTTCCGTTCTCCGTGCCCGAAGCCGAGGGCTTCATGCTGGGCGAGCCGTCCGACGAGGCCGACCACTTCGCCGCCCTGCTGCAGGGCGTGGCGTACGTCGAGCGGCTGTGCTTCGATCACCTCGACCTCCTCGGCGCGCCGGGCGACGGCGAGCTGAGCCTGACCGGCGGCGCTGCCCGCAGCCGCTACTGGTGCCAGCTGCGCGCCGACGTGCTCGGCCGCGAGGTCCGGCTGCCCGAGCACGGGGAGCCGGCGTTCGGGATGGCGCTGCTCGCCGCTTCGGGGGACCAGGGGCTGGCGCAGACCGCTGCGAGGATGGTGCGCGTGCGCAAGGTCATCGAGCCGCGCCAGCAGCACGCGGACCGCTTCCGCGAGCCCTACGTCGGCCTCGTCGACGAGCTACAGCGTCGCGGCTGGCTGGAGCGGAGCGTCGCCGAGCACGCTCGCGCCAGGGCCGAGCGATGAGCTCAGGCGACCGCGGGAGTGACGTTGGTCTGGCTGAAGTCCTCGCCCTTGAACAGCAACGGCCTGCCGGTCGCCATCGCCAGGGCGTAGGAGAAGCAGCCCCCGAAGTTCAACCCCGCCGCACCGCGTCCCTTCCCGAAGCGGGAAAAGGCATCCCGCGCCGTGTGTGCCTGTGCAGCATCGACAGCCACGCAGCGCACACCTGCGGCGGCGAGCAGCTCATCGAGGTCGGCGAGTCCATCCTCGCCGGTCTTCGCCTGCATAACGATCGAGGCCTCGACCAGCGTCGCCGCAGAGATCAGCGGGTCCTCGGTGTCAGCGAGGAGCGCGATGAACCGATTGCGCTCGGGCTCACCGAGCAGCACCGCCACCAGGGCTGATGTGTCGAGGATCACGGGGGCTCAGGAGGGAAGTCCGTCGCGGCCGTAGCCCAGGATCTCCTCCGCGCCTCGCTCATCGCCGACCCGTCGCGCAGCGCTTCGCTGCGCGATCTGCGTGAGCTCCTGGCGGCGTCGCTCACGTGGAACGGCTCCGCGCAGGCGTTCCAGCCGTTCACGAACCGCGACCGTGACGGCCTTCGTGATCGTCTCGCCCGTCTCGGCGGCCAGCTCGCGAGCCAGTCTGT
>JAABUQ010003616.1_pt1 | contig 27976 bp, 28 predicted proteins | sample 5560001 | NCBI WGS metagenome assembly JAABUQ01 (sample SAMN10711888, study PRJNA513371) | rock metagenome | isolation source: Antarctica rocks | place: Antarctica: Victoria Land, Finger Mt nord | collected 2015-12-18 | reverse complement strand
ACGCATGGTCTGCGCACTCGATGCCGACTACCTCCTCAAAGTGCTGGCCACCGCTGAAATCGATGCGTAAGCCCTGAGACAACCCCCCCGCCCCAAATTCGACGATTACCTCATCCTTCACCATGCAATTCTCGGCGGGAGCGACCTCGGCAACTGGCGTCTGGGGCGTTTCGGCGTCCCTTTCGCTGGTCACGAATCAGATCGACGTCGAGTTCAATGCAGAAGGTGGACCTGGGCTCAACGTATACATCGCGCCTAGCTATTTGAGCTTCGTGCAAAACAACGATGCGGGATCAAACGTGACTCCCGGTACGACGAATAGTCGGGGTCAGGTTCTTGTCTATCACGCTGACGGGGGCACTTATCTCATCGGGTACGGTAATCACACGCCGACTTCGCTTTCCTACACGGCTACTTTGTCGGTCCCGGCGGTCCTGCCCCTCGTCGAGTCGGTGTCTTACCAATCGTCCCTCGGCGTGGCGGGTGACGGAGACACCCCTACCGCACCCGAGATCGACAATGGCATCGAGAATCTCTCCTCATCACTCACATGGAAGTTGACAGTAGCAAGCACGCACGCATAGCAATATGCATGCGGTGTATTTTGGTCGCGTCCGAAGCTGCCGTCGACTTTGGCGAATCGGGTCGCGTGGGGTGAAAGGGGGGGACATCGTGCTCCCCTATTAGCAGGCCGATGGTTGCCCTCCCGCGGCTTTCAGCTTCGTCTCGGTCGTCGCCCGCAGGACGGTCACATAGTAGAGGGCCTGGAACAGGGCGACGTAGGCCAGCGCCGCCGCCATCCCCTGGACCGTCGCAACCCGGCTCCCTCCGTTCGGGAGCCGGAGCATCCCGGCCGTGAACCCGGCCGACGCCCCCCCGAGGACGGCGACCATCAGGTGCATCAGGTAGAAGATCGAGAGCGGGTTGACCCGCTCGACCCGCTTCGAGGGCAGGCCCAGCATCACGTTCATCTTCGCCACCTCGTAGATCAGGCCGATCCGGGTCCGGATCAGGAGCAGGCTCGTGAAGATCCCCAGGACGGCCAGGGTCCCGAACGTGACCGGCAGGCACCAGTAGCGGATCGCGGCGATCGGCACGATCGGGTCGACCGGCAGCTCGGTCTTGAGCAGGCCCGTCGAGGCGTTGATCAGGACCGAGGCGACCAGCAGGAAGATCCCGACGGATCGGTTCCGGTCGGTGATCAGCTGGTGGATCGTCCGGGACGAGTGGAGGAACCGGACCTCGGGCGCGAGCGGCCGGTGCGGCGCGGGCCTCCAGCCGGCCGCGACCTCCTCGCCGGCCATCTCGATCGTCGCCAGCTTCGCGTCGACCGCGTCGTCGTCGGTCACGTCGAGCTTGAGTCCGTCGAGATGCTCGCGGAACTCGCCCCCCTCCGGAGTCCGGGCCGGGGTCGTGGCGGCGGGGTCGCTCATGAGAGTCCTGCCTCTCGGGGGGGATGGGGGCCGTTCGCGCGGCGGGGCCAGGGCGTTATCATGGAGGCGTCCTGGCCCGAGGGCAAGGGGCGTCGCCCCCTCCCCGGATGCGACCGCGGGGAGACCTCGACCTTGGCCGACGAAGCGAAGACGTACCGGACCGTCGCCCGGGTGGGGGAGGTGGCCGACGGCTCGGGCATCCCCGTCGAGGTCGACGACCGGATCGTGGCGCTCTTCCTCGACGGGGGCGTCTACTACGCGATCGACGACTGCTGCCCGCACCAGGGGGCCCCGCTGAACGACGGACTCGTCACCGACAGGACGGTCACCTGCCTCTGGCACGGCTGGCGGTTCAGCCTCGAAGACGGCCGGTGGATCGACAGCCCGCGGATCAAGGTCGCCACCTACCCCGTCCGGGTCATCGGGGATGAGATCCAGGTAGCCGTCGACTGACCGGCGGCCGGACCAGGGACCATCCTCATGACTCCGCTCCGGATGACCGAGGAACCAGATGCGACCGACGCGGACGTGTCGGCGGTCGTCGACAGCCTCCGGGCCTTCAACCGCCGTCATATGCCGAAGGGAGAGCCCCTCCCGCTCCGGCTGATGCTCCGCGACGAGGTCGGTGCGATCCGCGGCGGCCTGCTCGGGTTCACGCGCTGGCACTGGCTCTGCGTCGAGATCCTCTGGGTTGCCGACGAACACCGGGGCTTCGGCCACGGCCGGGCCCTGCTCGACCGGGCCGAGGCGATCGCCGTGGCGCGTGGATGCAGCCGGTCCCGCCTCGACACGACCGACTTCCAGGCCCAGGGCTTCTACGAGCGGGCCGGCTACCGGGTGTTCGGCACGCTGGACGACCTCCCTCCCGGTTCGCGGACCCACTGGCTGGAAAAGTCGATCCTCCCGGCGGGAATTCCGACCGATCGCGGCCCGTCCCCCGGCCCCTGAGACCGGGCGATCCGGCATAATGTCGTGGCGATTGCGGGGCGGGGCTGTCATCCTCGTCCGTCGCAGCCCGCCCGACCGCACGCCGAGACAGGAGCCGACCGAGCCATGCGCGCCGCGTTCATCGAGCATACCGGGCCCCCGGATGTGATCCGGGTGGGCGACCTGCCGAGGCCCGAGCCGGGGCCGGGCCAGGCCCTCGTCCGGGTCCGCGCCGTGGCGCTGAACCCGATCGGCCTGTACCTGCGGTCGGGCCTGGTGGCGATGCCGATCCGGTTCCCTTATGTGATCGGCTGCGACTTCGCCGGCACCGTCGAGGCGGTCGCGGCCGGGGTCGACTCGGTGAGGCCGGGGGATCGGGTCTGGGGCTCGAACCAGGGCCTGCTCGGCCGGCAGGGGGTCGCGGCCGAGTACGCGGCGATCGACGCCCACTGGCTCTACCCGACGCCGGAGGGCCTGCCCGATGTCGAGGCCGCGGCCGTCGCCCTGACCGGGATCACCGCGCACCTCGGCCTCTTCCAGTTCGGCCGGCTGGCCGAGGGGGAGACCGTCTACGTCTCCGGCGGGAGCGGCGGGGTCGGGTCGCTCGTCGTCCAGATGGTCAAGCTGGCCGGCGGGCGGGTCGCCACCACCGCCGGCAGCCCCGAGCGCGTCGCCTTCTGCCGGTCCCTCGGCGCCGACCTCGCGCTGGATTACCGGGCCGACGACGTGCCGGCCCGCCTCAAGGAGTTCGCCCCCGACGGGCTGGACCTCTGGTTCGAGACCCAGCGCGAGCCGAACCTCGAGGTGGCCATCCCCCTGCTCCGCAAGCGGGGCCGGATGCTCGTAATCGCCGGCCGGCAGGCGAAGCCCACCCTGCCCCTCGGCTCGTTCTATCCGCGCGATTGCAGCCTGATCGGGTTCGCCATGTTCAACGCCTCGCCCGAGGAGCAGGCCCGCGCCGCCCGCGACATCGTCGCTTGGATCGAGGCGGGCCTGCTCAGGCCGCAGGTCGGCCGGACCTTCCCGCTCGCCGACGCCGCGCAGGCCGAGCTCTTCCTCGAACAGAACAGCGTGCAAGGCGCCGGGACGCTCGCCGGCAAGGTCGTCATCACGATCGACTGACGCCCCGCCCGTCGCACTCGGAACGTCCCATCGGGCCGATCCGCCGATCGGCCCGCAGCCGCCGGAGGGTCCCGCGATGAACCTGTTGACGACGATCCCCGGCTCGATGATGGAGGGCTTCCTCCCGGCCGGCTGGGACCTCGCCCGGATCGACGGATGCTGCTCGCATGGGCCCGGGGAGATCGCCGACCGCCAGGCGTGGTGGCATCCCGATTTTGCGCCCGTCCCCTGCCGGACGCTGGCCGACTTCGACGTGATGCTCGGCCACGAGATCGCCGCGACGATCCGACGGTGCCGCGACCGGGGGCGAGCCTCCGCGCTGATCCTGCCCGTCGGGCCGATGGGGATGTATCGCTGGGCCGTGTACTTCCTCAAGGAGTGGGGCGTCGGGTGCGACCACGTCCACGGGTTCAACATGGACGAGTGGAGCGACCGGGACGGCCGGACCCTCCCCGCCGACGACCCCGGGGCGTTCCAGAACGCGATGCAGGCCGCCTTGTACGGCCCCCTCGGATCGGCGACCGTCCCCGAGTCGCAGCGCCTCTTCGCGACGCCCGACCGCCTGCCCGAGTACGCCGACCGGATCGCCGAGCTTCAGCGGGCCGGGGCCGAGCTGTCGGTGATCTTCGGGATCGGCCGCGTCTGCCACATCGCCTTCTGGGAGCCCCACTTCGCCGCCGAGTATCCCGACCTCGACGCCTGGAAGGCCGCGACCCACCGCCTCGGGGCCAGGCTCCACCCGCTGACGATCGAGCAGAACGCCCTGACCAGCTTCAAGAGCCGGACGACCCTCGTCCCGGCGTTCGCCAACACGATCGGGCCCGGCCTCTTCCTCCGCGCCGACCGGATCATCGGCGGGGCCGACGGCAGCTTCGGCCGGGGGATGCAGTGGCAGGGGATGTCGCTCTGGATGACCCTCCGGTACGGCCCCGACCCGTGGGTCCCCAGCTCCTTCATGCCCGCCCTGCCCGGCCGGCTCTTCTTCCTCGAAGAGCTGGCCGGGCCGCTGGGGGCGGAGATGAACTGACGGGAGAGTGCCGCGGGATCAGCGCCGGCCACCCTTGGCCTTGGCCTCCTCGGCCCGCTTCCTGGCGTTCTCACGGACCCGGGACTCCTCGGCCTCCCGCTGGTGCTTGAGGATCTCGCCGAGGTCGTCACGCGCGCCGGGGCGGGTCAGGTCCTGGCCCGTCTTGACCAGGCCGACGAAGCCGATGCACATCTCGTCGGTCGTGGCCTCGCCCCCGGACGGGCCGACCTGCCCCTTCCGGTGGCAGGCCTGGCAGTTCCTCTGGACGATGGCCAGGACATCCCTGGCGAAGGTCGGGGGCGGCCTCCTTCCCTTTCGGCCGTTCCGGGATCGGGCAGCCCACGGCGGCGGGCCAGGGGACGGCCGGGTCGCGGCCGTCGAGGACCGCGAGGACGGCCTCCTTCAGGTCGGCGCGGGCGGGATGGGCGTTCCGGGTCCCCCGGGCCGCGAACTGGTCGTCGACCCGGCCCCGGTAGCGGACCTTGCCCGACTCGTCGAGCACGACCGCCTCGGGCGTGAACCCCGCCCCCAGGCGGGCCGAGATCTTGCCGTCGCGGTCGCAGACGATCGGGAAGTCGAGGCCGTGCTCGGCCGCGTGGCGGGCGAGGTCGGCGTCGGGCACGTCGTAGTCGACGCTCACTCCGACGATCCGCGCCGACCTCGGCAGCGAGGCCGCGAGCGCCTTGAGCGTCGGGCTGTACTCGTTCGAGATCGGGCATTCGGTCGAGTAGAAGACGACGACGATGGCGCCGCCCTTCGGCGCCGACCAGTCGACGGCCTTGCCGTCGATCGCCCGGGCCCGCGGGAGCACGCCCCCCGGCGAGGCGGCCGAGGCCGCGGGCGAGGAGGCCGCGACCGCGACGACGATCAGGCCGCGGGCGAGGATCGCGATCGGGTTCCGTTTCATCTCGGATCCTCTCCGGTGTCCATCCGTGATGCGCTCGGTGCGCGTCGTGACGGGCTCCGTCACCGACCCGATCCGGCGGTGCCGCTCGGGTCGCCCTATTATGCCGGCCAGGTCAATTCTCGCGACGGCTCGCCGCGAATGCGGGATTGGCCCTCGCGGGTACGACCTGGCCCGAAGCCCTCTCGGCCGAGGGATCTGCGGCGGGGCCGGAGATCGAGATCGGGGATTCCGTCGGCCCGTACCCCGACCCGGCCAGGTCGTTTCCGAAGAAGGGCGGGGGGATCATGTTCCCCCGGGGCACCGACCGGAAGTTCGTCCCGATCGTCGAGGCATTGCTCTGCCCCGGCGGCAGCCGGCGCAACGACTCGTCGCGGCGGGAGGCACAGCCCCCCGCGTCGGCGAGCAGGAGGAGCAGGCCCAATGCGGCCCGCGACCGATGTCGGATAGCCATCGAGAGATCCCCCGGGTTCGTAGTCTCACAGTCGAGGCTGATCGACACGGCCCCGAGACGAGCGCATTGTCTCGGGGCCGAAGGACCGCGATCGCACGGCCGATCAGAAGTAGATCTGGAGCCGGGCCCAGAAGAGGTCGCTGGTCGACTGGAGCCGGCCGGGGGCGAAGTTGACCGGGGTGCCGAAGCCGGCGTGCTGCCAGTCGAAGAGCCACTTGATGTTCTGGGTCCAGTACCAGTTGAGCCCGACGTCGGTCAGATAGACGCTCCGGGTCCAGAGGTTGGGGTCGGACAGGCCGGCGTTGAAGACCTGGGGGCCCATCTGGAGGAAGTTGTATCGGGCTGTCAGCTCGATGGCACCCGGGCCCCGCGAGCCGGGCCGGAGGTCGAACGGCCGGATCGGGTTGACCACGTTCCGTCCCGAGACCGTCTCGCCGGTGATGAAGTAGCCGGCCTGGACGTAGAAGCTCTGGACCGGGACCCGGGTCCGCTCGCGGATGTTGTTCGAGAGGGCATACTGCGTCGTGCCGCTCTGCCACTCGCCGACGACCGAGAGCTGCTTGTAGTAGATCGCCGCGTGGAGGTCCCAGAGGTCCCGGCGGCCGGCCTCGCGGACATTGTTGTTGAAGCCGAGGAACGGGACGCCGATGGCCGAGTTGCCGGTCGTGGCGATCGCGGTCCGGAGCGTCTGCGGGATCGGCCCCTGGAGGACATTTCCCGTGAGCACCGAGCCGCCGACGCTGAGGAACTGGAAGAACGACCCGTCATCGGTCAGGAACGGCCGCCAGTTGAGGAATCCGGCGAAGTCCTTGCCGTCCTGGTTGTCGACGAATCCATTACGAGCCGTATTCAGGATCGCCGCCGCGTAGTCGACCTTCTTCTCGAAGATCTGACCCCACACCGTCGCCCCGACCTGTCGATTGAGGGCGAAGTTGTTGAAGAAGAGCGATCGTTCGGGCTGGATCAGGCCCTGGATCGGCAGCGCGTAGAATTCGTAGGTGAACGGGGTCTTGTACCGGCCGAGCTTGAACTGGAGTCGATCGTCGAAATGGATGTTGGCGAAGATGTCGAGCGGGAGGATCACGTCGAACGCCTGCTGGATCGACACGAAGTACTCGTAGGGCTTGCCCAGCCGGCCGCTGAACATATACCACTGGCGGGGGATGGCGAAGGTGTCGTGGGTTGGCTGCTGGCCCCCCTGCTGATAAAACCGGCCTTCGGCCTGGGTCAGGTTGTGAAACTGGAGGACGAACTCGTCGTCCTCGGTCCGGAACTCGAAGCCGGGCCCGAACCTCCCCTTGAGCGGGTAGTTGGGCACCTTGGCCGGCATGTTGTACAGGTCGGAGGGCGGCGGGTTGGCCGGCGTCCCCTGGCCGGGCGCGATCGCGCCACTGGATCGGGGATAACTCGCGTTCGGATTCCGCGCGGCCGGGGCGTCCGTATTCGGGTCGCGCGGCCCGGGTGAATTGGCGACCGAGCCGGGGGGAGCATCCCGGCCCGGCGGGACCGCCCCGCGGCCACCACCCGTGCCGGCGGCACCCGGTGCGGCGAGTCGCCCGACCATCTCTTCGAGCTGGCGGACCCGCTCTTCGAGCTGGGCCTCGCGAGCCGTCGGCGCCGCGAGGGCCGTCCCTGCCACGGGCGGGACGTCGGCGCCGGGGATCGGAGCGGTGCCGCCGGGAACGGGGGAGGGGTTGGGCGGAGTCGGCAGCGTCTCCTGACCGGAGGCCGGACGGCCCATCGCCCAGAAGCCGACCGTCAGGAGGAGGCAACCCACGGCAGATCGCCGCGTCAGGGGACGGTTCATCGCTCGAGATTCCCCTCGGTCCTGCGGGCTGGCACGAGACCGCCACCATCCTGGGACGGTCGGACGGGGAGATTATCGGCAACGGCGGACCGGATCTCGAATCATTCCGCGGGTTGTGCCGGTTTTGCGGGCAAGGCCGGATGTCCGGGGGTAGGAATTTCCTCGATCAGTCTTTCGATGCCGCCGGCCGCCGCCATCAGGATGACGCCCGAGAGCAGCGCGGCCGAGAGCTTGAGCCGGTCGTGCCGGTGGAACTGGAGTTCCGGCAGGAGGTCGCTGAGCGCGATGCAGAGGAACGTCCCGGCCGAGAAGGCCAGGGAGTTGGCGGCGAACGGCCCGACCAGCCCCGGGTCGAGCCCGCGCATCCCGACGACGAAGACGAGGGCGCCGGCGGGGATGATCAGGGCGAAGCCGAGGTTCACCAGGTGGGCCGCCATCCGGGGGACGCCGGCACGGAGCATCAGGCTGACGATCGTCAGGGCGTCGGCCGGCTTGTGGATCAGGGTGGCGAGGAAGACGCCCCAGCTCGCCGGGCCGAGCCGGCCGAGCACGGCCGCGTCCGCCGCCACCGCGCTGGCGAGGGCGATCCCGCCCACCAGGGTGTGCACGGCCAGGCCGAAGGCCGCCGCGCCCCAGTGCAGCGCACTCCCCTTGGCCCCCGGGTCCCCGCCCCCGGGCGCGGCCGGGTTGACCAGGCCCGCCGAGTGGCCGCGGCCGTGCCCGTGGTCGTGCGGGTGGGTCGGGCAGGGCTCGGCCGGGACGGGCGGGGCTTCGTGGTGGTGGAACGCGAAGAAGCGTTCGAGGAAGAACAGGGCCAGCAGGCCCGCCGCGGTCCACCGGAGCGAGCCGGCCGAGCCGAGGTGCACGGCCTCGGGGAGCATGTGGAAGAAGGCCGCCCCGAGCATCGCGCCGGCGGCGAAGCTCAGGTAGAGCTGGAGCCGGGTGTGGGTCAGGACGGCCGAGAGCGGCAACGCCCCGCCCAGCAGGCTCGCCGCCACGATGGCCGCGCAGAGCAGGGCGATCATGGCCGGGTCGCCGGATGAGGCAACCGACCGTCCGGGGCGTCGCCCCTTGTGCATCGCAGCGTCGCGGGAAATAATGGGTCGTGGCCGACGACCGGGGCCGGGGCGATCCGCACCCCGAGTCCGCCGTCGCCGCCCGGGGACGTCCTCGCCATGGCGAAGCTGACCGAGGCCGAGATCGCGGCCAGGCTGCCGGCCGCGAAGGGGTGGGAGCGGCTCGGCGACATGCTGGTCCGCTCCTGGCAGTTCCCCTCGTCGCGACGGGCCCTGGAGTTCGTCGCCGCCGTCGTCGACCTGGCCGAACGCTCGGGCCATCACCCCGACATCGTCCTGAGCTACCGGAACGTCCGGCTCGAGCTCTCGACGCACGCCGAAGGCGGGATCACCGAGGCCGACTTCCGGCTGCTCGCGGAGGTCGAGTCGATCTCCACCGACCGATAGAGCCCCGGTCTCACGCGGCGACCACGACCGGCAAGCGTGGCTCGCGTCCGCCCCGCGAGCCCGATCAGCCCGCGGCGCCGGGGCGCTTCGGCCCCGACTGGCCCGGGGCGAGCCGGCGGAACTTGGTCTTGGGGAGGTTGTAGACCCCGCTGGCGGCGGTCCAGCGGTCGTCCTCCTGGAGCAGCGCCATCCGCTCGGCGCGGGTCAGGACGTTGCGCGACCGACCCATGCTGGCCGCCTTCTTCAAGCTCTTGTCGATCGACATCAGGCCACTCCCGGGTCGGATCGCCGGTCTCCCGGCGGTCGGCCCTCCGCGGATCCCCGGCGGTCCCGGGTCTCTTCGGGTCGGATGGACGAACGGGCGGAGGCACCGCGATCGACGCGGCGTCCCGTCATGAGGTCAAATCTTAGGGTCCGACCCCCGAAAACGCAAGGGGGAGGGTTGTCACTCCGGCCGGCGAACGGGGCCGGACGCTGGGCGAGCGTCGAGGCGTCTGCTAAGCTCTCCGATCGTCCGCGTCCCGGCCGCGACGTCGGGACCGTCCTGCCCCTCGCCTCCGGGCCGCGCGAGGGGCCGGGCAAGGAGGCGGCCGACGACGGCCACGGGCCCCGGCGAGTCGCCGGGCGGACAACCCTGCTCGCCGCCCGGCCCGCGATCCCGCCCGGGACCCGAGCCGGCCGGCCGACCGTCCCTCGACCCTCGTACCGGATCGGAGCCGATCGGATGTCCACAGCCCTGCCTGAGTTGTATCTCCACGACCGATTCGTGGCCCGCCGCCAGGTCATGAAGATCTTCGGCGCCGGGTTCCACCTGTACGCCCCCGACGGGCATCTGATCGCCTACTCGAAGCAGAAGGCATTCCGGCTCAAGGAGGATATCCGGGTCTTCGCCGACGAGGCGATGACGCACGAGGTCCTCTGGATCCAGGCCGACCGGATCGTCGACTGGAGCGCCGCGTACCAGGTCCGCGACTCGCAGACCGGGGAGCACTACGGGACGCTCCGCCGCAAGGGCTGGAAGTCGATGTTCCGCGACTCGTGGGAGGTCCTCGACGCCGAGGGGACCGTCCGCGGCCGCGTGATCGAGGACAGCGGCTGGATGGCCCTGGTTCGGCGGACCGTCGACCTGGCGTCGCTCTTCTTCCCCCAGAAGTTCCGGATCGAGGTCGGCGACGCCGTGATCGGCACGATGAAGCAGAACTTCAACCCGTTCGTCCACAAGTTCTTCGTCGACCTGAGCGGCGACACCGACGGCCTCCTGCCCCGCCCCCTGGCGGTCGCGACCGTGGTGCTCCTGCTGGCGATCGAGGGGCGCCAGGGCGGTGGGGGGATCAACTTCGGCGGCTGACCGGCCGGGGGATGAACAAGGCCCCACGCGCCGGCCGGTCGGGGCCGGAGGGGCGTGGGGCCTTGGGATTCTTGCGGGCGTGAAGGGCTGCCGGTTACTTGTCGTCGTCCTTCTTGAAGACGGCGTGACAAGCGGAGCAGGTCTTGCCCATGCTCTTGAAGGAAGCACTAACCTGTTCATGGGTGGCGTCGGACTTCTTGGCAAGCGCAGCGAGTTCGTCGGCCGACTTGACCATGTCGTCCATGAGCTTGGTCCAATCCTCGTGTGGCTTTTTCTCCTTCTCGGACGGACCCTTGTCGTCCCTGACCTCCTTTCCGAGCTTGGCGATCTCCTCAGCGTCCTTCGCGACGTTCTTGCCGTCCTTCCTCCAGGTCGCGACGGTCCTGGTCGCCTTCCGGATCGCGGAACTCTTGGCGTTAATCTTCTCCATCTGCTTCTCGAGCGAGATCTTCTCGTCGGCGATCGAGAGGCCGGCGACGGCCAGGGTCACGCCCAGCAGGGTGGCCGTCGTGACGGCGAACTTGCGCGGGATCATGGGAGGCTCCGGGGTGTCGAGTCGGGTGGGAGAGGCCGGCGGGGTCGGACGGCAAGTCGGCCGATCGCCCCGATCGGCGGCGATGGAGCATGAGGTCTCGATCAAGATAGCCCGCCGCGACGGCCCGATCAAGCAGTGAGGCGGGTCGGCTCGCCTCGCGATTCGACCGACGCCCGGCCGCGGGTTACACTAGGATGCCCGCGACGGGGCCGCCGCCGTTCCCTTCCACACATCCAACCGCGGACGACCATGCCCGACCCCGCGCCCCGGCCGATCGACTACAAGGCGGCGGGCGTCGACCTCGACGCCTACGACGAGACGATGCGGCGGCTCCCGCCGCTGATGTCGCGGACCTTCGGCCCGCGCGTCCTGCGATGGCCCGACGGCTTCGCCGGCCTCTTCCGCCTCGAGGACAACGTCGGGCTCTTCTCGCGGAAGTATCGCGACCCGGTCCTGGTCGCCTCGACCGACGGCGTGGGGACGAAGCTCAAGCTGGCCTTCGCCGCCGGCCGGCACGAGACGGTCGGCATCGACCTGGTCGCCATGTCGGTCAACGACTGCCTCTGCGCCGGGGCCGAGCCGCTCCTGTTCCTCGACTACGTGGCGATGTCGCGCGACGACCCCGCGCTGACCGCCTCGATCGTCCAAGGCGTCTCGGACGGCTGCGTCGAGGCCGAGTGCTCGCTGCTCGGCGGCGAGACCGCGATCCTGCCCGACTTCTACCAGCCGGGCGAGTACGACCTCGCCGGCTTCTGCGTCGGCGTGGTCGAGCGGAAGCACGTCCTCGACGGCCGCGAGGTCCGGGTCGGCGACAAGGTCGTCGGGCTCGCCTCGACCGGCCTGCATTCGAACGGCTACAGCCTCGCCCGGCGGATCGCCTTCACGCACGCGGGCCTCTCGCCCGAGAGCCACGTCCCCGAGCTGGGCCGGTCGGTCGCCGACGAGTTCCTCGAGCCGACCCGGATCTACGTCCGGGCCGTCAAGGCGGTCTACCGGAACTACCGGGTCAAGCGGACCGTGCACGCGATCGCCCACATCACCGGCGGGGGGCTGATCGAGAACCCGCCGCGGGTCCTCCCCGAAGGCACGGCGATCCGGCTCCGGCGGACGTGGGACGTGCCGCCCGTCTTCCCCTGGCTCCAGGCCCTCGGCAACGTCCCCGACGCCGAGATGTTTCGCGTCTTCAACATGGGGATCGGCCTGGTCCTGATCGTCGCCGGATACTATGCCGACTCGATCGTCCGCGCCATCCGCCAGGATGCGAACGTCCCCGCCTGGGTCATCGGCGAGGTCATCCCGGGCGACAGGACGGTCGAGTGGGCCTGAATCCCGGGGAGTCTCCGGACCCGGCCGGACTGCCGTGGGTCACTTCGTCGTCGATACCGCGGCCTTCGCGGGCGGGGCGACGACGGCGTGCATGTCGGCGACGACGGTGCGGAGGTCGGCCGGAGGGAGGCCGGCGTCCTTGAGGATCGCGTGCGACCGCTGGATCGCCTCGTCGACCTCGGACTTGGGCAGGTGATGGCCGTTGAGCACGACCCGGAGGTCGCCCGCCAGGTCGGCCGTGTCGATGGCGAGGTTCTTCCGCCGGGTCATCGCGTCGGCGAGGTTGTGGGCGAGCTTCTGGACGGCCGGGGCGTCGGGCTTCGGGTTGCCCTCGATCATCGCCGCCATGTCGCCCTTGAGGGTGTTCCGGTGGGCGTCCGCGACCTGGAAGCGGGGCGGGAGCGAGTCGAGGTCCGAGACCACCTTCTGATAGTGACGCTCGGCCGGACTCATCCCCTGGTTCGCGATCGTCGCCCGATTGGTCGTGTTCCGGTAGTGCGGGTAGCGGTTGTTCCGGTGGCCGTAATGGTGCTGGCCCCCGTGATAGCCCGCGCCGTAGGCCATCGGCATCCCGAGCATCATGCCGGCCATCATGTTCTCGGCGGCCAGCGCCTGGGCCTGGGTCTGCACCCGGGAACCGGCCGCGAAGTTCGTCGTCCTGCCGTTGGCACCCGGGAACGACGACCACCCGTTGATGTTGTTGATGCTGCCGTAGTTCGACACCCCGTTGGGCGTGAAGTTCATCGAGCCATTGGGGAACGTGATGGCATTGCTCGGGAAGTTCATCGCGTTGCTGGGGAAGTTGAACCCGTTGTTCGGGAAGGTCATCGCGTTGTTGGGGAACGTGATCGCGTTGTTCGGGAAGTGCATCGGCGCCGGGGTCGGGGCGGCAGCTTGGTGGGACTGACCGCCGCCGTTCTGGGCCTGATGGGGCGCGGCCTTGTGCTGGGCGATCGACGTCTGGGCGACCGCCAGGATGAGGGCCGGGGCGGCCATCGCGCACGTGATGAGGCGTCGCATCGAGAGGGCTCCCGTCGTCGCAATCGCCGGGGGACGGCCCCGAGGAGGCCGGCGAGCCCGGGCGGAGAGGGTGTCGGACGCGGCGCGGACCGGCCGCATTCGATCTAACACCAGTCTACGCCTTTCGGATCGCGAGCCGCCACCGATTCCGGCGGGGTGGGCCCGGTCAGGCGAACAGCTCGGTGATCGGCCGGCCGGAGTTGATCCGCATCGGCCGGCCGAGGGGGTCGACGACCTCCCGGGCCGGGTCGATCCCCAGGGCGTGCAGGATCGTCGCGCCGAGGTCGTCCGGGCTCACCGGATTCGAGGCCGGGTAGGCGGCCCAGCGGTCCGAGGCCCCATAGACCTGCCCGCCCCGGACCCCGCCCCCGGCCAGGGCCGCCGAGTAGCATCGCGGCCAGTGCTCGCGGCCGGTCCCGTTCTGGACCTTCGGGGTCCGCCCGAACTCGCCGACCCAGACGACCAGGGTCTCGTCGAGCAGGCCCCGTGCGGCCAGGTCGTCGAGCAGGGCCGAGAACCCCCGGTCGGCCGGGGGCATCAGGCGATTCTTGAGCTGGTTGAAGTTGTCGCCGTGGGTGTCCCAGAAGTTCTGGCCGTCGTTGTGCCAGTTCACGGTCACGAGCGGGACGCCCGCCTCGACGAGGCGACGGCCGAGCAGGAGGCACTGGCCGTGGATGTTCCGGCCGTAGGCGTCGCGGAGCTTCGGGTCTTCGCGGTCGATCTGGAAGGCCCCGCGGGCCTCGGCCGAGGCGAGGGCGTCGAACGCCCGGTGCTGGTAGCCGGACCAGGAGCCCGGCCCCGCGCCGTCGATCGCGGCCGAGTCGACCCGGTCGAGCAGGCCACGGCGTGCCGCCAGGCGATCGGCGGTCATGCCCTCCGGGAGGGCCAGCCCCCCGACGTGGAAGCCCGGGGCGTTCGGGTCGCCGTCGACGGCGAGCGGGTCGAACGCCTTGCCGAGCCACCCGGCGTTCTGTCCCGGGGCCCGGCCGCCGGGCGCGGCGGGATGCATGACCGTCCAGGGCATCGTCACGGCCGGGGGCAGCGCCCCGCGCCTCGGGTGCAGCTTCGCCACGATCGAGCCGAGGTGCGGCCAGTCCTGGGGCGATGGCGGCGCGGCGTCCGAGTGGGGCCGGGGGGCGAGGTGGCCGGTCAGCAATCGATGGGCGCTCGACAGGTGGGCCTGGTCGTCGTGCGTCATCGACCGGACGATCGCCAGCCGGTCGGTCCGGGCCGCGAGCGCGGGGAAGTGCTCGCCGATCCGGACGCCGGGCGTCCTGGTCGCGATCGATTGGAACTCGCCGCGGACCTCGCGGGGGGCGTCGGGCTTCGGGTCCCAGGTGTCGAGCTGGCTCGGCCCGCCCCACATGAAGATCAGGAGGCACGACCTGGCCTGGCCGAACCCCGCGCCCGCGACGCGGCCCGCCTCGGCCGCCGCGGCCAGGTCGCGCCCGCGGAAGAGGCCGGGCATCGCCAGGCCGGTCATGGCCAGGGCACCGGCCCGGATCGCCTCGCGACGCGACGGGCCGGCGCATCGCGCCGACCCCCCCTGCCCGGCCGTCGTGCCGTCGTGTCGCATCGCGAGGCCCTCCCGCCCCGCGCCGCCGGGCTCGACGTTGAACCTTTGACGAACAAAGGGGCCGACCGGAGTCTAGCCCCCCCTCGCCCTCGCTGTCCAGCGCGACCCGTCCGACGCTTCCGAAGTCCGGAGGTCGAGACGTGATCGGGCGACACCGACACCGATCCGGTTCGGGTCGGTTCGCCCGGCACGGGACACTCTCGGACCTCGTCCGCGATCGATCAGCCGCGCGGGCCCTTCGGCAGGGCGCGGGGCGGCGTCGTGACCTGGAACGTGTACGAGTGGCTGAGCTGGCTCGTGTACCCCGAATCCTGCGTCCGGGCCTGGACCGTGTAGGTGCCGTCGGCCAGCGGGGTCGTCGGCTGGATCGTGTAGCGGCCGCCCTTCGGCACGACGCCGGAGGCCAGGACGCTGCCGTTGGAGGCGTCGACGACCTGGATCGTCAGCCCGTCGTAGGAGTCGCCGACGAATCGCGGGGAATGATTCGTGGTGACGTTCTTCGTGTGGCGGACCAGGTCGGCCGGGGCGATCGTCGGCACGCTCGGGGCCTGGAACGGCTGGCCGACCGCCTGGGTGAGCTGGGCGATGATCCCGAAGTCGTTGATCGCCTGGAACGTCGGCTCGGGGCCCCTGGCGTCCAGCTCGGCGAGGGCGAGCATGTCCGAGGTGAACTTGGTCCGGAGCGCGTCGGGGGTGCCGGACGACGCCAGGACCGCGTCGAAGGCCTTGACCAGCGACGTGGCGTGGAGCGGGCTCAGGGTCTTCGTCGGCGAGACGCTCCGGATCGTCCGGTTGAACTCGTTCAGGACCGAATGCAACGGGTCGTGGATCTTGCCGATCAGGGCCCGGAGGTCGTCCTGGATCGGGGCGGTGACCGAGGCCGGCAGGGGCCGGTCCGGCTGGTACGACTTCATAAAGAACGGCAGGCGGTCGATCCGCTGGTTCCGCTGGGCCAGGTTCTGGGGGATGTCGTTGGGCGCGGCGGTCGGGCCATTGACGCCGAAGATCGACGCCTGCTTCGTCGTGCTCAGGAGCAGGCGACGCTCGAGCGCGTGGTCGACCCCGAGCGAGGTCGGGATATAACGGCGGCGTTCCATCGCCGGGACTCCAGAGAGGGACGGAGGGCGGAATGACCTCGGCGCGCGTCGGCGGCCGGCTTCGGGCAGATCAGTAGCAAAAAGGCTCAAGTCTGACCAGCCGGGTTCGCCGGGCCCGCGCCCCGGCGTTCGAGCGCCATCCGCAGGTACGACCTCGGCTCCACGTCGTCGAGGCCCAGCTCGCGGGCCAGGCCAAGCACGGCGGACTGGGCCCCGGCCATCTCGTCGGGCCCGGCCAGGGCCTCGACCTCGGCGAACGTCCCCAGGCCCTCCGCGACGTCCACCGCGACCTCGATCGGCCGCCCCCCCCGGACGAGCCGATACGACGTCCTCACCTTGCGGACCGTCGCCACCTGCCGGAAGCCGAGCTTCTCGAAGATCTTCAAGAGGCCTGCCAGGTCCTCGGGCCCGTCGGCGAAGGGGATCTCGATCTCCTCCCGGGTCTTCGTCGGCCCCCCCTGCTTCGGCCCCTTATAGGTGATCCGGTTGCGTCCCCCCTCGCGCCTGAGGCGGAAGGCCTCGTCGGAGCGGGCGAAGTCGCGGGTCGGGTGCGCCAGGTAGATGTCTTCCTGCTCGACTCCGGCCCCGGCCGCCGCGGTCGCGCCCAGGTCCGACAGCCGACGCTCGAGTCCGGCCCGATCCCCCGCGCGATACTTGACCTCGATCTCGTATCCCATCCCGACAAGCTACGGCGCAGCCGGGGCGCGATCAACCCGACCTGACGCGACGTGGCAGACGCCGAGCGGCCCGGGCTCGGTGACCTCCGCAATATTCCTCGGCCGCCGCGAATACACTGGCGCGGGTCGTCGGGGGGGCCGGGACGTGCCGGCAGGACACGCCCGACGACCCGATCCCAGGGGGCGGCGGCCGGACGTCACCGGCCGCGACGCAAGCCCCGGGGCGACCGTAGCGGAGGTCCATCACCGTGGAAGCGGCTCTGGGTTGGGGCGCGGGTGTCGTCCTGTTTGCGGCCGAGGCGACGAGCGCCGGCACGTCCTCCTTGCTCTGGGCGGTGGGGATCGTGCTGGGCGTGATCGCGGCCTGCGAGCTGTCGGGGCTCCGGTACATCGCCAACAATCGGGTCGGGGTCGTCGAGAAGCTCTGGTCGTTCAAGGGGTCGGTCGGCGAAGGCCGATTCGTCGCGCTGGGGGGGGAGGCGGGTTACCAGGCCGACGTCCTCCGCGGCGGCGTCCATTTCGGCTACTGGCGGTGGCAGTTCCGGATCCACAAGGTCCCCCTGGTGTCGGTCCCCCAGGGGAAGATCGGCTACCTCTACGCCCGCGACGGCGAGCCGCTCGAGCCGAGCCAGACCCTCGGCCGCGAGATCGCCTGCACCAACTACCAGGACGCGCGGGCCTTCCTGGTCGGCGAGCCGGCCTCGGCCGAGGGGGCGGCGGGAGGCCACACCGAGGCGATGCTGGGCCAGCGGGGCCGGCAGCGGCCGATCCTCCGCGAGGGGCTGTACGCGATCAACCTCGCCCTCTTCGTCGTCATCACCGAGGACACCGTCTATCGGCTCGACCTCCAGGGCCAGCGCGAGCTCAAGACGATCGTCTCGTGGCAGACCGAGCTGAAGGGGGTCGGCGGCTTCGACCCCGTGGTGATCGGGGCGCCGATCGAGGCCCCCGACCCGATCAACCCCGAGAAGCGGATCACGGTCGACTCGATCGGGATCGTCACCATCCAGGACGGTCCGTCACTCCCGCCCGGCGAGATCATCGCCCCGGCCGTCGGCACCGATCGCGAGGCCAAGTACTTCCACAACAATTTCCAGGACCCCGAGGCCTTCCTCGAGGCGGGGGGCCGCCGGGGACGGCAATTCGTCACCCTCACCGACGGCACCTACTTCATCAACCGATGGTTCGCCACCATCGAGCGGATCCCCAAGACGGTCGTGCCGATCGGCTACGTCGGCGTGATCGTCAGCTACTACGGCCGGACCGGCCTGGACATCTCGGGCGACACCTTCCGACACGGCGAGCGCGTCGGCGACGGCGAGCGCGGCGTCCTCGAACGGCCGCTCGGCCCGGGCAAGTATCCGTTCAACACCTACGCCGGCAACATCATCCTGGTCCCGACCACGAACTTCGTCCTCCACTGGGTCACCGGCCGGACCGAGACCCACCGGTACGACGAGAGCCTCCGGTCGGTCGACCTCGTGACCAAGGACGCCTACGAGCCGAGCCTGCCGCTCTCGGTGGTCGTCCACATCGACTACCAGCGGGCCCCGAGCGTGATCCAGCGGTTCGGCGACGTGAAGAAGCTGATCACCCAGACCCTCGACCCGATGCTCAGCGCCTTCTTCCGCGACGTCGCGCACAAGAAGACGATGCTCCAGCTCCTCCAGGAGCGCGACCTGATCCAGCGCGAGTCGAAGGAGGAGCTGCTCCGCCGGTTCCGCGAATTCGACATCGAGTGCGTCGACGTCCTGATCGGCAAGCCCGACACGGCCGAGGTCGGCGGCAAGATCGAGACCCTGCTCGAACAGCTCCGCCTCCGCCAGCTCTCGATCGAGCAGATCGAGACCTACCAGCGCCAGCGGGCCGCCAGCGAGGGGCTCAAGACCCTGCACGAGGCCCAGGCGCACGCCTCGATGCAGACCCAGCTCACCAACTCGCTGGTGCAGGTCCGGATCGCCGAGAACGAGGGGGACGCCTCGCTCGCCCGGGCCCGCAAGCAGGCCGAGCAGCTCGTCGTCACGGCCGAGGCCGAGAGCCAGCAGCGCGTCCTGGCGGGCCGAGGCGAGGGCTCGCGCGTCCTCCAGGTCGGCCTCTCCGAGGCGTCGGTCCTGCTCCGCAAGATCCAGTCGTTCTCCGACCCGAGGCTCTACGCCCTCGCCCAGGTCGTCGAGCAGCTCTCCCGGAGCACCCAGCCGCTCGTCCCCGAACGCGTCTTCATGACGGGCGGCGGCACGGGCAGCCCCGGAGACGGGGGTACTGGCAACGCCCTCGGCGCGGGCCAGGGCATCCTCGGCACCTTGCTCAACCTGCTCGTCGCCGAGAAGTCGGGCTTCAGCCTCTCCGAGGGCGGCGACAACTCGGGCCTCCGCGAGCTCGCCGACCGGATGGCGGGCCAGGCCCTCGAATCGATGCAGAAGGCGGCCGGCGACCCGACTCCCTCGCAGTCCGACGCCGTCCTGCCGACCGCACCCGACGAGAACGGCAAGGCACGCGAAGTCGCCCTGCCCTGATCGGGCCTCGCCGATCACCGACCCGACGCCGACGACCTCGTCGGCGTCGCGATCGGGCGGCCTTGCCTGACCTTGACTCGGCCGTCCCCGGTCCTTATCCTATTGGTTTCCCGCTCGCGGGCCCCGCCGCCGGGTTGCGGTCTGCGGGCCCGACGTCGCGTTCCAGTGCGCATCCGCCAGACAGAGGGATCCCAGCGTCATGCCGCGGAAAAAGTTCGGTCGCAACCGGAAGAACCGCTGCCGGTTCTGCACTCCCGAAGGATGCCCGCGTCCGGCCTATGTGGATTACAAGGATGTCGGCCTGCTCAAGAAGCTCTGCACGAACCAGAGCAAGATGTTCTCCCGGAAGCGGAGCGGCAACTGCGCGGCCTTCCAGCGCGCCTCGAGCGATGCCGTGAAGCGGGCCCGGTTCATGGCCCTGATCCCCTACGTCGGCGAGTAAGCGACGCACCCCCCTCGCCGAGAGGGGGCTTGTTGGGGCCGAGGCAAGAGCCCGTCGGCCCCCAAGCTATCGACCTCCGGTCGTGGCGGGCCGGGGGGTGGCGGCGGGCCGGATGTAGGCGAGGAAGTCGCGGTCGAGCTCGGCGAAGCCGGTCCCGAGCCGATCGTCGAGCTTGCGGCCGACGTTGCCGTGGACCCGTCCTCGATAGGCGTCACGCGCGTAGTCGAGGAACCCCTCGCGGTGCCGGCGGTCGTGCGCCTGCATCAGGTAGACGGTCAGGGCCATCGCCTCGACGTAGTTGAGGTAGATGTCCCCCCCGCCTCCGCCGTTGAAGGCGAACTTGTTCATGGTCGTGAGGCGGCCGATCGGGATGAATTCCTTCTTCTCGATCAGCCGCTCCTGGGCGACCTCGATCCGTCGGCCGACCAGGCCGCCGTACCGGAGCGATCCGTCGGGCTGCGGGCGGAGCGTCTCGAAGTAGGTGCCCAGGCCCTCCAGCACCCAGAACTGGCCCCGCGCCGGGTCGTAGCGGTCGGCGACGCCCGACTCGAAGAGGAGCTGGTGCGAGACCTCGTGGTAGAGGGTCTCGGTGACGTCGAGCTGGCCGCCGGGGTCGCGGAAGAAGAAGCTCTTGCCCCCCTTGCCGAACGCCTTCGCCTCCCTGGCGGGCAGGTACGTGCCGAGGTTGTCGCGGACGCCCTCGCCCTGGACCGGCTGGAGGCAGCGGATGTACTGCTCCTTGTCGGCGAAGTACCAGACCTGGTGCGTCCGCTTCGGCAGGCCCGGGGCCTCGCCGGGCTTGCGGGCGAGCTGGTAGAGAGGCAAATCCGGCCCGATCACGTCGGCCATGATCGAGAAGAAGAGGTCGTAGAGGGCTTCGAGGCGACGGCCGAAGTCGATCGCCTCCGAGAGCGGCACGTTGGTGACGACCAGGAAGTGCTCGGTGGAGATCTGCCAGCCCTTGGCGAACTCGCGGCGGAGTTCGTCGGCCTCGGCGACGGGGAGCCAGCGGGTCGGCCGCCCCGCGACCCGGGGCGCGGGCAGCTCGCCCCGGTCGAGATGCGGGACCCAGTCGGCCTCGACCCAGCCGAAGGTCGGGTGGAGCACGAACCCCCGCTTCTGCTTGTCGACCGCGAACGGGGTGGCCCATCCTCCCCCGTGCGGGAGGTAGCCGAGGAGCCGGTGGGCCTCGGCGTGGCCGGGGTCGCGCGCGACGACTTCGCGGAGGCACTCGTCGGCCAGGGCCAGGTGCGGCGGGTCGGCCCCGAGCCCGCGCGCGGCGAGGTCGAAGAACGCCCTGGCCGCGGCGGCGCGGATCGGCCCGACCTCCGCCGGCAGGGACGACTTGGGGCCGGGCGGCGGGAGGATCTCGGCGAGCGGGACGAACCGCGAGGAGCCGTCGGGATCGGGCGGCGGGTCGAGCCGCGCCCGGATCGCGCGCGGGGCCTCGCCGCCGAGGCGGTCGGCGACCTCGACCAGCGCCTTCGACTCGCGGGCCCGGATCGCGTCCCGGGCGGCCCGCAGCTCGGCCGAGGCCCGCAGGGGGGCGTCGGGCGGGGGGACCTGGGCCAGGGCGAGCGCGGCGGCGAGTCCGATCGGGATGAGCATGGGTCCCCCTCGCGGCGGCGGTCGGAGTCGTCCCGGACGGGGTGACGCCGCGTCCGCCCCCCTTATTCGACCGACCCGGCCCGCGAGACGCAACGCCGATCGGGCTGGACCGTTTCGGGCTTTCGTCGCACAATCCGCCGCGATCGGCCGTTCCCCCTCCACGGACAGGACACTCGTCGATGAACCCGACCCCGAACCGTCGCGTGTTTCTCGCCCGGCCGACGATCGGCCTGGCCCTGGGCTGGCTGGCCTCGTGGGCACGGCCGGGGTCGGCCCACGCGGCGGGCGCCAGCCGGTCGGGCGAGTCGGCCGCCGCCTCCGGGCCGTTCGACATCCAGCTCACGTTCGAGAAGATGCAGGTCCCGATCGACACGGCGTACTGGATCGACTACCGCTCGGCCAGGCTCTATGCCGCCGTGCCCAAGGTCGTCAAGTCCGCCACCGTCAACGACATCATCAGCGAGCTGCCGACCCGCGACCTCGTCGAGGACTTCGGGCTCGCGGCCGGCGTCGTCCCGCATTTCCTGATGAATACCGGCTCGCTCGGCGCGGCGGGGGCGGGACGGTCGGCCCTCTACGTCGTCGAGACGACCACGAAGCAGGTGGCCATCTACTGGACCTACTTCAAGTCGGCGAGCCCGACCGCCCGCCCCGAGTTCGAGCGGATCCAGATCCTCTCGTACGCCCCCGCACCCGGGACGCCCGCCCCTGGCAGCGTGCTCGACTCGACCTCGACCACCGGCCCGGTGATGATCCAGCGGTCGGGCGACAAGACGATGCAGGTGCCGCTCGACGCCGTCTACTGGGCGGAGACCTACGCGAGCGGGGCCCGCCTCTATGCCGCGATCCCCGAGGTCCGCCGGACGGCCGAGGGGACCACCATCCTCGGCGCGGTCGGCGGGCGGGATCTCTACGCGGACTTCAAGATCAAGCCCGAGACCGAGCCCCGGTTCCTCCTCAACTGTGCGTCGCTCGGCCCCCTGCTGATGGGGCAGTCGGCCCTCTTCGTGGTCGAGACCACCACGAAGCAGGTCGGGATCTACCAGTCGTACACGAGGGCGACCGCGGTTGGCGCCAGGCCCGAGGTCCAGCTCGTCCAGCTCAAGGCGTACGACGATCGGCCGCTCCCGCCCCTGCCGGCGGGGAACTGAGTCCGACGGCCGTTCCCAGCCTTCGGCGTGACAGATAGACCCGGACGATCACGATCCATCCGCCGACGAACCCCACGGCGTAGCTCGCCAGGTGGGCCCAGAGGTCGGCGAGGAACCGGGGATGCCGGGCCGGGTCGATCGACGAGGCGAGCGGCTCGACCAGCCGGATCGAGCCCGAGCGGGCCAGCAGATAGCCGGCCAGGCCCGAGAGGGCCGCCAGGACGTACACCACGGCCATGAGACTAGCGATGGGCCGGAGGAGCGACCGGGCGTCCCTCCTGGGCCCCGGGCCGAGCGCCGACGCGATCGCCAGCGGGATGCCCAGCCCGAGGCCGACCCACCAGGTCGCGACCACGCCCCAGCCGAAGGCGAGCAGGGTCGGGTCCTCGGTGCCGAAGATCGGCGGGTGGCCGATCGTGAAGTATTCGACGCAGACCCGGGCCGTGACCTGGTCGAGCGCGATCCCGTAGGCGATCGCCGCCAGGACGCAGAGCCCGAGGATCGCCGCCGTCCGCATCGGAGGACTCCGGGCCGGGACACCGATCGCGGCGGGGACGTGCCGGGTGCTGGCCCCGGCTCGGCCTTCCGTCGTGCATTATTTGCCCCGGGCCCCGGTCGACGACGGGGAATCCGGAGCGGCCTTCTCCTCGCCGCCGAGGATGTCTTCCTTGCCGTAGGGGCGGGCGGTCTGGGCGCGGAGGAGCCAGTCGGCCTTGGGGTCGAAGACGCGGGCGTCTCCGTACTCACGGTAGGGGTCGCGGCCGCCCGAGCGCTTGAAGATCTGCCCGGTCGAGTACTGGAAGAAGGCGAGGATCTCCTTGTCGAGCCTCAGCTTGAAGAAGGGCTGATACTTGTAGTCGACCGCCCCGAACATCTTCTTCTGGACCGGCGAGGCGTCGAGGGCGAGCAGGAGGATCCCGGTCGTGACCAGGCTCCCCATCAGCCCGAAGACGACCCGGCCGAGGTGGAAGACTGGGGCGGGGAACCGGACCATCGCCGGCGCGAGGTTCTCGGTCGCGAGCCTCAGGAGCAGGAGGCTCGCCGTGAAGATCAGGAGGATGCAGAGGGCGTCGGCATACCCCGAGAGGAAGGTGACGTTCGAGCCGATCGCCCCGGCCAGCGGCTCGTAGAAGTTCAGGGTGATCATCGAGGCGAACAGGGCGTTGAAGAACTGGAGGGCCGCGCCCCAGAGCCCTTCGCTCATGAGGGCGTAGGTCATCCCCACGATCAGGAGGGCGGTGACGGCGTCAACGATCGTTCCGGACATGGGCTGAAATCCGCGTGGTGTAGGGGGCTCGTGGGTGCTCGGGCCGGCCGGGAGGGGCGTGGGCGTGACCCGGGGTCACTTCACGACCCGGAGCAGCTCGTCGATCGACGTCTTGCCCTGGATCACCTGCCGGAGGCCGTCCTCCTGGAGGTAGATCATCCCGTTCTTCCGCGCCTCGGCCTTGATCGCGTTCATCGACGGGTTCTCGCGGATCAGGTCGCGCATCGGCTCGGTGACCACCAGGAGCTCGAAGATCCCGGTCCGGCCGAGGTAGCCGGTCCCGCCGCAGTTCGGGCAGACCTGCTGCGGCTCGGTCGGCTTCCGATAGAAGACGTCGACCTTGTCGGCCGGCAGGTTGGCCTTCTTGAGGAACTCGGGCTTGGGCTTGTACGGCTCCTTGCACGTCTCGCAGAGCATCCGGACGAGCCGCTGGCCCAGCACGGCGGTCAGGGCCGAGGCGATCATGAACGGCTCGACCCCGAGGTCCAGCAGCCGGAACAGGGCGGTGATCGTGTCGTTCGAGTGGACCGTGGAGAAGACCATGTGGCCGGTCGTCGCCGCCTGGCAGGCGATCGTGGCGGTCTCCTGGTCGCGGATCTCGCCGATCATGATCACGTCCGGGTCCTGGCGGAGGATCGACCGCAGGCTTCCCGCGAACGTCTGGCCGCTCTTAGTGTTGATCTCCATCTGCGTGATGTTGTCGAGGTGGTACTCGATCGGGTCCTCGACGGTGATGATGTTCTTCTGGAACCGGTCGATCTCGCGGAGCGAGGCGTAGAGCGTGGTCGTCTTGCCCGACCCGGTCGGCCCGCAGCAGAGGAACATCCCGTGCGGCTGGGTGGCCAGCGCCCGGACCTCGGTCGCGAGCTTGGGCCGGAGGCCGACCTCGTCGATCCGGCCGACGGAGGAGGCGTTGTCGAGGATCCGCATGACCATCTTCTCGCCCGCCTTGGACCCCGACGTGGCGACGCGGAAGTCGATCTCGCGGGCCTCCAGCTTCGCCCCGAACGAGCCGTCCTGCGGCTTGCGCTTCTCGGAGATGTCCAAGGCCGAGAGGACCTTGAAGACGTTCAGGACGGCGTCCCCGGTCGGGCGGTCGAACGGCTCGGCGGCGTGGAGGATGCCGTCGATCCGGTACCGGACCGACATCTGCTCCTGGGTCGGCTCGAGGTGGATGTCGGTCGCCCGCCGGAGCACGGCGTCGTAGACCAGCTCCTTGGCCGACATGTACGACTTCGACTCCTCGGCGCGGGCCACCCGATCGGGGTCGACCTTGCCCGTCCCCTGGCTCTTGCCGACGAAGACGATCGGCGGGCCCGACTTGTCGCCCGAGGACTCGCCCCGGTTGAAGGCCCCCTTCATCCCCATCTTGTTCATGACCCCGTTCATCACCTCGCCGAGGTGGTGCGGGGTCAGGACCTTGCGGTCGTCGGGCACCGTCTGGTTGCGGACGTAGACGTAGGCCAGGGTGGGGACGAGGTAGCAGAGCAGCAGCAGGATGACCCCGACGATGTAGAAGGGGACGGCCCAGACCATCGCGAGGCCGAGGACGCCGGTGAAGAACATCACCGAGTTCCACATCTCGAAGCGGGGGTTGCCCAGCTCCTTGCAGTCGTCGTCGACCCAGTCGGTGGTCTTGACCCACATCAGGTAGATGAGCAGGACCGGCACGAACATGAACAGGTTGAGGTAGAACCCCTCGCCCCGGACGATCGTGGGAGACTGGGCCAGCAGCGAGAGGGCCGGCTCGGCGGCGTCGGCCCCGGCGGCGAGGCCGAGCAGGCCGAGCAGGGACGTCGCGAGGGCGAGGCGCGGGCGGGTCATCGAAGGCCTTTCTTGAACGGACGGGGAGCGCGGGCCGCCCGGGCCGGGGTCGGGCTCGGTTCGTCGGCCCCGCGCCGCCGCGGGGCCGGGAGGATCGGGGGTCTGGGTTAGAGGATACCGGGCTGTGCGATCGTAATGCCTTTGAGCGCCATTTTCAAAGACTCAACGCTCGGCGCCACCTCGAATGCCGTCGCCCGCTCGATCTTCTCGGCGACCACCAGCTGGCGGAGGCTCTCGGTGAAGTCCATCATCCCCTCCTCCTTGCCGATCCGGATCGCGTCGCCGAGCTTGTTGTCCTCCTCGGTGAGGATCAGCTTGCGGACCGTCGGGTTGGACCGGAGGATCTCGCAGGTCGGCACCCGCGCCTGGCCGTGGGTCTCGGTCCACTCCTTGGTCGTCTTCAGGAGCTTCTGGGCCACGACGGCCTTGAGGTTGAAGGCCATCGACTGCCGGAGCGCCGAGTGCATGTCGCGGGGGAACAGGTCGAGGATCCGGCCGATCGTCGACGGGGCGCTGGAGGCGTGGATCGTCCCGAAGACGAGGTGCCCGGTCTCGGCCGCGTGCATGGCCGCGCTGAAGGTCTCGCGGTCGCGCATCTCGCCCACGAGGATGATGTCGGGGTCCTCGCGGACGGCGTGCTTCAGCGCCGTGTCCCAGTCGATCACGTCGATGCCCACCTCGCGCTGGTGGATCATGCACTTGTCGTCCTTGAACGTGAACTCGATCGGGTCCTCGACGGTGACGATGCAGCACCGCTCGCGCTCGTTGATGTACTGGAGCATCGAGGCGATCGTCGTCGACTTGCCCGAGCCGGTGACGCCCGCGAGGATGACGATCCCCTGGTCGTAGCTGGCGATCTCGCCCATGATCGGCGGGAGGCCGAGCCCCTCGAAGTTGGGGATGTCGGTGCTCACTCGGCGGGCGACCAGGCTGAGCCGGCCGCGCTGGCGGAACAGGTTGACGCGGAACCGGGTCTCGTCGACGCCGTCGTAGATGATGTGCGCGAAGTCGACCCCGCCGGTCTCCTCGAGGATCGACCGCTGGCGGGCCGACAGCAGCGGGAGCATGAGCCGCTCCATGTCGGCCGCGGTCAGGACGGGGAGCTGCATCTGCCGGAGGACGCCCGACAGCCGCATCGCGGGGGACGTCCCGACCTTCAGGTGGAGGTCGGAGCCCTTGTGCTTCATCACCATCCGGAAGAGCTTGTTGGCCTCGGGCTCGCTGGCGGTCGGCTCGGTCATCACATCCGTCGCGGTCGCCATGGGCTGTCACTCCGCGGAGAAGACTCGGGGAACGTCTCGGGGCTCGTCGGATCGGAGGGGACGGGTCGAGATCGGGGTCACGCCGGGACGGCGACGAGGCGGACGGGGACGCCGTGCCGCGCCAGGTAATCCTTGGTCTCGGCGATCGTGTACTGGCGATAGTGGAAGATGCTCGCGGCGAGCGCGGCGCCGGCCCCGCCCTCGGTCAGGACGGCGCGGAGGTGCTCGGGCGAGCCGGCCCCGCCCGAGGCGACGACCGGGACCTCGACGGCCTCGGCCACGGCGCGGGTCATCGGCAGATCATAGCCGTCGCGGGTCCCGTCGGCGTCCATGCTCGTCAGGACGATCTCGCCGGCCCCGAGCCGTTCGACCTCCAGCGCCCAGGGGACGGCCTCGAGCCCGGTCGGCACCCGGCCGCCGTTGACGTGGACCTCCCAGGCCTCGCGCCCGCCCTTGACGACCCGCTTCGGGTCGATGTTCACCACGATGCACTGGCGGCCGAACCGACGCGCCGCGGCGCGGACGAACTCGGGGTCCTTCACCGCGGCCGAGTTGATCGAGACCTTGTCGGCCCCCGCGTTGAGCAGGGCCCGGATGTCGTCGAGGGTCCGGATCCCGCCGCCGACGGTCAGGGGCATGAAGCAGACCTCGGCCGTCCGGCGGACGACGTCGAGGAAGATCCCCCGCCCTTCGTGGCTGGCGGTGATGTCGAGGTAGACGAGCTCGTCGGCCCCCTCGGCCTCGTACCGGGAGGCGACCTCGACGGGGTCGCCCGCGTCGCGGAGGTTGACGAAGTTCGTCCCCTTGACCACGCGCCCGCGATCGACGTCGAGACAGGGGACAATCCGCTTGGCCAGCATCGTAGGGTCGGGACCTCGGCGCGTCGGCGAGGGCGAATCAGGGGGCGGTCCGGGGGGTCGACCGCACCGATCCGACCATGATAGCCCAACCCGGATGTCCATCCTAGACGCTGGGCGCCCGAAACCCTTCGTGCCCGGCGATTCCGGGTGTAGCTCTCGATTCTGGAGATTTCGCTCCGGGCCTGGTATGACCGTTCCATCCCCGCCCCTTCAGGAGTCCCCGGCGATGGAGCGGACGTTCACGGCGCGATCCGAATTGGAAGCGCTCCTCCTGGAGCAGGCCCTGGCGATGGCCCGCGAGCTGGAGGCGGTCACCGACGCCGCCCCCGACGG
>JAABUQ010003615.1_pt1 | contig 27983 bp, 26 predicted proteins | sample 5560001 | NCBI WGS metagenome assembly JAABUQ01 (sample SAMN10711888, study PRJNA513371) | rock metagenome | isolation source: Antarctica rocks | place: Antarctica: Victoria Land, Finger Mt nord | collected 2015-12-18 | reverse complement strand
GGTGGGTTGTGCTGGGGAAGAGGGCGTTGAGGTGAGGGGCGGTGGAGGCGAGGAGGGTGGGGAGGTCGGTGATGGTGCGGAAGTCGAGGAGGGACTACGCGTGAGAGTGGCATCAGTGGAGGTTCTGGCGATGGGGGGTTGGGAGGTGGTTGTGGTGGTTGGTATATATATTGCGTGGATAATGCTACTTACAAAAGGGGATTCTGGGGCAGGTGCTGATGGCTTCGGGGCTATGGGTTCTGAGGGCTCAGGGGGTTGCTCGAAGCCGTCGTCGAAATCCCCGAAGTCGTCATCACCAGCCCCGGCTTCGAAATCGTCAAAGTCGTCGCCAAAGCCATCGTCATCGTCAGGTGTTTCGTCTGTGTTTGTATCATGCTTCTCCTCCGCGTCCTCAACCCCTTCATCTTCGTACGTCATGGGGCCAAAGCCACCGTCTGCTGCTATTGGAGAGGCGCCCTTCATCGATGGTCTTCGAGCACCGAACGCTAAACGCGTGGATCTGTTCAGAGAAGAAGTTGGTAAATCTGACTCTGTCATTGGTTCGCTGGACAACATCCAGGAAAAGTGGTGTGGCTTACCAGGTACATCCCCTTTTTTCTCTAGTACATCAGGCTCCGCATCTCCCTTCCGCATATCGTAGGCCTCGGTGCCGGGGACCTCCCCGTGAGCTGGCTTTGAATCGACCCTGGTAATGACTGTCCTAGGCACTGGGACCACTTCCGAGCTTGCGCTTCGTGGTTCGCTGGGTGAGCCAGCTTCCAGGGTCGATGCTTTGTAGACCTCATCGGGCACAGCATCTGCCCTGTGAGTTTTGTAGGCTGTCGTGCCGGGCACCTCGCCGTGTCCAGGGTGTTCAGTGTCTAGCTTTTCTACCACAGTCTTCGGTATCGGTGTAGCTCTTGCACTCTCATTGCCTGGTTCCTCGCTGACCCACGAGCCTCGTCTGCTGGTGTTGCCCTCGGGTATTACTTCGACTTCATCGGGAACGGCATCTTGCGTCCGCATTTTGTAGGCCTCGGTTCCGGGTACATCTCCATGGCTTTCGCGATCGTCGACCTGAGAATCTGAAGATCAATTTACTGCATCGGCAAAGGCAAGGCTACACGGACCTTCTCGACTCTCGTGATGGGAATTGGTGAATTAGACCCTGATGATGGTTGCTGACCCTCTTGAGCGTCCGCGAAGACATCGCTATCATTCTCCGATTGCTCTAGAGGACATGTCAGCCACTTTATTGACGACACAGCTTCGATGCGGTGAAGAGTTGGATGTTCGTACCTAATTCATGAGCACCGGGATCTTCAAGCTCAACACTTTTCCCGGGTGGAGCCAATTCTACCATAATGAATAGTGGATTGTTCTACTGAATAGACTTCACATCAAAGAAGCGCAGTTATGTTCTACAACCCATGATAGTAAGGTTTGATAGGCCTTTTCGGAGAAGCGGTCCGTTTCCAGCGCTAAGGGCGCTTAAAAGTCACGGTAGGTAGAGGTTCGCGTCTCAGCGTTGATTGCAGCCAATATAGGGGCTTAATGTGACGCATTGGCCGACATAAACTCAAAGGAACACGTCCTATCGCTGTGCGCTAGATTGAATTGTATGTTCTCTACCAATCACAACAGATTCTCTTGCTGGCACAAGGAACGGGGACCATAGCAGAATGACCGATCCATCGAAGTCCCAGCCTAGCTGGACCTTTCCCAGTACGAGCACGGCCGGAAGCACATCCAATCTCTTTGGACAAACCTCTACAAACACTTCAAAAGCACCCACAGGCAACATCTTTGGTGCTACCAGCAACGCCCCTGGGACTTCAGCCCCTTCACTGTTCGGTGGAGGCTCAACGGCAAATCAGGGCTCAAGCCTCTTTGGCGGTGGTAACGCTGGTGGAGCGTCAAACAACAGCCAAAGCTCGAGCTTCTTCGGCGGCGGTAACGCCGGAGGAAATACACTGGGTGTTACTAGCCCAGCTGGCGGCGCGGGCTTCAACTTTGGTCCGAATCAGAGCGGACAACCGCCAACGTCGCCAGCGACTGAGCTCGGTGGAGCAAGTAACACCGGGGGAAGCAGTCTGTTTGGCAATGTAGGCTCTTCAACATCTACATCCGCTCCGTTTGGCGCTACAACGCCGACCAGCAAAGCTCCTGGGACCTTCGCTTTGTTCGGAAATCCATCCACCACACCAGCCGGCCCACCTCCATCCAATCCGCTCTCCTTCGGTGCTCAAAATCCCCAAGAGCAGACGGGTAACATATTCTCACAGGGCCAGCCAAAGTCCACGGCACAAGGCAATGCTTCTACGGCAGCACCTTCAAGTCTGTTCGGTGGCACCTCCCAGCCGTCCGGGGGAATCTTCCAGAACAGTCAGCCAGCGGATTTGAGCGCGAAGACTTCGACCTCTCAGCCGGCAATGAGCGTCCTATCAGGGGCGACATCGAACAATACTAGCTCCAACATTTTCGCAAATACGCCCGCAGCGCAATCCACAGCTGGCCTCTTCAGCAATCTCCCCAATCCCAGTGCTGCAAACTCCTCAGTAACTCCGGCACCCTCTGATGCGCAGCAACCCAAGGCAGAAGCTCCGCAGTCCATTTTTGGAAATCTTGGAGGACAGTCTGCAGCGTCTAGCTCTAAAGCGCAGTCCGGCGGTCTTTCCATGTTCCCGAGCACCACACAACCTTCGGACGCACCGAAGTCCTCTCTCAGCTTCTTTCCTTCATCTACTTCCAAACCAGCGGACTCGAGTACTACCGCCACGTCCGGCCCCAGTCTGTTCGCCGCGTCGAACGCTGGTTCAGGTGTCTCCGCTCCTCCAGCGTCGGTCTCAACGACGAATATGTTTGCGGACCTCGGAAAACCCGCAGGAAAATCGAAGGACGCCACAGCTAGTATCGCAGCCTCAAGTGCTCCTTTACTGGCAGCGGCAGCTCCACTCTCTTCTGGCTTAGGAGATGCCAAGCCTACCGCCTTTACGATGCAGCCACCTGCGACAAAGACCACGGATCCTGCAAGCTCCGTCAGTGGTAATGCCAATCTAGGAGCCTCTACCTCCGGTCCAGCACCGACGCCTCAATCTAGGCTAAAGAACAAGTCTATGGATGAGATCATCACGCGATGGGCTTCGGATCTGTCGAAATATCAGAAAGAATTTCAGAGGCAAGCGGAAAAGGTTGCCGAGTGGGACCGGATGCTTGTCGAAAACAGTGACAAGATTCAAAAGCTATATGGTAGCACCTTAGACGCACAACGAGCAACGGCGGAGGTCGAGCGGCAGATTACGGTTGTCGAGAATGAGCAGGATGAGCTGGAAACTTACCTGGAGAGTTACGAGGCTCAGGTGGAGGAGATGTGGAAGGCTCAAGGAGGAGGAAGCGATGCCTTGCGGGGACCGGATAAAGAGCGTCAAGAGACGTAAGCCTCGTGGATATCACGCATGTGATGTCACGCTAACAGGGTGATAGGTATGAGCTTGCGGAGAAGCTTACCGAGCGTCTCGACGACATGGGCAAGGACCTAACGAGCATGATCGAGGAGATCAATGACGCATCTTCCAGCCTGAACAAGAACAATAAGCCTGATGATCCGGTAAGCTGGCTAGGCGCATTGGTGTCATCAGCTGAAGCTAATCCTCCTTTTAGCTATCGCAAGTTGTCCGTGTCCTCAACAGCCATCTCACGCAGCTTCAGCAGATTGACCAGGGTGCGGCTGCGCTACAGCTGAAAGTAACTGCCGCGCAGAAGGCAAGCCAGGGTCTAGGTGCCACTAGCGGTTACAATAGGCCAAGCAGCGATGCTGCTGATGGATTCTATCGATCATACATGGGCAGGAGGTGATGTACGACTAGCGTTAGACATTTGGAGAATACCGTTGACGATACCCGATTGTGATGGATCTGAACAAGCACAATAAATTATCAGAATTGTCACGTTGCAATAGTTGAGTGGAGTTTTGTGAGGCTGTTGTCGTGCACTCTTCAAGCGTCTCCAAAATCAGACGCATAGAACATCAAGAGGGGATGTCACTGTATGATGTAGGATACAAGAAGTCGCAGAAGCTCGTAACTTGGTAACGTCAATTAGAACATTAATGTCACCTTGCTCGTACCCAAGATATGAGTCTACTATTAGAGATTTGGAGGCGCCAACATTCTATGATATAACCCCACGGCGTTCAAAGGTGACTTCTCATCCCAACTCCTTCCCTCAAGTCTCCAACTCACGCGTCGCACGTATGATGTGCTTCATATCCTGTTTCATAGCCGTTAAATGGACTACACCACCGTAAACAAGGGCTGTCATGCTAATTAGCAGTGATTCGCACCCGAAGATCTGGATACGGCGTGATCGTACCGGTGTATATTTGGGCCACCGACGCCCCAGCCTTGATTACCTCCATCGCCTGCTCGCCCGTCGTTATGCCCCCGGAGCAGAAGACTGTCTTGGGGGTGAGTATGATTGGCTGTGCAGAAGTTTGAGGGGGGGATGATTGTTCTAGGTGATGCGGAGGGGATAAGCTGGACGTTGTATCTGATCCTGGCGCGGATAGTGGGCTTCTGGCCAGGGCGCTTGTTGAGGACGACTTGATCGGCTCGTCTGAAGCCTCTTTCATATCGTGGCGCTCTGCTTCCCGATGCTGCAATTGCGTTTGCTGCGACTCGTCGTGCTCGTGCAGAGGATAATCTAACATTCGACGATATTTTTTCACAAGGCTTAAAGTACGTGGATAAAGCTGAGGACCGGAGTAGCCGCCTCGCTCTTCCATGGCAGCAGTCTCATCCTTTGACAAGCTTATTCCCTCAGGAAGAGGACTCGGTTTGGACAAAGTCGTGTTTCCGACGACAACGCCATCGACGCCGGATGTCCCATACAGCAGCGCAGATGCTAGCGACCTCTTCTTCTGAATCCTGGTCAGGGCTCACTTTGACCATAACCGCTGGCCTAGAATTCCTATCTACCGACGAAGCGACATGGACAACACTGGTGAGAATCTTTGTTAGAGCGTCAATCTTCTGTAATTCTCTATAGCCGGAAGCATTCGGGCAGGAAACGTTGATTACAATGATATCTGCATATCTTGCAAGCACACTCGTCGCCTTGACATAATCCTGTGTAATCGCTTCTATATCGTTGTCTGATGTAAAGTCATTCTTCGCTACCTGGACGGCTAAAAGCTTGCCTTTTACTAACGAGCCTGGGGGAACACCGGCATTACCATCTAGAACGAATCTTTCGGCATCCTCGTCAGATCCATAACCTTGCGCATAGGCGAATCTACGGACTCTATATCGCAGTCGAGCAGCCACAAGCTCGGAGCCGTGGGATTTGAGACCGTACCGGTTTTTCATTCCTTGCTGAGAGACAATGCGAAATACTCGAGGTTTAGAATTGCCGCTCTGCCTCCTTGGGGTGACTCCACCGATTTCGAGGATTGCAGGTCTGTCGTAGCATTCGAAGTTAGCTAAAGACGCCGCGAAAGCAAACAAATATAGTGGGACTGAGTCTAGATATCTAACAGGTCGGCAATTTCATAGTGCATTACCAAAACATTTTTCGGAGCCAACAGTACTTATTCTGCAAGAAGAGAAGAGGAAAGACATATCTAGAGAACAGGTCTCGGAGCTCTTTGCATAGCGTGAAAATGGTAATAGCAATACCGAGATGTAGTAACCCCAGTGCTAGAAGTTGAGTTGGAATTTCCCCATGCTTGTCCAAACCACTCGAGATACCTAGAGGATTCACCAATTTAATGCCGAACACTTCTGTCTCAAGTTCCTTCGCATCCTGACCTCTATCCCTAGGATTGAGGCCAAGGCGGCTAAGTTCCTTGAGAACTCGAACGCCAGCCTTATGAGCATCCTCTGCATTGGGCCATATCGTTCGAATCAGAGGTACTGCAAGCCATCGGTGAATGCCCGCGCGCGTATCAGTAATTTCGATATATCCAATAAAAGTTCCCAGGAAAACCGCAGAGGCAATGAACACGTTCTTGATCTGAGATGATCTCCTGAGTGGCGCAGCTGTTGTGTAAGGACGAAGACCAGATGAAGTAGCCTTGACGCAGCACCGAGGTAATTTTGAAGGGCACTTCACAGATCGTCGTTGAAGTTGAATCCGGAATTTTGGTACGCAGAGTCTTTCTGTGCCGTGCATCTCTACGATTGTGTATACCTTCGAAAGAGTACTAGATAGCAGCCGGTGATCTTCTGATAAAATATAATCGCGACGGCATATCATGGTTCCTTGTAACGCTGAGTCTATTCGTTGTACCTTCAGGTGCGATCTGGACTCGCTTAGCTGTGACACGGCTTCGGCAGTACCTTCATCCGGCTGAAGCGTCCTGCATTTGCCCAGACCACTTGTCAAACGCGACAGTGCCAGATTCCAGTCCCAGGATTTTACCGCAGCTGAAGAATCGAAATCGCAACCTCTGCTCCGTCTAGCTGAGCGCGCAATGTTGATTCCGTCATCGAAGCATCCAGCTACGCCACCAAACACTTCGCCTGCTATATTTTCGTCCTCACATATCAACCAGCTTCCCTTGCGTTCAGCTACGTCGCTTTCGTACCATACAACGCTCACCACTCTTCGTCCTTCGTCTTCAAGTATTGGAGGGAGTGAAAAAGGTGGGACTGGTATTCCGGACAAGAGGCCCATCTTCGCAAACGGTGGCATTTAGGAAAAGAGCAAAGCTGAGTCTGAAATCAAGACAGGGAAAGCAAGTTTTCGGAGCTCTGAAAGCAGGGGCAAGCGAAATTAACAAAAAAAAACATGAGAGACCAAATGAGGGCGGGGGAACAGCAGGTAAGAGAGGCAAACGGACAAGCCAAGATATTTCGATATTCAAGCCTTGTGAAAGTATGGTTGGCGGTACTACTCGGTACATAGCAAACTATCGCTAAGATCGGATTAGCGAAATGTATGATAAGAAAACCACGCAATGTAAGCTAATCCTCACCTGCCGGGTCTTGTTCCTTGTGGTCCAAATAGTAGTAGGAGTTCGGCGTCCCAGATAGGGTAAGCGACTCGTACATGACTTGGGTCTTTATTGATGAAGATGCCTATAACGTGTCTGTCGAGAAAACTTATCTAAAAGGGTTTTCTCGCAACCCAGCTCCAAGCAAGATGAGTGAACTATTGTTGACTCGTGCACTAGCATCTGCCGTTTCATAAGTTCGGTAGTGGAAATATGCTTGCCACGTACAGAGCACGGTGTCGACTTTTGCTGATCTCGATTACCTTGATGAAAGTCCCTGTAATGTTTCATTCCACCGGCTTCGTGTAGAAAGGTTAGATCACTTCTGGCTTCGAGGCAAGGCAAGCGAACTCTCGTCGACTCGTGCGAAAGTAAGCAAGTTTTCAGACTCCAATCATCAGAAAGCTGCTTATGATATGTAGGGCACGATAGTGACTTCTGTGCGAGCAGATCAAAGAGAGGTTCATGAGTATATAGGAGGAAAGTAAGATAACAAGGGAACCACGAACCTTCATCAGCTTCCTGGTCCCTTTCTTCTCCTTCCTCGTTCTGACTAGGCCCATCTTGATCTGTCCTCGTAGGATCTGTATCAGGTTCCGGCATAGTCTTGCGGGGGCATGATTAGGGTCGTAGTGTGCAGGTGATGATTGTTTAGGGGACAAAGAAACAGTTTACTGCAGATCTTCTGTAGAGGGTGTCAGAAGCTCCTGGCGGAGTTCTGCAGCTTTAAGATAAGCGTTGGAGATAAGTTAGGCATTTCGAGGAGCGGGCGAAGACTTTGAATGCCTTTAACGTCATCGTTGGAAATAGGGTAACACGTTGATAGTACAACCGGCGCCTTAGTTCAGTACATCAAGCACAAAGCTTCCTTACACCCCTCTGTCCCCTGAGATGCCCACCAGGCACACCACCTATGCTACTTCTTCGGTTCATCGCTCACATCCTTCAACGTCTCGTCTCTACAGGCACCGTCAGCATGCCCGGTATAAAAACCGCTCAGGTCCACGAGACATACACATGCTTGTCCAAGGAATCCACTTGCTTGCGGTGTTCCTTGAGTCTCTCCCTTATCGCTTCAAGCCTGGAGATACTTCAGTGTGCTGTTATGGGTGATGTATCGCCTGGTATATGGCCTGGACAGGACCTACTTCTCCTTCTCCTTTTGCTGCATGTACATTGCTTCCTGTGCATGTTCACGCTTGGTGAAGGCATCACTAGCCCAAACATGTTAGCAGCACTTCTAGAGGGCGAGACGGTTGACGGTTGAATACGTACGATGAAGCAGCTCCACCAGATCGTGGAGAGCCAGCGTCGCCCTCGGCGTGTAGGACGGCGGTGTAGGATAATGTGCGAGTCGCTTTGATGGGGCTCCATAGAGCTGGCTTAATGCTCTGGAATAGGGTTTGACGGATCATCATGGACTACAAGTTGTGGTAAATGGATGATCTTGGGTAACTGCAAGTCTGATGTTGGACGGAGCTCGAATCGTAATGAGATGACATCAGGAGGACTACGTTAAGGGAGGACTTATGGAGCTAACACAATGACGATGGCATGATTTGTTTCCCACGTCTACATTATCGATATACTAGACATTAATCACCTGTAGACTCATCGTGTTTTACAGAGATACGGGAGCGGAGCATTGGGTTAGGTATGCTCTCGACCTTCTGAGGAGTTTGACAGTCTTTGATCTAAATGCTCCACGACTGAGTCAAGAAATCGAAACCTCGAGCAACACACCGAACACTGTAAATACCATATTGGAGAAATGTTTGGCTCGTTCACTAGTAGCAAGTCCAATGAAGTAGGATTGAAGTACTGGCGTTGCTCGCTGAAACACATGCTGATGGATGAGGCTGATTCCAAGGCGCCCTAAAGCGGAATAGCGTTTTATTGGTCGGTCTTCATGTTTTGGGCAACATCGAGACGACACGCTCGCCCTACTGTTCAAGTAAATACTAAAACATCTTCCTCCTAAACGAAAACGCACTGTCCCTCAACAAACCCATCAGATTGATACTTGAAGCTGGATACATTGCTCGAACATCACTCCTTCAGCAGCAGGTAAGCACTCAGGTATCTTTTTCACCGAGGTGCTGGCGTGGCTCGTATGCTTTGTGCAGGAGTAATTTGGACAACACACGGATCTCAGGGTTAGCCGGCACTACACAGTCATTCACGCTGTCTGCAATTAAATGTGGCAGTGTGGGACTTTTCTGCCAGGGCATCACACAACCACAAATCATGGACGGACCCCCATTCATCACCTTTGTCACCCGCCAGCCAGGAGCCCCAACGAATTATTTCGGGAGGCCTAGACGAGGCACATGGGAGCTGACTGAGGTAGATACAGAACCGAAATCACCGACGAAAATGGCATACGAAAACCATGTCTACCTGGCCAAGCTGGCCGAGCAGGCTGAGCGCTACGAAGGTACCCAACATCAATCGCGTCTTGCTACAAGCTCAGCTAACGGCATTTTGCAGAGATGGTGGAAGAGATGAAGAACGTCGCTGCTGCAGATCTGGAGCTGTCCGTCGAAGAGCGCAACCTCCTGTCCGTCGCCTATAAGAACGTCATTGGCGCGCGACGTGCCTCGTGGAGAATCGTCACCTCGATCGAGCAAAAAGAGGAGTCCAAGGGCAATGAGTCTCAGGTCGGGCTTATCAAGGAATACCGTCAGAAGATCGAGGCCGAGCTAGCCAAGATCTGCATGGATATCTTGGAGGTTCTCGACGAGCATTTGATCAAGTCTGCTGCGAGCGGCGAATCGAAGGTTTTCTACCACAAGATGTACGCGATCTGATCTTTGCTACGTCGTCTAGGATTGCTAGGCAGCTGACTGGCTTGTTCTACACAGGAAGGGCGATTATCACCGCTACCTTGCCGAATTCGCTCTGGGCGATAAGCGTAAAGAGTCCGCCGATAAGTCATTGGAGGCATACAAGGCAGCAACCGAGGTCGCGACCACCGAGCTCGCGCCTACTCACCCCATCCGTCTTGGTCTGGCCCTAAACTTTTCGGTCTTTTACTACGAGATCCTCAACTCCCCTGACCAGGCCTGCCATCTTGCCAAGCAAGCTTTTGATGATGCCATTGCTGGTTAGTGCCTCTGAAACCCTTTGAAGTACCTTGCTGAACCCTATCGTAGAATTGGATACCCTGAGTGAAGAATCATACAAGGACTCCACCTTGATAATGCAGCTCCTCCGAGACAACTTGGTAGGTGTAGTCAAGATATCACCCACATAAATCTGCTAATCGCAATGTAGACTCTCTGGACCTCATCGGAAGCCGAGCCTACTGCTAGCGGCGACAGCGGCGCGGCCACTAGGGAGACGAAGGACGAGAGCGACGCACCTGCGGCTCCCGAGTCGGAGAAAGCTGCTGAGTAAAACCTTTCCTCGTTTCTTTAAAGAAGCACTCAGCGGTGATGCTCCTTCGCAAGAGATGATAGACTAGAAAGCAGCCTTCGAGATAGATTACCCAACTTCATGCATGTCTTGTGGGTCCTTTACAGCTTGTTCTTCGAGCATGGCGATGGGGATCTCTAGGTCTGAGTGGTCTTAGCAATCGATATCATGCGTCATGCTAAGGTAGTACACACGCGCTTATTTACCTAGGGGCTCTCGTGGTTACAGCCTTGCAACGAATCCTAAGTGCATCTGCGTATTGATGCTTTTTCTGTGCAGTCGTAGAAAAGACGATGATTTATGCCAGCTCCACAATTTCGTACAGTACCTCCGCACGGCGGTGACCTAAAGTACACTTATCCACAGTACACGGCATTAGTAGGATACTCTTTTTTCACACTCCAAGTACCCTATCTTATCATTCCTTACTCTTTTCGCTGTGAGCAAAAGAGATGGGACCTGCTGTTAGCTTGTAACAAGCACCTCGGCTCTTGGTCTCCATCAAACTTCCCTTGCCTCAAGAGCTGGCTTTTCAATAAGATTGTATTTCGTGTATACGTTAATATGCCGTGACGACTATTCCATGCGCTGGTGAAGACTCGTGCACCCATTCCATGGCGTTCTCATCCCCTTGACAAGGGATGACCCGATCACAACGAACCGAGCGACCAGTGAACAGACACAGCCAGAATGACAACTTCGCTAAAGATATCAACTACCCAGCAAGATCAGCAGTGGCAAGACCTTCAATACGATTGATGAGATCCTGAGAGGCGCGACTGCACCATGAGGAACTCGAAGAAGCAACAGAATGATGAACATTCGCCACCACAACCATAAAGCTTGTCTACTCAACAACAGCAAGCCACAAACCTCGCTTACCCTCCTCGCCAAAGCAACTCCCTCATCATCTCACCTCCTGGCAACCAAATGTCCCCGAAAAAGCAAGCGCCTATTACTTTCACATCTGCCCTGAATTACGTGGACAAGGTCAAGGTATGGCATCCAACCACAATAAGCACGATTCGTGGTATTAACCCCCTCTTCAGAAACGATTCGCCGCACAGCCAGAAATCTACAAGTCCTTCCTGGCAATCCTGCAGGAATACGAGCGAGACTCGATACCCCTCCTGAACGTCTACGCGCAGGTCACGCAGCTTCTCAGCACGGCCCCTGATCTCGTGGAAGACTTCCAGCAATTCCTTCCTGAGCCGGCGGCTGCTCAAGCGAAATTGCCGGTCCTCTTTAACACTCTGTGTCATATCTCCTCCGTCCGTCCGGTACTCGAATCGAAATAAATCGTCCCTTTACGAATATGCCTCCTCGAACCACCACCCTCTCCATCCACTGGCCTGAACCCAGCGCCGTCCTCAGAAACACCGCCAGCCACCTCGCGTCCGCCGTCGCCACTGCAGTCGCAATCCGAATGTTACCCCAGTGGGTTGCCAATCCCGGTTTGCCCCAAGGCTTTACATTCCGGGGCATTGTCGGCATGGGCTTGACGTTGGGGGGTCTCTACAATGCATTCACCAGTGTGATCGACGGTGCGGAGATATGCCATCGTCCGGGGTCTGCTAAGGATCGACATAGGTTGGCGAGATGGGGTTGGTTTGGGGGCGTCGGATTGGTTGTTCTAGGGGTTGGCACTTTGTTACCGCTCCTTTTGGATGTGTGATCTATAATGAGGAAGCTTGGTGGGGTGGTTTTTCGCTAACATATCTGACGGTGTGTTCTCCCCACAATATCATATTCTACTCTCGTCTTCGAAAGGCTTGCCCTACCTTCGTTACCATGCTATCCATCTCAACCTCTCTCGCAATTCTCCCCCTTCGCAGCTGATATCTCACGATGCTTTACCTTACGCCCTTCACCACCGCACATCTGAGAAGAGACTTGCCTAGTCCCTATCACTACCCCCAGCGCAGGCATCGTCATCTCTAGAGATCAGCTTGAACCACTGACAAAACCTACTATCATCCCACTATGGTATCTTTGCATACAGCCGAACCTCCAATCAGAACAGCAACCGGGCGTACTACTCTCCACTGAGTACTTCCACGGTAATATACAACGGTGCTGTGTAAACACTTCTATGATCCAAGACTGGCTTGGCTTCCGGTAAGAGATACCTACTAGCCTTCACATAAGTCCGAGACAAGCTTCTTGGATGGTCTTGAACGCTGTTTCTGCTTGATATTCGAGGCTCAGGCAGGATTGCGTGGAGTGTTCAAGGGGGAGGTATGGAGCTCGAAAGCATAGCGTGAGAATTGAAGATTTAAAGGTTGTGAATGGGTTTAGGTGGATGGGGTCTGATTTAGCAATTTATATTATCTGTGTGTAGATGTTGCAGTGATAAGCTTTTGCTGGTTGAGTACATGTATTTGGGAATGACGGTGGGCTTCTGGATAGGGGAATGCGAGCATGGGTTGTGTGAGACTAGTTGCACAGGAAATGGAGTAGCAGGTGGAATCATGGCATGGGGAGATGATGTCCAAAAGGAAATATGAAATTGACTTGCTAAATGGATCTTCGACTTGTGAAAATGCGAGAGGCTGGTGTTCCATAGGTATGGTTCCATCACGAAAGATGGATGTCTTGCCCCAAGTAGACGGCGCGGGTGCTTCGAATTGTGATTGATATCTGTCGCACGCTCTACCAGACAGCATCTTAGCTATTGCATCAAGCAAGACTTTGCAGTACGTGGAGGAACCCTGGTTTCAGCGTCCTAATAGCGGTCGTCACGGTCCTCATCGCCGTATTGACGACGCTCTTGGTGCTCGTCTTCAACCTGACCGTACCCGCGATCTCCTTGGTCATAGCTCCTCTCCTCCCCGAACGTTTCTGTCTGTTCGGGCTCCTCCTCACGTTCAAACCTTCCACCACCAGAACCTCTGCCATAATCCTGCCGCTCGAACTCCTCCTCACGTTCAAACCTTCCACCACCCGAAACCCTCCCATACTCCTGCCGCTCACTGAACTCCTCCCGGCCCGGATATTCTTCCCTTCTCTCGAACTCTTCTTGTCGTCCGCCATAATCTTGGCCTCCAAACGCCGGGCGGTCGTAGCCACCAGAAGTGTATTCAGATCGCTGCTCCTGGAAACGGTTGTCGCCACGGTGATCTCGGGTTCGATGATTGTCTTCGTCAGAACCCCGTCTCTGACCGCCAAAGCTCTCGGTCGTTTCCTGACGGTAATTTTCCGATTCCGAAACCCTACTGAAGCCGCCTCGACCCTCATATTCGTTTGATTCTCGAAACATTCGACCCCTCGAGTCTCGTTCCTCACGAACGACCTCTGATTCCCAAACTCCCCCGGGCTGCTCATACCGTTTCTCGGTCGTCCGTTCATAGCCTCCACCGTACGTTGGGCGAGACTCCTGCGTTATCCGTTCTCCGTAGCCAGTACGGCCATACTGATCATCCTGTTCGTAGCGCTGGTATTCTTGCCGCTGGCCGCCTCCAGAGAAGCGGGTCTGGGAATACTCAGCCTGCCCGTAAGCAGGCTGATTACCTCCATATTGCGGTCGGTAGCCAGTCTCGGTGACAGATTGCGTATAAGAACCATCTTCTTCGAACTTCTGGCTTTGATAGCTTTTCTTTTCAGACTTTGAGCCTCCGAAAGCCTCCCCTAACAAGTCGCCCCCTATGGCGCCAGCTAGACCGCCAACGATACCGCCAACTGCTCCTCCACCCACAGCTGCTTCCGCGAACTTGCCAATCCCCGACGTGCCACCGCCACCGCCACCGCCACCTGACTGAGTGCTCCGAGAGTAGCCTGCATCATAGCGGGATTCTCCGGCGAGGGCGGAGCCAATCTGCCCTAAGATAGCCCCGCCAGCAAGTCCACCAAGTGCTCCAGAGCTGTTAGCCGTTTTGGTCGTTGGCATTCCCAGCGGTTTGCCACAACCATGTCCCGTATCGTGGACGCCTTCTTTGTGGTTGCGTCCCTTCTCAACGCCGTCTCTAGAGAGTTGATCACGTAAAATCCTACGCTCCTGCTCGTCCTTAGAACCCCACCACTGTTGCACGACACTAAACATTAGGCGCCGGCCGTCGACAGCGCCATCATTTCCAAAATCCCGAAGATTGGGGTGATGGAAGACCCCCTGGATGATTCGGTTAAGCGTTCTTTCGACATCAATGCGCTCATCATCCCAGCAGCTGATCAGTTGGGGGACAACCCATTTCAGGACCTGACTGGCGATCTTTCCTGCAGGCTCATTAAGTATATTGGAGAAGTGGTCCTTGGACAGCATAGAATGGGTAGGGTTAGATGAATTGTCGTCATAGAAAACAACTAGCTGCTTTTCTTTGCTACTTTGAATTATCTCTGAAGATCCAGTGTTCAATTCAGTCTTGACCTGGTTGATGATCGGTAGGACAAAAGGGGCCAGAAGGCTAAACACAAACATGTTAAGCTGATCTGCGGCAAGTTAGACCGCCACTCTTTTGGGGACCTTCCACGCGTCCACGCACCTTGTAGCTGCTCAACAAGAGCAGGTAAGACAGGTATCTTCTCGATAGCCTCCGTGATAGACTGCATCATCTCGTCATGCCATTCAAGGATAGGATAGACTTGTTTACGTATTTGTTCTATTTCCCTCACAAATGCCTCTGGTTCTTTAGGGCTAATGTGCGTATGCTGCATCTGCGCAGCCTGTGCGTTGGCCTGCAGCTCATCTGCTTTTCCAGCTTGATCTTTTCCACCAAACAGTCCGCTAGGAACTTGATTGAGAAGGTCTTGTAGTAGACTTTGATCTCCTTGATTTTGCGACTGTTCCATGGTCCCTTGGAGCTCTTGAATCTCGGACTGGGTAGCCTTGTCGGAAAACTCGCCCATGACACTGTGAAGGAAGTCCACGCCTCCGAAAGTCCCGGTTATGATTGGATAAACGGAATGCCGAGTCTCAGGAAGGACCAATTGGGTCCGTCTACCTACGTGCGGGAAGACTTCTCGTTCGCCAAGCTCTATCAGTGCAAGTTCTGTGTAATTTGAATGCGCTGAGTAATCCTCGAGACAATGGCAGCCAGTCCCGAGCAGGCGTAAAGCTTCGTATAGATCTGCCTGGTTGCGGCTTCGTGCATACTGTCTTCCAAGCTGGATGCAGCGGCCAAAGAGATTACGAACGAGGCCGGCGGAGGTCGTAATGCCAATATTTTCGGTAGAGATGTAGTTCTTGAGACCTATTCAAAATCAGCAAGGATTTAACCGCGATAGCATCGGAGGGTGTTGCAGTGCAGATGTGAATCCATGCCAAGCTGCGTCATAGGATAATTTGCTAAAGCCTGAGAACTTTGACGGCATTGGCCTTATTATTGGAAGAATGGTACAAGTTGGCACAAATGCTTGACGTTGATTGACATACCTGTTTGAGGGTTGATCGCAAGCTCTCGGCGCTCGTCGACCGGGCCTCGCAGCCGTCTATCGTACTGACGAGCATCTAGATTATCTGCATACTAGAAATACATCAATACATCGTTCAGTGATACATAGCTTCAATGCTCGACCGTACGTCTTTGGGATTATCGATGTGTTCTTCAGGCCTATAGCAGCCCAAGCGATCCATGGTGACCTCGAATTCTTTGGTTGCTGCGCTTTTTTAGAAGGCTTGATTGAACTCGAGACCAATCCAAGCTCACCATAGCCAAATGACATGAAGCCGAGTATCCATAGCAAAAAGGTGATTGCATTTGCGCTTATGTATTTGACCGTTCCAACGTCGACAGCTTGGCTGTAGTCTCGTAGCCAATTGCCAAAGTAAACCCGCTTGACATCAAGCTTGCCAAACTTCTTGCCTCCAGCGGCACGTGACATAAGTATGTTGAGTAAGGTATCTTCGATATCGCCATGGCGCCAGTTTTGTCCTTCAATACGGGCAATTGAAGCTGGAGCTCATATTAGTGCTCAAGTACCTAAAAGTACAAGGACCCTTGAAATGAGAAATATTGTAGTGCTCACCAATGTTTCCAGCGCCAAAAGCCGCTGCTGGGGTGGCTAATAGTAGGATCAAGATAGCTGAGAAGGCCACGAGGGCGTAAGAAGGTCTAAGGAGACCCATGTCTGGGAATTGCACTTCGGATACAGGGAAGACTTCAGGAGATGGGGAAGACAATGTAGAAGTAAGTAGGAGAGTAAGAAAGAATCAGACACTTGAGAGCTGGAAGCTAGTAGTAGTGGGGAGAAGGTAAGCTTCTACCGTGGGGCTCAGGCTCAGCTGCTCTCGAGGGATGCCGGTTTGCTTCCCATGCGGGCTGTGCGCTGCCAAGTCAGACGGCCTTGGCGCATCGTCCGATCATCGTTACATGTTGTAGTGAAGTCCCATAGTGAGTGATCAGGCCTCAATATGTCCCTGAGCATGAAGATCCTGTCGGACCGATCTATGCGAGACTGCTAAATGGCATGAAGTAAAGTTGTACCTCTGGTTGATGGCGACAGAAACCATCAAGCCATGTCTGCGCTAAGCGCGGGTGTGCCCTGGCTTAGTGTGGGTGGGGGTGGTTGTATGGGATGATGGGTAGAAGTACATTACTTTGCGTGTGCTCGAGGGATGTACTCTAGTACGTTAGATTGAGAACACTATGTATTACTCTACTGGACGACAACCGTCAGCTTATAGACCGATACGCTGGACCTTGCTGGCAAGACGACTCCTGCAAGTATTATGTATCTTGACCCTGCGTTCCGAAAGCGCCCTCGATGGTCTGCAGGATATCACCGGCGGACTCTCCCCTACAGGACTTATTACCTGCTCACAGAAGGCTGGTCATAGCTCCGCTTCCCGCAGGATTCGCTGCTTCTCCTCGATTCCTGATTGGTGTCCCTCCCCAACCAGAGTGCGGACAACGACCGCCAGTCGGCGCGGGGTTTCCTGAGCCGAGTTTTCGACAGACTCTCATACGCTCAAGCCTACTGGCTATCATGATCAGCAAGGCGGCGATGCAGACGGAGGAGATGTGGGTTGGCCTCACCATCTTTCTACCTACTCACTCCTCCCAGGCGTTGCTTATCTACGCAGCATGGTCTCGCCGACTAGACCCGGCTGAGCTGAGATTAGAAGTCATTCTAAGGTAGCATATAGGTCGACTCCTCAAGTGTGACGGAACAAGCCGACTCTTGTTTTCAAAGACCGCCCACAGAAGGCGATCCTACTTCAGGGTACCTTTGAAGCCAGCATAGGCGCCTTCGATGTCAAAAGAGAGCTCTCTTGCTTCTGCTTCACTCAACTCTTCTGTGGCTCTCATACCATTCAGCCTTATCAACCAGCTGATAATCTTGCCCCTATTCTCGAAGTCTATGTTGGTGACCTGGTTTACAGATTGTATAACCTCGGACAAGAGAGGATGCAAGCTGTCTTTCGAGAGCATGTTCAATTTCAAGGCGTCGAGGAAGGTGATGAAGTTTTCCGTTGCCAGAAGGATCTGCTGACCGGTTGCTGAAGAACCGTTGTTCTGAGGCGCAGCAACTTGTGCGGATGGTGCATCTGCGACGGTAGCAGGAAGGCCGATACGAAGACGTTCGGTTGCGCGGGGAACTTCCAACTACGCCAGTCAGCACGAAGACTTGCAGATGGCGATGACGGCATGAAAATGGGGATCCATACATCCCATTGGCGTTTGAACGTTTCTAGATCCCCGAACTCCCGCGAGACAGCCTCGTCCTTGAGGATGGATTTGTACTGCTTTAAGAGTCGGTTGCAAATTTCGGTGTACTCAGACTCGGTTATCGAATCTTTGGTGTAGTGTTTCTCTAGTCCATCGAGCGTGATGATGATACTATATATTTCCGCCAGCGAGTCAACGAGGTCCCGTTCCGCAGCTGTTTCCGCGAGCTTGACTTCCTGAGTCTTCCATCAGTCGCTCGATCCGAAGCAGAGATGCTTCTCTTGTGGCAAACCTCGTCTAGACTGATGGTTGCTTGGAGCGTTGAGCTCGGCATGTAGCTATGGGGCGTCGGCGCATACGGTCCTTGACGGGAGGCAGGTGACGACAACATCTCGGATGTTTATTAACTCTTCCCTAAGTATTTGTAAAGTGGTTCTCCTGACTCATTGGTTTGGAATCTGTGCCCGTGCCAAAAACATAATGTTATTCAGTCTTCCATTACTGTGCCAAGCAAACATGCCAAGCATATAACATTTTAGCGTTGCCTCGCGGATCGCGGAAGGGCGCTAAAGTACCGTAAACCCTGCTCATTTACCACTTGCCTCCAATTTTGTATGGGCACGTTACTATTGTGTTTAAGGTACATCACCTAGATATTGAAGATGAGCTTGAGATACGTGAGTTTCTCTGACTATTGGCATTTTATTTTCTTAGCAAGATAAGGGATAACTCAAAAGGATATCTTCTGTCTCTTGAGATTCAGTGCGATATTTGCATGGATCAATGCTTGCTCCAGGCACAAACGCTTGAATTTCATAATCACAACATAACCCACAACACCATCCTATATCAATGGAAAGTAGACTACTCGTCGCGCTTTCTCGCATAGCCTCGTTAAGGTGGTCTCGAAGATGATTGCCGTGATGGAACATAAAAGGAAAGCGGTGTGCCGCCAATTCTGGCTCCTATGACCAGACGATTACTACTACCACATTCTTTCTCGACAGTCCCCTCTATTCCATTCAACACCTTGGGCTGGAAAGAAGTACCGGCGGAGAAGCTCCTGGTAAGGGCCAGCAGGAAGCTCACCAGGCGGAGGCTAGCATCAAGGACAACTCAAAGTATGTAAGGAAGACGCTGGAGGATCAGAAATAGGCATTGAGACGCTACGAGAAGTGAGTGGGAAAATAGGCTCGATCCTGTTTGAACGTCTATGCTGGCCCAGTCGAGCAGATAGGTAGATGGTGTCGAGAAGAAGAAGCGCGATACGAGGTTGGTGCTTTCCGATGATGCTGCTGAGGTTGACCTATGCCATGCGACAAAGCCACAACGCCTTGGAGAAGGTGTGCTTCTCCCCGATCTTGCCACTTTCGGATGATTCTCCTCGACGACGAGCAAATCACCGTCAACTCAGCGAACATTTTGCAGAGTTGTTCCTGTCTAGATTTGCTCGAGTCACCGACCATCTGATCAATGAGAAAGACACAGGGGCAATGAACGATGTAAGCGCATTCTGAATCGGTTTATGATGTTCTCGTAGTTATCCTCTCTTTCTTATCTGTGTGCGACGCCCTCCCTTGATACGATCTATTGCTTCGCCTCGGTAGGATTTCTAGATGCAGACATGAGATCAACTCTCATCCACTAACAGAGAGAGGCAGTGCTACAAGATTTGTTTTGTATTAAGACCTGTTCATGGTTGTAATCAACGCGAGGCCGACATGTGGAACTTTTTCTTTCTCAATTCCTATCATCAAACGACCTCATAGCCAAGGGACAAATAGCTCATATCAACTTCTGAAGCATGGCTTCTGATTCTCTTGGCTAACTCTCTGGAGCCGAATGGGGTGTTCAGCTATGTCAACGATTACACGGCACACGCGGTTAGGAAGTGTACAAGGGGCCGAGACAAGTTGTATTATTGAGATATTGTCTGTCTCATTAGTATGTATTTGCGCAATCGTGAACACTATGTATGCGCAGCTCGCGGCAATGACGCACCAACAGCGTCATCTTGGGCCACGGTACTATCACAGTGACGCCGCCACCACTACCACGTGTGCCAGCCCCTCCCGGGACCGCTCAAGGCCCTTCTCCAGCAGACTTCAACCTGAAAACGCTTACCTATTCTCATCATCTCCTCACCATGACTTCTCTCACGCTACCTGGTATCCAGGATACTCCCTCCGCAAAACACCCCTGGCAGATGCATGTTGTTCTCCGAACCCTGCGGCGTCGTTGGCTGGATGTGTGGTCTACTGGCCATCTCTGCGCACCATTTGGCCGCGCTTGCGGACCACACAATGACCAAGCGGATTCATCGCGAGCGAGGTCTGCAATTCTCTTCTGAGTCTTCTGCCGGGTTGCGGCAGACGACAGGGTGTGATTCAGGTCTCGAGGCCGCTGAGAAAGAGAAAGGAGGCTAAGAAGACCGGGGAGCAGATCAAGTGTTTACTACGTTGTGCACAATGGGCGTTGGCTCGACTTGGTGGCTCCTAGTAAATTGCTATCGATTCTGTCCACCATTCGAGGTGCGTCGTCCCCGGCTCTGTGCTTCGTGACAGTGGCATCCGGAATGATGGCCACGAACATCACGAGGAATTGTCCGTCCAGGGGTTTCTACACACGAGAAGTTCATCACATACCCACATTTGTATTCTTCCGGCGAGAAACCGCTTTCTGAGCTGCTCAACCTTCTTCGTGTGCTCCCTTTTCGCATCGCCGAAGGGCTCGGAAGACCCGAGAACGCCCAGGATGTCTCCGCTACGCTATCAGCCATCACCACTGTCATCGAATGTTGTTCCATCAGCTTTGCAAGCGAAGAGGCGGGAGCGGCGTGGCAAGGACTGGCGACGTGGTCGGCCAATATATCCGATCACTTCAATCAGATGGTTCGGCGCCACCATCTAGCCGCTCTGGAGGTGCTCGCCCACTGGGCGGCGATGTTGGTTATGCGAGCGGAGCATGTTGGCTGCTGGTTCTTGAAGGGCTCGGCGGGGATGATGGTGCTGCAGGTTGCGAGACAGCTTTTCGCTAACGGTCACGCAGTCCTTGGCCTGGTTGAGTGTCTGACAGGTGTCGATCTACTTCCCACACGATACGTGTGGCGTATTGCTCTATAAGGTCCCGACGGAATGGTTCTTACTTACATTTAGGTAAGACCCAGAACTGCATACGTGGTTCTATTTGCCGCTTCGGTCGATTCCCTCTAGTCACACCCGGCCAAAGAACTTTTTTCCTAAAGTACATGTACCCAGGCCGGCTCTTCCGAAATGCACGCCCGGGTAAATAGTGACCATGAGAATTTCCCAATTAACCTTGAATCATGAATGGTTCAACGGTTACACAACTTCACGTTAGGCACCGTGACCAACGTAGGCCCCATGGGGCAAACAGTCATTCCGTCTTTTGACCTTCATAAAGCACGGGACCTCGGTGTCCGGATTGGATTGTCTGTGGATTGTAGAAACACCGGCTTGAGTAGAGGTTTTCCAAAATACTGGAGTTTTAGGAGTGAAGTACTGCTTCTCAGCTTCGTGGTGTATCTCGTGCGCCAGCACAGTGCACTTTTCAGGGGTTCCTCGTATCACACATGTTCAGGACCTTCTCCGAGCGCTGCTCTTAGGTTTTCGATCGGGTGACGGGTATGCTTCAACGGTTTGCCTCTTTAGCCACAAATCTCCACAGGTGATTCAGTCCATCAACTTTCCGTTCTTGCGTTCTTCCATAGATGCCAAGGATGGGTGCACCACTTCGTGCAGGGGCACGGGATAGAAATGGGTATCATGGTATTGCCAACACACAGGCGGTCCTACCTATACATGAGACTTGAGCGGAACTCAACAACATCCGCCTCTCCTCCTTCGCCCTGCCCCATCTAGTCTGAACACAGCCTCCCATTCTCTCATCCCACCAGCCCAACCTCCTGTAGCGGCTCTCCCTCTTCCACCTTTCCGTCTTCTCCTGCCAAGGCCACCCTCTTCATTAACCGTTGTACCCCCGCTCTTCACACTCAGACCGTCTTCACCTCTCCAGCTTGCATCTCCGTATTGGATTCCGCTAGCGGGATCGTCGGGATCAATCTCCCCGAGCTCGATTTTGGTCAGTATCATTCTCGCCAATCGTGAGAATAGTTCTTCGACGCCGGCGCCACTGTATGCAGAGACCTCCACCGAGACTGGGATTTTGTTGCTCGAAGCCCACTGTGACACGGTCGCAACTGGGATTTCGCGCCCCTCGGGTGCAATCGTAACGGTCTGAGAGGCGCTCAGCCTAGCGGAGCCGTTGTGTCCCCAAGAGTCGTTGGGGAAGGAAGAGTGCCGACTTGAAGGGCTGTTGGGCGTCCTCGCTGGCTGTGTTTCCCGCACATGGTCGTCGTAGATATGTTGGTCTGTGAGAAGATCGGATTTGTTTCCGGCGAGGAGAACGGTCAGGTTCGGTGAGGCAAGGGCGCGTGCATCGTTGAGAAAGGTGGGTAGTGCAGAGAAGGAGCTGTGAGAAGCGAGGTCGTAAACCAGGATCGCGCCGGCAGCACCACGGTAGTAGGAGCGTGCGACGGATCGAAACCGTTCTGTGCCTGCCGTGTCCCATAGTTGAAGCTTGATACGTTTGCGCCGCGACCCAGTGCCGATTTTGATGATCTTGGAGGAGAACTCTACTCCGATTGTCTGAGAGGACAGAACACGCCCTACTAAAGGGTAAGCTGGTTGATACTCAGGGTTTCCGTTGGAACTTACATTCGTCTTTAACTATGCGGTGGAGAAGGCAAGATCTGAAGTTGTAAGCCTAAGATTGTCCGAGGGCATGGGGAACGAACGAACTTGCCGCTACCGGAGGGTCCGATGAGGATTATTTTTGCAAGATAATCGTACATACTCCCAAGCTCCTAATTTCTAATGTAAGTATTGAAGATGGAGACAATGGGCATCTGGTATCTGACCTGCTCACGGTCCGGTACCGCAGAACCCAGGGAAGCATTGGAGCTACGGCGGGGGCGCGCCATGGTGGAAAGTGAGTTATATTATGATTATTCCAACGTTCATGTAGATAGACTTTCAGCTGCCATAACAGCTGTTCAGTGGAACGATGTCTCTCGATAAAGAGCTGTCCAGCACCACGTCACGAACTGTGGTAAAATCCCGGCCAATCAGAAGCTAGCTTCATCAAGCCAAAGCTCTTCCAACGTTTTCCCTCTCACTCCGGCAGTCCGTTCTTCAATCCTCATAGAAGCGCTCCACCAACCCGCTTCTTGTCCGACTCCATACTTCGACACATCGTCCTCGTCACAAAACGACCACCAGGACTGATGTCGTCGGCTCCGTCGCGATTGATGCTTCGGCACAACCGTGTCGTCGCACGTCGGACGGCTCTCCGACATGCTTCAACCACCTCGGAAGCTACCCAAGCGGTTTCCAAAACCGCAGAGAAAGGAAAGGAGACAGCTTCAAACATGACGTCCAAAGCTTCATCCGGTCTCTCAAGAGTTACGTCGTCAGCGGGCTCAGCTATGGGTGGTGCATCGCAAGGGGTCAGCAACACTGTGAATAGACTTGGAGGAAGACTCGGAAGCTTGATCAACTTCGTCCAATGTGCGTCTCTTTGTCCGTACTGCACACCAACGTTTCATGAAGCCCAATTGATCCTGTCACCTGGTCCTTTGGCCTACGACTATCATTTTCGCCCATGAATGCCTCACAGGTTTCTTGTGGTGTTAACCCATTGACTTCAAATTGTTTGACGATTGGAATGTTCGAGTGCGCTGATTTCGTATAGCAATGTATCCACCAACAGTCTATTACTCAAAAGTGGGCTTGGAAGTCGCGAAGCTGGTGTTTCAAGGACAAAAGATGAGCCCACCGTATGTGGTTTCTATACAAGCCAATGGCACTCGTGAAGAGTTCACTACTTACATGCCTTTCACCCAGGAGCCTACAAGCCTTCCAATCGTACTCTCAGCCGCTCATCAACGCCATCCGACATCCCGCAAGCGTATTCGCAGAAACTACGGCCTCGAGCGCCGCCACTCCAGAAGGAATCCTGAGCAGAGTACGGAATATGGACCGGAAACAGCTCGCTTCTGCTGGTGTAATCGGTGCAGAGATTTTAGGTTTCTTCACCGTGGGAGAAATGATTGGGCGAATGAAGTTGGTAGGCTACAGAGGGGACAGGGAGCACCACGAGACAGCAACACCTCATCACTAGACAAGGGAAAGCTACCAGCATCTGTCGAGAGACCTTTGAAAACGTGAGAGGGGGCAATCTCCGCGCTGAAGGGTAAGGTCGGAAAAGCTGCAGAAGTGTAGCCGTTGCACATATGTACTATGTCCCCATAGAGTTGTCGCAATGTAGAACAGCTTGAAGTCTTACATACTCATTTGTGGTGGCTAGAATCGCGACCCAGGCAATTGGTACTCCTACACCAAAGGATTACTTCGTTCAACTTTAAGTCCTTCAAGAGTCTGAAGATTGATAAGATATGGACGGCGATACCTCGGTGTTAAGGTCTTGGCTTTCAATATTGTAGCTTGGTTCTTCTCTTGCACTCGGACTGCCAAAGGTCCATCGTTGCTGAGAGTGTAGTACTCGTCAATGGCATGATCGCGTTTCTAGTCCATTGTACAGACCGACACTCTGAGAAAGTATGGATGTCTTCAAAATACTTACTAGGTCTACAAATCTACAGAGATCGGCGCCATCCTCGAAAAAGGTCCAACAACATAAGATCCCTTCTTCCTTGGGCGGGTATGTCGAGAGCCATCCTTCAGATAAGCATGCGGCGACACTACATGCCACAGAGCAGATTCAGCCTCGTGGAATCAAGCGCAAGAGGTCCGAAGGAACTCAGCACCAAATTTCGGAACCATCAGTTGGTCTAGATTATTTTGAAAACATAAAGGGGGCTTCATCTTCTGCAGAGAAGCCTGCAAAAAATGAGAAACACGTCTCTCCAATCGTAAATGGGCACCTCGAAACTGGGCTTCAAACAATAGAGGAAGACGAGTGTCGGAGAATACTGAAGCGCAACAAGGTCAAGATTACGCTGCTGAAGTCCGATAGAGACAAAGAAGCAGAGAAGAAAACAGCGAGTCGAGGAGTAAACCAAGCAGCTCAGAACAAAGATACGCACCCTCAGCTTTCACCACAGCCCTTAATATCATTCACACAGCTGCGAATTAAGTACGGTATTTCCAGAAGGCTAGCAGAGAACTTGGATGCCCAAGGGTTCAGGCACCCCACCGAAGTTCAAATAGGGAGCCTACCGTTGCTACTAGGCTCCGACAAAGATCGAGGGTTGGCGCCATCAACGTCGAAGAAGGAGAAGAAATACAAACAATCTCAAGTCGACCTCCTCACAGTGGCTCCAACGGGCAGCGGCAAGACGCTTGCGTTCATGGTCAATATACTGCATGGCCTTCTTGAAAGACGACGTACAAGCAGGAAGTCGGGAGCTGAGAAGAAGGAGGATCGTGAACTTCAGGCACTGGTCATTGCACCTACACATGAGCTTGCCGACCAGATTGTAAACGAAGGCCGAAAATTGGCCGTTGGCACCGGTATCAGAGTCTCGTCCATGAGAAAGGGTATGAAATTACATGCAGACCCCCAGAACCTGGAAGAGAATACGGTCGTCGGCTCAGCAGATGAGATCAATGACGCTCAGGGAGAGCAGGGCCCTGGCACGGTCGTCAAGGCAGACATTCTCGTCAGCACGCCTATGATACTTCTGAATGCCTTGAAGGGGGGCTCTAGCTCGCCAGTGACTCTGCTGCCCACCCTACGTTACCTTGTCCTTGACGAAGCTGACGTACTGCTCGACCCACTCTTCCGGTCGCAGACGCTAGGTATTTGGCAAGCCTGCAACAACCCCGAACTCCAGACCTCGTTCTGGTCCGCGACGATCGGCTCATCAATCGAATCATTAGCACAAGACACCATTCTTGACCGAAGGCGTAACCTCAAGCTCAGCTCTACCTCCCATTTCCTCCTTCGCGTGGTCGTAGGTCTCAAAGACTCTGCCATCCCCAACATATCCCACCGCCTCACATACGCCGCAATCGAACACGGCAAGCTCCTCGCCCTGCGCCAACTGCTCCACCCCTCCGCACCATCCGACGAACAAGGTCCATCCCTCCAGCCGCCCTTCCTCATCTTCACCCAAACCATCCAACGAGCCATAGCTCTGCACTCCGAACTCCTGTACGACATCCCTCCCGAAGCAGGCGGCTCCTCAAGGATCGCCGTTCTGCACTCCGATCTCTCCGACCACGCCCGCTCGGCCATCATGGCTGGCTTCCGCAAGGGAGAGATCTGGGTGCTCATCACCACGGACCTCCTCTCTCGAGGAATAGATTTCAGGGGCATGAACGGCGTCGTCAACTACGATATCCCCAACACCGGGGCCTCGTACGTGCATCGTGTTGGAAGGACCGGCCGCCAAGGCAGAGAGGGGGGTGTCGCTGTGACGCTGTATACGAAAGAGGACATCCCGTATGTGAAGAACATTGCCAACGTTATCGCCGCCAGTGAGAAAGCGCAGGCCCGAACCGAAGGGAGTGCAGAAGGTGGGCACAATCTGCAGAAATGGTTCCTGGATGCTTTGCCGTCTGTCAGTAAGAAGATGAAGAAAGAGCTGAAGCAGAAAGGTGTGGAGAGTCGGAGGGTCTTTGAGGGGAAAGAGGGTGGGAAGATGGCGAGGCGGGCGAGGATCAGCACCAAGAGTGGCTACGATCGGAGGCTGGAAAATAGGCGGAAGGGTGCTTCTACCCAGGGAACGAAGATATTGCACCGGGAGTCTTCCAACGTTGAGGCGGCCAGCGATGGAGAGTGGGGAGGTCTGAACGACTGATCATGCATCTCTTGTACGAAACAAATAAAGCAGCGCTAGGAATGGAGCGAACAACAGCCATGAAGATCAGGACCCCCGAAAGTTCCTGGAATGCTCCCACACTTTTCGAGTAGCTTTATTTGTCTTTCGAGTGAGAATATCAAGTATTCGGAAGCTCGAGAACGAAAGCAGGTTTCACGTGACTAGGGCTTCAGAGTCTTGGCGCATATCGAAGTAATCGTGCTGAAGCCCCCATTCTGGATCGCTCTTGGTGGGTTAACATGTTGTGAAACTACAACAGCTCTTCCCTCCCTTGTTCATTTGAATCCGGATCGCAACTTCGTTTTCTTCCAGTCTATTCTACTCCTGAAATGCCGAAGCTGCAGGGTATATGAAGTGGATTCCAGCTGGCCACCATACTGTTTCCTCTAGCAGAGAAGCCGTTATACTTCTTCGTACTTGCGTATGCCTCCTCCTACTTGCTTATGCTTATCGAAAGGTGGTGAAGATCATGCTTCTACGAGCCATTTCTAGATGCCTGAACGGATGAGGAAATAGGATACTGCTAAAACAGGCGTCCCCTTAAATTATGAAGCAAGCCACGCCTTCCAATTTTCAACCTCAACTTCTCCTCGTCTATACGACCCCCAGCGCCCCAAACGCCCTCACAACATCCGCATCCACATCCCCCGCCCAGCGCTCAAACTCCTCCCTCCCAACCAGCGCAACCACGCCCTCCACCGCACCCCTCACCGCCCCCTTGATATCAACCCTCCGCACCACATCCTCCGCCTCAACTCTGCGCATCCTCTCCTCCTTCGCCGTCTCCCCCTCCTTCCTCCCCTCCGCATCTTCCCACCCCGTCATCGTATCCCGCCCCGTCTCCTCATCCACCAGCTCACTAATCACATCCGTCCACAGCGACATCAACTCCTGCAGCCGCCGCAGGATCCACGGTTGCGCCGTAGTGAACAGCGCCGTGAGCGCCAGCACGTGCAGTTTCCGCCGGTCCGGGTGCCCGATGTTGTCCATGTGCGCGAGCCACTCGGTAAGCAGCCAGGCGATGGTGGTGTCGAAGCGCTCGCCGAGGGAGGGTGCGACGGCGGTGAGGGCGTGGATGAAGAGCTGCGGGCTGGCGACGGCGAGGCGGGCGAGGATATTGAGGTAG
>JAABUQ010003613.1_pt1 | contig 28019 bp, 30 predicted proteins | sample 5560001 | NCBI WGS metagenome assembly JAABUQ01 (sample SAMN10711888, study PRJNA513371) | rock metagenome | isolation source: Antarctica rocks | place: Antarctica: Victoria Land, Finger Mt nord | collected 2015-12-18 | reverse complement strand
ACGCAAGGGCCGGTCCGATCCTCGCTGAGCTCCGGTTCTCACTCGGCTTTGCACCGCCGCTAACTTTCGAGTCGGGCTTGCGCTAAGTCGTTCTCACTCCGTTCCGGTCCACGCCTCGGCGCTGCGCGCCGTAGTTGCAGCGCCGGAGCGCATCGACTTTCACGGGCCCATCAGCAACGCCGCCGGCTCGACCGGCTCGGGAGACGACGATGGGACACCTCCACACAATCGAAGATGCGCGCACGGTCTACTGCCGCCGTGCGATGAGCGCCAACGCAGGCATCTGGAACCCGGTAACCCGCGCATGGATTTCGCCAAGCCCGACGACGCCGCGAACGCGCTGTGCGAACTGTTCCGCGCGACGCGACCGAGCATTCCGATGCGCGAGGCGCTGCTCGCGATGATTGCCGACGGAACGGCAGCTTCCGCGTGGGGCTTCGATCCGGCCATCGAACCGGTCGACGTCGAGACGCTCGATCGTGAGGTCGCACAGCGTTATCTCGCAGCCGGGTACGCTGTGCGGCGGCTGTTCGTCGGGGCTCACCCGTTGGAAGACCTACCCGTCGACCGCGCGAGCGAGGCGCGTGCCGTCCTTGATGAAGCGCTGCAGCACGTCGCCTTCGATGAGCGTGCGCGCGCCTCCACGTCTCGCACCAAGCGTCGCACATCGTAACGTGCGGTTACGCGATCGCGCGCCTCCCGCTGCCGCGGCAGCCTCGCCGCAAGCAGCTTTCAGATTTATCAGCACGCGTTCGTGCCCGCAAACTGCGCCGCTTCAGCGACCGCAGTCTTTTCCGCACTATCCACTAGGAGAAAGCTATGTCCAACAAACGCAAAGCCGCCAGAGCAACCGACGCAGCGCCGTCCGCGTCGACGGAACTGGCACTGCCGACGATCACGCGCTCGCAATCGGTGCAGATCCTCAAAACGCGCGCGACTGAACTGTATCATGAGGCGCGCGCCGCGCAACAGGCGGGCATCGTGCGCTTTGAGAGCGAGTATGGCCGCGCCGATCGCATCGACGCCTCGCTGCTCGCCGATCTTCAGCGCCTTCAGATGCGCTTCGCCGGTATCGCCGCGCGTCAGCACCGACACGGCTACACCCAAGAGCCCAAAGTCAACAAGTTCGTAGATTCCTTGGGGGACGTTATCGGTAAGGTAACCGTGCATCTTGCCACTGAGAACGCGCTCGAGCTGTTCGCGCCGATCAACGAGCAAGATTATATCGGCTACGCGGGCCGAGTTGGGACGAAGGGCTACGACGAAGCGGCGCTCGCCGGCTACCGCATCGTCGACGATCCGAGCGGCCCGGTCGCTGCCGCGCCTTCGCGCGAGGGCGATGATGACGACAGCTTATGCTTGCACGAAAGCATCGAAGCGTGCGAGGACAATCCGGCCCGTGGTTTGTGCGATGAGTGCGGCACGGAATTCGACTTGACCGCACATCACGAGGCGCCGGCGGAAGCGGACGACGCTGCGGACGCCGCTTGAGAATGGCACCACTTCGGCGCGTGCGACCTCGACGACCCCACGGCGTGTAAGCGTTGCACCGAATTCGTCGTCGCCGAGATCGACGCTCGCTCATCGCAAGTACGTCGCCGCATCATGCACGAGCACGTCGACGTCGGTGTTCGACGCTGAAGATGCCTTCACGTCGTCCCCATGCCGACCAAGCCGACGACGCTGTTGATTTGCGGGATCCTAGCCGGCGACGTCGGTCAGCGCAACGACCGTCTTCCGGTCCTCACGTTGTTCCGGTCCACGCCTCGGCGCTGTGCGCCGTCATTGCGCTGCGCGCCATCCCCGGCTCAAGACGGACCCATCAACAGCGTCGCCGGCTCGCCCGGCATGGGGAGGTCCGAATGGGCACAGCACTCTCGCTCGAAGACATCAACGCACTAGCGAAGGCCATCGCGCGCGAAGTTGTCCTCGAACTCAACTTACTCGCGAATCCGCCTGTAGCGATGCAGCCGAAGCGTACGATCTTCGAAGTCGGTCCGATCACGGTCGACGTTGAGCGCCATGAAGTAACCGTCGAAGAGAAGCTGGTCGCATACAAGCCTCGCGAGTTCGCGCTCATCGAAGCGCTGGCACGCAACGCCGGCCACGTTCTCACCCGCGAGGCGATCCTCGCCGCAGCGTGGCCGGAAGACGTCGCCATGAATATCGACGATCGCACCGTCGATACGCATATCCGCCGTGTTCGCGCCGCCCTCGGTGTACATAGCGACCGTATCGAGACCGTTATCGGCCTCGGCTACCGCCTGCGCGACCGGTAGAGCGCTTTAGGGGATGCGCCGCTGGCGTGTCCCCTCTTTTTTCTTGTCGCCGCGAGACCATCCGCGCGAGCAGCGCCTCGTTCGGCGCATAGTCCGGGCTGAAAAGCGCGCCGGCGAAACGATAGCCCGGCCGGCCGTCTTCAGCGACAGCCGGCTCGATGATACCGAGCCTGATGAGCTCCCGCAGATCGGCGTCCGGTTCGTCGATTGGGGAGTGTGTATTCTTGGCTTCAAACATGCGGGAACTATGGCAGCACGCTATTTCGGCCGCATGGCCGGAGTGTGACGACGGCGCGCGGCAGTACCGAAGCTTGGGACGCCAGCGCACGAACCTCGGAATAGACCTGCGAGCGGTGCGGCCACCGGCCGATATGCACTTCGATCGCGCCGGCTTACGCGTTTGCATAGTATGCGAGCGGTTGGGGCCTCCGAAGCCGTGCTCCGAAAGCATGCTCCGGTGTCCGCGAGGCTGAGCCGTCGCTCAGCGTCGGCGCATGCGCGGCTTCTGCGCAGCAACGTCGAGCTTCGGCTGCTGCGCTAGTACCGCTTTCCTCGCAGTCTTGACGTCGGCCGAACGCTCGATGACCGTCCGTCGCCTCGATGCCCAGACGACGAACGATTCCAGCTCGTGCGCCTTGTACGCCACGCTCAACTCGCGTTTTTCGCTCCGATCGAGGCCCGCCAGCTCCTTGTCGCCGGTCGCCTTGCCGCGCGCGACGTTGTGGCGTTCAAGGATGCCTGTCACGGCGCGATCGCGAGCCTCACTGCGTAGTCGCATCTCGCCGCGGTGCTGCTCCCGCAGCGGGTCGGCGTCTTTGTCGAGCGCGGTTCGAACCGACTTCGCCCAGTGCGTGTCCGGCCCGCCGGTGCGTCGCACGATCTCTTCGAAGAGCAGCGCATCATCCTTCGGCCGCAGAGACGTCGGTGAAGTCAGGTGCGACAGCAGCTCGTCGCGATCGAGGCGCGTATGCACCCGCAGACCAGTTTCGCAGCGCGTTAGAGCCACGTGCGCCGACCGCGCGTCGTCGTTCTTTGCCAGCGTCGAGATGACGAGCGGATCTCCACGCCCTTGGCTCTTGTGGGTTGTCGTCGACCAGCCGTAATCAATGTGCGGATACGCCGCCGGGTTGACCGTCACGAGCCGCCCGCCATCCAGCTCGACGGCGATCGCGTTCTGCGCGACGGACCGCACCGTGCCGGTATAGCCGTTTAGCACGCCCACGCGGGCCTCAGCGTTCTTTTCGAAGATGACCCTATCGTTCGGTGCAATCTCGCGGACACCGCGCGCAAATCGGAACGAAAGCCCCGTTCCGTCGTGGCCGAGAGCGGTGCGAATCGCGCGGTTCGCGTAGAGGCAGTCTTGCCGCGAAAAGCCCGGCGCCAGCACGCGAATCCCGCGCAGCGTCGCTTCGACGACGTCCTGCGCTTTTGCGGCGATCTCGGCTTTGCGGTCGTCGTGAAAGACGACATGGCCGCGATCGACGAACTCCTCGAGGTACGTGCGGAACGTGGCGGCGTCGCCTTCGCGGATTGCCCGCCCGCCAATCGGTACCGCAGTCCGCATCCACGTAACTTGCGGCCCAGTCTGCCGAAAGACTTGCGTCACCTCGGCATAGCGGTTCGTCTCTTGTGCGGCCGCGGTGAGCACACGGCCCGTATCGCCTGCGGCAATGTTCGGTAACTGCGCGAGGTCTCCGATGAAGATCGCGCCGGCGCCTTGCGACTCGACGCGCTTGAGCGTTGCATCAGCGGATTCCATGGAAAGCATCGACGTCTCGTCGAGGATGGCACGGCTTTGCGGCCGGATCATTTGCTCGCCGCGCACGTCTTCGAGGGCCTGCGCACGCGCGGTGTTGACCGAGCGGATACCGGCTTTCTGGCCGAGATTCTCGGCCGCGAGCTGACTCGTCGCGAACCCCGCTATTTCGCGGCCCGTCAATTCGCAATACCGCCGCTGCACGGCCATTAACGTCGATTTCCCCGTGCCTGCGTCACCTTGCACCACGGCGAAGCGGTACTCGAGCAGATCGAAGACGCGCAGCTGCTCAGCACTGAACGCGATACCGAGCGATTTCTCTTCGTCGCCGATCGCCTGCATCAACGCTTCGCGGTTAAAGAGCGGATCGCGCTCTTGTGCCAATCTTGTGGCACGCTCCAAGACGCTCGCTTCGAGCGCTCGCTGCGTCTTCGTCGAGTACAGCGGCAACTCGGAATCGGCGCTCAGCACTTCGAGCGTTGGGTCTTCGCGTTGCGCGTAGTTCGAGATCCCCAGCCAGTCGCCACTTACGCGCTCGCTGCACCAGCGGTCGAAGTCCTCCGCACTGAACGTCGCGGCACCGCCGGCGAGAATGTCGCGGGATATCCGGCCAGGGTCCGCACGTACGAGCGCGACGACTTCCGCCTCGGAGCGGTCAACGTCACCGAGGTCGCGCAGCCACGCTCGGCGATCGAGCGCCACCACGTGCTGGTTACGCTCGAACTCCGTCGTCATTCCGCCCGGCTTGAGCCCGTCGAGCGGACTCGGCGCAAGTAGCTCCGGTTGCAGTTCGAACACGTTGTCCGTCGCCTGCCATGTCGCAAGCCGTTGGGTCGATTCGCCAAGGGTGTTCGGTTCTTCGCGAGCGACCTTGCCTTCCGGCGCTCGTTCCATAAGCCGCGCCTGCAGCGTGCCGTCCTGCCCCGCTTCGAGCGTAGCCGTAAGGCGCGCCGCAAGAACATGCAGATCGGCACGCAGCGGAACTTCGCCGCGGTCCGCACACGTCACAAGGTGCTGCCGGATTGCGTAAACGATGCGGTCGCGCCGATCCTCGGGTGACTCCAGCCCATCAGACTCGGCGAGAAACGACTTCGCCATATCTTCGAGCCGCTCGGCCTGCCGTTCGCTCCTCCACGCCTTGCGGGTTGCAAGTGACGCCCACTCGATGCGCTCCGTCGGGAGCCCCTCGTCGCGCACAATCGCGAGGCCGTGCTCGTGTTCCATACCGAACTTCGTCTCAGCTTCGCGCAGCGCGTGGTGTAGGCGGTAGTAGTCGCTTTGCCGATTCCACGCGCGCAGCGTATCCGCGTTGACGGACGACAGCGCGACGTGGCAGTGCGCGTTCTCGGTATCGCGATGAACGGCGAAGAGCGCCGAATGCCCGGCCCAGCCGGCGCGATCGAGCGCATCTTCGGCGGCGCGGATAAGCTGCTCGTCAGATACCGTCGCGGTTTCCCGTTCGTTCAGCGAGATGACGTAATGCTGTACGGGCTGCTTGACGCGAGGCTGCGTCCGAACGACGGCTTCGATATCGAGCGCCGCCGTTTCGAGTGACGTCACACCTCGCGCATAAACGGCGCTCGGCCGATCGCCCCCGCCGGCGGGCTTCCAGATTGCGTTCGCGCCGAGGTCCTCGCGCTGCCGCGCCTCCTCGAAGAGAGCCGCGAGACCGCCGCGCTGCCCCAGCGTCAGGGGATTGTCGCGTTCTTGGTCGTGCGCGACCTTGTCCGTCATCTCTTCGCCGAGAACGTAGCGCACGCACGCACTGGCCGATCCCCCGCCTCTAGGTGGAGCGCATCGCTTACCCTGCAAATGCGACCGCCACAGTCGAGTGAAGACCTTCGCGACACCACACGCAATGCGGCTCGTGATTTCGATCGCGAGCACGAAGGCATACGCAGCGCTCTTCTCCGACTCGCCAGTTGCATCGACACGGCAACGCACGATGCGCCTGGAGTTCGTCGAACGGCTTCCTGCACGCGCTACACATCTCGCCGAGTCCCGCGCCTGGTCGGAAGTTGTGCGTCACCGCTGCGCGCCGCTCCCGGCAGCAATGGCGTTTAGCCGATCGGCAAGAGCGACGGCATCCCGAACGTCGGTAACCCGGCGCGCAGTAGTGGTGTCAGCGAACAAGCGAAGCGCCTGCCGCGCCAGCACCAACTCATCAATCGTGAGCTCGACATCGAAGAGCATTGAATCGCTCACTCTTCTTACGCGACCCTCTCAAGGACATATTCGTCGTTCGCATCGACCCCGAGCACGCGAACCATCTCCACCACTCGCCGTCGCCGCTGGTCGTCCATTTCGAGGAATACTATCGCATGAACGAAGCGTGCAATCGTTCGCCGGATGACCGGAGCCTTCGCAAGCCGCACGAGGTCTTCGAGCCGCGAGAGTGCGTCCGTCGCGCTGTCGGCGTGGAGGGTGAACGCAAGGCCTGACGTGCCACAGTTCAGTGCCATCAATAACGCGAGCGCGGCTTCGCCGTCGCGCAGTTCGCCAAAGGCTAAGACATCAAAACTCGTGCGTAGCGCGTCGGACAGCAGATCGACGAAGCCGTACTCGTAGCGCGTTCCATCCGGGTGCGCCTGTTCGACGCGCGCATACAGCTGTAAGGTATCCGGATGGCTCGCGCGCAGCTCGCGGCGGTCCTCAAGCGTAACCAGCCGCGCAGTCGGCCGCACTTGGGCCGACTCGTGCAGGAACGTATTGAGCAGCGTAGTCTTGCCGGCGCCCGGGCGTCCGACGATTCCGATATTATCGCCGCCCGCGATCGCGGATTTAATTGCGCCCGCGAATCCGGCAGCCGATGGCGGGGGCCGCGATAGCGCATGGGCAGACGAGCCTTCGAACATGTCGCGCATCGCATCGAGCGATCGAACCGTCGTCGCGTGGCACCGAAGGCAGAGCGCCCAATCGGCAACCGGCGGGGCGAAGCACTGGAAGCGCACGTCGTAATATGGCAGGTCGCCGGCGAGACGCGAATGGAGCCGATCGACGGCGCGGTGCTGGCGATTTGCGAGCATGCCGATGAGCGTCTCGCGGACCTCGGTGCGCATCGTCTCCGCTGCCGCAACCTTCCCTCGTTCGCCGCGGCTTACCCATATCCGACCGTCCGGATTGACGTTGACGTCCTGAACTTCCGGATCATCGAGAAACTGCTTTAGGGGTCCGAGTGCCGCGTCGAAGTTGACGCGGCTGATGATCTCGGTTTCGGCGAGCTGCGCCGCATACGCGCTGCGTTCGGCAGCGTAGAGCTCCGCCGCGCCGTTATGCACGCGCAGCAACGCCACACTCGAACGCCTCGATCGCGTTTTTCGCGCGCGGCATCGATACGCACTGCGGCTGCGCCTGCGTCTCCTCAGCCGGTTTCTCCGGAATGGGGAGGAGCAGCTTCGCGACTTTGCTCTCGCCGAGCTCCTTCTCTAAGTTCTCGATGAATAGCGGGCGGCTGTTCATGATGTTCGACTTCTCCACGGCGCCCATACCGGCGCGCTGCTTCAGCCACGGGTGCAGATAATACGCGAACTTGCGCACGTTGATGCGCAGACCGCTCGTGAAGACCAGCGCACGCTCTTTCGGTAATCGCATGACCTCCGAGGGCGTCATCAGGCTACGCGTCATAATATCCGACATTTCGTTCAGCCGATCGCGCGGCCCAAGACTGGCGCGCTGCCCCGAGACGTTGCGTTTGGTAACGAGCGAGCTAAACTGCCCGAGCGCGTCCGAAATGAGCTTTGCAGCCTCGTGCGTCTTCGGCCGGCCGAAAATATGCACGTCGATCGTTTCGCGAATCGACTCGTCGTTACCGTAGAGCCGATGCAGCTGACTGACGGCCTGCCAGAAGAGCATTAGAATGACGCCGTGCCCGCGCAAGAAGCCGGATGCGGAGCCAATCTCTTCAACGTGCTTGAGCGCCGCGACTTCGTCGAGCGCAAAGATCGTCGAACGAACGTTGCCGCGTACCTCGCGACCTTCGATGCTGCCCGTCGATTCCGTCAACTCGCGCAGCGCGGAGCGGGTGAGCATGCGCAGGTAGGGGCGAAGATGGTCGAGCCGCATCGCCGGCACGTTGACGTACACGATCCCCGCCCGGGGACCGTTTGCCAGCTCCTTAAAGCTGAACGTCGATTCGGAAATGTGGGCGCGTAGCACTTCACTGCGATAGATTGCCAAAAACTCGATGAAGCTGCCGTAAACGCCGCTCTTCTCTTCCGCCGCTTTGGCTTGCATGGCCCGGGCGACGTCGGCGATCCACGGCCGAACGTTCGTCTGTTGACCGTCCGACCCGACCCATGAGAACACACCGTGCGGGTCGTCCGGCGTCTTAAGCATATCTGCGATCAACTCGTCAATTGTCGGCTTGGACGAAATGTAATCGACGAGGCCCGGCAATGAGAAGAGCTTCGGGTCGTTCGAATACAGCGAACGGTAGCCAATCTTCGCGATCGCGGCGCCGCCGAACGCGGTAGACGCCTTGTCCCAATACGTCGGCAGCCCTTTGCCGTCGATATCGACGATGTCGAGCGATGCCTGGTAGCAGTCGTCGGCTTCGCGGTTCGTGCCTAGGTGAATGCCCCAAAACGGATTGAGTTTCGCGAGCCCTTCGGTCGTACCGGACAATGGTTCCAGCACGAACACTTCCTTGCCGAGGATCTTTGACTGATACTTCGACGTGCTCGCAACGAGGTTGCCTTTGACGTCGAGCGCGACAATGGCCGGCTCTTCGCCGTACGGATGCGCGCGACGCTGGTCCGCAGTCCACTCCGCCGCTTCTTCATGGCGCAGCGGAATGAGTAGCGTCGTCTTCAGCAGCGCGCTCTTGCCATCACCCGGCGGGCCAGTATACGACATCCCGAGCTCACCGTCGTAGCGCAGCGGAACGACGCCCTTGCGCGTCTCGAAACCACCGATGATCGGGCCAGCCTTTGCGCCGAGCAGCCCTTCGCGTTCGAGGTCCTGGCGGTCCGCCCACCGTGCGCTATCGACTAACTCCGCGACCTTCGTACGCGAGCCGAGAACAAGTGAAGCAACGACCATGCCCGCGATCGCGATCAAGAGCCCGCCACCGACCGTATACGGCAGCGTCCAAAGAGCAGTGTGGACGCTCTGCGGATACTCCATTTTACTCAGCGGACTTCCGAACGTCCACGCCCACTGCAGCCACGCATACGGCCAATACACGGCCTTGATGTACGGGACGCCAAGGTGCGCGAGGGGCGCCCCGAGCGACGGATTGAAGTTCAGCCGATACGCAAAGACTTGCGTTGCGACGGTGCTCGCGATGACCACGAGCACGGCGAAGACGACGTAAACGCCGGGGTGCGCCTTCTTCTCACCGACGCTCGTTGGTAGGTGGTACAGCGTCGGCGCCCTGCTTGCCATCCCTACCGCCGCATGCCGAGCCGCGGCGTCTGGGCTTGGGGCTGTTGCTTCAATGCCTTGTCGTCGAACATCGCGCGATCGATGCCCGTCTCGAGCTTCAGCTGTCCGGAGTGCGTAAGTTCGCGCAGCTCGCCCGGCGAGTGGAACTGAACGACCGTGCGCGCTTCGCCCGTCGCGCGATCGATGGCGTCAAGGATCACGCCGCCTTCGCGGACCTCTCCCGACGCGAGCAAACGTGCGACGACGACCGGGTACAGCCCGGCCTCGACCAAGCACGCGCGCTGCTCTTTATCAAGCAGCACTTCCGGCGTTGGCTGCTGGTACTCCCCGATGACTTCCATGCGGTATTCGCCGACCGCCTTCGATTGCGGGGCGATCTCTTGTTGCATCATTTTGCTTTCCTCCGAAAGCGTTAGAACGTAGTAATTTGCGCGGACGCTTGCTCGCGCGCTAAGCGACAGCACCGACGGCAGCACTGGCAACCCGCGCGCCACTGCGCATTATGCCGTTAGCGACTGCCGGTGCAGTGACGGCTGGCTGTCCCGAAAATACATGTGTTGCGAACGACGGGACTTTCGTTGCCATGAGCGCTGCAAACACGCCGCTGCACGCGAGCTGCACCCACGACATAAACATTGCCTTAATATCGCCAGTGCCGAGCGTCGCCATCATCTGCGGCATCGTCGCGCTAATGAGTCCAACGATCGCGACCGTCATTACCAGCCGCATTACCGAAAGCCACGCCCCGGCCATAAAGCTCTCTGCCATGTGCTTCGTTCCACCGGAGCCGAGCCAGCCAAGGCTCATTGCCCCGACGCTAAGCGTAATGTACGCCTGCGCGAACGCAAAGAACAGCTCAAATGCAATCACCGTGAACGATGCCATGATAATGATGCACATGATGACGCCGATGCCACCTGTGATGCCGGCCGTCCAGAGCGCAGCTTCGCCAACGACCGGGATGTTTGCGAGCGCCAATGGCGCCGCAGCCGTTTGTAATATGTCGCCGCAAATCTTGAGACCAATGGCGAATACTTCTGACGGCCCGCTCACGGGCGTCCCGGTAATCGTCCCGCCAAGCGTCGTCGCTAGGGCTCCAATATTCGGCAGAATCGTCGCCGCAGCGCCGATGATGACGTAGAGCGGGATGACCTTTATGAACAGATCCATGAACGCATGTCCGAAGCCTTCGAGCGTATGGTTTATCGATGCGTAACGAGCAATTGCAGAAACGACCGTTACCGCCATCATGATGTAAAACAACTCAGTCGCCAGGCGCAACGAGTTCGTCATCCAACCAGACGTCGCGTTCTGGACGCCGGCTTGGAATGTGTCGAGGATGCCGCCGGCGTGTGCCGGCAATGCAGCATGCCCGAACGCGATCGCAAGGATCGCGCCGACACCGATCGTGCGTAAACAGGTCCCCCCGCGCCTCGTTGAGACGAAGGCGCTAAGGCGCCTTAGAGGTGCTGGGTAGGCTGCTTCGCGCTGAGAAAGTCTTTCATAGCGTGCGCTTCGGCCTTCACGACGGCTTGATGATGCGCCACGTCTTCCGATTGCTGCGTCGCCACCTGAACGCGTAGCTGCGAAATCACAACGAATTCGCCGACCGTAGTTGCTCCGAACAACGCGGCGACCGCGATAGCCGCTTTGAGCTTGACCTCCATGCGCCTTCCTCCTCACAGCTGTTCCCCGGCCGGCATGGTACCGCTGAGGAAGTCGTTAAGGGCGGCAGCTTTCGCCGTCGTCACGTTCTTTGCTTGCGCCTGTTGCTCCGCGGCCAGAGCGTTCGCCTTCACGGCTTCCCCGGCGAGCGTGCTCAGGTAGAGGTTCGAGACCTGCGCCTGCTGCTGCGCCCCATCAGCGCCCGCCGCCCGCGCGTCGATCTGCGCCACGTTGCCGGCCGCGCCGGGAGTTTGTACTAACACCTGCGCCGCGGCCGCGTCGCCGACGCTTTGGGGCGAGCCCGCGTTCGCAGCACCGGTGATCGTTCCGATGTTCTGCCCGATCGCTTGACGAGCGACGTTGCCGATGCTGCCAAGGTTGCGCGCCTCATTCGCGATTTGCGTCGCTCTCTGATAGAGCGCCTGAATCTCGCTGAGGTATGTGGAATTGGTGAACGTGACCGCGCAGCCCGTAATGCTCGCGCATATGTCCGGGAACGCCGCGGGAAGAACAAACGCGGCTGCGGGCGCCGTCAACGCGACGAACGCCCCGCCGATAATGAGAGTCTTTCTCCGTAGTTTCATTGCCGGTGCTCCTTAACGTGATGCGACGAGCGGCGCGGGCTGTTCGGCCGCGTCGCTTTGGGGTTGCAAAGAGAGGATCGATTCTAGGCGGGACGCCGCTTGAGCAGCGCCCTCGTGACGCAACAGCTCGACTTTCCAACGGTGGGCGCCGAAGCGTTCCGGCGGATACTCAGCGACGAATCGGCCGACGGCATCGTTGCCGCGTGATGTGCCGACGACCGCGAGCATATCGCGATCGAGCCGCAGGTTTAGCTCTGTGAGAACGCCCGTATCCGGCTGGTGAAGGATGAAGCTGCGCTCCGGGAGGTTCGGCAGCATCGCGATGCCGCGCGCCGGCAGTTGCAGACTCTTGTAGAGCGCGACCGTATCGAGGTCGTTCTCGGTCGCTGCGCTGTCGCCGAAATAGATCCGGCTCGGCGAATTCATGAGCAGGTCGTTTCGAGCGCGCAGCGCCGTGAAGTCGGCGAGCGAGTTCGACCACAGCCAAACGCCGATGTTTTCTTTGCGCCCGGTCTTCTGCAGATCGAGGATGAAGCGCGCACCGATCTCGTGCCGCATGACCGCATGCGCCTCGTCGATGTTGATGAGCCAATGAAGGTCGCGGCCGACAGTCGCCTTCATCCGGCGAATCTGCGAGAGCGTCTTCCACACGACGACACGCAGTATCGGGATGAGGTACTTCTCCGGCAGCCTGATGACGCGCTCGATATCGACGACGTTGAACCGCCCAACGGCGAACGTGTCCTCCGTCGCGTCGAGCATGGCTCCAAGCGTCCCGCGCCGCGTGTACGCCGCGATCGCCGGGCGCAGTGAACCGTCCGGGTCTTGCAGCAGCTCGTAGAACGCGAAGAGCGAGCGGTTTTGCTGCGGCAGCGATGCGATGATGCGGACCGCCGTCGCGAGGCTCTCGTGCTGCTCGGGCGTAACCCGAGTGCCGCGCTGCAGTTCGACCATCTCCTCGAGGATCTGCAGCAGCTCGCGATCTTGGAATGGGTCGCCCGCGTCAGCGAACAGCGCAAAGCCGGGTGAACTCTGGCCGAGTAAATCGTAAAACTCGCCGTCGAGCATCCGGCAGAGGCGCTCGGCAGACCGGCCGCGATCGATGGTGGTCACGCCGGCCAGCGGCAAGCGCCCGCGAAATGATGCCGCGAGGTACGAGAGCATGACGCTTTTGCCGGCACCCGTCTTGCCCACACCGAAGCCGTGAAAGACATCAGCGACGTTCAAATGCCCCCGGTACAGCGTGTTGCCACGCCCGAGCGCATAGGTCACTGCGGGCGTGCGCGCCGGCAGCGCCTCGGACCCCGCGAAACGGCGTCCCATCGACGCTTCGTGAACCGGAAACACTTTCGCGATGGTGAGCGCGCTGAGTGGATACTTCCGCGTGCCGTTCTTTGCGTTCGAAGGCAGCGTCGAAAGCCACGTGTCCAGCGCGCCCATCTTGCGCACGAGCCCGCGGAAGCCGGCGTCTTCCAACACGCCGATAACTGCCCGCTGTGCCTTGGCGACCCGCTCCCGATCGCGCGCCCGAACGACGAGCACGATTGAAACGCGCCCGACGCGCGTGTAGTCGCCCGAAGCGCTTCCATACGCCTCGATGACGGATTCCGACGCCGCCTGCGCCTCCGGATCAACGAAACCCGCATTGAAGTTTGCCGCGCCCTTGTAATCAACAGCGGCGCCCCGCAGCTCCGAACGCGTCGCCGCGACCGACTGCGCAATCATGCGCACGGCAATCAGATGCGGGACCTTCAGCTCGGTGAGCTTGTCGAGAATCCGCGGAACGACCTCATCCGGAAACGACTTGATCTCGACGCAGCCGATCTCGTCGTCGCCGACCTGTACGTCGAAACCGCCGCGAACCTCGGCTGAGAGTAAGCCGTTGAGGAGCGTGTGCGGAGGCGGCACGTTGAACGGCTTGTCTTCGCCCGTCACGCACGATGCGACGAAGCGCAACAGCTCCGAACGGCGGCGCTGGTTTCCGAAACGGTCAGCTTCCGTGATCTCGCCGAGACGCTTCGCGTTCAGGATGCCCGATAGTGCAGACTCGACGCGCTCGCATAGCTCTTCGAAATCTGACAGCAGTTGGTTCTCGGTGCGGCGCTGAGCATCGATGCCCGCCGACATGGCCGCGCGTGCTCGCTCTGCGCTTTGCGCCGGCGGCTGCCACGTAAGCGTGAACGTGCGCTCCGTCGTATAGACCTTCTCGCGCCGTAGAAAGAACTCGGCGCGCAGATCATCGAGCAGCTCGAGCACCGGGTGATCCGCACCGAGCGCGCGATCGTACTCGCGGAACGGGACGCGTCGCGCGTAGCACTGTGCGATCGTGCCGGACGGTAGTGCGCCGACCGTGGCGGCGAATTGGTACGCCGTGTTGAGGATCTCTGAATCCCCAAGCGTGCCGACGTCGCGGCCTGCGATCCGCCACGCGGCGAGATACGAGCCGCTGACATTCTTAATGACCGTCGGACGAATTAAACGGCGATACGGCAGATGATCGGCAAGGCCGGCGCGACGGGCCTGAAGCTCGCGCTCGGCTGAAGACGCACGCCGACGCGATCGTAGCTCGGGAAGCAGCACGAAGACCGCGAGCACGAAGAGCGCCGCAGCGCCGAGGAGAGCCGGGTTCGCAATCACCGTGACTTCCCCCGAGAACGTTGCGAGCTACGAAGCTGCGCATCATCGCTAAGCGCGTGCGGCAAGCGCGTTTCGGCCATGAAGTCGTCCAGGGCGTAGGGATTGATCTCCCACAGCACTTTCGCCGCGAACCAGAGCACCGCGGCGACCGCCGCGTACCCCAGTTGATGCGCGAAATCATGGCCGAACGGGATAGCAATGACGCACGGAACGATGACGGGAACGAGCAATATCCGACCGTCGATGCCGAACTTGTGCCGCTTCTTCGTCATCGAGGCATGCACTGGCGATGCCCAGGGCCGGGTCGAATGTCGCTCGGCCATTTAGAACAGCGCGCCGCCGCCCATGCTCGCAAGCGGTACCGCTTGCCCAACGATGACGCCGCCCGCAACTCCCGCGATAAGACGGCCCGATGCGCCGGTCCAATCGTCGCGGTGCTGCACGTAGTGCCACGCACCGAGCGCGATACCGATGACGCAACCGGCGAACCCGATGCCAAGCATCGCAGCCTGCACTTGATTCGCGCCTTGTTGAATCCCGGCGAGGTTGCCGGCACCGCCGCCGGCTGCGGCGAGCGCGGGATGGATTGACGACGCGACCGTCGCGATCGCGAGTGGTAATGATCGCAGCGCGACGGCGCGCACCACAGAAAGACGAGCGTTCACAGAGCAACTCCCTTATCGGTGAGAATGGGAAACCAACGGCCGGTAACGGCCGAAGACGAAAGCGCTCCAAAGTAGCGGCCGTCCCATGAGCTAGGATGCAGACCGAGGAGGAGCACGTGGTTGGCGGCGAGGCGCAGCGTCCCGGCGGGCATGCGCATCTCAACGCGACGGCTACGGGAATCAAATGAGCGGATCGCGCTCGTCGGCCAGAGGTGGCCATTCACGCGAACGTCATCCGCAACGGTGACGACGTCGCCCGCAACCGCAGCGAGAACCTTGACGATCGGCTCGACGTCGTACGGACAGGGCCCACGCGTGAGGATCTCGTGCGAGCGCGCGTACGTCGCAAGATTCTCCGGCAGACACGCTTGCACGATTTGCCCGCGCTCGACGCGCCCGGGCACGTACAGATAGAGACCGCGCGGAACGCTCGGCGTCAGGTTCAAGCGCGGACCGGCCACGCCGTGAGCGGCCCCGATCGTAAACGACGCGAGCACGCTGAGCACGAGGAGCGTGCTGAAGAACGTCCGCTCGACGACCCGCTTCACTTCGTCTCAGTGTAGAAAACTGACGAGTAGTGCTGCGGAACCGGCGCCGGGAGCGGCTGCTGAACCTGCCCACGTGGAGCTACGCCGGCGCGGGCGTCCGCGATCATGGTTATCTGCGCGACAAAGGGGCCTGAGAGCGCGGCGAGGACGCGGTCGGTATATTCCGGCGCTCCGGTCGGCGAACCGCTGTTGTACGCGCTTAGCGTGCGCCGTAAGGCGGTTTGCTGCCCGGCCTCAGTGCCCGGAGCAGCGACCGTGCGGATCTGTTGGCCGTAAAACGCAGCGAGAATGCTCGCGCCGGCCCGTAAGTTGGCACATGGCGAGCCGAGCAGCGTCGCGGCATCAAGCCCCGGTCGCGGCAAGAGCACTTGCGAGAGCCCGACCGAGACGCGTGCGCCTTTGGCAAGAAGCCGGTTCGCAGTCGCGACGGCCTCTCCGTACGAGTGCGGGTGAATCGCACGGTTAGCAATCGGGTCGCGAATCGCCCACGAGTCGCCGCTCGACTCGACGGCAACGATCGCCGCAAGAGTCCGGACGTCCGTTTGCGGCGCGCACTTCTGCAGCAGCGCCGCGAGTAGCGTAGCCTGTATCACGGCACGTACCGCTCGAGCGGCAGATCGTGGCTGAGAACGATGTTGAAAAGCTGCCCCGGATAAGCGTGCAGCGTCGGCGCGAGTCGCGGCGGCTGTTGCACGGCCGTCGCCGCGCTGCCGATGTTCACGACCGAAGACGCGCGGTTTGCAAGACCCACCCCGGCTTGGAGAACAGCGCTCACAAGCGCGTTGCCGAATGCGCGCCCCGCGTGCGTGTCGACGCTGACGGCCATTCCCGGCTCACCCTTGGCACCTGCGCCGCCATTCGAGGACGCAAAGAACTTGCGGCCATTTGGCAGATACAGCTCCGTCCACGCCGCGACGAGACGTGCTTCACCACTTTGCGCCGAATCGGACGAGCCGATTGCAATTGTTCCACGGGGGACAACGACCACAGAATGTGTCGCGCTGTCGAAGATGGATTCGACGATCTCTGCTTTGATGATACCGCCGGGAACCGTGCTATCAATTGCCGTGATGAGACGCGCGGGAATAATCGTCCCGGCCACGAGCTCATAGCGACTCGTCGCCGCCTGGTAGCCCGGATCCCCGCTACGCTGCGCAATGAACGCGCCGTGCGGCCGTGCGTCTCCCGTGCCGCTCTCCGCGGCGAAGGTGCTTGACGTCGGCGCACTCGTGGCGGTTTGCGTCGGATAGTCGGACATCGTCGCCGCACCGGGCGCGGCCGAGCCGCCGGCGCCTGCGAGATCGCGCTGCGCTTGTGCATCTTGCGTCTCGAGCTGCATCCGGGAACTTGCGCGACGTGCATCCGCCAAACGGCGCGCGCCGTCATCCGCGGCCATCTCTTCGCCGGTTCTCACGCGCGGCACGGACGGCTGCGCTTCCTGCGGTGGAATGTACGCCGCCGCCGTCGTCGTTTCAGCGGAGACCGTAACGGGCGCATGCGTCGGCGCGGCACGCGCGACGGTGAAGACCGGATGCGTCCGCGGGTGCCCGAGCGGCGTCGGTGTCGGATCGGGAACGACGTTTTGCGCCGTCGTTTCTTGCGATTGTCGCGGCGGGGCGCTCGACGCCGCGGCAAGCGATGCGCGCGGATGAAACACAAGCGACCACAGCACTGAACCGATGAGCAGCGCGACGAGAGCCGCGCCGCCGAACCCGACGAGCGGACTCACTGAGCGGAACCCCGGCTGATGCGTCAGCGTCGTCGGAACGCCGCCCGGATCACGCACGCGCGGCGCCGCTTCTTCTTCACCGTCTTCGAAGTCGTCGTCGTAAACGTCGGCCATTACTTCTTCACCTCGATGCGTTGCACGCGCATGCGGACCGAGCGCCGGCCAGCCGTCGCGAGCAACACGTACTCCGGTGCGGTTCCGTCCAGCGTGAACACGCGAGAAGCAGCGTCGTAGCGATAGTTGACCGGACGATCACCGTCAGGAGTCGACGCGATCGGTACGGGCAGGTCTGTCGGCTCCGTCGCGCTTGCCGGCAACGCAATAAACGTATGATCGCGCGACTCGCACACTTGCCGCGGTCGATACTCGGCGGGCTTCTCGTCCGTGCGCCATCCTGGTTGCCGCATCGACGCGCACGCCTGGTCGATCGTCGTAATCGGCGCAGCCGTTGGCGCCGGACGCGCCGCTATCTCACGAGCACGTTTGAAAGCGCGCATGCGGGCGACGTGCCGGTCGCGTACGCGCTGCTCGTCGTCGTAGCTAAAGCGCATATACGTCGGAACCGTCGCGGTCGTACTGTTCAGAAACAGGCGATAGACACGGCGGCTCGTCGTGACGAGTACGTTTTCATGCAGACCGGCGCTCTCCGGTTTGACGACGAGATGCGGCGTGCCGGGATTCGCCCCTTCATAAATGAGATGGTTGTCCCAAAGCTGGACGAGCGACCCGAGGCCGTCCCGCACGCGTTCACCGGGCTGCAACTCGATCTCGCAGAGCAAGGCAGCGGCGCAATCCACCGTGACCTGCTCGCGCGCATGGTACTCCACGGTTCGCCACGTCGCGTTCCCTGCAGAAGCCGGCGACAGCACGGCGCTCGCGAGCGCGAGGCTCGTACTCACCGCGACACCCCAAAGGGGACCCCGTAGCAGCGTGTGAGCATGAATACCTCGACGATTGCGCATCAGCAGCTGCGGCACTCGTGCGCACATCGCAGATGCAGAGACGACCGCTCGCGAGCCGTCTTCTGCCCGCGCTCAGAACGCTCGAGCACCAGCTCGAAAGCCGAGCACAATGCGCATGCAACGGTAACGAGCCCATCGCCATACGTCAGAGTAACGTACCGATTCGCATCCGCGATCATGCTCGTCCTCCGTTCACACATGAAGGTCGAACTGGACGACCTCCACCCCGGCCGGATTGACGGACGCGATTTGCGGGTCCGTCGGAATCATCGGCGGCGCGATTGTTAGCGTGCCTTGATGAAAGACGCGCGCAGCCTTGTGCCCGGGCTTCGTCGTCTCCTCGGCCCAGCTAATCGTCCACGTCTGCGCAGAGATCGGCGACGCGATGACCGGATCCAGAACGGTGCGAATCTCGCCGTCCTTGCCGAGCAGCTTCGGATTGTTTGCGGCATCGCTGAAATACGCGATCATATCCTGATGCGCGTGAGCCGGGGCCGCGTCGGCCGTCATTTGTAATGCGAGCAAGACGTTTTGATCGACAAGCGCATAATCGACGCCGGGCACGTTGCGAATAGCCTTCACGAACGCGACGAGCTGCGCTTCGACGGCAAGCTGTGACGGTGTCCGCGTCTGCAACGCCTCATTCTGATAAGAAAGACCGTGCGCCGTCTCACGATAGACGAGCACATCGTGCTGATAGCGACTCGCAAGAACGACGCACAAGAGAATCAGCCCGACGACCGCGATCATTAAACCGCTCGCCAGGCGACGCCACGAATCCGCGCTCTTATAAGCGCGTTGCGTTTCGCCTAGTTCATGGAGTTGAGCCGCCTCGTAGAGATCGCTACTTTTCGGGAGGCTCTCTTCCCGGTGTCCTTTTTCCGCTGCTCCGTTGACCGAAGTGGCGGGCAAGTTCAAGCTCAAACGCCTTGATTATCTCCGCTTTTGGCAAATAGAGATTTCGGCCGGCGGTGATCGCAGACGAGAACAGACGCCGAATTAACGTGGGCCGCGTATCAGCACCGCGAGCAATGAACGTGCCATAACCCACGCGAGCTTACGCGAGCTTACGCGATATTACGCTCGATTAAAACACCATACGCTTTTTGAACGGTGACGCGGCTGATTCCAAGTTCAGTTGCTAACGTTGCAGCACCGGGAAGTTCATCGCCAGGTTGGTGTATGCCGAGCGCTACCAATCTTTCGATCTGTTCCACGATTTGCGTGACTGGCGGTTCATCGGATGTTAGGACTAGCCTCACACGAGGTCTCGCCACACTACCTCCCTATGGTAGCATACCGGGCATAGGCTAGCAATATGCCACCTGACAAATTGTTTCGCATTTGCGAGACAATGATTACTGCGCACTTTGCGCGTCCTGTTGTGTCACCCTGTTCGCACCACTAAAAACGGCAAAAAGAAATCGGGCACCAACCCGATTAAAGAACGACCGTTTTGAAATGTGGGCCGCGGCATTACGTCCCGGAGAACTTCCTGGAGAGCCACACATACAGCGCAGATGCCGCGACGCCGAGCGCGATCGCAGCCGAATACACGACGATTGACTGCACCCGCGGCGCAGAATGGTCGACGAACCATGCAACACCGGCGAACGCGCCGAGACTGAGCGCGAACGCGAACAGCTCGCGCGAGAACGCGTGAACGCCGAGCATCCGCCGGCGCCCTTCGCGCGCGCCCTTCTTTACGGTATCGACTTGCACTGTAAACGACGCGACAGCGGCCTCGATACGCGTTGCAGATCGCTCCGCCGCGTACGCGACGAGCCAATCAGGGTCCGTTGGAAGCGGCCCGACCTTCTCCGCGTGGCGCATCACGCGCGCTTGCTCGTCGAAAGGCAGCGTCGTGAGAAATGCGTCGCGCGCTGCACGGTGGTCCTCGCTACTCGTCGCCACGCGGCACCGGCAATCCGACGGGTGTGCGGGTCCAATCACGCGCGATCGCGGTGTCGGCTTGTTCGAGCGTTAGATGCACGCCGCGGTAGCCATGGCGAAAGCAGACGGCCGCGTGCAGCGCGCGCTCGACGGCATCTTTCTGCTTCGCTTGTACCTTCGGCTCCGGCCACACGTTGCGCAGATCCCACGCCTTCCCGATGAAACCGAACGGCCGGCCGCCAAGTTCGATCGGCACGAGATGATCGACGGTGAAGTGCGACCACAGCTCGTGCGGAATTCCATACTCGCGGAACATCGCGGTCCGATAGCGACGCCACTCTGCATCGTAGCGGTGCCGCACTGTGCGCGAGTAACCGCGCGCGCAAATTTCGGAGACGCGCAGCGCGGGCCCGTCGATCGAGCCAACGGCGCCGGGCGTTAGGTGATGATTGGGCAGCTCGAGCGGAGCTACGGGCGCAGCCGCGACCAGAAATACAGTTGCAAGCAGCGCGGGAAGTGACCGCGCGCGGTCACGATGCAACGGCAACAGCCGCGCGACGTCCGGGCTTCGACGACGACACTTCGATCGGCACGTCACCTTTCGGGCAGAGCCAGCTCCCGGTCAGCGCACCCTCGGCCGACGCAAGCCACGAGCGCACGTTTGCCGTGTGCCGGCGACCCAAGAGATCGAGCGCCTCGATGCCCTCAACGAACGTGAGGTTCTCAACACCGAGCAGGGCGTCCGTAATGGGGTTCAACTTCGGCAAGTACACGACTTCGCCGCCGATCTCGCGGACGAGTTCGCCGGTAAAGCCATATTTGCGGCCCTTGCCGTCTTCGCCCAGGCCAAAAATGCCGTCGTAAATTACGAAGTCGTCGACCGCCCCGAAAAAGCCGTTTTTCATCACGACGTGATGAACGCTCGCGCCGAACCGCTCGATCGCTTCTTGCGGCGTCTCCGTCGCGTCCGGCTGCGTTCCAATGACCGATACGACGACCAGCTCTCGGCTGGCGGCTTTCGCCTCCGCAGCGAGTGCCGGAGCCCCACCATCAATGACGCGTAGCAGATCGCCAAGGGCCCCGCCGGGCACGTCGAGCAGCACGTCGTCCGCTCCGCCATACAGCGCGTCAAGCCAGGCTCCCGGTGCCCGTGGGTTGCGAACGTCTTCCGTGCCGGCGCCGACCTCAGGATCACGATCGGGATACCGCCGAGCAAGGCTGCCCGTTGCGCCGTCGAGGTCCCAAGCTGAAATGCGTCGACCAGCCCGCCGCGCGGAATCTAAAAACACGCGCGCGCCGTACGACTTGCCGACGCCACCCTTTAAGCTCGCGAAGATGAGCTGTCGCTTCACTGATTCTCCCTCATAGCTTACGACTTCCGAACAACTTACTGTCGCCCTGAGCCGGAGCGACGGGTACTTTGATATCGGTTTTCGCCTGTCGTGCTTTCACCGGGGCTGCTACATCGGCTAACCGCTTGCCCTTCGCCTTGGCACTCTGGACCTTCCTCGCTCCTAGCACCTGTCGAATGGTGGCGGCACTGACATCCAATGCGCCGGAAAGCACGTCGGCCACTTCTTGCCACGTCTTTCCCTGCGCACGAAACTGCGCAATCTCGGCGCGTAGCTCGCGAACCTTGTCTGCTTTCGTTTTCGGCAGCTTTCTCTCGTTCACTGCCTCCTCTGTCGCCTTGCGCAGCGCTTCCCGCGCAGCTTCGATATCGGCGACCTGCGTTTTGGCCATCTTTATGCCACCCCTTGATAGGACGGCCGTTCTCTGGTCCGCTGCCCATGTCCCTCTCTCAATGTGAAGGTGTCACTATTGCGTCACTACAAAGGTACGCTCCGCGTCCTCGAAGTCACCGCGAATTCACTCGAGTGAGGCCCAAACGAATGGGGCAGGTTAGTGTGTGCGCGGCACACGAAGCGAAAGGAGCTCTAATGGCACGTAAACCGCCGGTGCGGACAACTGAAAACGTCCACCTCACGATGTCGCGCGATCTCGCAGAAGTTGTAAAGGTGACGGCGCAACGACTTGGGTTTACCGTTTCCGACTACGTCAGCGTGCTCGTGAGAGGCCAGACACCCATCGCTCGGCCGGCGGCGGAAATGCAAGACGTTTCGCTCGCGGGCAACCGGATCGTCCGCGCGATTGGCGCGCTTCAACAACGGGATCCGAACGTTGACGAAGCGATAACGCTCTTACGTGAGGCACAACGGTTCATCGCGGTCGAATTAAAGAAAGCTCAGCCCGCGTACGAGGCAGCGGTAGCCACACAAGTGCGCGGCGATTCGTGGGGCGACGCCGCAACGTAGGCCATCGCTCACGAATGTGTCGAGCGCCGGTGAGCCGGATAACTGTGGCGTGCAACGACCTCCCGCGGGCCTAGCTACGCCCGAGCTGGCATTCGCCTGCGTTGCAGCCGTGTTGTACGGACTTGCGTTCATCGTGCTGGTGTACGGCTCGGCAACTTTTCTAGCGGCGTTCCTGACCGAGCCGCAGCGAACGATCGGGCGCGGCCGGACGGCTGCTCGACGCGGCACTCCTGATACTCATTCTCTTGCAAGTGGCCTGCGCGCTCACGTTGAAAACGCGCGGTGCACCTTACGGCATAGCGCTTCTCGCGTTTTCTGCGATTCTGTTCAGCTCGATCGGATTCTCAATAGCGCTCGCTCAGATGCAACAGCAGGAAGAAATACAACAAGGGTCTTCAGAAAACGTCGCCCACTTGGTATTTGACGGACGAACACGAATTGCGTGGCCGCTCGTAGGGTCTGGCCGCTAAATGGTTTAACGGCTTTTAGGTGTGACGTAATTTTATGCGCGCCTGGTTACCAAGCAAGCGCGGGCTTTTCTGAAGTCTTTTGTTTCCGAAAAGAGAGAGTAAAGCATTTAACAGAACGTCCGCGAGAACGCAGGAGGATCAGTGCCAACGACGCGACCGGCGGTCTTCTCGGAACGCGGTGCTGTGGCGACGCCGCATTATTTGGCGTCCGTCGCGGCGTTGGACGTGCTACAAGAGGGCGGGAACGCGGTCGACGCGGCGGTCGCGGCGGCGAGCACGCTCGGCGTCGTTCTGCCGCACATGACCGGAATCGGCGGCGACGCATTTTGGCTCGTTTACGATGCCGGCAGCCGCACGCTGGCCGCCCTGGACGGAAGCGGCACCGCCGGGCGCGAGGTTTCGTGCGCGCGGTATCCCGATGAAAGCGCCATCCCGCAGCGTGGACCGCGCGCCGCGATAACGGTACCGGGAGCGGTTCGCAGTTGGGGCGACGCACATCGTCGTTTCGGATCGCTCCCATTCGAGCGGCTTTTGCAAGCGGCGATTTTTTACGCCGAGAACGGCTGCCCGGTAAGCGATCACCTCGCAGCTTGGAGCGAGACGGACCGCGAAGTTCTGGCGCGCGATTCGGGTGCGGCGAGCATCTTTTTAACGGAGAATCGTGCGCGCGTCGTCGGCGAACGGATGCGGCAGCCGGCGTTGGCCCAGAGCCTGCGCGCGATCGCACGCACGGGGGACAAGGCCTTTTACGGGCCGATCGCGCGCACGATCGTGTCGTACCTTCGCGCACAAGGCGGCTTTTTGAGCGAGGAAGATTTCGACGCGTACCGCACGCGTTGGGTGGCGCCGATCTCGACGACGTACCGTGGTTACACCGCCTACCAGGTGCCTCCGCCTTCGCAAGGCCTCGCAGGGCTCATGATCCTCAACGCTTTGAAACGGCTCGATCTGCGGGCGTTGGGAGACGGATCGGTCGACTACTACCGGGCGATGATCCAAGCCGTGAGTTGGGCGTTTAAGTACCGCGACGCCGAACTTTGCGATCCGCAGTTCGGCTCGATCCCGCTGCAACGACTCTTGGATCCGCTGCTCGCCGACGAAATCGATAGCCGCACGGGCCAACGCGAGCCTGCCGAGCAGCAAACGCGCCCGACGGGCGAAGATACCGTCTTTCTCACAACGGCCGATGCAGCCGGCAACGCGGTCGGGCTGGTTCAAAGTTTGTATTTCGATTTCGGCTCGTGCGTCGCCGACCCGGACAGCGGCGTGCTGCTGCAGAATCGAGGCAGCTTTTTCTCGTTGCGGCCGGACCACCCGAACGCTTTGGAGCCGGGGAAGCGCACCGCATCGACCCTGATGGCGGCCATGCTTTTTCAGGACGACCGGCCGTATCTCGTGTACGGGACGCAAGGCGGTGAAGGCCAACCGCAGACCCAAACGTCAATCGTTACGCGCGTCGTCGACTTCGGACTCGGCGTGCAAGCAGCGATCGAAGCGCCGCGTTTCCTGCACGGGCCCGCGTGGGGCGCCGCGAGCCCGGCGCTTCTCCTCGAAGCGCCCGCCGGCCGCGAGGTCGCAGCGGGGCTCGACAGTCTGGAATTTCCGGTCGAAGTGACGCCGCCGCTGTCGCCGCGGTTGGGAACGGCGCAAGCGATCCGGCTCAAGGCCGAGGGCCGCGCCTTCTTCGAGAGCGGCGCGGACCCGCGCGGTGACGGTCTCGCGCTCGGTTACTAAGGGGAGGACACGTGCTCGATCTCGTCATCCGCAACGCCCGCGTCTCCGATCGAGAGCCGCCCACCGACCTCGCGATCGAAGCCGGTAAATTTGTCGCGTTCGGCGCCGCGGCGGACAGTGCGCGCGAGTCGATCGACGCGCGGGGCCGAGCGGTGGTTCCCGGTTTTCTCGAACCGCACATACATCTGGAGAAAGCGTTACTCGAAGGACGCCGGCCCAACGTCTCCGGCACGCTCGCCGAGGCGATTCGCGTGACGTCGGAACTCAAAGCGCAGTTCACGCGGGAGGACACATACGAGCGCGCGCGTCAGACGCTTGAGATGACGATCGCACAGGGCACGGTGGCGCTACGCGGTCAACCGGACGTCGATCCGATTCAAGGACTTCTCGGCGTCGAAACCTTGCTCGAACTACGTCGGGCTTATGTCGATCTCGTGGACTTGCAGATCGTCGCGTTCCCGCAAGAGGGCATTATCAAGGCGCCGAGCGTACGCGACTTGTTGCTCGAAGCGATGCGGATGGGAGCCGACGTGAGCGGTGGTTGCCCGTACAATGAGGCGTCGTGGGAAGATGCGCAGCGTCACGTCGACATCGTCTTCGATATCGCCGAACAGTTCGGCCGCGACGTCGATTTTCACGCGGACTTCGCCGATCACCCTGGAGATCCGCGCTTTGCCGCCGCCTCGTACATCGCGCAGAAAACGATCGAACGAGGCTTCGAGGGCCGTGTGTCGCTCGGGCACATGACGAGCCTCGGAGCGCTTACGGCCGAAGAAGCGCGCCCCGTCGTCGAGCAACTCGCGCGGGCGCGCATCAGCATCGTCACGCTGCCCGCAACCGACCTTTACCTCGGCGCTCGCAACGACGCGGCGAGTCCTCGACGCGGCCTTACGCCCGTCAAGCAGCTTCGGCAGGCCGGGGTCAACGTCGCATATTCGAGCAACAATATTCGCAACGCGTTTACGCCGTTCGGGAAAGGCGATCCACTGCAAATCGGCTCGTTGCTCGCGCACGCCGCACATCTCGGCAGCCCGGACGACCAAGCCTACGTCCTCGCGATGGCGACGACGAACGCCGCGCGCGCGATGGGCATCGCCGATCACTATGGGCTCGAAGTCGGAAAGCAGGCGGACCTCGTCGTGCTGGATACCGAACGGGTCGCCGACGCGCTGCTCGATATCCCCGCGCGGCTGTGGGTCGTCAAGCGGGGGAAAATCACCGTGGTCACACATCACGCTGTTGAAATCCGCCGACATCCAACCGGAGGACGCGACTCATGAAGCGCTCAGGCCTTCCCGCGGAAATCGTCGCATCCATGCTGGCCGTGACGACGGTCCTCATCTCGTTGCCACCCTTCAATTTACCGCCGTGGGCGATCTTCATCGGATGGGCGGGAACCTTCGCAGCCGGCGGTCCCACTCCGGAGGTCATGCGGCGGATTTGGCCGACGATGCCGCTCGGCTCGCTCACGGCTCTGCTCATCGTTTTATGTTTCGAGCAGGCGTCACACGTTTTTACGGGCGCCGCCTTCATCGTCGCGCAGATGGTCATTCTTTTCGTCCTCAACACGGCGCAGCTATACCTAGCGCGCATCCCGCTCTTCTCGTTTGCACCCGGGATGTTTTTCGGATTTGCGTCGTACTTTGCGACGTTCTTCGGCGGCTTCGGGCCGAGCCCGCACAACCCGTTCGCCGCATGGATCGCGGTCGTCCTCATGAATGCGCTGGGGCCGCTCTACGCGTACCTCAACGTTAAGTGGAGCACGCCGCATACGGCCGCCGAAGTCGAAGGTCTACCCGAGCAGCGCCGCTAGTTCTATGCCAGAGTGATCGACTTACCGTAGTCGACCGCGAAGATGTCTTTGGAGATCTTTGCGTGAACGCCGTTTCGAGAACATCGCCCGCGCGAGGTACCTCCCTACGCGGAAGGACGGGGCGACGATCGAGACTCTAATCGCCGACGACTTTCATTTCACGAGGCCGCTCGACAACCGGCTTACGGGCGACGTACTTCGCGCGGTGCTGGCCGAGTAGTGAAACGATCATCGGCTTCGATTTCAATAAACGTCGTTGCGAGCGGCGACCGAGTGTTTTTGTTGCCTACGAGGGATCCAACACTCGCGAGCAGCGGTTTCGAAACACGGAGCTGCTTACGACTCGGAACGGCAAAATCGTCGACGCGGAGTTCATTTTGGCTGATCAATTCCGCACGAAGCGCCAGAGGGCGGTTTTGTGGATCGCACTTGAACTCCAACACATCGGGACCGCCACGGTCTATCGGTGGGACGCTGTGCCGCAAGCCGCAGCTCGACCAGATACTCGCTAAGCCGCGCCGTACGACATCCCGTCGGATTGGCCGCAGTGTCGCACGAAATGCGGCGTCAACCCTAGCGTGCGGCGGTCGCGCTACATTCCGGTGTATACGGGCCCTTCGGTGTAGGCGCCGGGATAAGGTGAACCCACTTCCGCCGCGTTAAGGTGCACCCACCTCCGAGCCGGGCCGGAGCCTGGAAACAGCGGAGCCCCCCTGAAAGGCGTTGGTGCTTGATCAGCGCCGACAGGAGGGTTCCGTATCGATCGTTCGGAGCGATGGATGGATTTTCATATCCTCAGGCAGCAAGGCCTGAGTATCCGCAAGATCGCCGCCCTGCGCGGCGTCAGCCGCAACGCCGTGCGGCGAGCACTGAGAAGTTTAAAGCCGCCGTCAGGCAAACGCCACCGTGCTAAAGGCGTGCAACTCGAACCGTACAAGGCCCAGATCGCCGCGTGGTTGCGCGACGAAGTGCAATCGAAATGGACGACCGAGCGGATCTTCGACGAACTCCAAGCCCGCGGGTATGCCGGCGGCCGGACCGTTGTGAAAGATTATGTTCGCACGCAACGGCCGCGTGCGGCTGTCACGGCCGAGGCGCGCTTCTACGTCAAGCCCGGCCAACAACTTCAGGTGGACTGGGCCGACATGGGCGTCGTCACGATCGGCGGCGTGCAACGCAAGCTGTATGCGTTCGTCGCGATTATGGCCTGGTCGCGTGCGCTCTTCGTCTGCTGCACGACCGACATGCGGCTGCTCACCTGGCTCGACTGTGGCAACGGCACGATCTTTATGACCCCCGTCGGCACGATTAACCTGACCCCTCCGGCAGACGAGTAAGGGCCCTCCTCCCGAAGCTGGCGGTATTGCGAACTGCCACTTTAGGAGGGGGGTCCCGGAGGGTTGATTAGTTTGGACGAATGGCAGACCATCCGCGAGCGCTGCGTCGGCAAAGAAGAGCCGAAGAAGCGTGTCTCGCGCGAGACCGGCATTGCACGAAATACCGTCAACAAATACGTCAGGTCATCATCGCCGCCGCAACGGCAAGGCGCGCCGACGCGAACTCCAGTGATGGCGGCGTACGAGA
>JAABUQ010003612.1_pt1 | contig 28029 bp, 23 predicted proteins | sample 5560001 | NCBI WGS metagenome assembly JAABUQ01 (sample SAMN10711888, study PRJNA513371) | rock metagenome | isolation source: Antarctica rocks | place: Antarctica: Victoria Land, Finger Mt nord | collected 2015-12-18 | reverse complement strand
CGCCAACGCCGCGCTCGCCCTCATCCACCTAACCTGCGGACCAGTCACACCCACCCTTCCACACCAACCCACCCTCGCGTGACTTCACCTACGATCACCCCCGGAGAGCCTGTCTTTAGCATCGATGAACATCCTCCCGACCAGCCCAGACGAGCCAGTCATCAGGTGATCTGACCCGGGAAAGGTGGAGTCGGCATGCTGGGGTCTCTGGGCAGAGAGGATCCGTTAGATGCCAGATGGCTATAGCTCGGAGGTCCGTCGCTAGAGTGATCGAGCTGGCGCGTGCGGGGACGAAGGTAAAGCAGCTCGCCAGCACGTTTTAGATGAGCGACGCGACGATCTATAACTGGCTCAAGCAGGACCGGATTGACCGTGGCGAGGCCGAGGGCGCCACTACCTCTCAGCAGCTCGAGCTCGCCGCGGCGAGACGCCGGATTCGACAGTTGGAGAGCGAGCTGGCGGTCGCGCGGAAGGTCAACGAGGCTTTCATGTCGGAAAGGGGTCAGCCCAAAAGGCTCTTCCGGTGATCGAGTCTCTGACCGGGCAGCAAATCAACGTGCAACAGGCCTGCATCGGCCTGGGCGTGTCCCAGTCGGGCTATTAGGCGTGGAAGGGCCGTCCGGACGCGCCCAGAACGCTGCGACGGATCTGGCTGGCCGGGGAGATCGCCGACGTTCACAAGGCCTCTGGCGGCACCTACGGTGCCCTGCGCACCGCGGCTGAGCTCAGATACGGCCGGGACATCCACGTCGACCACAACGCCGTCGGGGACATCATGGGTCAGCTCGCGATCAAGGGACTGCCGACCCGTCGGCTGCCCCGCGGCGCCAGAGCACCCAAGGTCACGTCCTTAGACCTCGTGCGCCGCATCTTTAGGCGCGATCGTCTGAACGAGCTGTGATAACCGACATCACCGAGCACCCCACGCGTGAAGGGAAGGTCTACTGCTGCGTCGTGCTCGACGCGTTGCGCCGCAAGGTGGTCGGCTGGTCGATTGACAGTACCCAGACCGCAAGCCCCGGTGCTCAACGCGCTCGGGATGGCCACCCAGCGCCGCCCTGACCGTGACGGGCTGGTGATCCACTCCGACAGGGGCGTCCAGTTCACCTCCTGGGCGTTCAGCCACAACGTCCGCGAGGCCGGGATCGCCCCGTCGATGGAGCAGTCAGATCGGCGTGCGATAACGCGATGATGAAGAGCTTCTGGGGCCGGATGCAGGTCGAGCTCCTAAACCGGCGCAAGTGGAAGACCCCGATCGAGCTCGCCTCGGCGATCCATGACTACATCGAGCTGTTGCACAACACCCGACACCGGCACTCAGCGCTCGGGATGCTCACCCCAACCGATGTCAAAGCCGCATGGACCGCTCGACAAAACGGCGTGGTTGCCCGAGCAGGCGACGCTAAGACCCCGCCAACAGTGCTGGTCGACAAAAGCGCCGAGGCTGGTCTCTCCGCCGCCCAGACTTAGAGCAATCCACCACGACCATCAACATCCCCTGAACAACAACCACAACGCCGCCTGATTCTAAGACCCCGACTCCACCGAAACCAGGCCAGATCAACATGTGCACCAAAGCGGGGGAACTCCACTCCGTGCGCCAGTCGTGCGCCAGTCAGCGCCAGTTTCCTGCCCCCGTTAGCGGTCTTCTGCGGTGCAGCCACCAGAGTCGCCGGGCCACCAACAGCGCAGAAAGCCCCCGTAAACCGAGGCCTTTTGCTGCCACAAGCGGAGGGGGAGGGATTCGAACCCTCGGTGGACCGTATGGCCCACAACGGTTTTCGAGACCGCCGCATTCAACCGCTCTGCCACCCCTCCAGGGGCGAGGACGCAAGGCTAGATGATGCCCTGGCCGGCGCGACCGTGCGGACACGACACGTGGCTGCTCGGCGCGACTTCCCCACAGCGCCGGGGTTGAGCATCTCGTGAGTACTGACCTAGCGGCGAGAAGCGAAGAAATCGCTGAGCAGCGTCGCGCACTCGTCGGCCAGCAGGCCCCCGGCGACGTCCGGGCGGTGGTTGAGCCGCGGCTCGGCCAGCACCTCGAGTACGCTGCCCGCCGCTCCGGCCTTGGGATCGGCCGCGCCCCACACCACGCGGGCCACACGGGCCAGGACGATGGCGCCGGCGCACATGGCACACGGCTCGAGGGTCACGTAGAGCGCGGCGTCCAATATTCGCCAGCTGCCCACCGCGCGGGCCGCCGCGCGCAGGACCAGGATCTCGGCGTGCGCGGTGGGGTCCTGACGCAGCTCGCGCTCGTTGTGGGCGGTGGCGAGCACCTCTCCGGCACGCACAATCAGCGCTCCGACGGGCACGTCGCCGTGCTCGCCCGCTCGCGCCGCCTCACGCACGGCCAAGCGCATGAAATACTCATCCCGAGGAAAGAAGCGATCGCTCATCCGTGCGGGGCTCGGGGGAGGTGCCTCCCCGCTGGGCCCGAGACTGCATCATCACCTAATCCCATGCTCTGTGCCGCCGCCACCGCGGCCGCCCGCCGGAGGGCGCTGACCGCGGTCGGCGCCACGGTGCTGGCGGCGATCATGCTGCTGATAGCGGCTGCGTATGCCCACGCCGCCGCGTACGTGCCCAACGAGGTTCTCGTCGGCTACGCGACGCGCACCCCGGCGACCGCGCGGATCGCCGACGCGCGGGCGGCCGGTGCGACGCCGACCGCCGCGCCGGCTCCCGGCGTGCGGCGGCTGCGCCTGGCGCCCGGGACGTCGGTCTCCACCGCCATCGCCCGCCTGCGCCATCGGCCCGGCGTGCGCTGGGTGGTGCCCGACTTCGTCGCCCATGCCGCCGACGCTCCCCTGGTCCCTAACGACACCGGCCTGAGCGGCCTCCCCGGGGGCTGGGAGCAGCTGCAATGGAACTTCGTGGGGCCGTTCGGCGTGCAGGCGCCTCAGGCCTGGGCGAATCTCGTCGCCGACCACGCCGACGGTGGCCGGGGCGTCACGGTCGCGGTGCTGGACACGGGCGTTGCCTACGCCAATCGCGGCCGCTTCCGCCGCTCCCCAGACTTCGCCGCGAGCCAATTCGTCAGGGGCCACGACTTCGTGTCGGACTCGCCCTACGCCGTGGATCACAACGGTCACGGCACCCACGTCGCGGGCACGCTGGCCGAGGAGACGGGCAACCACTATGGGCTCACGGGATTGGCCTACGGCGTACGCGTGATGCCGGTGCGCGTGCTCGACAGCCAGGGAGCAGGGGACGCATCGGTCATTGCCCAGGGGGTCCGCTTCGCGGTCGCCCACGGGGCGCGGGTCATCAATCTCAGCCTCGAGTTTGGAAGCGACCTCACCGCCTCGGACATCCCGGAGCTGATCGATGCGATCCGCCTGGCCCATCGCCGTGGCGTCGTGGTGGTGGCCGCCGCCGGCAACGAGGGTCGCCGGGCCGTGTCATACCCCGCACGGGCGCGCTACGTCATCGCGATCGGCGCCACGACCGAGCACGGCTGCATGTCCTCCTTCTCAAACTACGGACCCGCCATGGCGCTGGTGGCCCCGGGCGGCGGCCCCGATGCCTCCTTGCCGGGAGACCCGAACTGCCGGCCCGCAAGCCCCCCGGGCCGTGACATCTTCCAGATCACCTACACCGGCTCGTCGCCCAGGAAATTCGGGATTCCGCCAGGCTACGTCGGCACGTCGATGGCCACACCTCACGTCTCGGCCACCGTGGCGCTGATCATCGCCAGCCGGGTGATCGGCGCGCGTCCCAGCCCCGAAGCCATCCTTGCGCGCCTGCGCGCCACCGCACGCCCCCTGGGCGGAACCGCTGACCGAGCGCGCTACGGGGCCGGCCTGCTCGACGCCGCGGCCGCGACGGCCGGACCGGCGCGGCCCGCGCGCCGCTGAGCCCCGGGATCTCCTTTATCAAGTGGTGCGAATGATGAGCACCGAGCAGGGGGCGTGGTGGGAGACCTTGTTGGGCACCGAGCCAAGCAGGAAGCGCTTGGCGCCGGTCATGCCCTTGTTGCCGATCACGATCAGATCGGCGCCACGCTCCTCGGCCACATCGAGGATCGCGTCGGCGGCGTCCCCCTGACGCGCGTAGGTGTTCACCCACACCCCGGCCTCCGCGGCCATGGCGACCGCTGAGCTGAGCGTGTGCTCCACGTCCTCGCGGGGATTGACGGCCCATTGGAGGTCATCGGGGATGTCGCGGCGCTCATCGCGCAGACGCTGCGCGGGCACCGGCTCGTAGGCGCTGACCACCTCGACGCGGGCTCGCACCGCGCCGGCCAGGTCCAGCGCCTGGCGCACCGCCTGCGTGGCCGTGTCCGAGCCGTCGGTGCCCACCACGATCGTCTTGAACAAACCGGCTCCTCACTCCATGGCCCGACCGCAGACCCCTGAACGCCCGTGACCACGATGTTAGGCGCCCCGACCAGATCCGCCCGACCATCCGACGCACGCACCGCGTCGCGCTGGACGCGGGCGCCCGGTCACCTAACGTGCACACGGTGACCAGCCGCCGACTCGCCCCTCGTGGTGCTGTGAAGATCTCAGCCGGGATGGACCCTTAGGTGATCGACCTGCACTGTCACCTGCTGCCCGGCATCGACGATGGGCCGGGCACCATGCAGGAGTCGCTCAACCTGGCCCGCGTGGCGGCCGCGGGAGGCATACGCACGATCGTGGCCACGCCTCATGTGAGCCAAGAGTGGGACAACGACGCGCTCTCCATCTCCGCGCTGGCCGAAGATGTCCGCGGCCAGCTCGCGGCCCACGGGATACCGCTCAAGGTGCGCACCGGCGCTGAGATCGCGCTGAGCCGGGCCCTGGAGCTGCGGGCCGACGAGCTGGCGGCGCTCGGGCTGGGAGGCGGCCCCTGGCTGCTCGTCGAGTGCCCGCATCAGTCCGTTGCGGTGGGTCTCGAGGAGCAGCTGCTCGCCCTGGCGGCCCAGGGCCACCGTGTGGTGCTTGCCCACCCCGAGCGCTGCCCCGAGATTCAGCGAGATCCCGAGATGCTCACACGCCTGATCTCCGCCGGGATGATCGGGTCGATCACCGCCGGCGCGCTGGTCGGGCGCTTCGGGCGCGATGTGCGCCGCTTTGCCCTGGAGCTGGTCAAGCGAGGAATGGTCGACAACGTCGCCTCCGACGCGCACGACACCCTGCGCCGACCCGCGAGCATCGCCGCCGAGCTGGCCCAAGCGGGACTGGAGGGACTCAGCGACCGGACTTCGAGCACGGTCCCAGCGGCGGTCCTGGCCGGAGTCTCGCTTCCGCCGCGACCGCCGGTGCGCGCGCCCCGGCCAGGCGGTCGCTGGTGGCAGCCGTGGACGCGTTAGCGCCTGCGCGGGCCAGCCCCGCCCAGCGACTAGGCGAGCTTCACGACGGCAATGACCATGCCGATGAGCACGGTGATGACGATCGCGACCTGAAGCCAGATCCAGGTGGGACTCAAGCTTGGCTGCCCAGGTGCTCGTGGGCATACCAATCCAGAGTGAGCCGTAGACCCTCGCTCAGCTCGATGCCCGGCTCGAAGTCCAGGAGCTCGCGCGCGCGAGAGATGTCCGGGCAGCGGCGCTTGATCGGATCGTCGACCGGCGTGGGCACGACCGCCACCGTCAGGCCAGCCTCGGCGAGGATCAGGGCGGCCAGATCGCCGATGGCGATCTCCTCGCGGTCGTTGCCGACATTGATGGTCTGACCGGCGGCGCGATCGCTGCCCATGGCGGCGATCGTGGCCTGCACTGCGTCTGACACGTAGCAGAACGCTCGCTGGTGATCGGCGGCGTACACAGCCAGCGGATTCTCACCGGCCCGCGCGCGCTCGAACAGCTCCGGGATCACATGGTCGCCTCCCATCCGGGGCCCATAGACGTTGTGGTAGCGCACGATCACAAAGGGCATGTCGTGCGCAGCGCAGATCTGGGTCACCGCCAGCTCTCCGAAGACCTTGCTGCCCGCGTAGGAGCTCCTGGGGTTGCGCAGGTCCGTGAGCGCAAGGGGGACGTCCTCCGGGGTAGGCACCGGCAGGGGGAAGAACCCCTGCGTCCAGGCGTAGACCTCGCTGGTGGATGAGAACAGCAGCCTGCCGCCGCCGCCCGCCACGAACCAGTCGAGCAGGTGCATGGTCGCCAGCGCGTTGACCTTGAGCACGTCGGCGGGCCGATCGCGAACGTGCTTGACCCCGACGATCGCGGCAAGGTGGTACACGTGGTCATATCCGCCCTCCAGTCGCTGCCACGTGAGGGGATCGGTCAGGTCGCCGCTGATCAGCTTGACGTTGGGCAGCTCGCCGATCCGCTGCAGCTCAGCGTCGCGCCGTCCGCGCGAAAAGTCGTCAACGAGCACAAGCTCGTTCGTCGCCGAGCTCTCGGCTAGCGCTCGGGCGAGGTGCAGCCCGATGAAGCCCGCTCCCCCGGTGATGAGGATGCGAGCGCTCACGCAGCGTGCTGGTAGTCGCGTGTGCGCCAGTGACCCTTGCCGACGCCCGTGAGTCGCAGGCCCGCAGAATGAAGCAGAGCCGCCTTGTCGTCGTCGACGATGTTCTGAGCATCGACCACGAAGGCCCCGGGCTCGATCCACTGCAAGAGCTGCTGGGGGGCCAGACCGACGTAATCGCCGTGGGCGACGGCGAGGATCACCCCGTCGACACCTCGCAGTGCGTCGGCCAGGTCGGGGATGATGCTCAGGTCGGGTCGCTCGGTCCACTCGCGGACCCACGGATCATGTATGAGCACGTCGGCCCCCTGGGCACGCAGGCCATCGATGAGCCTCGCGCTCGGCGAGCTTCGGGTGTCGGCGACGTCTGCGATGTAGGAGACGCCGCACACGGCGACCACCGCGCCACTCAGGTCGCCGCCGGCCATCTCGAGCGCGAGCTCGGCAGTGTGGTCGGGCATGGCCGCGTTGACCTGCAGGGCGTTCAGGGTCATCACGAGCTCCGTGTCGGCACCCAGCAGATGGGTCGCGCCCCACTGCGCCAGGAGCGAGTCCTTGGTCAGGCAGTAGCCGCCCACGCCAAGGCCGGGATAGCGCATGTTGTCGTGGGTGCCCTTGCGGACTCGGATGGAGTCGACCACCTCGAAGAGGTTCACGCCGATCTGCTCGGCCAGCAGCGTCCACTCGTGCGCAAAGGCGATGGTCATGGCCCGGTAGGAGTTCTCAAGCAGCTTGGCCAGCTCGCTGCTGGTGGGCCGCGCGGCCTGCCACAGGGGCGTGTGCTCGGTGTCGATGATCGTCGAGAGGAACTGCTCAGCGCGTAGCGCCGAACTCGCGTCGACACCGGAGAACGTGCGCCAGTACGCGCGGACCGACTCCAGGTACCTGGGACCGGGCATCACGCGCTCGTAGGCATGCGCCAGGAGCACGCCGGAAGCGAAGCCGCGGCGGGCTCGTTCCTCCTGGAGAATCGGCAGGACGACGGTCTCACAGGTGCCCACCGGCACCGTGGTCTCCACCATCACCAGTGCGTCGGGACGCATCCGGCTCCCGATCGTCCGCATCGCCACCTCAAAGCCGCCGAGGTCAACCCCCACGGCGGACAGGTCTTCACCCTGGACGCCCGTTACGTCGAGATGGATGTCGACGAGGATCACGTCGGCCAGGTCGTAGGCGTCCTCGCACGATGTGGCCGTGAGCGTCCGAGTGCGACAGGCGGCGTCGCGGGTGACCCGGACGAGCTCGACATCGGGCGAGACGACCGTCGGCTGGCCGGCCTTCAGCTTGGCCACCTTCCAGTAGGCGCCGGGGGTCGGCAGGTCCACGCCGATGACGAAGTAGAGCGGGTCACCGCGCTCATCGGTGGCGCTGGCGACCGCGGCGCATACCGCGCAACCCACGAAGCCGAGGCCCTGGACGACGACGACTTGGCCGCCCCGAGCTCGATGGGCGCCGGCTGCGGCGGCGATCGCTTCGAACTGCGACCGGGACTCGCGCTCGCTGGGAATCGGGTGCGCGCTGCCGTCGGGAGCCAGCGAGATCAGCCGATCGTCCTGCGCTGCGGATCCGTCACTGGACGCAGTCTCCCCCTGTAGGTCGCTGGCGGTGGGGGCTGGCACGTGGGGATTCAACGGGTTCTCGGTAGGCGCCTGAGGACGCCGAGGTGAGAGGGATGACGCGAGCGCCGAGGCTCGGACGGTAGTTCCTCCTTCGACCCGTCCGGGTACACACTTGAGCGCTGTTCGCTGCCAGCAGGCTTCGTGCAGCTTAGTGCCGTCGAAGGTCGGCTCGTCCCCGGTCCGACCAGGAACCACTGCCCGCGACGTCCCGGTCCGGTGCTTGGTCACTGCCATCATCTGTCCCCGTCCGTCGCGGCCTCGCGGTGCGCGTACCCGCTCGTCAAAGTAACCCACCATCGGTCTACCGAGCCTTTCCTCCCGTTCGCGCTCTGTCGCTGCCCTGCTCTGCGCCGCGCTGCTCGCCGGCGCCGCGGTTGACCTCGTGCGTCCTGACTCGACGCCGTTCCGCAGATCGAGCTCGCTCACGCCCCGCAACTGCGATCGAGTGGCGTCTCCGACCGGTTCGGATGCCACCGGTGACGGCAGCTCAGCCCGGCCCTACCGAAGCCTGACTAAGCTCGACGCTTCGCTGGCGCCGGGACAGACCGCGTGCCTGCGTGCCGGCACCTACGGTGACGTCGACGCCACCCACACCCTGGCCCGCGACGGCAGCCCAGGTGCCCGGATAACCATCACCGCCTATCCCGGCGAGCAGGCCAAGCTCGTGGGCTGGGTCGACCTGACGGCCTCCTTTACGACCCTCTCCGGCCTGCAGATCGATGGCTCCAACCGCTTGTACACGACCGTGCACGCCGGCACCTCATGTTCCCTGCCCGTCTCTCAGGGACTGGCGATCGACGGCTCCCACGACGTGTTCGAACACAACGATTTCTTCCAATCGGCGGTGGCGCTGCGCAGCAACGGAATCGGGATCGGCTTCAACGGGGCGGCTGACGACACCATCCTGCGTTACAACCGCATTCACGATGTCGGCGGCTGCCGCGCGTTTGACCATCTCATCTACCTCGCGGCCGGCAACAACGTCCAGATCTATGACAACTGGATGTGGAACGACCCCCACGGCTGGGGGGTTCAGGTCTTTCCGAAGCCAACCGGAGCCCATATCTACGACAACGTGGTCGATGGCGCCGGGTCGGGATTCTTCCTCGGCTCGAGCCCAGCCACCAACAACAACAGACTGGATCACAACGTGGTCGTGAACTCCACCGGGTTGCCCGACGCAGGCCTGCGTGCAGGCGGGGTGGCGATCTCCAGCTACTGGTCCGCCGCTCCGGGTGCCGGCAACCGCTTCGACCACAACGACTCTTTCGCCAACGCGGGCGGCCTGGCTCAGACCACCGGCGTGCAGTTGGACGACAACACGACGGCCAACCCGCACCTCCTCGACACCGGCGCTCACGACTACCGCGTGCCCTCGTCGAGCCCCGTAGCGTCGTGGGGCCTGTGGGACGGCAGATCCTAGGATCGGGACTTGCGACGGACGGCGCCTTGGCGCACGCCGCCTCCCCTCAGACGGGCGTGCGGTTGGACTGCGCCGCGACGGAAACGGTGGGCGTCGTGGCGCTCGTATCCCCCTGCGGCCAACGGCGGCGGCGCAAGTTCATGCGACCCGTCTCACGGTGTACCGCCACCGGCCGGCTGGCGAACACCGTGATGAACGTCCACACGAAGATGTGCAGATCCAGACGCAGGCGGTAGCCCGTGGCGTAGATGCGGTCGAGGCGCATCTTCTGAGGCAGGATGCGCTCCAGATAGTGAGTGAGCGGGTCCTCGGCGTTCAGGATGCGGCTCTCCTCGCGGAACGCGACCTGCGACAGACCCGTGATCCCGGGCCGGATGCCCAGGATGTCGACGTATGCGTCGGCGTGCAGGAGGACGAACTCGGGGTCCTCTGGACGAGGCCCTATGAGGCTCATATCGCCTCGCACCACGTTCCACAGCTGAGGTAGCTCGTCGAGCTTGGTGTGCGCGAGGAACGAGCCGATGCGCGTGAAGCGCAGGTCACCATGGGCTGTGAGGGCCAGGCCGACCGCGTCGTGGCGCATCTTGCGGAACTTGAGCATCTGCATCGGGCGCCCGCGAAAGCCCACGCGTCTGGCGCGATAGAACACGGGACCAGGAGAATCGAGCTTGATCGCCAGGGCGAGCGCGGCGAACAGGGGCGCGACGGCGACGAGCAGCACGAAGGAGAGCACGATGTCGACACCGCGCTTTACGGCCGCACGGGCCATGGCGGCCGTGGTGCGTTGCTCGCTCCGGGGTACTGCCAGCAGCGCGCCGCTGACCTCGGTCGCCCTGATGGGCGGATACAGGACACGAAACCGGCGACCTAGCGTGGTCGAACTGCTCGACGAGATGGCCGAGCCGTCCACGTTCACCGTCGGCACGGCTGTCTGTTGGAGGCTCATGGTCAGCGGAGGAGGGTGACGAAGATGGTCATGCTAGGCGGGGACCGGCTTGCAATGCGGCATCGGCCGAGGGACAGGCGAGGTTTAGCCGTGCCCTGCTTTCCTAAATGCTTGGACACCGCGAGAGTTGCGCCAGCGTCGAACAGGGCAGCGTACGGCTCGCAGGCGCCAACAAGATCATCGAGGCGCCAACAAGATCATCACAGTCCTTGCCCGGTCCTCGCGTCGGCTAAGCCCTCGCGGACCGAGTCGGGCGCCCTCGCGCCCACTGTGCGGGGCGCCCACCGGCCGCGTGCGGGGCGCCCACCGGCCGCGCCCTGCCCTAGCATGTCGGTGTGCCTCCACGCCCCTGGCGCCACCGAGGTCTGGAGTGAGCACGGCCGCTGAACGCCCGGACATCCCGCTGTTCGACCTGCGCCTGGAGCCGGAGGACGTCGAGGCGGTGGCCGAAGCTCTGCGTTCGGGGTGGCTGACCATGGGACCCAGGATCGAAGCCTTCGAGGCCGCCTTTGCCTCCCGCCTGGGAGTCTCCCACGCGGTCGCGCTGACCAACGGCACCGCCGCCCTGCACCTGGCGTTGCTGGCGGCGGGGATCGGCCCCGGGGACGAGGTGATCGTGCCCTCCTACACCTTCGTGGCCACAGCCAACGCCGCCGTGTACTGCGGGGCCACGCCGATCTTCGCCGACATCCTCGCGCGCGAGCGGCCGCTCATCGACCCCGCCGAGGTACAACGGCTGATCACCTCTCGCACCCGCGCCGTGGTGCCCGTCCACTTTGCCGGCTACGCCGCCGCCGCCGACGAGTTGGCCGACATGTGCGCAGCCCAGGGAATCGCCCTCGTCGAGGACGCCGCCCATGCCCCTGCGGGCTCCCTCGCGGGCCGTTCGCTGGGCACCTTCGGACTGGCCGGTGCCTTCTCGTTCTTCTCCAACAAGGTACTCTCCGTCGGCGAGGGCGGCATGCTGGCCACCGACGACGACGACGTGGCCGCCCAGGCGCGAAGCCTGCGCTCGCACGCCATGACCACGGGCACATGGTCGCGCCACCGCGGCCACGCCGACTCCTACGACGTGGTGGGAATCGGCTTCAACTACCGCATGGACGAGCCGCGCGCGGCGCTTGCGTCCTCACGCCTGACGCGACTCGACGAGGACGTCGCTCGTCGACGAGCGCTCGTGCGTGCCTACCGCGAGCGTCTGCGCGATATTCCCGGGCTGATCGTTCCCTTCGACGACAGTGACGTGGCCAGCACCGCCGCTTACGTCATGCCAGTGATGCTCGAGCAGCCAAGCCGTCGATCCGAGGTGCGCACGCTGTTGCGCGAGCGCCACGGAGTGCAGACGAGCGTGCTCTATCCCGCCGCTCACGAATTCAGCGTCTACCGCGAGCGGATGCCCGGCGTCAGCCTGGCCCATACCGAGCTGGCGGCTTCCAGCGAGATCACCATACCCCTGTTCCCGCACATGACCGAGGAGCAGCAGGAGCGAGTGGTCGCGGGCCTCGCCGAGGCATTGGCACGCGGCGAGTAGCAAGCCGATTCAACTCCGAGGCAGGAGGTGCCGATGCGTTGAGGGTCGACCCCGGCCAGCACCCGCTGAGCCGCTCCCACGAGCCCTTCTAGTCCCTTGGCCCAGCGTACAATCAGCCCGCCGCACGGCCGTGCACAGCCGCCCGAGCTGACGGCTGCACCTGTCATAGTGCCGACCATGATCGAGCAGGATGGGATCCGTCCCCGTGGCGGGGCCTGGGTGCGATCGAAGGCGGAGGAGAGTGATCTTCACCGCTACGTGATCACTCTCCGAGCGCGCCGGTGGCTGATCGTGCTGATCACGCTCATCGCCCTGGTCGCGGCCGCGATCTACGTCGAGACCGCCAAGCCGGTGTATCAGGCGGAGACCGACATACTCGTGTCACCGGTCGATACGACCAACGGCAGCGTGCTCAACGGTCTGTCCCTGGTCACCGCCTCGAGTGATCCGACCCGTGATATCCAGACGGCCGCCCGCCTGATCGTCACCAACGACATCAGTCAGGCCGTGAAGGCCAGGCTCGGGCTTCCCGACACCGCACAGCAACTGAGCACCAAGGTCAGCGTACAGCCATTGGCCGAAAGCGACATCGTGGCCCTGACCGCGCAGGCCGAAACCCCAGCGGCCGCGGCGACCCTGGCCAACACCTTTGGCAAGGAAGCGATCACGCGCCGCAGGCTGCAGTTCGGCGTGCTGCTGGACGCCGAGATCACCCAGCTCAAGTTGCAGCTCGGTCGAACTCCCCCGCCCACGGCACAGACCGCGGCCGAGCAGTCGCGACTCGCTCAGCTCGAGACCCTGCGCTCGATTCCCCTGCCCGACATGCGGGTGGCGACGCCGGCCGTACCGCCTAGCTCACGGACCTCGCCGCGCGTCACGCTCAGCCTCGCCGCCGGCGCTATAGCCGGCCTTGCCCTCGGCCTCATCGCCGCGTTCGCTTCCGAGGTCTTCGATCCGCGTCTGCGCCGCGAGGACCAGTTGCGCGACCTCTTCCGCCTGCCGGTCCTGGCCCGTGTACCGCGCGAGGGCGGCTCGCGCGGCCTCGGCCGCGCTGTGGACCGGCTCCCGATCGTTGGTCGCCTCCTCCAGCGCCGGCACCTGCGCAAGGCGAGGCCGCGCCTGCCCGAGGGGCTGTCACCGGCGAGCCTGGAGGCGTACCGAACCCTGAGAGCCAGGCTGCTCGCCTCCCGGCCGGACCAGCGATCCACACGGTCGATCCTGGTAACGAGCGCGTCGCCGTCGGAGGGCAAGACCACCTCGGCGATCAACCTCGCCGTTTCCCTCGCCTGGTCGGGCGCGAGCGTGATTCTCATCGAGGCTGACCTGCGGCGGCCATCCGTTGGCCGCGCGCTCGGTCTGACAAGTCGCCACGACGTCTCGAGCGTCCTGGTACAAGAAGTCGACGTGGCCAGCGCGCTGGTCGAGAGCCCCACCTACGGACCCAACCTTCGCTTCCTGCTGGCCCACGACGCGAACGAGCCCAATGTCTTGGTGGGCGACGGTCTGTTCTTGCCGACGGCAGCCGCGATGCTCGACGAAGCCAGCTCGCTGGTCGACTACGTCGTGGTCGATTCGCCGCCACTCGCCGAGGTCATCGATGCCCTCGCCATCGCTCGGCAGGTGGACGACGTGCTCCTGGTGGCCAGGCTCAATCAGACCAACTTGCCTCGGCTGGCCGGACTGGGCGAGCTGCTGGCGCGCACCGGCATCGAGCCGGTGGGAATCGCCCTGATCGGGACCGAGCCGACCAGCGGCGCGAAGGACGTATACGGCTACGTCGGATCGTCCAGCCCTCCCCCGCCGGGAAGCTCGCGGCCGTTGACCAGGCCACGGGCCGACGTGCGCTGAAGCCGGGTGAACGGCTTGCCCCTGCACCGGGTCTCGCCGACGGCCGCGCAGGTGGCCCTGGTGGGGATGGCGGTGGCGCTCGGACTGCTTGCGGGTGCCGACCCTTCCTACGGGCTGGCGGCCGCCGTGGGCCTGAGCTTCGTCGCCTTGCTGTTCGCGGACTACACGCTGGCCTGCGGGGTCTTCGTGGTCACGACTTTCCTGGCCCTCCCCAGTGCGGCATCCAAGCCGATCGGGGGCCTGCTGGTGGCCGCCTGGGTTGCGCTGATGGCCACTCGTCGCAACTCAAACGCCGACAACTTCATTTCCAGGCACTCTACGATCAGCCTACTCATCATCGCTTTCCTCGCGTGGACAGCTGCTGGCATCGCCTGGGCGGAGAGCCCCGGCGCAGTGCTAACCGGCTTTTCCCGCTACGGCCTGAACTGCGTGCTGTTCCTCGTGGTCTACACCGCCGTGAAGACGAGACGCAACGCACTCGTAATCACGATTTTCTTCGTGCTAGGCGTGGCCGTCGCGGCAGGGTACGGCATCATCAGCCCGCCGACGTTCACGGTTGCTGGCGATCCTTCGCGCACCGGCGGCACCTTCGGGGACCCGAATGAGCTGGCGGCCGTGCTCGTGGTCGGAGTCCTGGTCAGCGTTGCCGTCGCGCTGAACCGTGGGGCGGCGCCGGCCATACGCATCGGCAGCCTCGGGGCGGTCGTGCTGTCAGTCGCCGGCATCCTCTTGAGCCTGTCGCGCGGCGGACTGATCGCCATGGGCGTAGCGCTGCTGGCGGGCGTCGCCGTGGCCGGTCGCTGGCGGGCTCTGATGGCGCTTCTCACTCTCACGGTGGCACTCGCCACGGTGAGCTACTACGCCTTCTATGCGTCCCCCGCGGCCAGGCTACGCGTGACCCAGACCAACGGCAACGGCGGCGGTAGCGGGCGGGTGGACCTGTGGCGCGTCGCCGGTCGCATGATCAACGACCACCCGGTCCATGGAGTGGGAACGGACAACTTCCAGATCTCCTCGGTCCACTATCTGCTGCTCCCCGGAGCCCTGACCCGCGCTGTTTACATCGTGGACAAGCCGAAGGCCACTCACAACATGTACCTCCAGGTCCTGGCCGAAGAGGGCTTTGTCGGCCTGGGACTGTTCCTGGCCATGATCAGCTTTTCGTTGCGATGCTTTCAAAGAGCGTGGCGACGATTCAGAGCGGGCGACGATCGCGACATGGAGATCCTGACCTATGCCTTGTTCACCGGGCTGGTGGGCTTCCTGGCGGCATCCTTCTTCCTCTCGGAGGAATACAGCAAGCAGCTGTGGCTGCTGCTCGCCCTGGGACCCGCCCTTCTGCGGGCATCCGGAGCCGACCCCACGGCCTCCACGTCCTCGCCCCCAGCCGCCCGCCCCAGAGCCCTCAGGCCTGTCCCGGCCGGAGGCCTCGGCCGGTAAGCGAGGGCTATGACAGGTGGGCTCGGACCGCCAGCCGCCTGGCCATTTGGCCGGCCTGACGACGTCGTGGAGGGTCGATCGGCAGGAGCACGGCGCCGTAGGCTGCCCCACCCACGACGCACTCGGCCGCCACCAGCAGCAGACCCACCACGTTCGAGTGCGACAACGGGGCGACCGCGGAGCCAAAAGCAAGCATTGCGAGCACCATTACCGCCGTGGCGATCGCGGCGCCGCTGTTGCTCATGGCCAGGCGGCGCACCGGTAGGCCAATCAGACGGCCAACGCGCAACAGCGCGTAGCAACCGGTCACCACCAAGCTGAGTGACATGCCCGCGGCGGCTCCCACCACGCCTCCGAAGTAGGCACCCAGGCTTACGGTCACCACGACCACGCATAGGCTGAGGATGTTGATCTGAACGAGGATCCTCGCCGTGCCCGTGACCTTGAAGATCTCCGTCGCCACGGCGAGGATCGTCGTGCCGAAGACGATTCCGCACAGGGCGGAGATGGCGTGGCCGGCAGATCTCCAGGTCGGGCCGAGTAGGAGAACGGCGACCGGTACCCCGAGGGGCAGAGCGGCGAAGCTCACCGGGAGCGCCGTCGCGATCACGATGTCGTACACGCGTCGGGCCGCCGCGTTCATGCGCTCGGGCGTCGCCGCCAGGCTGGCGAACGCGGGTAGCAGCACGTAGCTGCCGATGTTGACAAACGCAGTCGAAGGCTGCTGAGCCAAGCGCAACCCGTTACGGTACTGACCGAGCGGTGCCAGCCCGACGAACCTTCCGATCAGCAGGCCGTCCACCTGCAACGACACGCGCCTGATTATCTCGGATGCGACCAGCGGTCGCGCCACTGCCGTGAGCTCACGCCACATTCCCATCGAGGCGTCGCTCACGCGGGGACGAAATCTCGCGAACAACCACGCCGACGCGAGCTGGACGAACGCCGAAGCGTACGTGGCGGCCACGAACGACCAGGCGCCGCCCCCCGAAGCGCCGAGGGCGATCGCCGTGGCGGCAAACGCGATGGTGCCAAGCGGTTCGGTGACCACCCGCTTGACGAACGAGAAGCGTCGCTGAAGCAGCGCGTCAGGGACCACCATCATCGTCTTCACGAACAGCAAGGCCGAGAGTACGGCCGCGATCTTCGCCACCTCGGCGCTGTGGAAGAAGTATCCGAACAGCGGCGAGAGGGCAATCCCGACGAGCGTCAGCAGGACGCCGGCGACCGCCTGGGAGAAGAACGCCGTGCTCGCAGCCTCGTCAATCCTGTCTCGCCGGCTGATCAGCGCAGCGATCATCCCGCCCTCGGCAAAGAGGCCCCCAAAGCCGGTGATGATCGTGCCGGCGGCATAGCGACCAAAGTCCACCGGCGTTATCAGCCGCGCGAGCACCAGATAGGTTCCGAACAGCAGGCCTTGGCTCGCCACGAATCCGAGCCCGGCGAGCTGGGCGCCGCGCACGGTGGTGCGCGTGAGAGACGCCGGCGCCTCGGTCCGAGCGCCGGGCTCCTCGTCCTCGGGGTGACCGCTCGAGGCGCTCAGCTCCGCCATCAAACTGTTCGCGCGGGTCCTGCCCCCACCGACCGGATGTGCGCCGCGATAGTCCCCACGGCGCGGCTCCACGTGTAGCGCTCGCTCACATAAGCGCGGCCCCGCTCCCCAAGGGTTCGGCACAGGTCGGGGTCGTCGAGCAGCTTGCCGAGGGAGTCCGCGAGTCCCTTCACATCGTGGGGCGGGTGCAGGTAACCGGTCTGCCCGTCTTGGACGATGTCAGGCAGGGCTCCAATCGACGTGGCAACCACCGGGAGCCCGTGGCTCAGGGCCTCGATGAAGACGATCCCGAACGGCTCCACGAGCGAAGGCATGCAGAACACGGCCGCGCTTGCGTACTGCTCGTTCAGGCTCCGGGCCGGGAGCTCCCCGAGCACCTCGACGCCTTCGCACTGAAGCGCTGGGCTACAGCCTGCGATCACCAATGACGCGTCCGGGTGGCGCCTGCGCACGAGCTGGAACGCAGCAACGAGGTCGGGGCCACCCTTGCGCTCCCACTGACGCCCAACGAACAGGATCTGCTTGCTCGCATAGGCGGGTTCGCGGGTCGAGCCATTCTCCGCAGCCACGTTGCTGCCCGCCAGGACACATCGCACGCGCGCGGGATCCACCGAGTAATGCTCGGCCAGTGACCGCGAGACATTGCTGCTCATGGTGAACGTGAGATCCGCGTGTTCGTAGATGCTGCGTTCGAGTTCGAGCCATTTCTCCGGAGGGGAGACCCCAGGGTCGTAGTCCGGGTAGTAGCGGTGCACGAGCTCCGTGTGGTCGGTGTAGACGAAATGCGGAACGCCCGCCCCACTCCCGTCAAATAGCGATTGCGTCTGCAGCGAGAACTCATACCGTTCCCCCGCGAACCTGTCGTTCATCGCCCTGTGGATCCTTTCGAACATGTAGGGCGTGCGAAAGAAGGCCCCCCACAGACGCGTACGATCGAGAAAGATCGCCGGTCCGTGCTCCCCCAGGACGTATACGAGATTGCGAATCACGATGCCCCGATGGGCGCGCACCCAAGTTGGGATGTCGATCTCGTCCGCCTCGAGCTCGGGAAATTCGGTTCGAAGCCTTTGCAAGACCTGTGCGTTGATGCCCGAGAACGGCCCGATCGTCATGAAGGCGAAGCGCCGGTTGTGTCCTGACGTCGCCATCTGGTGGGTGCTCTCGAGCTTGAGACGCGAGGGGTCGCTCATCATCGGCACGCACCGCTCGGCGAAGCGAGCAGCGGCGTGCCGACCCCGAGCCCCGAGCCGTCTAAACAGAGGTTCGCCGGATCCGCCACACGACCTCCCTACCCGTTGTAGACGCAGGGCGCGGTCGCGCGGGCCTTTTGGCTTCCGGCGATCCGCAGTCAGGCCGGCGTGGACTGACCGCGAGAGAGGATGAAAGAAGCCAACCGGTCCATCTCCGCCTCCACGGTGTGCCCTGTTGCGAGCTGCCGGCCCGCGTCAACAAGCCGATCCCGGCGCTCTCGATCCTCGAGCAGGGCCACCACCGCCTGCGCCGCGGCCCGCGCGTCGCCGGGCGGGACGAGAACCGCGCAACCGTTCGCCGCCGCGCCAACGCCACCGACATCGGTGGCGACCACGGGTAGACCCGAGGCGAACGCCTCGAAGAGCACCTGCGGCAGGCCTTCGGTCCAGGACACGTGCAGGAAGACATGACACGCGCGGTAGACGTCAAGCAGACCTGCGTCGACGGGGACGTACCCCAATAGCTCGGCGCTTGCGCCCAAGTCTAGCTCGACCAACCGTGTGCGCAGAGCTTGCTCGAGCGGGCCTTCGCCGCAGACGACCAGGCGATAGCGGGGATCGCGGTCTCGCAGGAGGTCCAGCACGTCAGCGAGCAGCAACGGATTCTTCTCGGTGTCCAGGCGCCCGACACTGAGGATGCGCAGCTCCTCGGCGTAGGAGCGCCGGGCCACCTCCTCGGTCGTCATGACGTCGCGTGCTCGAATCAGCGAGACGGAGAGCTCCAGCAGACGCGGAGCGGACCGATACCGGTTGGCCAGATCGCGGCCGACGACGATTACCGGACAGTGCCGCGCGAGGCGCATATTTACCGCCTCCAGGACGTCGGCGACGCGATGCAGTACGGCACGACGGGGATGTCGGCTGCGAACGTAGCGCGGCAGATCCTGACGCACTCCAAGGAAGATCTGGCGCCGACGTGCGCGAGCCAGTAGGGCAAAGGCCAGAGTGAGGGGCGTCGGTCCGAGCAGCCACACCCCGTCCACGTCCCCAAGCGCGCGCCAGAAGATCCGCAGCGAGCGTGCCATCGCCGGCAGGGCACTCCACGGACGAGCCATGCTGGCGTAGTGAGGGAGAGCCACGAACGCCGTGATGGCGTCCAGGAGGTAATGAGAGCGACCGACCTGAGGGTGCAGGCGACCGATGACCACGACCTCCATGTGGCCGGCCAAGCCGTCCAGGAAGCGCGCGAACGCGCGCTCGGCCGACACCGTGCCGTCGATGTCGCGGCTGTACACATAGTCGGTGTAGACCAGAAGGCGCAAGCGGGTCACGAGCTCGACAGGACCCGACGCACGGCGGCCCCCGGCCAACCGAAGCGTCTGATCCCGGCGAGGAAGCCAACGCCCCAGGCAAAGTGCATGGTCGCGAACACCAGCGGCAGGGCGGCGGCGTCGCGCGCGGGCGCCGTCCTCGCCGCGCGGACGCTGACGCCCAGCAGCGCGAGCAGGTAAGAGCCAAACGCTCCTCGGGCCCAGCGCCGCAGCGGGGAGGGCGAGGCCACGGCAAACGCCGCGCTGAGAACGACCGCCGGCGCCACCAGGTGCGAGCGGCGCAGGCTCTGGGGGTGGCGACGAGCGGTCTTGACTCTGAACTTGCCGTAGCGCCAGTACTGGCGCCAGAGGGCGCGCAGGCTGTCACGAGGCACATAGTTAGCCCGCATCGCGGGCAGGCAGACGAGACGGCCACCACCGGCCCGGATGCGCGAGGCCAGCTCGAAGTCCTGATCGATGGTCCACTCCTCCTCCCAGCCCCCATGCTCGAGCAGCGTCTCCCGACGCCAGATGCCACAGAAGCCGGTGTCCACCTCGATCTCTCCTACGTCATCGCGCCGAAACTGGGCGCCTCCGCGTCCCAGCCAAAGGTTGAGGGCCAGAGCCACGCGGGATGACCAGCGCCCGGAGCCGGCAGCGACCTGCGGGCCGCTGACGTGGGCGGGCCCGCCGGCCCGCAGCCGCTGCACGCCGACGCTGAGGTAGCTGGCGGGGAACTCGCTGTGGGAGTCCATGCGAGCCACGTAGGTCCCCCTCGCCTCTCGCAGGCCGATGTTCAGCGCGTAGGGGGTGGTGCGATGTGGATTGTCCAGCAATCGAAAACGAGGGTCACGGACAACCTGGGACAGCACGATCTCCCGTGTGCGGTCCTCCGATCCACCGTCGATCAACAGGAACTCCGCCTCGCCGTCCAACTGCTGCGCTTCCATGCTGGCGATCGCGGTTGCGAGGTGCCGCTCCTCGTTGAGCACCGGCACGAGCACGCTCACCGCCACGGCGCCGGACTCAGCGGCTGGGATCGGGCCGGGCACCCGGGGCACGATACCCGCGCCCGTAGCCGAGAGCGCATGGCCACTCGGACGGCGGCGGACGGACGGCGCCCTCGCTGCCTGAGTCAGCCTCTCAATTGGCTCAGCGCGGAGCGTCCCGCGGCGATCACCGACCAGGCCGGCGAACGACGCAGCAGCCTGACCCACGGTGACACCTTCGCTGCGAAGCGAAGCTGACCGTCGGCGTGGGACACGTATATGCGTGGGACACGCAGGGGCTCGCTCGCCCGGGTGCGCCTCGGCAGCGTCCCCGCAGCGAGATAACCCGCGTCTCGTGCCGCCGCCACCACGCGATCGTCGTGATCCCCGTACGGGTAGGCCACCGAGCGGCACGCCAGACCAGTGCGCGCCTCGCATTCGACCTTCGAGTCACGCAGCTCAGCTCGCAGCTCCTCGCCGGCCAGCGTGGTCAGACGGAGATGGTTGTGACTGTGCGAACCGACCTCCCAGCCCTCCTTTACGAGATCACCTATCTGCTCCCAGGTGCAACCGGTCAGCTCGTCGGCATGAGGACCATCGACCCAGCCGTCCAGGCCCGGCCAGATCATGGGGCCTCCGCCGACGTGGCCGGTGGGCACAAAGACCGTCCCCGCGATCCCGAGCGCGCGCAGGACCGGCAGCGCTTCCGCATGAACCGAGGCGAAGGCGTCGTCGAAGGTGACCACGAGCGTCCGGCCATCGTGGTGATCTAGGACCGCATCGCTGAAGCACCTGGCCCGGTACCCGCGACGCAGCAGGCGCTGCAATTGGTCGTGCAGGGCCGCGGGGGTGACCGAAAGGGTAGCCGGCCAGGTATCGCTGACCGCGTGGTAGCAAAGCACGAGCACGTCACTCATGGCGAAGAGCCCGTTTGCTGTTGGTACAAGGGCGACGAGGCCCATGAGCGACAATCGGACGATGACCACCGCCGACCGCCCCCACGTGCTGACGCTCACCGACACGATCCTGCTCGGGGGCGCCGAGCGCCTCGCACTGGACCTGGCGCGCAGGACGGACCCAGAGCGCTTTCGCCGCACTCTGTGCATCACCAGACGAAGGGCACACGGATCGCGAGTCTATGCGGCAGCCGAGTTGCCCATGCTGCGCGCCGAGGGCGTGGAGGTCCTGGAGCTCGGCCGCCGATCTCGTTTGGACCTGAGGGGTTGGCTGCGGCTGGTCCGCTATCTGCGCCTCGAGCAGGTGGACGTGATCCATGCCCACAAGTTTGGCTCCAACGTCTGGGCTGCCGTCCTGGGCAGGCTGTGTCGTGTGCCGGTGATCATTGCCCATGAGCACACCTGGTCCTTCGAGGGCCAGGCGCTGCGTCGCTGGCTGGATCGTTGGGTCGTAGGTCATCTGAGCGACGTGGTGATCGCCGTCTCCGAAGCTGACCGCGAGCGCATGATCGAGATCGTGCGGATGCCTGGCGAGCGGGTGCTGTTGGTCGAGAACGGGATCCAAGCCGTCCCACAGGGGGACGGTGAGTCGGTGCGGCGCGGCGCCGGCATCGGTGCCGGTACGCCTGTGCTGGTCTCCGTGTCGGTGCTGCGTCCGCAGAAGGCGCTCGACGTCATGATCCGGGCGCTCGCCATTCTGCGCAGGGTCAGACCCGAGGTGCGCCTTCTGATTGCCGGCCAGGGTGACCGCGAGCCGCTGTCGGCCCTCGTGAGCGAGCTCGGTCTCGACGAGGCGGTCACCTTCCTGGGCTTCCGCCGGGATGTCGCCAACGTGCTCGCCGCCGGTGACATTGCCGTCTCCTCGTCCGATTATGAGGGAAGTCCGCTCGCCGTGATGGAGTACATGGCGGCCGGGCTTCCGGTCGTGGCCACCGACGTGGGCGGCGTTCCCAGGCTCGTAGACCACGGGCGCACCGGCCTACTGGTGCCCCGTCGAGACCCCCAGGCGCTGGCCGAGGCGCTGGAGCGCCTTCTGGACAACAGCGTCCTGGCTCGGGACATGGGTGAGCGCGGGCGCCGACGCCAGCAACGAGACTTCTCCTTCGAGACCACCCTGCGCGAGGTACAGGCGCTCTACGACGCACAGCTGAGCACAGAACGTCGCGGCCGGCGCCGGCGCCGGCTGCGCGCTCGCCCCACCCGGGCATAAGCCGTACCTTCGAGCCAGGCGGAAACCGGCCCACGACGCTTGCTCCTGACGCGTCCGTCCTGCTGTACCAGACGGATGCGCTACCAGTCGGTGGTCGCGCACCTGACGCGTCTGCCCAAGCCCGTCGCCTTGCACGCACGCCAGCCGCGTCGAAAACCGCCCCGGAACGTAGAGCGAGCGCCCTCAAGGCGCCCGCTCCGCTCCTACGCTATCTGGCTCGGACTCGCTGCCACTAAGAGCGAACGTCACCAACGGTGCGCGTCGCGCGCCGCGTGGCGAAGCCGAGGCCGGCGAGGCCCAGGCCGATGGCCGCCACGACGCCGACATCCAGACCGGTGAACGGCAGAGTGCCGGTGGACGAAGACGTACCGGAGCTCGGCGTGCTCGTGTTCGCGGCGAGACGAGCACTTGGACTCGGGCTGGCCGCGTTGCTCGGGCCTACCGCGTTGCTCGGGCCGGGTCCTCCGCTGCTCGGGCCGCCGCCGTTGCTGACACCCGATACCTGGCCGAGCTGGCCACCGTACGTGTCCTGCGTCGGGGTCGCGGCAACCGCAACTCCGGGAACGCATAGACCAAGCACTACTGAGAGGGTGATGATTTTGGTTCGCACGATGCCGTAGCTCCTTGTGGGTTCGTCAACGCAATCCATTGCGCATACCAGCCTAGGGTATCCTGGGCTGCTTGTAAAGGGGCTGATTGAGAATCTGCGAGTTGACCGCGGCAGGGTCTACCCGGGATCGGCGTCCGATCAGGCCAGCAGCATACTGCACGAGGGGGTCAGGGGGATCCAGAGCGGTTGCTCGAGCGAGCTCGCGGCGGGCTTGCGGGATCTGTCGGCCGGCAGCGTCCAGCAGGGCCAACTCGAAGTGCGGTAGCCAGTTGTCCTCGAGGCGCAGGGCACGGTCAAAGGCCTCACGTGCACGCGCAGGGTCGCTGGTGTCCGTGGCCAGGACGCCGGCCGCGTACCACGGCTTCGGACTTATGGGGTTCAGCGCGGCCGCCTGACGAAGATCAGCAAGGGCGGCCGGGGGATTGGCGGCTTCCAGCGCGAAGGCGCGATGGACGAATCTGAGCGATAGGTAGGGAAAGATCAGCGAGGCGGCGGCGGCGACCAGCAGCGCACCGCCACTCACAGCCCCTGCCCCCCTCAAACCGCGGGGCCACCGCGAGGCGGGTTCTCCGCTCGCGCCTCGCGGGCGACGAGTCAGCGCCAGGGCGACGAAGGGCAGCGCCAGCGCTGGCGCGGCGACGGCCGGGATCTCATCGAGCCAGTCCACCGAGCCGTGAGCCAGGAAGTAGAAGAGCATGACCCCCGCCGCAGCGACGATGCTGCGCGCTGGGGGCCGCGAGCGGCGTGCGGCGCGGGCCAGTCCCACCGCCAGGGACCCCAGCAGAGCCACGAACAGCAGCCCCCCGACCACGCCGTTCTCCGACAGTACCCGCAGCCAGATGTCGTGCGCGTAGCGGGCGAACTTTGGCACGCGGCGTCCGCGCGTATAGCCGTACTCGAAGTTGCCGCCTCCGATCCCAGCCACCGGAGCGGTGGAGAAGGCACTCGCGGCCCAGTGCCAGTAGTCGGAGCGCTCCTCCAGATCGCCGGCCAGGATCCGCGGAGAGGATCCGTTCAGCGCGTTGGAGGGGTGGGTGAAGGTGGTCACATAACGCGATATCCCCGCGCTGTTCGCGACGGCCCCCACAGCACCAGCGAGGACCACCGCCGCGGTCACCACCACGAGCCCGCGCGAGACGGCACGGGCGAGCGCTGGTGGTGGGATGAGCCGGCGCTCGAGCAGAGCCAGCACCAGCACCCCTAAGACCGCTGCTGCCGTGGTGAGGGCCATCGCGGTAGCGGCATGGTGCAGGGCCGGCACGGCAGGCCGGGGAGGGGTGGCGTTCAGGTGCCCGTAGACCGCCCAGATGGAGGTCAGGGAAACGGCGATGGCCCCGCCCAGCAGCAGCACCCGTGTGAGCAGCCGAATGCGTTGGGGAGCCAAAGCGAACAGCACGGGAACGCTCAGGACAAGCGCGACCAGGGAGCCCCGGCTCTGAGGCAACTGGCCGAACTCGAGCAGGAACACGGCGATGCCCATGAACGCCGCCTGCACCCACGGCGGCAGGTCGCGGCGAGCGGAGAAGAGCAGCGCCGGCCAGAAGGCGAGAATGGCGATCGCCGCCGTCCCGTTGGCATAGCCGGAAGGCTCCTGCCAGCGGGAGCCTTGGATGTAGCCGCTGAGCTCGGTGGCGTGCAGGGCGCTCAGCAGCGCCACCAGGCACACCACCGCGGCCCCTAGCGCCCAGGCGCCGAGCAGCATCGTCGCCGACGCGATGCGCCACGGAATGAGCGATAGCAGCCAGCCCGTCGCGAGGTAGAGGACCAGCTTGTTGGCGGCCTCCCACGCGTCGCCCGGAGAGCCTGCCCACAGCATCGACGCGTAGTTGAAGAGGACGAAGGCACCGAAAGCGGCGAGCGCCGCACGGGCGGCCGGCGACGCGGGAAGCGCACGTCCACGCGCCACCACGAACACGCCGAGCATGAGAACGCTGAGCAGCGCCCCTGGGTACCATTCGGTGGCGAAGTACCCGCCGTCCTGCGGGATCCAGCCCATCCAGAAGGCAAGCACGACGCCGGCCGGCACGAACGCCGTCGCCCTGATCCAAGCCCTCCGATCATCGCGCGCGGGGGCGCGCAACGAAGCGACGGCTCCCGGCGCGGACGCGGCGGACGATGGTGCAAGTGAGGGCATCGGCTGAGGAGACATCGACCTTGGGGCTCAGAGGCTTGATGGCTGAACCAAACACCGCAACTTTGCCCGGCGAGGCGGCTCGCGGGCCAAGCGTAACGACGTCGCACAGCCCCCGCCGTGCGCCACTCATCGGTCAAGTGTCCACGCGGACCCCCAATGCCGCGGTCTCCAGGCCCGTCCGGCCGACGGGATACCCATGCTCTCCCACCTTCACCTTCGGCTTCGCCTCCTTACCCTCCTGACCTGCATCACCGCTCTCTTCGCCGTCCTGAACAGCGCCTCCGCCGGGGCAGCCGTCACGTGTGACCGCGTCGCCTCACCGTCCGGCTCGGACGTCACTGGCGACGGCAGCGCCGCCAACCCCTTCCACACCGTCACCCGGCTTGACGCGTCGCTGTCTGCAGGTCAGACCGGATGCCTGCACGCCGGGACCTACGGCGACACGGGCACCACGCACGAGATCGCTACCGATGGTGGCGCGGGAGCACAGATCACCATCACCGCGTACCCGGGAGAGCAGGCGAAGCTGGTCGGTCTGGTCGACGTCAAGGGTTCCTACACGACGCTGTCACATCTGGTGATCGACGGATCGAACACTCTCTACACGGCTCAGGGACCTGCGGTCTCGGAATCCCTGGAGATCAACGGGCACGACGACATCCTCGAGCACAGCGAGTACTACCAGTCCCAGGCAGCGCTGCGAAGCGACGGCATCGGCATCGGATTCAACGGCACGGGTGACCGGACCATCGTGCGCTACAACCGCATCCACGATGTCGGCCAGCGCAAGGCGTTCGACCACCTCATCTACCTCTCCCACGGCAACGGGGTGCAGATCTACGACAACTGGATGTGGAACGACCCGCACGGCTTCGGCATCCAGGCATACCCGGCGCCCACCAACGCCCACATCTTCAACAACGTGATCGACTCGGCCGGCTCCGGCCTGATCATCGGCGGAGCGAGCGGCACTGAGGTCGACCACAACGTGATCAGCAACTCCACCGGGCTGGTCGACGCCGGCCTCGCTCAGGGCGTGGCGGTACACCCCTACTACCCTGGCCCCGGCGACAGCTTCCACGACAACGTCTCCTTCAACAACCCAGGCGGCACGTCGGACAACACCGAGATGCCGCTGTCGAACAACACCGAGGGCGGCCCTCAGTTCGTGAGCGCGGGCACCCACGACTACCGCGTCAGCGCGGGGAGCCCCGCATCGTCCTGGGGTCTGTGGGACGGCGACATCGGCGCAGCCCCCAGCTCCCCCCCGGCGGCGCCCACCACCCCCCCGTTGACGCCGGCCGTCGCCGCGATGCCCAACCTCGCGGCCAACCGCCCGGCTTCAGCTTCCAGCACTCAGTCGTCGGACACCCGTCCGGCCCGCGCGGTGGACGGCAACCCCGTCACCGCCTGGGTGCCCAAGGCCAGGACAGCGCAGTGGTGGCGGGTGGACCTCGGCGGCATGCGTCAGGTCGGAACAGTGGACGTCGACTGGGCCGCCGGCCAGTCACGCTCCTACCGCGTCGAGGTCTCGGCCAATGGGCGTCGCTGGCGCCGGGTGGCCACCATCAGCGCCGGCGCCTCAGGCTGGCACGTGAGCCGCTTTGGGGCTGTTCGCGCCCGCTACGTGCGGGTCGTGGACCTGCAGGGCAACGCACCCTCAGCGCTGGCCATCGCGGAAGTTCGCGTGACTGCTCCGGTGTCGCCGGTGGCTGGCGCCGCCCGCTTCCGCTTCCGCCACGGCGGCCGGGCCGCCCGGGCCGCACGCAGTCGCCGTCACTCCTGATAGCCGCGCCGCTCAGGCCGCACGCCGTCGCCGTCACTCCTGATCGACGCTGCCAGTACGTTGCACGACGTAGTGAAGCTCAGGACAGTTGGGCGCATTGTCACCTGGCATCAGACGCCGACCATCAAGGTCAAGGCACTCCAGCAGGTGAAGACCTACCGCGACCAGCTGGCGCTGCTCGAACTCCCGCGAGACGTAGTGGTGAAGCACCGAGAAGTCGTGCGCCGTGTCGTTGAGAATGGCCCACTCACCCGCCATGCGCTCGTGGCGCACCAAGCGCCGGTGGTTACGCCAGCGCCGGGGCATCCGCACGATGTCGCCTACGGCCTGCCGCGGATGGCACCAGCGCACGTGCGTGGGCCGCGCGATCAGCGGCGCGAAAGCGAGGTTGTGCGAGGAGAAGACCAGCAGCCCCGATGGGGAGAGCAGGCGCCCCACCTCCTCGAGCACACGGGGACGTTCCTGTTCGTCGAGCACGTCGATGAGGTTGTAGGGAGCCAGCACCGCATCGAAGGATCCAGATGCCAGTCCCGACAGATCACGCACGTCGCCCTCGTTGAAGGTCGCGCGGGGGTAGGAGGCGCGGCAGTGGGCAACCATGGCGGGTGATACGTCAATGCCCTGGACCTCTTCTGCGAGGTCATACAGGTAGCCGGTGAGACGCCCGGCGCCGCAGCCGAGCTCCAGCACGCGCCTGCGAAAGTGCTCGCGGTAGCGAACCAACAGCATGACCTCGACCGGCCTGAGGTTGCGGTGATCGTAGTCGCGCACACGGACCGCTTGCGCCCACAGAGCGGCGTTGGCACGCGCCTGGATGTGCTGACCGGCGTCGGCGTGCTGCGAGGCGATCGTCACCTAGCTGACGCTACCGCCCCCAGGCGGATCTTCCGCCGAGCTCGCTTCAGCGGATCCGCCCGTCAGGCGTCGAGCTTGGCCAGCACGGGAAGGTTGGCCACGACGGAGTCGTAGTCCTCGGTGGCGCGCACGTAGTCGTCGTGGCGTCCGATGTCCAGCCAGTATCCGTCGTACAGGTAGGAGCCGACGCGGCGACCGTCGGAGAGCAGGCGCAGCACCAGTTCGGGGA
>JAABUQ010003610.1_pt1 | contig 28039 bp, 25 predicted proteins | sample 5560001 | NCBI WGS metagenome assembly JAABUQ01 (sample SAMN10711888, study PRJNA513371) | rock metagenome | isolation source: Antarctica rocks | place: Antarctica: Victoria Land, Finger Mt nord | collected 2015-12-18 | reverse complement strand
GGCTGGGGTGAGGGGGTCTTCAAGGCACGGTCCCCGGCCCGCCCAGGACCGAGTCCAAGCGGCGCCGGAAGCGCCCCGCTCCGCAGCCTAGACCCCCTCACCCCAGCCCTCTCCCGGAGGGAGAGGGAGCAGGGCAGCGCTTATTGCGGCCAGCCTACATCAGAAACCGAACATATGATCCAGCGAGAACGCTCCCGTGTAAGCCTCCCCGTCCAGCATCAGCCCGTGATACCCGAAGATCCGGCACGTCACGTCCCGGATCAGCACATAGCCGCGCGGCCCCGCCTGCTCCAGCAGCGCATCGCCGAACACCAGATGCGGCCAAACCATCGCCGATCCGCGGCAGGCGATCCGCAGCGGACGCTCCGCCAGCACCTCACCGTCCCCGCCGTGCAGGATCAGCGTCGTGTCCGATACCGGTTGCCAGTCCGCCGACGCCGCATAGATCAGCGCGGCATAGCTGCGCCGGGCGCCGTCGCCCAGCTTGAGGAACAGCCGCGTGGACAGGCCCGGCGGCGGGCCGTTGTAGCTTTGCGGCTCGTCCCGGTAGGTCATCAGCGTGTTGTAGATGTGGGCGCCGAAGCTGCTCTCGGCGGCGTGCGGCGCCTGCCGGTGCTCGTAGCGGAACAGGGCGTGCATCCAGCCATCTGCCTCGCCGCCGTCGCGGAAGTCATACACAAGGTCGGCATGGCCCTCCACGTCCGTCAGCTCCGCCAAGTCCAACGCGACGCCGTGGTTGCGCGGCAGATTGCCCAGGAAATGCTCGGCCACCTGCCGGCCCTCGGTGTCGAACACGTCCAGCCGGATCGGCAGGTCAGCCTGCCGCTCCGCCATCGGCGTCGGCAGGACCAGGGTGCGGAAGCGCCCGGGAGGCAGGATCGGGAACGGCAGCAGGTAGCCGCGGCCCAGCAGGTTGGACAACGCGGGAATGCCGGGATCAGGGCGCAGGTCGGCGCGCTCCACGTTTAGGTGGGCAATGCGGCTGCGGCCCTCGCGCGTCACCTCGTAGCGCGGGCGAACGACGTGGCGGCCGGCGCGCAGCTCGATCTGCGCGGGCCAATGCAGGCCGGGCAGCAAGTCGGACACGTCAACGGCCAGACTGGCGTAGGGCGGAACTTCCTGCTGCAGGGGGGCCGGGTTCTCGGCGCCCATGCGGTCCAGGGTGACGGCGCCTGGAGGGATCGGGGCGGCGTGGCTGTTTTGCAGCCACAGCACCACCCGCTCACCGGGGCCGGGAGCAGGCAGGCCGGCGTAACGGTCGCTGGGCCAGGCGTTGGCGTCGTGGGTGCAGGACAGGCTGGCCTGGCCGCCGGAGCCGTAAGTGTCCAGGGCATACTTCACCACGTCGTGCCCGGCGACGCCGATGGCGTGGATGAACAGTTGCCCGGCAAATGCCGGCAGGCCGAAGCGGGCGCGGACCTCCTGGCTGTCTATGGCGATGCCGCCGGCGCCGGGAGGCACAGGCTGCTCCCACTCCGCCAGCGCGGCGCCGTCGCCGTCGAACAGGCGCAGCCAGAGGCGGACGGACTTCGCGCCGTAGCCGGCCCAGTAATTGGCCGTCACCAGGCGGGTATGCAGGCCGTCCCCGTCCCTGTCGCCCCCCCTATTCTTGTCGCCCAGATCGCGGAAGAAGGCGTAGTTGGTGGCAAAGTTCACCCGGTCCAGGTAGCGGCCGGGATTGCTGAGCATCGCCTCCGGCAAGCGCACCTCGTCCAACGTCAGCACCGTCATCCCCGGCGGAACCAGGTGCGCGACGCGCCCCTGCACCCGGCCGGCATCGAAGGCGGCGATCAGCAGGGTTGCCGCCTCCGACCGCGGCAGGTCCACCAGCGGCCGGGCCGGCATCCCGGCGCGAAGCTGGCCGAGCTGGGCCACATCATGCACATACGACTCGTCTGCCGCGGGCATGGAGGGATGCAGCGCGAGCAGCGCGTCGCACACGCCATCCGGGTCATAGACCGCCAGCGTCCCTGTCGCGCGCAGCCGGGCAGCCAGCCGCGCCACGGCCTCTGCCGCCACGGGATGGGCGAACGCCTTGTAGAGCACGTTGCCGCCGGCACGCGCGTCGAAGGTCTGGATGTCGAGCATGGCATACTCCTGCTGCGCCGCTTCCTGCCCGTGCCGGGCTGGGCGCGCAATGCCTGACGTGCGCCGGGTCACCCATGCATCCCGCGGACCCGGCGTGCTGCGGCGGTGGGTTGGGCCTGCATCGTCCCTGCGCGCTGCCGTTGCGGGATGGCGAATGGGGGACTGCTGCGGCACGGGCCAGTCCTGACAGCCACAGGCATGCCGCAGCGCTGGGCGCCTCGCATTGACAGGAGGCCGGCGCAGATGACGGTTGGAATTACAGCCCCAATCTCTGCCGCACTTCGTCCCCCGCAGCCGCGGTGTCGTCCATCGGCGTCACGGGCCACATCTCCAGCCGCCCGGCAAAGGAACGCACGCGGCCGTCCTCCTGCAGATACTGATTGAACAGCCGGATGCGCCGAGACTTCCCGGGCAGCCCGGCCAGCAGCACCGGGGCGCCGGTCGCCACGGCCTCGGACACCATGGAAACGCTGTCCTCCGTCACCACGACGGCGTCGGCAAGGGCGAGCAGGCCGAAATACGGGTTGTCGCCCGTCCCCTCCCACATCCAGCCGCCGCCGGGCACGATGGCGTCGCGCAGGACGGCGCGCGCTTCGGCCGAGGTGCGTCGGGACGGGGTCAAAGCAACGCCGACCCGGTCCAGCCGCATCATGCCGGCCAGTTGCGCGCCCAGCTCCTGGGCCACCGTGGCGTCCAGCCGGAACCGCCCGTTGCTGCCGCCAACGAGCACCGCCACCAGCGGACGCGGCAGGTGGGCCAGGCGCGGCGCCCACTCGGCGGCGGCCTGCACCAGGCGGGCCGATGTGGCCGGGTGCAGCGCGGTACGGGTGACGACGACATTGGGGCCGGTCAGGCCGTCATGGCGGTTGACGACCACCACGTCGAAGCGCGCCGGGTCCATCCGCGGATGCTGCACCTGCACCACTGGCCGGCCCGGGCGGCGCAGCGCCGCGCCGACAGCGCCCGCGGTGCCGCCGGCGGTAAACAGCACGCTATCCCCCAGTTCCGGCAAATCCACCGCCCGCAGCGGAGCCGGCCAGGTCCGGGCGGCAATCCAGCGCCAGGGCGCCCTGGGATGCAAATCCACGACCCGTGGCTGCAACCCCGCCGCCTCTGCCAGGCCCCGGGCCTGCGCCTGCAAGCCGGCCAGGGGTTCGGACAAGATGGCAGAAGGACGCATGGCCGGCGTTGTCCCGGGGTTCCCGGGTTTGGTCAACCCGGCGGCGCCCTGCTCCCTGGCCATCCGCGAATGGGATAGGAGCGAGGGAAGCCGCACTGACGGAATTTTGCCATCGTGCCGACGGAGTCTCGTGCCATCAAACGTAACGCCTGGTGGTTCCCCCGTCGCCCCCAACCCTTTTGACGACAACCCTTTAACGAACGAATGGAAACAGGAGGCATCATGCGACTACCCTGCCCGGCTGGACACCCAATTGCAGAGAAGCGCCCACCTGCCATGAAGCCGTCATGACATCGCCCCTGCCGCTTCCTGACTGGGTGCCCTGGTGGGTCCACCTTGCCGTGCTGCTGGCGGGCGGGCTGGTCGTGCTGCTGTATCTGGCCATGCCCTTCGCGGTGTTCGGCGTGAAAACCCGGCTGGAAGTCATCGAGGCCCGGCTGGACGAAATCCAGGCCGAAATCCGCAGCCTGTCGCTGCGCTTGCCCGAGGCCGGGGGAATGGAGGACAGCTACAGCCCCGCTGACCGCTATGCCGCCGCCCGCCCGCCGATCCCGCCCGCCCCGCACAGCCCCCCTGCCCCCGTCGCCCGGCCGGGCCGCACGGAGCCGCGGCTTTACTGATCCCCTTCCGCCGTGCCCTGATGCGCCCGCACCCAACGGAGGCCGCCCCATGCGCGTCAGCGTCCTGCAAATGAACCCCGGCGCCGACAAGGCCGCCAACATCGCCCAAGCTGCCCGCCTGCTGGACGACGCGGCAACGGACCGCCCGGACCTCGTAACCCTTCCGGAGATGTGGACCTGCCTCGGCGGGGATGCCGCCACCAAGCTCGCCCAGTCCGAACCGCTGCCGCCACCCGGCAGCAACCAGCCCGGCGGACCCGCCTATGAGTGGCTGCGCGGCGCCGCCCGCACCCGCGGCATCCACTTGCACGGCGGCTCCATGGCGGAGCAAGCCGAGGGCAAGCTGTTCAACACCACCGTCGTGTTCGACCCGCAGGGGGCGGAGGTCGCGCGCTACCGCAAGATACACCTGTTCGACATCACCACCCCGGACGGCACGGGCTACCGCGAAAGCAAGACCTATGGCGGCGGCGCCGACGTGGTGACGTTCGACGCCGGGGGCGTGCGCGTCGGCCTCGCCATCTGCTACGATCTGCGGTTCCCCGAGCTGTTCCTGGCGCTGCGCCGGGCCGGGGCGGAGCTGATCCTTCTGCCCAGCGCCTTCACGGTGCCGACCGGGCGGGACCATTGGGAAGTGCTGATCCGGGCGCGGGCCATCGAGACCCAGTGCTGGATGGCCGCGCCCGCCACCTGGGGCCGGCACCTGGACGCGAAGGGGGAGCCGCGGGCGACCTTCGGCCATTCCCTGGTGTGCGACCCCTGGGGCCACGTGGTCGCCAACGTGGCGGACGGCCTGGGCTGGGCCACCGCCCGCATTGACCCGGCCGTCACCGCCCGCATCCGCCGCGACATGCCCGTCTTGGACCACCGGCGGCTGGCCTAGGGGCGGCCGGCATGTCCACCGCGGCCACCCTCACCACCGAGCCCGTCGAGGCCGAGCGCACCAGCATCGAACGCATCCTGTTCGCCGCAGCCCCCACCCGCCTGGCCGGGGAATGCCTGGCGCGGCTAACGGCACGCTACGGCAACACCGGGGAGGACAAGGCGGACGTGGTCGTGGCGCTGGGCGGCGACGGCTTCATGCTGGAAACGCTGCACCGCATGATGGGCCGGGGCGACGCCCGGCCGGTGTATGGGATGAACTGCGGCAGCGTCGGCTTCATGATGAACGCCTTCGGCGAGGACGCCCTGCCCGAGCGCTTGGGCCGCGCCCAGCCCGCCCTGCTGCATCCCCTGCGCATGCACGCCGTGACCCAGACCGGCGCAGTGGAGGAGGCCCTGGCGCTGAACGAAGTCTCGCTGCTGCGGCAGTTGCGCCAGGCGGCCAAGATACGCATCACGGTGGACGGCCGGGTGCGGCTGCCGGAGCTGATCTGCGACGGGGTGTTGGTGTCCACGCCGGCGGGGTCCACGGCCTATAACCTGTCGGCGCACGGTCCCATTGTGCCTCTGTCCGCGAACCTGCTGCCGCTCACTCCGATCAGCGCCTTTCGCCCCCGGCGCTGGCGCGGCGCGCTGCTGCCGAGCACGGCAGAGGTGCTGTTCGAGGTGCTGGAGCAGGAGAAGCGGCCGGTGGCCGCGGTGGCGGACTTCACCGAAGTCCGTGACGTGGCGTCGGTGGGGTTGAGCGAGGACCGGGGGGTGGTTGTGACGGTGCTATTCGATCCAGACCAGGGGCTTAGCGAGCGGATCATCGCGGAGCAGTTTACCGTCTGAGGGCGGGCCGGTCCAGCCGCAGGGCCAGACCTGAACCTGCAAGCCTCTGCTCGCAAAAAAGGTGGACTGAATTGCCTCCAGTCTGGACACCAGCCGATCTAACCGCAGGCATTCCCCCGCAGCGCCCAGGACACCACGCGGCCGCCGGACACCTCGAACGTCGTCTCGCACCCGCGCTCGATCAGTTGCGGCGGGAAACCGCCCAAGCCGCCATAGCCGTATCCGAAATAGCCGAAGCCGCCGAAGAACGGCCCGGCTGGGATCAGGTCGGTGCGCCGCTCGTCATAGGCGATGAATTTGCGCCCACCGGTTTCGTAGGACCGGTTCGGCACGCCGAGCTGCCGGACGACCTCGGTATCGGGCTGGCCGACCAGGGCCGCCAGGACCTGCCGCCGGTCCGGGCCGGACGCGCACGCCGCAACGCTGAGGCAGATCGCCAAGGTAAGATGCCGCATCATCCCCACCTAGTTGGCGCGGCCCGGGGCAGGTTCAATCCGCGGGCAGCCACTGCACCTGGCTGATCCGGTCCGCCCCGGACGCCGCCATCGCCAGCCGGTCGAAGCCGAGGGCGATCCCGGACGCCGCCGGCATGCCATGCGCGAGCGCAGCCAGGAAATCCTCGTCGAGCGGCCAGTCCGCGCCATACAGCGCGTGGCGGCGGGCGCGGTCGTCCTCGAACCGGGCGCGCTGCTCCGCGGCGTCGGTCAACTCCTCGAAGGCATTGGCCAGCTCCATGCCGCACAGGAACAGCTCAAAGCGGAGCGCCACGCGGGGGTCGGCCGGGTCGCGCCGGGCTAGGGCGGCCTGGGCGGCGGGCCAGTGCGTCAGGAAGGTCGGGTGCGCCTGGCCCAAATGCGGCTCGACCCGCTCCAGCAGCAGGCGGAAGAACAGGTCCTCCCAGCCCTCCCCGTCCCGCAGCACCGCCCCGGCGCCGGCGGCCAGGGCCGGGGCGTCGCCGGCGGTGGCCAGCACGTCCACCCCGGCATGGCGCCGGAAGGCGTCGGCGACGGTGAGGCGTTCGAACCGGGCCAGGCTGGTCGTTACGGCACCGCTACGGACCGCCGGCGGCAGGACGGCGCGCAGCAGGGCCTCAGTCTCGTCCATCAGGCCGGCTAAGGGCAGGCCGGGGCGATACCACTCCAGCATCGTGAACTCGGCGGCATGGCGGGCGCTGCCCTCCCCGTTGCGCCACACCCGCGCCAACTGGAACACCGGCCCGGCGCCTGCGACGAGCAGGCGCTTCATGGCGAACTCCGGGCTTGTGTGCAGCCACAAGGGACGGGTGGCGCCATCGGGCGCCGCCTGCACGGTGCGGAACGCGCGGAGATGAACCTCCTCGCCAGGCGCTGCGACGGCGTAGGGGGTCTCGACCTCGATATAACCGCGGGCGTCGAAGAAGGCGCGGACGCCCTGAGTCAGCAACGCCCGGCGGCGCAGGAACGGCATCCGGGCGGCAAGGCTATCCGGATGCCACGCGGGAACGTGCTGATCGGTCATGCCAAACGAGGCCGCATGGTCCCGGTCGGGACGCGAGTCCGGCCGGGAGCCGCCTGGCCTACGCCCGGCGGCGAAGCCCCGCCAGCCCGACCAAGCCGGCCAGCGCCGCGGTGATCAGCAGCAGCGAGGCCGGCTCAGGGACTGCCGTCGTCGCCGGGGCGAACACGACGATGCAGCCAGTCGTGCAGTACTGGTTCACCCCCGCCGAACTCGGACTTGTCGCGACGAACACCTCGTTCGAGACGGGATCCACGGCCACGGAGTGGATATTGAAGGCGCCCGGCAGCAGCTGCACCGCAAGGGTGCTGGCGTCAATGACGCCGACCACCGGCCTGCCAGGCTCAAACCGTGCCGCCTCGAAGAAGGTGTTGTTGGTAGGATCATAAGCCGTTTGGTCGCCGCCCTCGATGCCAGCAGCAACCTTGATCGAGCCGTCGTTGGTAGGGTCCAGCAAGATGCTCCCCGTTGCCGTCGAGTCGCTGCAGGCCACGAACATCGAGGCGCCAGCCCCCTGGACCAAGCCGGTCGGGCTGCAGGCGCCGCTCAATCCAAGCGACGCAAAGTTGTAGGTGTGTAGCAGGTTGCCGTTCTTTGCATCCAGCTCGATGACCCCGCCGGCATCGGCAGGCTTGCCGCTGCCGTCAACGCTCAGCGTCGGCACAGCCACGAAGTAGCTGCCGCGCGCCGTGTTGAAGATCGTCGCCTCGACGCCGTTGCCGGCCACGTTGGGATACTTGTTGCCATTGCCGTCGGTGGTGAGTCCATTAAGCAGGATGGACTTCGTGACGGTTCCGGTCGCGTTGTCGATCAGGCTGAGGAAACCCGGATTGGACGCGTTGTTCGCGGCGAGGATCGTGTTCGCGGCCGGCGCATAGGCCACACCATCCACCCTGTTCGGCGTGTTGGGCGTGCCCGTCACGGCTGTCGAGACATTCAGCGCCGGACCGACGGGGGCCGTGCCCGCGGCGTTCAGGTTGAAGCCGATCACGTTGCTGGCGCCATTGCCAGCGAGCAGGATGTTCCCGCCGCCCGTCGTGCCGCTGAGATACAGCCCGTTCGGCCCGGCAATATCGTTGTTGCCGCCTTGCGTTCCCGCAAACAGCCCCGTACCAATCTGGGTGACATACGAGTTCGTCGCGGCCGAGAACACGTCAATGCCGTTGTTGGTCCGGTCAGTGAAGTAGTAGAGCTGGTTGGACGGATCGAACACCGAAAGGTCATAGCCGCTGATCGACTTGCCGCCTGGACCCGCTATCGTCTGCTGAAAGGCGTAGGTCGGGCTGGCCGATGCCGGCGCTGCATGGGCAAAGGCCGCCAAGCAAGCGCCCATGAGCACCAAAGCCTTGAAGCTTGGCCCGTTGCCCCTGATCCCTGATTTTGTCATTTGCTTCCCCCATGGTGTGCAGCTGTTAGCCGCAACTTGACGCAGCGTTCATTGATTCGACGATGTAAGCAAGTCGAAATCAACTGACGGTTGGGCGAACAACATATGTTTTCCGGCGGCAGTCCCGGAACGGCCTTGGACGAGTCAGGGTGAACGGCTAAGTGTCGGCTGTGGGAACACTGCCGGAACCCTTCGCCACTTGGTTCGACCGCCGCGGCTGGGTCGCCCGTCCCCATCAGTTGGCGATGATCGCGGCGGCCGATGCCGGCGAAAGTGCGCTGCTGATCGCCCCGACCGGCGGCGGCAAGACCCTGGCCGGCTTCCTGCCCAGCCTGATTGACCTAGCCGCACGCCCCCGCGCCGGGCTGCACACGCTGTATGTCAGCCCGCTCAAGGCCTTGGCCACCGACATCGCCCGCAACCTGCTCACGCCGATCGAGGAGATGGCGCTGCCCATCGCCGTCGAGACCCGGACCGGCGACACCCCGGCCAACCGCCGCACCCGGCAGAAGGCCGCGCCGCCCAACCTGCTGCTGACTACGCCCGAAAGCCTGGCGCTGCTGCTGTCCCAGCAGGACGCGCCCACCCTGTTCGCCGGGCTGTCCACGGTCGTCATAGACGAGATACATGCCCTGGCCGGCACCAAGCGCGGCGACCAGTTGGCGCTATGCCTCGCGCGCCTGACGACCATAGCGCCCGTCGCGCGGCGCGTCGGCCTGTCCGCCACCGTCGCGCATCGGCAGGCGCTGCTGGACTGGGTCGGCGCCGGCGCCCAGCCGCGGCTGGTGGAGGAAGCTCAGGGTGCCCCCCCTGCCCTGTCCATCCTGTTGCCGGAGGACCGCCTGCCCTGGTCCGGCCACATGGGGCTGAACAGCGCCGGGGCCATCCTGGAACGCATCCGGGCACAGGGAATGACCATCGTGTTCGTGAACACCCGCGCCCAGGGGGAGCTGCTGTTCCAGGCGCTGTGGAAGATCAACGCCGACACCCTGCCCATCGCCCTGCATCACGGCAGCCTGGACATCGCCCAGCGCCGCAAGGTGGAGGCGGCGATGGCGGAGGGCCGGCTGCGCGCCGTGGTGGCGACCAGCTCGCTCGACCTCGGGATAGACTGGGGCGGGGTGGATCAGGTGATCCAGGTCGGCGCGCCCAAGGGCACCAGCCGCCTGCTGCAGCGGGTCGGCCGCGCCAACCACCGCATGGATGAGGTCAGCAACGCCATCCTGGTGCCGGCCAACCGGTTCGAGCTGCTGGAGTGCGAGGCGGCCATCGAGGGCGTTGCCGCCGGAGAGCAGGACGGCGAGGTGCCACGGCCCGGCGGACTGGACGTGCTGGCGCAGCACCTGCTGCTGACCGCCGCCGCCGGGCCGTTCCACCCCGGGGACATGCTGGCCGAGGTGCGCCGCGCCCAGCCCTATGCCACGCTGTCACAGGAGGACTTCGACGACACGCTGCGCTTCGTCGAGGACGGCGGCTACGCCCTGCAAGCCTATGACAGCTACCGCAAGCTGTTCCGCGACAGCGAGGGCCGGGTGCAGATCATGGGCGAGCGCGTGGCCCGGCAGGCCCGCATGAACCTGGGCACCATTGTGGAGGCGCCGCTGCTGAAGGTCCGCCTGGCCGGGCGCGGCGGCGGGCCGCTTGGCGAGGTCGAGGAGGGCTTCGTCAATATGATGACCCCCGGCGACACCTTCATGTTCGCCGGACGGCTGCTGCGCTACGTCCGCCTGCGCGAAACGACGGTGGAGGTGGCCGAGGGCGGCAAGGGCGAGCCGATGGTCCCCGCCTATGCCGGCAGCAAGTATCCGCTGAGCAGCGGCCTCGCCGCCCGGGTCCGCGCCATGCTGCACGACCCCTCGACCTGGCATCACTTCCCGGAGCAGGTGCGGGACTGGCTGGGGATGCAGACCATCCGGTCGGAGCTGCCCGGCCCGGACGACCTGCTGGTCGAGACCTTCCCGCGCAACGGGCGCTGGTATACCGTCGCCTACTGCTTCGAGGGACGCAACGCGCACCAAACCCTCGGTATGCTGCTGACCCGGCGTATGGAGCGGTTCGGCTATGCCCCGCTCGGCTTCGTCGCCACCGACTACGTGATCGCGGTCTGGTCTGCGGAGGAGCCGCAGGACGTGCCGGCACTGTTCGAGCAAGACATGCTGGGCGACGACCTGGAAGCCTGGATGGCGGAAAGCAGCATGCTGCGCCGGACCTTCCGGAATGTCGCCGTGATCTCCGGCCTGATTGACCGCAACCTGCCCGGCGCCGAGCGCAGCCGGCGCCAGGTCACGGTCAACACCGACCTGATCTACGACGTGCTGCGACGCCACCAGCCGGACCATGTGCTGCTGCGCGCCACGCGCAACGACGCCGCCGGGGGCCTGACCGACCTGGGCCGCTTGTCCGCCATGCTGGGGCGCGTCGCCGGCCGGGTGCGGCACCTCAGGCTCAGCCGGGTGTCGCCGCTGGCGGTGCCGGTGCTGCTGGACATCGGCCGGGAAACCGTGCGTACCAGCGGGTCGGAAGACGATTTGCTGGCCGAAACCGAGGCGCTGGTGGCAGAGGCGTCCGGCGAGGGTGAGGTGAGCCAGGCGCCGATCCGCGTCGCCTTCGTCCACCGCGCCAACCTGGCCATCCTGCAACGCAAGCCCAAAACGCAAAAGGACGCCCACCGGGGATGATTGATTTATGACTGGCGCCACCCTGCACTTCATGGGCGAGCGTCTGGTGCTGGACCCGCTTGGGGCCGTCTGGTGGCCGGTCGCCGGACTGCTGGCGGTGGCGGACCTGCACTTCGAGAAGGGCTCTGCGGCAGCGTTGCGCGGCCAGTTGGTGCCGCCATGGGACACGCGGATGACGCTGGACCGGCTGGCGCTGCTGCTGCGCCGTTGGCAGCCAGGAACGGTGGTGGCGCTGGGCGACAGCTTCCACGACGCGCATGGCGCAGCCCGCATGGCCCCAGGGGACGCCGCGCGATTGCTGGCGATGGCCGAGGCGGCGCATTGGGTGTGGGTACTGGGCAACCACGACCCGCAGCCGCCCGCCGGGCTGCCGGGGATGGCGGCGCAGACGTGGGTGCAGGGGCCGCTGACCTTCCGCCATGAGGCGCAGGCCGGCGCCGACGGAGAGTTGTGCGGCCATTACCATCCCAAGGCCACCGTCGCCACCCGGGCCGGCGTGGTGACACGCCCGTGCTTCGTGACGGACCCGCGGCGGATCATGCTGCCGGCGATGGGCGCCTACACCGGCGGATTGGATGTAGCCCACCCGGCCATTGCGCGGCTGTTTCCGCGCGGTGGGCGAGCTTTCCTGCAGGGGAGCGAGCGGCTGTTCAGCTTCACGCTCGCGCAGTTGCGGGGCGGGCGGGAAGTGCAGGCGGCAGACCCAGCCGGGAAAACAACCGGGCGGCCCGCCCACCCGCATAGGGCGACAACGCGCTGAAGGCGTCGGCAGTCAGGCACCACTGAATAGCCCTGTTCCGCTGGTGCCCTCCATGGTCTACATGACAGGCCCCTGTTGAGGAGGGCGAGATGAACAGCGCCACCCATTCGATAACGCCGGCCAGTGCTTTCCATGCGGACGTGCGCAGCCCTGAGGCGATCAGCGTTTCCGGCCTCGTCATCCTCGCCGCCGCCATCCTGTGGTGGCGTTGGGTCGGCTACCAGGGACACGACGACGCCTACTACGCTGCCGCGGCGCTGGATTGGGTGCAGAACTTCCCCGCCGTGGGAATGGATCATTGGGCGCTGCGCTACCCGCTCGTGATGCCAACGGCAGGCGTTATCGGCCTGTTCGGCCCCTCGGTCTGGGCGCTTGCAGCGGTCAACGTCGTCGCGTATTCCGCTTTCCTCCTCGTAACCTACCTCGCCGTCCGGCACTGGTTTGGTTGGCTGGCCGCTGCCCTGGTTACGCTGATCGGCATCGTCCTGCCGCAGTTTCCGGTACAGGCGACCTACGCCAACCCGGACCTGCTTGAGATGGCGCTGGTGGTGGCGTCGTTCTGGACGCTGATGCTGGCGCGTGAGCGTGGCGGGCCGCCGGGGCTGCTGCTGCTATGCGGCTTCCTGGCGGGCCTCGGCTTCCTGACCCGGGAAACCACGCTATCCCTGATGCTGCTGTATGGCCTGCTGTTCCTGTTCCGCCCGGCCATGCCGCGGTGGCGCTATCTCCTGGTCGGGCTGGGCTTTGCGGTCATGGTCGGGGCGCAGATGGGCTACCTCGCCGTACGTACTGGCGACCCACTCCACCGCGTCCACCTGTCTGCCACTCATGACCAGGTGGACCGGGGCGCGAAGCAGGCCGCCGCCGCCAGCGAGGGCCGGGCCTTGGACAGCGAGGGGGTACTGGCGACGTCCCCGGTTGTCGCGCCGCTGGCCGCCATCTTCATCAGCCAGAAGTATGGTCTGTTGTTCTTCCTGGCGATCCCGGCCTATGCGGTGCTGCGGACCAGGAGATGGTTGACGGCCGGCCAGCGGTCGGTGGTGGATTGCGCCGCATTGGGCGCACTCGTCGCCTTCCTGTTCGTGGCCGTGAACGCGACCATCCTTTACGTCGTCCCCCGCTACTTCATGGTTCCCGCGGCCCTGGCCGCCGTGCCGGTCGCGGTGCTGGGCGCCCGGTGGCTCGGGGCAGGCGGCCTGGTGCGGGCGGCGGCGGTGCTGCTGGGCCTTGGCTTCGTCGTGACCTCGTTCGGCTTACTGTATTTGGAGAATACGAGGCCGCTGCTGGCAGAGGAGCGTCTCGTCAAAGCTGTTGCAGCCTCGGAAGGGACCGTCCACGTCAACCCCGAAACGGCGGGGCGCCTGCAATTCCTTCTGCTGACGCAGGGACTGCAGGGTCGCGTAACCTCCGCCCCTCCCACACCAGGGGACCTGGTGATGGCCGTGGATGGCGTTGTCCAAGCCTGCGTGCGCTCGTCCGGCTGTCCCGCACGCGAACGCATGCTGCCGTTCATGCCTGGCACGGGCTGGACCGAGCTGGCCCGTTACGAGCCGCCGCGCCGGGCGATCGCCGGGGTGCTGCGTTCACTCGGATTGGAGCGGGTCATACCAGCCGACATCCTGCACAAGGTTGAGCAGCCGGGGGTGGATGCCGTCATCTACCGGATACATGCCTGACCTTGCCGCCAGGCCGGACATTACGGCGTCGCAGCCCCCCTGGGCGCCGCACCGGCGCCGGTAGCGTCCATCTTGCAGCGGGACAGCACCGTTGATGATGGCCGGCGGTGAAGGGCAGAGTCGCAGTCAGGTGCTCCGAAGGATTGCGGGGGCGGTAACCACCCCGCCAGCACCTGTCTGGCATCTGGCAAACGGCAGCGTGCACTCCGAACACGGCCCGGCGACCCCGCCGCGGCCGCAAGCCGCCATCCGGTCCCGCGGCGCTAGCACGGGTTTGAACCATCCTGGTATGGACGACACCGCCCTGCGCCCCCAAATCCCTTCTTCATAGCCTATCGCAAACGTTTGAAGGGGCATCCCATGACCAAGCGGCCCGGCAAGGCCGAAGCCCCGCCCCCTGTGATCCTCTGGTTTCGCGGCGACCTGCGGGTGCAGGACCATGCGGCGCTGGACGCGGCCACCGCTGGCGGCCATCCGGTCCTGCCAGTCTATGTGCTCGACGACGAGACGCCGGGCCAGTGGAGCCTTGGCGGCGCGTCGCGCTGGTGGCTGCATCACAGCCTTGAGTCGCTCGGTGCGGAGTTGACGCGCCTCGGCGCGCCGCTCGTGCTGCGCCGCGGCCGGGCAGCGCCGGTGCTGGCGGACTTGGCGCGGGAAACTGGCGCAACGGAGGTCCACGCCGGCCGCCAGCACGAACCTTGGGCACGCCAGGCCACCGAGGAAGTCCGGACCGCGCTTGCGGCATCGGGCGCCACGTTGAACCTGCACCGCACCCAAACCCTGTTCGACCTCGATGGCATCCACACGAAGACCGGCGGCATCTATGGCGTTTACACGCCATTCGCCAAGCAGCTCCGGTCCCGCGGCAGCCTTGGCGAGCCGTTGCCCGCGCCCGGGCGCATCGCTGCTGGCCCAGCAGTCCCGTCCGAGGCGCTGGAAAGCTGGAACCTGCTGCCGACGAAGCCGGACTGGTCCACCGGCTTCAACGTGTGGCGCCCCGGTGAGGCCGCGGCGCACGCTCGCCTGCGTGCATTCCTGGACTGCGCCGTGCACGGCTATGACACCGGCCGCAACCTGCCGGGGCAGGAAGGCACCAGCGGCCTATCCGCCCACCTGCACTGGGGCGAGATCAGTCCTCGCCAGGTTTGGCATGTTGCCGAACAGGCGGCGGAGGCGACCGGCAAGGGCCTCGATACCTTCCTGAATGAGATCCTGTGGCGGGAGTTCTCGGCCTACCTGCTGTTCCACAGGCCCGATATGCCTGAGGTGCCGATGCGGCCGGCCTTCGCCGCCCTGCCGTTCCGCGATGCTCCGGCGGAGCTGCGGGCCTGGCAGCGCGGAAGCACCGGCATTCCGGTCGTGGACGCAGGCATGCGGCAGTTGTGGCAGACCGGGTGGATGCACAACCGCGTCCGCATGATCGCCGCATCGTTCCTGGTGAAGCAGTTGCTGATGGACTGGCGGGCCGGGGAGGACCATTTCTGGGACACGCTGGTGGACGCCGACCTCGCCAGCAACGCCGCGTCCTGGCAGTGGATCGCCGGGTCCGGCATAGACAGCCAGCCGTTCTTCCGCGTGTTCAACCCGGTCGGCCAGGGCGAGAAGTGGGACCCCGAGGGCATCTATGTCCGCAAGTGGGTGCCGGAGCTGGCGGCCCTGCCCGCCAAGTATGTCCACGCGCCCTGGACCGCCCCGGCCGACGTGCTGGCGGCGGCGGGCGTGGCGCTCGGCACGACCTATCCCAGGCCGCTGGTGGACCTGGCCGAGGCACGCACCCGGGCGCTGGACGCTTATCGCCGCACGGTGAAGAGCGCAGCCCCGGCAAAGGACCCTGCCGGCCTGGTGGCCGCGTGATCCCTGCCGGCGTCGGCCTGCGGGTCGTGGGCGACGTGCACGGGGACATCCGGGCCTTCCGAGCCGCCACGGCAACGGACCGGTTCGTGGTGCAGTTGGGCGATCTCAGCGACCACGGGCCGGACAGCGCCGCGGTGCTGCGGACGATGTTCGGGCTGATGGACGAGGGGCGCGGCCTGTTCATCCTGGGCAATCATGACCGCAAGCTTGGCCGGGCACTGGCGGGCCAGGCCGTACGGATGGATGCGGCGCTGGAGACGACGCTGGGGGGCCTGGACGACGCGCTGCGCTCCCGCGTGTTGCAGGAGGTGTCGCGGGCGCCGGCCTGGCTGTCCCTGGGCAGCATCGCCTTCGTGCACGGCGGCTTCCATCCGGCGATGCTGAACGAGCCTCCGCCTCCCCCTCTTGGGCGGGTGGACCCGCTGTTGTCCCGCGCGCTGTTCGGCGAGACGACTGGGCGGATGCAGGCGGATGGCTATCCCGAGCGGGTGCTGCGCTGGGTGGACCGGCTGCCGGCGGGTCTGACGGTGTATTGCGGGCACGACCAGCGCAGCACGGATGGGCGGCCGTATGTGCGGCATGGCAGCGGCGGGGGAACCGCGATCTTCCTGGACACCGGGGCTGGCAAGGGCGGACATTTGTCCTGGATAGACCTGCCGCCTTTGGAGCAGAGTTCAGGTCCAGGTGTATGAGGTATTGTGGAGGGCATCGTGCCGGACGGACTCTATGACCAAGATGTTTTGATTTGGTCAGAGCAGCAGGCCGATTTGCTACGCCGCCTCGCGGCAGGCGAGCGGGTAAATGACTCCGTGGACTGGACCAACGTGATCGAGGAGGTGCAGGACGTGGGGCAGTCGCAGTTGCGGTCCTGCGAGGGGTTGCTTCGGCAAGCAATGCTGCATCTGTTGAAGCTCCACGCTTGGCCTGCGAGCAGATCGGCCGGGCACTGGCGCCAGGAGGCTGGCACGTTCCTGGATGATGCGGCCCTCTACTTCGCGCCATCCATGCGGCAGCGGATTGACCTTGAGGCCCTTTATACCAAGGCATTGCGCCGGGCAGCGTCCGCGACGGACGACTCCGGAGCAGCACTGCATTTGCCGAACGCCTGCCCGTTCACCCTGGATGCCTTGCTGTCGGGCGAGGTGTCAGCACTGGCGGAGTCTGTGAGAGCCAGCCCTTCAGAGTCAGGACTGCCCTAAACCCGCTCCCCCGCGTCCAGCGCCGCCAGGAAATCCGCCGCCTGCGCCCTCAGCGCTGCCACCCGCTCCGGCTCCATCTTCGCCAGCGTCCGCAGCGGCATGGCAATGCGCGGATTGCGGGCGAAGCGCTCGCTGTGCCGGGCCATGAAGTCCCAATACAACGCGTTGAACGGGCAAGCTCCCTTCCCAACGCTGCGCTTCACGTCATACTCGCAGCGGTGGCAGTAGTCGCTCATCCGGTTGATGTAGGCGCCCGACGAGGCATAGGGCTTCGACCCCATGATCCCGCCATCGGCGTGCAGCGCCATGCCGCGGACGTTGGGCAGCTCCACCCACTCATAGGCGTCGGCATACACCACCAGGAACCATTCGCAGACCTGGTCCGGATGCAGCCCGGCCAGCAGCGCGAAGTTGCCCAGCACCATCAGGCGCTGGATATGGTGGGCATAGGCGTGGTCCCGGGTGTCCGACACCGCATGGTGCAGGCAGTTCATGCGCGTGTCCGCGTCCCAATACAGCGGCGGCAAGGGCCGGGTCGCATCCAGCCCGTTGAGCGCCGCATACTCGGGCATGCGCAGCCAATACACGCCGCGCACGAACTCCCGCCAGCCGATGATCTGGCGGATGAACCCCTCAACCGCGTTCAGCGGCGCCAGCCCGGCGTGATACGCGGCCTCTGCCGCCCGGCACGCCTCGACCGGGCACAGCAGGCCGGTGTTGAGCGAGGTGGAAATCAGCGCATGGAACAGCACGCCCTCCCCGGCCCGCATCGCGTCCTGCCAATCGCCGAACTGCGCCAGCCGGTTCTCGACGAAGTCGGTCAGGGCCAGGCGGGCATCCTGTCCGGTGACCGGCAGGGCAAAGCCGTCCACGCTGCCGAAGTGCTCCGGGAAGCGGGCGGCGACGGTCGCCATCACCTCCTGCGTCAGCTCGTCGGGCGGGAAGCGCGGCGCCGGCGGCGGGCTGACGCGGCCGGGCAGAGGCTTGCGGTTCTCGGGATCGTAGTTCCAGCGTCCGCCCTCCGGCTCGGTCCCGTTCATCAGCAGGCCCGTTTGCAGTCGCATGGCGCGGTAGAAGGTTTCCATCCGGAACGCCCCGCGCCCGCGCGCCCAGACGCGGAAGTCCTGCAGGCGGGACACGAACCGGGTGTCGTCACGTATGTCGCACTCGATCCCGGCGGCCTCGTGCCAGGTGCGCATGTCCTGCAGCACCCGCCATTCGCCGGGTTCGGTGGCGACGATGCGGCCGGGCTGCAGGCGGGCGCAGGCGCGCAGCACCTCGCCACGGAAGGAGCCGGTGTTGGCCGGGTCGTCCAACTGCACATACTCGACCCGCACGCCGCGAGCCTCCAGCGCGCGGGCGAAGTGGCGCATGGCGGACAGGATCAGCACGATCTTCTTGGGATGGTGCGGGACGTAGGTGCACTCCCCCACGACCTCCATCATCAGCACCCAGTCCGTGTCAGGGTCCAGGTCCTCCAGCGCGCTCAGGTCGGGGGTGCACTGGTCGCCAAGGACGATGCGGAGCGCACTCATGCGGGATGGCCCAAGCAGGGCAAGGATAGCGGCGGAGCGGCTGGCGGCACGGATCGGACTCTCCTGCTTTGCGCCGGATGCGGCAAGGCGCGGTGATCCGGAGTTGGTGGGAAACCGGCGGCCGGCAATGAGTCCCGCCGCGCGTCAACCTTGCCGTCGTCGGGCGGGGCGGGCAGTCTGGCGCCATGCGGCAACTCCTCCTGCTACGCCATGCCAAGTCATCGTGGGACGACGCGGGCGCGCCCGACTTCGCGCGCCCGTTGAACCCGCGCGGCCGGGCGGCGGCGGCGGCCATGCGGACAGCGATGGCCGGGCTGGGCCTTGCGCCCGACCAAGTGCTGGTGTCCACCTCCAAGCGCACCCTAGAAACCTTGGAAGCGCTGGAGCCCTGGGACGAGACACCGTTGGTCGAGCCGATGGACTCGCTCTACCTCGCTCCGGCAGCCGGACTGCTGTGCGCACTGCAGGATGTGCAGCCGACGGTGCGCAGCGTCATGGTGATCGCGCACAACCCCGGCCTGCATGAGTTGGCGGTGCTGCTGATGGGCAACCCCAGCCCGGCCGGCACCGACGTGCGCCGGCTGCAGGAGGGTTACCCATCCGGCGCCCTGGCCGAGTTCGTGGTCGCTGCGCCCTGGGCAGACCTGGCGGAGGGCGGGGGCCGGCTGGTCCGCTTCCTTTGCCCGCGCGACCTGCCGGCGGGTGGCTGACGCGCGCCATGCCCGACGAAGGTCCCAACGCCGGCGCGGCCGAAGCGGCGCCCGACGGAACGGCCGCGGCAGCGGACGAAACACCGCCAGCCCTCTCCGCCACGCAGCCACGGTTGGAGTTCACCCTCTCTCCGGACGATTTGCCCCGGCTGCTGCGCCTGCCCGGCCTGACCCGGGCCGGCCGGGCGCTCCGGGCGGACCTATCCTGGCAGGATACGCCAGATGGCGCCTTGGTGGCCCGGAACCTCGCTTTGTGCGCCGACGGCGGTCCAGGTGGCGGCGTGTGGCGGCTGGAGGCGCTGCATCCTGCCCCAGGTCTCTGGTGGCCAGCCGCCGTCCCGGCCCCGGTGCGGCAGCAGGCGCCCGGCCCGGCCGGCTTCGACCCGCCACTGCCCGGGCCGCTGGCCGCCGTTGCCGCATTCACGGGACGCCGCCACTGTTTCCTGGGGGATGACGGAGTAACTGTCGCGGTGCTGGAGGGGCACCTGCGCGGTGTGAGCACGATACGTCCGGCGTGCCGGCTGGAGCTGCGGGGACCGGTTCCGGCCTTGGCAGCCCACGCGGCGGCAGTTGCCGGACAGCTTCGCTTGTCGGTGCCGCGCGCCAGCCTTGCGGCAGAGGCGGCCGCCGTCGCGCGGGGGGCCGAGCCGCCGCCGCGTGCCGGGGCGCTGCCCGCCATCCCGGCGGGACAGGCGGTGACGGACACGGTGGCCCAGATCGTCGGCGGCCTGCTGGACGCAATGCTGCACTGGTCGGCGACCGCAGGCGACGGCGGCAGCCCGGTGCCGGTCCACCAGATGCGGGTGGCGACCCGGCGGCTGCGCTCGGCGCTGTCCATCTTCCGCCACGCCGCCGCTTGTCCCGAGGTCGAGCCGCTGAGCGCCGCGCTGCGGGACACCGCGGCGCAGCTCGGCGCCGCCCGGGATTGGGACGTGTTCCTGGCGGGAACCGGGGCACAGGTCGCGGCGATGTTCCCGGACGACCGGCGGCTGAGGGCGCTGCTGTCGGCGGGGCGGCGCCGGCGCGCGGCAGCCTATGCCGGGCTGCGGCTCCACCTGGATGGCGCGGCGTTCCGCGGTCTGTCCGTGTCGCTGGCCTGTGCCGCGGCGCTGCGGCCATGGGAGGGGCGCGATCCGGCGCAGGATGCGGTCCTGGAGGCTGACACGGAAAGGTTCGCTGCGGCCGTGCTGGGACGTCGGCTGCGCCGGGTGCGCCGGGACGGCCGCGGGCTGCGCCATCTGCCGGTTCCGGCGCTTCACGAGCTGCGCAAGGACTGCAAGCGGCTGCGCTATGCTGCGGAGTTCTTCCAGCCGTTGTTCCCCGACAAGTCCGCACGCCGGTTCGTCCGGCACCTCGCAGAACTGCAGGATGCGTTGGGGCTGCTGAACGACGGCGCTGCTGCGGCCGGGCTGTTGGCGCAGCTAGGCCGGACGGGGGAAGGATACGCCGCCGGGCTGGTCAACGGCGTCGTCGCCGCGGGCACCGGCGCCATACGGGCAGAGGTGCGGCAGGCCTGGCACGACTTCCGCCACGCCGGCCCGTTCTGGGGTTAAGTTAAGCCATGGGCCACGTACTGCACCTATAGGTTGCATTCCGCGGGCCGGCCGGGTTAGGCCTGGATAACATGAGAGAACCCCGACGCATCTTCCGCAAAGCGGTGATTCCGCGTCCGCGCCTGACCCGCCCGGTGGTGCTGGCGGTCGCCGCCCTGGCAGTCGCCGGACTTGCGGTTGCTGGCCTGTCATCGGACCTGTTCGGTCGGACGGCTCCGGCGCCGGAGCGCATGTCGGCCGAGGCGGCCGCAGTCACGGTGATTGATGGGGAAACGCTTCGGCTTGGCACTCAGGTCGTGCGGCTGCGCGGAGTGAATGCGCCGTCGCGGCTGGACCTGTGCCGCGGCGGGAAGGATTGCGGCGGTGCGGCGGCGGCGGCATTGGCGGCCCTGGTGCGGGACCGACGGGTGGATTGCCGCCTGACGAGCCGGGACCGCCAGGGCCGCCCGTTGGGCACCTGCGAAGCGAACGGCGCCGACCTGAGCCGCGCCATCGTCGCCAGCGGCTGGGCACGAGCCGGTACCGGCGCACCGGGCATGGCGGATCTGGAATTGCATGCCCGCCAGCGCGGCGCCGGCCTGTGGGCGCCAAACGCCGATTGACGGCAGCGGGCTGACCCGGTCCCAGCGCGCAGTCACGACTGTAAGCCTGACGCACAGTCACGACTGCGGGATGTCGCACCCGGTATCCCCATCGGGGCAGCCCGTATGCTGCATTTGCGAAGGTTGCGTCCAAGCCACGCCCGCCCTTATTTTGCCAACAAGTCCGGTGTGGGGCATTCCTCCTCCGTGGCCACACCGCAACGGGGATGCAGCACGATGGACGCAGTTACCAACCAGACCGTAACCCTGACGATGGACGGCACCAACAAGTCGCTGTCGCTTCCGCTGAAGGCCGCGACCATCGGGCCGTCGGTTGCGGACATCAGCAAGCTGTATGGCCAGCTCGGCATCTTCACCTATGACCCCGGCTACGGCATGACCGCGGCCTGCGACAGCAAGATCACTTACATTGACGGCGACGCGGGTGTGCTGCTGCACCGTGGCTACCCGATCGAGCAGTTGGCCGAGAACAGCAGCTTCCTGGAAGTGGCCTACCTGCTGCTGAACGGCGAGCTGCCCAACGAGACGCAGCGCCACGAGTTCGAGAATGGAGTGATGCACCACACGATGCTGCACGAGCAGCTTCGCCGGTTCTACGACGGCTTCCGGCGCGACGCGCATCCGATGGCGGTGCTGTGCGGGGTGGTCGGCGCGCTCAGCGCCTTCTACCATGACAGCCTGGACATCACGAACGACGACCACCGCCGCATCAGCGCCTTCCGCCTGATCGCCAAGCTGCCGACCATCGCAGCCTGGGCCTATAAGTACAGCATCGGCCAGCCGTTCATGTATCCGCGCAACGACCTCGGCTATGCCGAGAACTTCCTTTACATGGTCAACGCGGTGCCGGCCGAGCCGTATCATGTGAACCCCGTGCTGGCCCGGGCGATGGACCGCATATTCATTCTGCACGCTGACCACGAGCAGAATGCCAGCACCAGCACGGTGCGGCTGGCCGGGTCCACCGGCGCCAACCCCTTTGCCTGCATCGCGGCGGGCATTGCCAGCCTGTGGGGGCCAGCGCATGGCGGCGCCAACGAGGCGGTGCTGAAGATGCTGGCCGAGATCGGCTCGGTCGAGAACATCCCCGCCTTCATCGAGAAGGTGAAGGACAAGAACAGCAACGTCCGCCTGATGGGCTTCGGCCACCGGGTCTATAAGAACTACGACCCTCGCGCGAAGATCATGCAGCAGACCTGCAAGGAAGTGCTGGACGAGCTTGGCATCAAGGACGACCCGATGCTGGACATGGCTGTCGAGCTGGAGCGGATCGCCCTGCACGACGAGTACTTCATCAACAAGAAGCTTTATCCGAACGTGGATTTCTACTCGGGCATCATCCTGAAGGCGATGGGTTTCCCGACCAGCATGTTCACCGTGCTGTTTGCCGTCGCCCGTACCGTCGGCTGGATCAGCCAGTGGAAGGAGATGATCGAAGACCCGGCGCAGCGTATCGGCCGCCCCCGCCAGGTTTACACTGGCGCACCGCAGCGTGACTTCGTGCCGATGGCCCAACGGACCTGAAGCAGATTGCAGCATCAGGTCCGGACGCAAAGCGGCCGAGCCTGATGCTGCAAGTCTATCCCTGGAAATCCACAGGCTGGACCGTTTGCGTGGGACGCGGACGCAAACCGGCCTAGGCCATGCCAGGGCGGCCCAGCAGCGCTAGGGCGCGTTCGGGCCAGTCGGTAATCAAGCCGTCCACCCCCCAGTCCATCAGGCGCTGCATGTCGGCGACGGCATTCACCGTCCAGGGAACGACCCGTAGACCCAAGTCGTGAGCGCGGTCGAGTAGGGCCTCCGTCAAGTCGGTATGGTAAGGCGCCCAAGCCCCGCCCCCTTCCGCCGCCACGGCATCCGGCACGTCAGCCATGCCGGCGACATGCCGGCCCAGCCAGAGCGGCGCATCGGCCACGGTCTTGGCGTCCGTAAGCCACCCCGCGGCAATGCCCGGCCGGATGCGCCGGAGGTGCCGGGGCGCGCGCCAGTCGAAGCTTTGCAGCGCCACCCGCGGCCCGGCGCCGGCAGCGCCGACGATGTGCAGGACACGCTCGACCATTTCCTCGGCCGGTATGGTCCAGTCGGGATGCGTGGGCATCACCTTCAGCTCGATGTTCCAGCGCAGGGTGGCGTCAAGCGCCAGGACCTCGTCGAGCGTGGGGACACGGGCGCCGTCCTGCGGTGCCTGGCCGAAATAGGCTTCCGCATAGGGCGTGCCGGGGCGCAGGCGGCCCACGTCATACTCCCGCAGTTGCGCGAGGGTCAGGTCCCGCAGGAGCGGCCCGGCGCCGTCCAGCCAGCGGCCCGTCCCATCGCGCGTCGTGTTTGGATTCAACGCGGGATCGTGGTGGACGACCACGGCGCCGTCGCGTGTCGTGCCGACGTCCAATTCAAAGGTGCCAACGCCGAGCCGGGCGGCAGCACGGAAGCCATCCAGGGTATTCTCGGGAGACAGGCCGCGCGCGCCGCGGTGACCCTGTAATTCGAAGTCCGGATGGGTCATGCCTGAACCGCGGCGTTATCCCTGGCCTATTGGACCGAACACCCGCTGCTCCACCTTGTCGCCGACCCTGATCCCCAGCCGCTTCGCCGTGCCGGCCGCCACCTCCAGCGTCGCACGCACCGGGCCGCCGCTCGGGATGGTGGCCAGGCTCTGCGGCACCGCGTCCTCCGCGATATGGTGGATCGTACCGTCCCGGTTGATGAACAGCATATCGAGCGGCGCCACCGTGTTCCGCATCCACATCGTGCTGTCGCGCGGCGCGCCCCAGTCGAACAGCATCCCGCCATCGGCCGGCACGCTCGGGCGGAACATCAGGCCGACGGTCTGCTGATCCGGCTGCAGCGCCATCTCCACCATGAAGTCGTGCCGGACGCCGTCGCGGGTGACGATCACCAGCTTTTCCTTTGGCAGCTCGGGCTGCGCCTTGGTGGTGTCGGGCATCTGCGCCTGGGCGGCGAGAGGTGCGGCAGCCATTGCGGCGATCAGGATACGGCGGTGCATAGGGGGGCCTCCTGTAGGGTCAGTTCGGCCAGGCGCTTCACATCGTCCCGCACCGGCCCGGTCCGGGGCGCGTCGCGCAAGGTGGTGAACCAGTGGTCGGGCGGGTTGCGGCCGGCGGCGCGGTTATAGGTCAGGGCGCGGAGTACGGCCTCCGCCTCCGGCGTCGTACGGTCCGGGATGGGCAGCCCGTTTAGCGTCGCCCACACTCCCGCCCAGCAACGGCCGACAGTATAGGGGTTGTAGCCGCCGCCGCCCGTCACGACCAGACGGGGTGCCAGGGCCTTCAGCGCCCGCACCACCGACCAGTGCGCGTTGTTGGACAGGGAGAGCCGGGCCAGCGGGTCCTCCTCCAGCGCGTCGGCGCCGCATTGCAGCATGATGGCCTGCGGACGGTGCGCCCGGATTACCGGCAGGATGGCCCGGTGCAGCAGCCAGTCCATCTCGCTGTCGTTGAAGCCTTGCGGCACCGGCAGGTTGCGGGCGCTGCCGCCGGCGCGGTCCGTGGCGGCGCCGGTGCCGGGCCAGCGGCCGGCCTCGTGGACGCTGACCGTCAGCACGCGCGGGTCGCCAGCGAAGGCGTCCTGCACGCCATCGCCGTGGTGGGCGTCTATGTCCAGGTAGGCGATCCGCTCCAGCCCCTGCTCAAGCCAGGACAGGATGCCGAGCACGGGATCGTTCAGGTAGCAGAAGCCGCTGGCCCGGTCCGGCCGGCCGTGATGGGTGCCGCCGCCGGGGCAGTGAACGATGCCGCCGTGCCGCGTCAGCTCCGCCGCCATCATGACGCCGCCCGCGGATGTCATGGGGCGGCGATACACCTCCGGATACACCGGGTTGCCCTCTGCCCCGATCTTGTAGCGGGCGCGGTCCTCCTCGGACACCGACTGCGCCGCCTCCGCCCGTTGCAGGGCGGCAAGGTATCCCGCGTCGTGGAACCGCAGCACGTCTGCCGGCTCCGCCATCGGGGCGATGCGGAACTGCTCGTCCGGCAACCAGCCCATCGCCCGGCACAAGTCGGTGCAGGTGGTCACGCGCGGGATCGCCAGCGGGTGGGTGGGGCCGTAGGTGGAGCGCCGGTACAGCTCGCTGCCGACATAAAGCGGACGGTCCAGGATCATGCGAAGGATATCGGCCGTTCACGCGTCATTGCGAGGAGCATGGCGGCGATCCCGGAGCAACCCGGGCGGAGCCTTGGCCCTTGCAACCCTGGGACCGCCACACCGCTGATGCGGCCCGCGATGACAGCTCATGCAGGGTTACGTCCGCTGCGGCATCCCCTGCGGCACGACGGTGCCGATGATGCTCTGGTCCAGCGACTCATACCCGGCATAGTCAATGGCCGCATACAGCTCCGCCCGGGTCTGCATCCGGTCAATCACCTTCTGCGTGCCGCCATCCCTGCGTATCGCGGCATACAGCTCCTCCTGCGCCTTATTGGCGACGCGCAGCGACGACACCGGCCAGATCACCATGCGGTAGCCCATCGCCTCGAACTCGGCGGCAGTGAAGAACGGGGTGCGGCCGAACTCGGTCATGTTGGCGAGCAACGGCACTCCAGGCATACGGCGGGCGAACTCGCGGAACATCTCGGCGTCGTGCAGGGCTTCCGGGAAGATCGCGTCGGCGCCGGCCTCCACATACAGCTTGGCGCGGGCGACGGCGCCGTCCATGCCCTCGCTTGCCGCGGCGTCGGTGCGGGCCATCAAATAGAGGTGGCGCCGGGCCTTGCGGGCGGCGGCGACCTTGTTGGCCATGTCGTGCGCGTCTGCCAGCTTCTTGTCATTCAGGTGGCCGCACTTCTTGGGCAGGATCTGGTCCTCGATATGCACCGCCGCGGCCCCGGCGTCCTCGAAGCTGCGGACCATCGCCATGACGTTCAGCGCCTCGCCATAGCCGGTGTCCCCGTCCACCAAGACCGGCAGCCCGCTGGCACGCACCACCTGGCGGATGAAGAAGCAGACCTCATCCACCGTGATCATGCCGAGGTCCGGCAACCCCATGCTGGCCGTCATCGCGGCGCCCGACAGATACGACGCCTGGAACCCGGCAGCGCGGGCCTGCAGCGCCGCCATGCCGTTATGGGTGCCGGGGATCTGCAGAATCCCTCCAGCCTCGACCATCTTGCGGAAACGGTGGCCCGCTGGTTCGGTCGGCAGGTCGGCGGCGACAAGGTAGGTCATGTGGGCAAGCTCCGGAACGCTACGGGGGTGCAGCCGTTTAGCACCTCCGACATGGTGCGTCAGGTGGGCTGGTTGCGTGCGCAACCCCCTCCTATTAGGGTCCGGCGCATTAAACGGAGCACGCGTATGGATATGACAGGCGAGCGGCGCATCCCCGCGCCGCGCCAGAAAGTGTGGGATGCCCTCAACGATACTGAGGTCCTTAAGTCCTGCATCCCCGGCTGCGAGAGCCTGCAGCGCCTGTCCGACACCGCCATGAAGGCCACCGCCGCCATCAAGATCGGCCCGATCAGCGCCCGCTTCACCGGCAACGTCGCGCTGTCCGACATGGACCCGCCCAACAGCTACCGCATCAGCGGCGAGGGCCAGGGCGGGGTCGCCGGCTTCGCCAAAGGTGGCGCCAACGTGCGCCTGTCCGATGACGGGCCGTTCACAGTGCTGTCATATGACGTCAAGGCGCAGGTCGGCGGCAAGATCGCCCAGCTCGGCGCGCGGCTGATTGACGCGACCAGCAAGCAGATGGCGGACCTGTTCTTCGACCGCTTCACCGCCGAGGTTTCCGGACCGCAGGAGATCGCTGCCCAGGGTCCGGTCGTCGCCCCGGCCGTAGCAGTCACCGACGCGGCGGGCACGGCGGCGGAGGGGACAGCGACGCCGATGCCGCAGGCGGCCAGCACCCCGGTGCCCGCCCGCAAGATGACGCCCGCGCCGGCGCTGAGTATCTTCTCAATGATCCCGGACCGAATCTTCGGCCTGCCGATCATCGCGATCATCGGCATCCTGCTCTACATCCCGGTGTTCATCCTGATCTTCAAGGTTTACGTGTTTGGCTGACCTACCAGCGGACGCACACCTGTCCGCCTCCGGCCTGCCGGCGACGGTGGCCGATACGGCGGCGCTGCTGGCGGCCGGCGGCTACATCGCCGACCCGGCGCTGGCCGTCACCGTCCACCTGGCGCTGGCCATGCAGCGCCCGCTGTTCCTGGAAGGCGAGCCTGGCACCGGCAAGACCGAGATCGCCAAGGTGCTGGCCGCCGGGCTGGGCCGCAGGCTGGTGCGGCTGCAATGCTACGACGGGATGGACCTGTCCGCCGCCGCCTATGAATGGGACCATGCGCGGCAGTTGATGGCGATCCGCCTCGCCGAGGCTGGTGGCGACCGGGACCAGGAACGTCTGGCTGCCGCGATCCACAGCCGGCCCTATCTCCTGGCGCGTCCGCTGCTGTCCGCCATAGACCCCGACCAGCCGCCAGCCGTGCTGCTGATTGACGAGCTGGACCGTGCGGACGAACCGTTCGAGGCGTTCTTGCTGGAGGTGCTGGCGGACTTCCAGATCACCGTGCCGGAATACGGCACCATACGTGCCACTGTGCCGCCGGTGGTGATCCTGACCAGCAACCGCACGCGCGAGGTGCATGACGCGATCCGTCGGCGCTGCCTGTATCAGTGGGTGGACTACCCGACCGCCGCTCGGGAGCGGGCGATCCTGGATGCCAAGGCGCCGGGGCTGGCCCCGCGCTTGTCGGCGGAGGTCGTGGCCTTCGTGCAGCGGCTGCGCAGCACCGATCTATTCAAGCTGCCCGGCGTCGCCGAGACAATAGATTGGGCCGCTGCGCTGCACTACCTGGACCAGAACGAGCTGACTGCCGGCGGGGTGGATGAAACGCTGGGCGTACTGCTGAAGTACCAGGACGACATCGCCAAAGTCCGCGGCGCCGAAGCGGCCCGGCTGCTGACCGAAGTGCAAGATGCTGCTGCTCCCTCTCCCTCCGGGAGAGGGTTGGGGTGAGGGGGTCTTTGGGCGCG
>JAABUQ010003609.1_pt1 | contig 28049 bp, 27 predicted proteins | sample 5560001 | NCBI WGS metagenome assembly JAABUQ01 (sample SAMN10711888, study PRJNA513371) | rock metagenome | isolation source: Antarctica rocks | place: Antarctica: Victoria Land, Finger Mt nord | collected 2015-12-18 | reverse complement strand
AACAACCCTCCCCCCAGCCCCAACGCCGCCCCGCCCCCAGCCCCCAACCCTTGATGCTGCCGCTGTGGCTGCTGCTGCTGATACCCTCCATACGCCCCCGGAGGCGGTCCCCCATATCCATACCCCTGCTGCGGGTATCCACCCTGCTGGGGATATCCCCCATAGCCGCCCTGCTGCGGGTACCCCTGCTGATATTGCTGCTGCTGCCGGTTCGAATGCCCTCCCCCGAGCTTTGAGAGTAGTCCGCCTAGTCCGCCCTTCTTCTGCTCGCGCGGTGGAAGCTGTTCGGGGTAGTTTTGCTGCCCGGGCTGCTGGTTGTACCCTGGCTGCTGGCCGTACCCCGGCTGCGCGCCCGCTGGGCCTTGGCCTCCGGCACCATAGTACGAGTCCGAGAGCCCGCGGCTGCGTTCGTCTTCTTCGGCCTGCAGTTTCGCGGCCAGACGCGCGTCCTCGTCGATGTTCTGGCTGCTGCTGCTGCCGTGGCTGGTCGAGTACGGGTTGTTGGTGCCGAGGTGGCCTTTGTCGGCTGGGTAGGTCGAACCGCCTGCGCCAGCGTAGCCGGGTGGTGGGCCGCCTGGGGCGGAGTGCTCGCCGGGACCGTAGATGGGTTCGGTGGGTCTGTCCCATTGGGATTGTTTGGTGTAGATGTTTACGTAGAACCTGGGTTGTAAGTGAGCAAGGGTGGGCCGTGGGAGGAGAAGAGGAGGTTAGGAGGTTAGGAGAGGTTGGAAAATACCATTCTTTGTATTGCTCATTCCATTGTGCCTTCCATCCTTCGGGGACCTGGGGTGTTGTTAGTGGGTTGCCTGAGAATAAGGTATGGCTCGGGGGATGTGAATTAACACACCTTTGGTGGGGGAGGCCCTGATGGTGGAACGAAGTCAGACATGCTGAATCGATGGCTTGAGTGCGCGTGAGGTCTTCGGGTGGTTAGATGAGGGGATGCGAGCTGTCTTAGACTGCCAGCATTGTGGGAAGTGGTGAATAAGTGAGTGAGTGAGTAAGTATTGTCGACTCAAGAGTGAGGTGGGCGATACACGCCACCGTGCTGCGCCACACTTGATGAGGAATCCTGTTCTGTTGGATTATATAATTAAATAAGTAGTTTTGGGGAGTGATCACATCTTTAGAATCTTATTCTCAACAGGTTATGAGCCCGGTTAGCGTCTGCGCTTCCAATGTTGCAAGGCTAAATTGCTATCTATCCTCGCGTAAAAGCCTATGAAGGGTTTAGCCTAAAAAAAGGTTGCGTGTTCGATCCCGTCAATGGGCGAATATTTGGAGTAGCAAAGCCAATATTCCGAATAATCACTTATCCAATTAAGGGAGAGTGTTGGATTATATAATTGAATAAGTAATTCTAGGGAGTGGTCACATTTTTAGAATCTTATTCTCAACATGTTCCGAGGGCTCGTCATGTAAAGACGCGCTCTACCATCAGTACTTTGTCTGAACATAATTCTCCCATGAAAGAGGAGGATATGTGTCTTATGTGTCTATTCTAAGGATCCTATCGTCTGGGTGCTATATGGGCATTTGATTCCTTGGGAAAACCCCCCCTCTCCCCTTGTAGAACAATACGAACAATAGATGCACTAGCGATATCAATATCTGGGTAGGGAATGCTATCGGATATCTCTTCTCGACTTCCATGACCCTTCTTCAAGAATAGAAAAAGACAGTAGCATGTGCGATCGACAAAATGGCACCATGGATAGCGACATGTATAATGAAAAAGCAAGGATCTTCATATCGCTCCCATTTGAGTCACAGAATAGTTCATTTTCCTTGAACAGTAGTCAGCGAATCTCCCCTGCCGAGTGCGGGCATCCATGCAAGCAAAGATGGACAGCATGGCATATCGAGGCCTTGTCAATCATTCTGCGCTCCTCTCGATTCGGAATACAAAACAGCACGTCCCCTTCTTATCCACAAGTGCTTGCGAACACTGGCTGCCCCCATTATCACCTCGACTGGCACAGCATAAAAATCATACCAACTCTGCGCAATTTACCGCAAGGGATCAAGAATGCGCTAGAGCAGACCACAAGACTCATCGCAGACCTGGACAGCTTTCATCTCGTGCTAGGTGCGCTGCAGACCTTCCTCGATGACAAAAACCACTCGGCTAGAGTGCTCCAACTCCCTTCCTCGTGTAAATCTTTCCAGTGTGTCAACCGAATGCAATTCCATATTCGAACAAGTCACCGCTATCGCCGACAGCTTCCAGGATGCCAATGGAACAGCCAGTGTTTAGTGTACGGGAACGGGTTAAGGGGACATTCAAGGAGCATTAAACCAATAACTTGAGAATCAGCTTGGCGGCCTGCAGCATGACTCGGTATGGCGTTTTCGGTAGCCTATCTGTGTATAGAGAAATTCCCTGATGATAAACCTCCCAAAAATCAACATTCGCCTCCGCAGGTCGATAGTGGGACCAGAATTCGCGCAGAAGATCCCAAGCAAGCGTCTAACGAAAAGCCTTGATTTTCTCATATCGGGTGATTTGTCGAGTCACCATCATCGCCGTCGAACCCCGAATACAGTTTGCCCTCCACGGGCGATGTCACTTCAAAGCTCGTCACACACGCGTGCCCGATCCCGTCACTCCCTGTGCTGACAGCGCCCCACATTAGAGCCTTGGTCGCGGCATCATCGTCGCCCTCTGGTGGATGGCATGCTGCACTGATAGCGGCGCTGCAGCTACCCACGAGCGGTATGCCAGGCCGATATTTCCTGAAGCCGATCAATATGCCGAGTAGGACCACAATGGCCCCGAGAATGATGACAGTGATGATTGCGATACATGAGTAGCCGACAGTTGAGATGAGGGTAGTTGGATCGGGATCCATGTGGCCGTCTCGTGTGAATGAAGCTACGCGTGCTAGAAAAAGGCTCTGGGAGACCAGCCAGTGCAGTGTACCGGAGAGTATGAGCAACGGTATTCCGTATTTGTAAGGGAGTTGCAAGCGGTAAGTGGATCGCTGAAGGCCGGTAGGGTTTGTAACGCGAAGAGTCTTGCGTTCATGAGCGTACCCGTTCCACTCGTCTCCAAGGAGCATGCAGGTGAAGAGGCCGTTGTAAGTGAGGAATAAGAAAGATAACAGCACCTGTGGTAAATTGGCGACGAGGACGATGAAGAGAAGACCGCTGAATCCAGTAAGGCCAGTCTGTTTAATCATTGCTTCAGATGTTACTGCGCCGTAACCCATCTGCCATAGATACCACAGGCTTGTGCTACTAGGGTGCCACAAGGTGAGCCTCATCGCGAGCAAACCGCCAGCAGTACCCAAGGTCAAGATGCAACTAAGGCAATCATCAGCGGATAACCAAGATACGTAAAATAAGGGGTTCGACAGATGGCTGGGAAGGATGGAAGTGCGGAATTTTCTTTCCAGTACATACAGAATGTTACATGCCAGCCATCTTTTCATACTGGCACTCGAGAACCAGCGACGTTGCTGTACATTCCACTCTCTGGGTCGTAGACTCCATGTTCTACTCGTGAAGCCGCTCTTATCGGCCAAGCACATGCCTGCTGTAGCTGGATCAGCCCTTTGAAGGAACGTTTCGATTGCATCTCCTAAAGTCACCAAAGGCTGTGATCTCTGGCGTGTTAATGCAAGAAGCATGCAGACGGCCTTCATCAAGTTGCAGACAATGACGATGCCCATGATGGCTACGCTGAATTGCATTTGACAGTGTTCCTCCTTAGGCTCACTAAGACAGTATTGGACCGCAAACTCTTGGTAGCCAGCGGGTTCGGGAAACCCATTAATGATCCAATTGTTTGCGCTTGAGAGAAGAATGTTGATATTGCAAGGAGGACCATTAGAACACATCCATTCAAGGGTTTGTTGGTTGCCGTTGTCTACGACAAGTACAGCCGAGTTACTGGCATTTAGACTTAGACTCGAGGATATTAGCAGCAAATCTCCATACGCTGACACAAATGGCTGAGCATAAGCTTTGATACAGGCGGTGTTGTCCAATTTCGTCCAGCTCGATGAATTGTTAAAGCCCTGCAGCCCAGGAGTTGACCAGTCGACAGCCCCACCATGTATCACTTCAGGTACAACAGCAACGGCTGAATACTCTTGCGATGCCAATGTTGAGAAGACGGCACTGTTGTACAGTAGATGGAGTGGTACACCGAAGACGGCAAGAAGCCACCAAAGGTTAATTCTGTATCGGGCAACATTCCTCAAGTTCCGTACACTGGGTATTCCAATATCAAGCCAGACGTGTCGACTATGAGCTCGATCGATTTCTTCGCGTGTCGGCGAGGTCAGACATTGCATAGTGTAGTTGCTAGCACCCAGGAGTAACGTGCTCAGGACGTTGATGGCGAAATGAAGCCAAAAGCTCATGGTTTTGGTCTTGTCGCAGCTTCCATTGTAAATAGTGCCAATGCCTCCTTGCAGGCCGTACCTGATAGATGCCCAGAGGGTCAAGATTATGTTGATAGTACAGACAGTGATCGCTGTTGCGGCACAGAGGGTGACTCCTGCGCGCCAGCCGTGGAGGTACTCTGAGCCTCGTGGTTTCCGGGGGCCGGGGGAAACGTACTCAATGGTTGCGGCATCCTGTAAATCCGATTTTCCTAGTAGCGGGGCAAGACTGAAGGTTTCGGAGTGAAGGGAAGCCCCGGCGAGGTTCGAGTCCTGGCTTGTGAACCTGATGAAGAAATCTTAGCAGCGCCTGGGCGCGAATAACGAGAGCAACGAACGCGCGCGGATCCATGATGTCCTGGTGGTCTAAATCTAGCTCTGGTCCCAAAGTGTGGCCGGCATGAGGAAGATTATCAAAAGATGGCTGCTGCATTGCACGTCGACGTGCCGACGTAGATCTCTCCATGGAAGGCGGAAGACAAGAGAGCGCACAATTGATGCCTTGGTGACGGAAAGTCGTCGCGCAAGGCTGAATGATCCTGGGTGAGATGCTACGTACTCTGATGACTCCCGATTAATACATGAGCAATCGCCCAGCCGGGCCAAGGGAGGGGCTTAAGATCTTGAGTGAGGCTGGGCCGCCAAGAAAATCCGGAGGCCTACGAGCCTACCCAGTCGCTCCGTATGTCAACCTATAATTCTATCTTTAGCAACTAACTCGATAGGGGATACATACCCTCCACTCGGTATTTACAGCCGACAGATCTCTAGCTGAAGCGGGGCTGTGCTCACCATGCGATATCTGGTTTACGAGTAGTCCATACAGGACCTTTGTAGAATAATCTCGGAAGGATGATCCATTGATGAGAGGCACTGGATCGATCTGGCGGCGTAGTCGTTGTCGCACAATCAACATTCTGGAAGAAGAAAGGTTCCCCTCACCCCAGGAGTCCTTTCCAGCTGGGCAGGCTGGGAGGTAAGGATGGTAAGCATGTCCGTCTCAAACCCCTGGTCCAGTGGTACTGTAACAAGGTCCCTTAATGCGCTCTCCAGTCACACCTTTCGATCGCCTAGGTTGCAGGTAATCACGCGGCGTGATACCCATCCACTCACCGGGCACCTCAAACCTAGGCATTTATACTGCTGGTATGACTTCACCATCCTGCATGGTCAGAAACGTTCTTTGCGGGTCCTGATGACAGTGGAGACCCGTTGGATAGATTGTGCCGGATCAGGTCTTCCTTGTCGATCGATACCGTGCTGTTAAGGTCGGTCAGCTAGTCGCCGAGGCTACGTAATCTAATCTATGAAGAAGAGTGCCGGCGCGTCGACGGCGTCGAGTTAAGAAAGCTTCCCAACCGTTGAGCCTGAAAGCCTTTGTATCCGATATGCCTACATGAACCATACCCAAGGCCAGCTGAAATGCAATTAATGCAAGCGACCGTCATATCATTTTTCCACCCTAATATTGAATAAGCTAACAACCCTCACGCTCACTCAAGATCATCTCCCGCACCACTGCCTTTACCAAACACTACAGTCAGCCCCCCCAGCTCACAAACGTAGCCTCGCGAATCAACTAGAAGAGCTCAGACACTCAGACCGTCATTTCTGCTTATCATCCTGAAGGATTGTTTCGTCTTCAGCTCTGCAGCCTTGCATATCGCGAAACATGGAAGCGGCAGTGCAACTCCCCACCCCCCCACCGGGCCCACAATGACTGCGAGCAGCGAAACATTTGAGGCGTAGCGAATCTTTGGCTGGACACATCTCTTACCAGAACAAGCAAGGTTTGATGGCGCCTTTGTGCGTAGAATGTGGTTGCCAGGTGTAAGATGGTTTGGAAAGATTAGGAGGTAAGCTTCTCACTCTTTCAATTTGTTCACCACAAAACCATCACCAACACAACCACCGCCACCACCTTCGTAGGATTCTCGGTCAACTAGTCGCATACAACATACGAAGGAACAGCGGGGACAAGTAGTCACAATTGCATTGGTCAATCTACCTCACCCCCGTCGCTATGTTCACCTGCTCAATCATCCCAATCCCTAAAGACACTCGCATGCCCCTCTCTCCTGACAGCTGGCTGCACAACAAAGGTAGAATCATCACCGATACCATCCACCTTCTGCTATCAACCTGCCGTGACTCAAGCACCTACACTAAACTGGGCCGGAGTGCTTTGTCTAGTACTCCGCCTCGGCGCCCTCCTCGTTCTCAGCCGAGTCGGTGGCCACCTCTTCGTAGTCCCGCTCGAGAGCAGCCAAGTCCTCACGCGCCTCAGAGAATTCCCCTTCCTCCATGCCCTCGCCGACGTACCAGTGGACAAAAGCGCGCTTGGAGTACATGAGGTCGAATTTGTGGGAGAGAGCGGACCAGGCTTCTGCGATGGCCGTAGTGTTGGAAAGCATGCACCTAGAACAAATCAGCTAGATCTTGATGACATACCATCCAAGAACTTACACGGCACGGTCGACTTTGGCGAGATCGCCATTGGGCACCATTTGTGGTGGCTGGTAGCAGATACCGATCTTGAAACCAGTAGGGCACCAATCGACGAATTGGATGGTGCGCTTGGTCCTGAGAGTAGCAACGGCAACGTGCACGTCCTTGGGAACCACATCGCCACGGTATAGCAGGCAGGTGGCCATGTACTTCCCGTTGCGAGGGTCGCATTTGACCATCTGGTTATTGGGCTCGAAGCAAGACATGGACATCTCTTGAACCGAGTTGGCCTCGTGCGATGCCTTGGTAGCGGAAACGACGGGCGCATAGGCCACAAGTGGGAAGTGGATACGGGGATATGGCACAAGGTTGGTTTGAAATTCGTTGAGATCGACGTTGAGGGAGCCGTCAAAACGGAGGGAGGCGGTGATAGAAGAAACGACTGTTTCGAAGATTAGTGACAGCAATCCAGGATGGATCGACATGCATACCTTGAGCGATCAAGCGGTTCAGGTTCTCGTAGTTTGGTCGCTCGATACCGAGGTTGCGACGGCAGATGTCATAGATGGCCTCGTTGTCGACCATGAAGCTGCAGTCTGAATGCTCGAGGGTGGTGTGAGTAGTCAAGATCGAATTGTAAGGCTCGACAACCGAAGTGGCCACTTGAGGTGCAGGGTAGACACAGAACTCCAACTTGCACTTCTTGCCATAGTCGATCGAGAGGCGCTCCATGAGCAATGCACCAAAGCCAGAGCCTGTTCCACCACCAAACGAGTGAAACACCAAGAAACCCTGCAGACCAGAGCAGTTGTCTGCAACATGACGAACTTTGTCCAAGACCTGGTCAATCAACTCTTTCCCAACGGTATAATGACCGCGTGCGTAGTTGTTGGACGCATCCTCCTTGCCAGTGATCATTTGCTCGGGATGGAATAGGGCGCGGTACGTGCCGGTGCGGACCTCATCGACAACATTTGGCTCGAGATCGCAGTAGATGGTACGAGGAACATATTTTCCATTCCCTTTTGATATTTAGTAGATAATGGTATGTGACACGTAGTGGGATTCATACCAGTCTCGGAGAAGAAGGTACTGAAGCCCTGGTCAGGGTCGGCAGCTTTGCGCTCTTCACTGAGGAATCCATCGGGCTGGAGGGAGCAAACGTGTCAGCAGGGTGGTGGGAAGAGCCTTCAGTCTCTCTTAAGGTGCACGTGAGTACTAGACATACCTGGATGCCGTGCTCCAAGCAGTACAGCTATGCATTCTTGTTAGCCTCGAATCCCCTTATGTTTTACCCCGCAACACTCTTTGTGCCCGATCCAAGATGCTCAAGGCTCACCTCCCAGCAAGAATTGGCAATCTGACAGCCAGCCTGACCGACTATATGTGTATCGTAGTCAGTATGTGTGCGTTGGGATGCATGGAACAAGGCGCGAGAGGCGCGTGTTTATCAGGGACCTACCGTTCAAGCTGATGACTTCTCTCATGGCGGCGACAAGTTTGTCTATCGGGAGTTGATATCTTGCAAAGGTATTTGAGGTTTGCAGAGTTTGGCAAAGATTGGTCTTGCTTGCTGTAGGGGAAAATATGATGACGAGGGAGCAGAGGAGAGTGTTAGCACATTTGTGTGGAGAGTTGTTGTTGACCCTGCGGGATCGCGCTTGCCCAAGCGATCAACACAATCTAGTCCACTTGCGGTCTAGCAGAGTTCGCTTTATCAACAGCCCTCAAGTGGGAAGACGCTGATACATTTTCAGGCGACCATTCGGCGATACTCGCAGGTGGGACATGGACATGCTCGTTGCATGGTAGTGGTTGGATCCGGGACTTGCGAAGAGAATGGGTATGACAAGTCATGCGATATCTATTATCCATACTGAGCCTAGCTTGCTGCACCTTTCCGGCTCTCAGCAATGTAGAAAAGACCATCTTCCTCGCCCCGGCTCCCATCGATATTCCCCAACAGCATTCGAGCCTTGACGACCTACATCTTCAAGTTCTGTCACCTTCAAATCCGACCCTCCGTCGGCAAGTGCCAGCTGCTTTTCCAAAGCCTGAAGCCATCAAAGGCTTGGGGACATGGTATCTAATTGAGGAGCTCAGAGAGCAAAACCGGTACGAAGTCCGCCTTTGCTGGGCGGCTACAGTAAGTCTCACTATTCTCCTAAATATGCCCTAGCCTCCATTCTCGGGGTAGCAAATCGACGCGGGATAAGAGAAAAGGAATACTGAATTCTTGAAATGTATTAGCAACCAACGTCCTTCACACTCAATACCTACACGCTCTTTGAGGTCTTCGACCAACCCGATTTGATCTCTTCGCTTGCGCTATACTCAGAAGCCCGTCAAGTAGTCTCAAGCAGCCAAGGGACTCGACCTCCTCACTCTACATCCACAGCGCCCCCTTCATCTATTCTTTTTCTCCACGTACTTGCTGCTGCAGACTACTTCTCTACCAATAAGACCCTTATGCAAGATGTACCTCCAGTGAATGTTGACATCAGTAAGAATCTTCCTCTTAGCCTGTACATTCTCTTCCAGTCTAATTATGGAGCAGTCCTCGACCCATTCATATTCAACGTCTTCCCACGATCCCTGGCTTGGACTGCGGTTTACATCGTTGCTTTGGCAGTGCTGGCCTGGTATCTATCTGACTATATCTGGCAGGCTCTCGACGGCGTCTCTCGGATCAGCCGCGAAAGGGATGCCTCATTCAACGATCCAGCAATCGCTACGAGCTCGAAGAAAGACCTATGAAGAACGATATCAAGACCGCCAACGGCTGCGTGTCCTATTTGCTCTACCAATCTATCAGCTCCCAGCCGAATTGCTGCTCAACATTCTGAAGCACCTTGAGCTTGGTGATTATCCGTCTTTGCTGGTCGCAGCATGGCACCTACTTCGCCATCATGGCATCGCTGACATGATACTCACCCCGCGCCTCAAGTTGATGCTTGTCGAGCCAAGACGTGGCTTCTACGGATCTCTTCAGGGTGCAACCAACGATGAGGCAGGCGCATATATTCCACCACATTTGCGTTGCAGTCTTCTCCACCACCTCGCACCCAGTGATCAATTCTTCCGCTCATTCACCGTTGTTCCTCTTCGACTGCGTGGTGGTTTCCAACGACTCCCATGGGAAATCCGACAACAAGTTGTTGGCTATCTGGAGCCATCGGATTGCATCAATACGGTCCTGGCTTGCTACCGGTTCTCGGATCAAGACATTGAATGGTTGACCCATGAGAAAGTCTAGCTTGAGAATTGAAGCTGTTCGCCCAACAGCTAGCTAAGCTAGTACACTAACGTGGATCTCAATCAGGGAAATTTGGTATGGATAGTCCAAGGGCGGAGAGGAGGTCGAAGCTTCCGTGATTGTAGACAGAGCGCTGGATATAGAATCCAGGATGTATCGAGCATGCTTGAGATGTTTGCGGAGAACGTCAAAAGAATCCTCTCAGCACAGTTATCGCCATCACCGCACAAGTTCTGGGGCCATCGCAAAGTTTAAAAACCATAGGCAATAAGATTGCAACAACTAAAAATCCTCCTCTTCATACCTGAATCAACCCCAATGATTTCGAGACCCGTGGAAAGTTCATACAAGATTGTATAAGTAGCGTACTTATCGACAGTGCGAGAGCAAAGCAATAGGCCGCGGACGAACAGACCCCTCGGATCTTGCCGGAGAGCGCTAGTGGTATCTTATCTTGGCGAAAACCTTATCCTCAAATCTTTGATCACCAGTTACTATCATTCCAATTCTATTTCTCTTCGTCATTTCACTCCTGCACTCTTTATCTCTCCACTCCAAACATCTTCCTCGTGGTCCCTAGATTGGACATAAGCTAGCCATGGCCAACATTGCTCTACGTTCCCGTGTGCCCAATACATCAAACCCATCTTCAAGGCGTCGCTCAACGCAAAAACGTGTATCCTATGCTGAGAGGTCTTCGGAGAGTGAAGACGATGACCGTCAAACGGACTTTGAGCCCGATCCTTCAACTACCAGAGGGCGATCTCAGCCTTCTCAGCCCTCCACTCAACAGCCCAAGCCTCGGACGAAGCGCAAAGCGTCCGGACCATTTCACAAGACTCGGTTAAGAGACGCGAAGAGGAGTAAAACAAGGAATCGGACCGTGAAGGGGAAAGCCTTGAAGCACCAGGAAGTCTACAGCATACAGCTGACGGGCAGATCAATGCCATGGCAAACGCTGCCTTACCACATCCTAGCTTCAATCTTCGAGTATTCCATATCTTCCCCTGCCAACGACGACCCAGCACCTTATCGAAATCCAGTCGGCCTGGTGGGAATCTCGGTACTATGCAAATCGTTTACTGAGCCGGCGCTCTCGGCGCTATACCGTTCTATTTCCCTCGGTCCGTACCCATGGGTCAAGACCTTGCTCCAAACTCTCGAATCGCAAAATGAAAATTCGACAATTAATTATAGAGCGAAGATACGAAGCCTGTACGTAAGAACGGAGATAGAATGGGAGCTACTTCCTGCAATCATGTTATACACTCCTCAACTTCGCAGAATATATTTTTACTTGGCGTCCGACGAACCCAAATTCCACAAGATTGGACTCGCCAACACTGGCTCCCGGCTTGTGACACTAGATTTCAAGACCTTCGTCGAGGGTCAAATTCCGCTCAAAGATTGGACGTGGAATGCTTATTTTGATTACGGGCAATGTCCTCCAGCTCCGCTAATGGCGAGTGCGCATGAGCTGGCCCCGTTCCGTTCCCTGAAGAGCTTGACTCTCATCAACTATCATGATGATAGCCTCAGGGGTGTGGAAGGATCGAATGTCATCACCAACGATTTCGCTGACGCTCTTAACGTGCTTCCCTCATTGAAGAGCCTGAGCTTTAAAATGTCAAGAATCGTAAATGATAGGCTCTTGCCTCGACTACCCGACGATCTAGAGTCTCTCGAGATTATAAATTGTTTATCGGTCAAGTCCTCTCCTCTCCGTAGCTTTTTCCACGTGAAAGGCCACCACCTTCGGAGACTGGAGTTGAGCCACAATCGGGCTCTGAACCTCTCCTTTCTGACCGACCTAGCGGCCGATTGCCCAAAACTCGAAGTTCTCAAGATGGATCTCATTTACTACAGTGGCGCTGTCACCTTTGTTGACACGGATCCCAAATACGATGCGCTTCTCCTCAAAGGTGAGCGACCTACCTGGCCAGCAAGCCTGCAGTTTTTAGAGCTATATCATCTCCGGAAATGGAAAACTGAAACAGCCCACGACTTCTTTTCTTCACTCACAGACAGTGCGTCGGAGCTGCCCAACCTCCGCCAGGTCAAGATCAAAGCTACTCTGGATGAGAGCGGGTGGCGAGACAGAGTTGCATTTCGAGACAGTTGGACGCAGAAACTGCAAGATGTCTTCTTGAGAAAACCAGAGCCTCCAATCCCTCACCTCAAAACGATCGCCCTGTTCAAGGCCTGGAAAATCCAACAAGCAAAGGACATTAGTGGGAAAAAAGCCTTGAGGACACCGAAGCCAGACCGCCGCATGAGGACACGACCTGGAGCCAAACAACAAGATGTTGCCAAACTCAGCCATATCGAAGTCCCCGTAGAAGCAATTGACTTGAATAAGGAGACCGACAGCGACGTTCCGCTCTCCAAAATTCGGCGCAGCACACGTCCAAAGCCACGCCCGACGTCTCCACTCAGCTCGACGGATAGCACACCCCAAAAGCCACAGTGTCGCCGCCGCCGCCGCCGCCGCCGACAGGACTCAGATGCCTCCTCAAGCGAAGATTCAGCCCTCGATGATGCCAGCATTGAGCCAGACACTCGGCCTACTGCTAATATCGCCGACAAAAACAAGTCGCAGTATATTCAGGGTATGTGCGACGTTGTGGATATCCTGATCGACAACTTGCGGCCTACGGAGGAGCAACTGCATGAGAGTGATTTTCTGGATGAAGAAGTGAGTGGGGACGAGGATTGGAACGGGGACGATGAGGTTGAGAAGGATGGGTATGCGTGGTAAAGTGTCCGATATCAAAATGGCTCCATCAAGGTGGCTATGAACTGGACGAGGGTGAGGACAGTACTCGGTATGGATTTGAGGTCATGTTGGTCGGAGGAATGCCGGTAGCTGTGCATCGAAAGGGAGCAAAGGTGTATGTCAGCTGTTATTGTATACGCATGGCGATTATTGTTCTACGTATGCATCGGCGTTGAACGGATAGGCGGTCGTGTATTTACATTGATACCCACGCATGCAAAAACACTGAATTCTTTCAACCAAGACCTATCAACTATAGATCATCAAACATTGACCCCCCGTCCTTGACCTAGATTATTTCAACCCCTTCGCCTCCTCCCCGACCCACCACCACCCCCTTCCCCTTCCTCTCGCCCCGCACTGCCACCGCCACTAGAAGAGCCCCTCGTTGCCCCAGCCATCCATGCAGCCATATCGAAATTCTGCAAGGGATTCGCGTTCGTACCGCCGGAGAGCACGCTCTTCTTCTGCTGTTCCTCGAATTCCTTCTTCATTTCCGGGTCCATACTATCCATCAGATAGGGCATCCCCATGAAGAAACCGAGGGAGACAATGCCGATCAGGACCATTGGGTTTTTGAGCAGGGTGAGGGGCGAGACTGCAGTGGTAGTCGACTGTCAGCACTTGTTCCTGTCTCCCTATGAATCACTCCAGTAAATGGGGAAACCTACACCCCGGCCTAGCCTTATAGACCTCCCTCCCGCCCAGCATCCTCACCTCCACAGGCCCATCTCCAACTCTCACCCTCTCATTCCCAATCTCCATCCCGCCCTTGCCAACTCTATACACCTCCACCCCGCCATCTTTCCGTATGTCAACGCCGTAAGCTGCGAATTCGTAGTCCCGGCATACTATGTCTAGAAGATAGGATTCTGAGCCAGAAGAGGGGGATGGGACGTCGGTGAATATGAAGGTGTTCGCCCGCGTTACGGGCGCTTTGAAGGAGGTGCCTTTGGCTGTGAGAAATGCCGAGGTTGTTGGGGGGAGCGCAGGGAGGTTTGGTGGGACGGAGAGGGTTAATTTGAGGGAGTGGGTGAGGAGTGGGAGGGAGAGGAGGAGGGAGGGTAGGATGGAGCGGGAGAAGAGGTGCATTGTGATTGACTGAAGAGCCCACAGGTCGTGTACCTAGGAAAGTGACCTGGGGGGACTTGGAATTTGGACTTTGGACTTTTGGAGATTGAAGTCGATTGGATGACATACAGACCGCGCTAAGCCTAATGAATAAAGTGCTATTGGCGGCAAAGACCCTTGTAATGACCCCAATGAAGCTCCAACATCCTTGACATCAAAGTTATCTTCTCACTGTTGACGTCTTTCGTGTAGTGGCAAGTTGCAGACATCTCTGGTAATATCTGAAGCTGTCATACTCGACATTGGCCATCGTAAACGAGGAAAGGGGACCGAGTCTTTGGTGGCCCTAAGAGACGTCAGGGCCATGGCTGACATTGACCGTCCAGACCAGCCGCGTAATTCTACTGCATACAAATTGATTGCATAAAGCTAATAAATTCAGATCCTAATCTCCACCTCAGTCCAGAAGAACGACGAGCCTTCGGGCAGCTCTTCTCCCAAGCCGATTCTGACAAGCTTGGCGTGGTGACTGGAGAGGTCGCTGTCAAGTTCTTCGAGAAAACGAGATTATCACCAGATGTGCTGGGCGAGATATGGCAGATTGCCGATACGGAAAATCGAGGCTTGCTCACTCCGGCTGGCTTTGGTATCGTGCTGCGCTTGATCGGATATGCTCAGGCTGGACGTCCGGTCTCCTCGGAATTGGCGTTGAAGCGTGCGTGCGCCCTCTTAACATGTATGAGACGATGACCACTGATTAGAAGAGCTACAGCTGGAGGCCCTCTTCCTCGATTCGATGGTATTGCAGCGCCGCCGGGCCCGCCTCCCAGCGCCGCTCCTCTACAAGCTCAATCCAGCGGTGGTCCTATCAGAGTACCACCGTTGACGGCAGACAAAGTGGCGCAATACTCTTCTCTTTTCGAGGAGTCGGGAGCCCAAAATGGGACGCTTTCTGGTAGGTGAATTCTAAGATTTCTCATCACAATAGCTCATTTTCAATCTAGGCGAGACTGCTAAATCGATCTTCCAACGAGCTCAACTCCCAAACGAGGTCCTTGGTCGAATATGGAATCTCGCAGATACGGAGCAGAAGGGGCAACTGGGTCTAACAGAATTCATAATTGCTATGCATCTACTGGCCTCATTCAAAAACGGATCAATGCGAGCGCTACCGCAAATACTACCAGCTGGTCTTCATGAGGCAGCAGCACGGCGCGGAGCACCTCGACAGGCCTCCGCTACACGTCCTGCCCCAGATGGTGCCCCCGTCTCCGCCATACCAAGACAATTTAGTGGTGGGGGTTACCCAGGACCACAGAGGCAGGGGACTGGGGTTTCCCAGACTAACGAACAGTGGGCTGTAACACAGCAGGATAAGTCTCAATTTGACCAGATCTTTGCTACTGTTGATCCGCAGAATCGCGGCTTCATTACTGGAGAGCAAGCGGTAGGATTTTTCAGCAATTCAAGACTGCCGGAAGAAGCGCTTGCGCAAATATGGGACTTGGCAGATATCAATTCCAAAGGGCAGTTGAATCGAGACGAGTTTGCTGTGGCAATGTATCTGATCAGGCAACAAAGAAGCAAAACTTCTGGACGAGAAGTTCTACCACAGAGTTTGCCGCCTAATCTCATACCACCCAGCATGCGCCGTCAGCCCATAGCACCACAGCAGCCTACTGCTCCGGTCTTCGATAACGCCGCGAGCATGCCTAAGTCAGCATCTGAGGATCTCTTCGGTCTTGACGCATTTACAACCTCTCCACCGATACAACCTAAAACCACTGGTGACTCCAGCGTATACTCAACCCCACCTCGGAGCGCTGTCTCGCCACCCCCACAGCAACAGCAGCTTCCTCAGCAGCCCACGCAGCAAGCTTCGCATTTCAAGCCGTTCATTCCATCATCATCATTCGGCCAGGCCATCATGACACCACAGGGCACTGGGACGTCAAGTTCGGCTAGTCCTGCACAGCCTCGCAGCGTACCTTCGACCCAGAAACAACCTTCCGCTATGGATGACCTCCTTGGCGATAATGATCCCGAAGTTAGCAAGAAGCTTACTAACGAGACTTCCGAGCTTGCAAACCTGTCGAGCCAGGTCAGCACGTTGACTGGTCAAATGCAAGAAATCAAGTCGAAGCGCGGATCTACAGAGCAAGACGTGTCACAAGCACAGGCACAGAAACGTGACTTTGAGAATCGACTCCGTCAGCTACGTTCAGCCTACGAGCAGGAAGTCAAAGAAGTTCGTGCTCTCGAGGAACGTCTTGCGGCTTCTAGAAATGAGACTAAAAAGCTCCAATCGGACATGGCAATGATTCAAGGCGCTCATGACGACCTTCAAACCCAACACCGGCAGATTGCCGAGGCGTTGGGCTCTGATCAGAATGAGAACGCCAATCTCAAAGAGCGGATACGGCAAATCACTGCTGAGACCAATGAGCTCAAGCCTCAATTGGAGAAATTGCGGTCGGATGCCAGACATCAGAAGGGCCTCGTGGCAATTAACAAAAAGCAGCTGGCTACCCAGGAAGCAGAAAGAGAAAAGATGAAGGGTGACATGGATGGAGCTTCAGCAGAGCACGAAGAAGCTACGCGAGACCTCGAGCAGAGCAAGCGTGATATTGAGACTGCTTCGCAAGTGCGAAGCCCGGCAGCTGCTGTAGCAAGTCCAGCACCCTCAACGGCGAGTATGAACCCATTCTTCAGATCCACCAATGCGCCAACTACCGAAAGAGGTACCGTCACATCCCCCTTTACTCCAATCAATTTAGCTTCCCCCGTCAATCACAACGCTTTTGACAACTTCTTTGGACCTACAGTACCCGCTGCCGACGGGCCTCTCCCAACATCATTTAGGTCCCAGTCGCAAGATATCACCCGCGAGATACCTTCAGGACAGGCCATGTCACTTCCATCATCTGACGGGCCTGGAGAACCAACTCCTTCTGCGTCTCCCCCACACTCCAACTTCAGTGATTCTCCCCCAAGTGCGAGTGAGCCACCTGCGCCCCCTCAATCTCGACAAATCACTTCATCGTTTTTGCCTCTTCGTGCTCATGAACGATCCGGATCAGATAGCGATTCAGTGAAGGTCATGCCGCCTGCTAGCCGCATGGGAGATAGATCTGGATCAGGATTTGACACACCTACATTAGCACGTGAGCCATCAATTCCCGAGTCGCCCAAACAGCATTTCCAAGAAATGGCTGCCAAGGCCCCGCGGAACGAAGCATCAGATCTTGGGTCATCATTCCAGCACGTGCCATTGGCCTCGGCGCAGGAAGCTGCTGTTCCAGATACGCTGGCGCAGTCATCAGGGATGCCGAGTGCAACACGTGATGTTCCCGGTGCATTCCCTGGCGATGAGAGCCCCCCGGAAGAACCTCAATCTAGCATACAGCAATCCGCGAGTCCATATAGCAGCTCGGTCCTCGACCCGCGCGTTGATTCTGTACCACGTAATTTGGCAATTCCTGCCACGAACGAGTCTTCTGCCAATGCTCTAAACAGCGATGATCCTTTTGCCAGGGCTACAACTCCCACTTCATCTAAGGATGACTTTGACTCTGCTTTTGCTGGCTTCGGTGATAGTAAAGGGAAAGTGCCAGAGCAGCTCAGCGGGACTATACCTTCGGCTGTGGTTGGAGACTCTGTGCCACCGCAAAGCCACCGCGAGTTTCCTCCAATTCAAGAATTTGGCGCCGACGAAAGCGAAAGTGACGAAGACCGAGGATTTGACGACCATTTCACCGGTCCATTGACTAATCGAGTAAAAGAATTACAACAAAACGAGTCTTCGAGGGGCCAAAGTCCCATCGTGGGTTCACCTGGCGGTTTTGCAGCATTACGTCCGCCATTCAATACTATGGAATCGAATCAGAGTCAGCTGCCAACTCCTGGTGCACAGGCATCACCACCAAGTTACGACCAGACCGTTGAATCTGGGCCGAGAGGATCAGGTGATCGCAAAGAGTCGAATCAATTCCCTGCTGAGTACAGTGGACTTTTGCCATCTCGTGATGATCCTACCTCACCGACTACCTCGCCACCACCATCTTTTCCTGCACCAAGTTCCAATGTAGCCTCATCCGCGGGCATTGATCGAAGCTTGAATTTTTTCGGCAACGACACCCCAGAGCATGCTGCAGGACATGCAGCCGCAAGCTCAACCTTCTCACAGGAGCACTCCCCAATGTCCCCCGGTGCCTCCACAGCAGCACCCTACGCCTTCACCCACAGCTCTTCCCAACCCCAAGCCGCCCCAACCTATCCTGCAGCGGCCTCAGCCCAACACCCTGTAGACTCCTTTGACGACGAATTCGGCGACCTTTCTGAGGCCAAAGAAGCCCCCAACGTAGCCGACGACGATCTCACTCTCTCCCGCCCCAATGACTTCGATGATTTTAATCCTACTTTTGACTCCCCACAAACCTCCCACACTCAGGCCCCATCCACAAGCAACACCTTCCCCCATCCTGGCCACTCGGATTCCTTTGCTGATTTCGACGCCTCCGGATCCGCCGGTGGGCCAGCGCTGGCGAGAGGACCCCAGCAGACGCCAAGTCACGACTGGGATGCCATTTTCGCTGGGCTCGATACCCCACAGAACAACGGTGTGCACTCGGACAGCCCATCGCGTGGTCTAGACTTTACTCCGTCCAAGCCTCCGGGACAGAATGGGACGGCTGGACAAGTAGGTAATTTCGGGATGCCTGGCCCCGCTGGCACCGCCGGGATTGGTGTTGGGCCTGCGCTACCAACCAGAGAAGGAGCCCAGGTATCGAAGGTGGATTCGGCGAACGATGACCCCATTCTGAAGAGGCTGACGGGGATGGGGTTCGCAAGGGATCCGAGCCTGGCTGCGCTGGAGAAATTTGATTATAATATCGACAAGGTACGTTTCTGACGCTGACGGTAGTGCGGTTTGAGGAGTGGATGCTGATTTGTTTGGACTAGGCGGCTGAGTATCTCATCTCCAAGTCTTGAGTACAGCGAGGCTTGGAGATTGTTGGCCGAGAGTTCATCTTCGGTGTTTGTTGTGTATACAAGCCGCATCTGGGGAAATTTGAAGGAGAAGAATGAGATAGCGGATGGGGAAGACATGGATTGTAGTTTCTTGCAACGATGGCGGGCATAGCTTTTTTGAGCGGTGGATCATACGTAGCTAAGTAGGATGATCATTCATTTCTGTATGTATATATAATCTAAGTGCCGAGTCATCTTAAGGAACTAAAGTCCATGTTTTGCCACAATTGTCCTTCGGTGAATCGGTGTTCACTCGAGGGGAGATAGGGAGCTTTCCTCTTGGAATCAAAACCTCGATACTAAGATAGCTTCGTGGCTAACACCATAGTTAGGTGGACCTCGACCTAGCCAAAAAATTATTTTGGTGGACACACCAGGAATCGAACCAGGGACCACTCCCATGTATGATTCCACATGATTGTGAATCTGAAGTGCTAAGGGAGTATTATACCACTAAACCATGCGCCCATTTAGATGTCAAACGAGCTTGAATTAATATATGATCTTAAACAAATAGTGGGCACAGCCACCGTGAGACCGCGGCCGTTCGGACGGCCTCCTGGTTGATCGCCAGATTTCTCCCCCTTCGGCCTGTGGCTTACCTGCACTCTTTAACAGACGTGATCCTCTCCCGCCGTCGACAGAAACTCCACATCCACGCGGATCGCAACCATGACAGGCCCATCGACACCCTCTCAACAAGACGGCCCCGATATCTCGCCTCCCAAAGTCCCCGAGGGCTGGATCGCGTAGGAACCTCTCTGACCCACTTTCGAGCCTCGTCTAACAACCCCACCCAGGCAATGGGAAGGCAGTTCTCGCAAATACTACTACGTACAACGAGCAACCGGCCACAGTCAATGGGACATCCCTACCACCCCCGCGCTCTCGGTACCGACCCCGGATCCCACTCCCCAGCCAATCACGAGCCCTTTTGCCAAGCCTGAAGAGATGGGATCCAACGGCCAGCCTGTGACAAGAGCTACAGATGGGAGCATGGAGCATGGGGAGAGCACGGATCGAAACTTCATTTCGGTACGCGGAACGGCTTCCTGCATGTCTCCTAGGTACTCACATCTGAGCAGGACCTTGCGATCAATGCAATCACAGGAGGAAAACATAAGCCTCAAAATCAAGGTGGGCTGGGAGGGCTTACCCAATCTTTTCTAGGAGGTGGAGGCGGAGGCTCCAGCCATGGTGGGAGCAGCGGCAGTGGTCAAGGAGGCGGGGGCGGCTTCGAACAATTCCTCGGAGGTATTCTAGGAGGGGGGAGCAAGCCGCAACAACAGCAGCAGCAGCAACAGCAACAACAGCAGCAGCAGCAACAGCAACAATCTAGTCATCATACTGGAGGCCAAGGTGGTTCATCAAGTGGTGGTCAGTCAAGCGGTGGCCAGCAAGGTGGGCTCATGGGAATGGCGTCTGGCTTTTTAGGCGGCCACGGTCCTTCGGTGAGGCTTTCAGAGCATATGCAACAGACACAGCGAGTTAACACTGTTGACAGAGCCACAATAATAACTTCGGGTACACGTCCGGTGGTGGATCCAGCAGTAGCTACTCGGCTCAAGCACCACCGACATCCTATCAGCCACCGGGTTCCAGTACTGCGTCCTCGAATCAATACGGACCGTCCAGTGCGCCTTACAATCCAACCCAGTCATATCAAGGGCCGAATGCGAGCAATGCGCACGGCTATGCTAGCACACCACCCTCCAATCAATCCCAGAACCAGCAGCCATATTTAGGAGCTGGGAGCAATATCAATCCCCAAGGCTACAACCCCTCGTCCCAGTATGGTCAAGGTGCTCCGCCCTATGGTCAAAATACCCCCAGCATGTCGGGCGCGCTGCCGTATAACTCAAGCAACCCCAATAAACCTCCCCAAGGCGGCTACAACCAGCAGAGCTCCCCACCATACGGTGGTCAGCCCCCAAGCGCATATGGATCATCTCACCCCTCAACACCCACACCAGGCTACGGCCCAACCCAGCAAGGCCAGTCGTATCCGCTTCCACCACAGTCGACGCCCTACGGCCAACAGCAAAATCAGTCGCCATTATCACTTCCACCACAATCACAGTCCACACCTTACGGCCAACAGCAACATCAATCATACCCACCTCCACCACAATCGCAGTCCATACCGTATGGCCAACAGCAAAATGAATCGTACCCACCACCGCCTCAGCCGCAGTCCACACCTCACGGCCAATCGCAAACTCAATCATACCCGCCGCCCCCTCAATCACAACCCACACCATACGGTCAACAAACCCCTAATCCTTACCCCCCACCCTACTCCTCGCATTCCCAATCCAATACCCCATCCTACCCTGGCCCTCCCCAAAACACACCCGCCTACCCACCCTACGGCCAATCTCAATCACAATCTCAACAACAGGGCGGCTACAACGCCTACGCGCCACCTCCACCACTCCCAATGTCCTCACACCCTGGGCAACAGCAAGGCGGACCAATGCCAGGAGGCTACCCTGGGCAGCAGCAGCCGGTCCAGCAGGGTAGCAGCAGCGGAACTATTGGAGGCTACTCAGGCCAAGACCAATATGGACAAGGTGGAGGCGCTTACGGCCAGGGAGCACAAGGAGGGGCATTCGGGCACGTTCCACCGCCACGACCGGGCGATTACGGCGTTACTCATTCTCAGGGGCAGCCAGCTTACGGAGGGCCGCCACCGCCTGCGCCGGGGTGGAGGGCTTAAGCGTATGCGAAGGAATCGATTGCGCATGGGGATGTAGAGCCTACTCTGTAGTTGAGATCTGATCATCCATTGTGGAAAGATGCATGGAGGCGGTGTGAGAGATGGGGGAACGTAGGATGCTTGCCATCGCGATCTGTGGATGTGCTGACCATTATTCGTGGCGGGTTTGATACAAGAAGGGTGATGATGGAGATAAAAGACCTCTTGATCACTGATATCCCTTTCTCGTCACCACTGGATTTGGATAAGTGCTTTTGGCTTGTTGTGTCTCTCAAGGTCATTGATGATAGCGTTGAACCTCGGATCTCACTGCCCGCAAGCAATATGGGGGGGGAAATGAAAACACGGTAGTGTTATACTCGGGCCGTTCATGTGCCGACGCCTTTCTCGATCTTTTCCTTCAGCAACTGGCCTCATCATCCATACTGAGACCCACCGTATACACTCGCACTCATTCACAGCGCAACTTAGATCCATTCACCGCAGCCCGCATCGAACAGTGTTCATTCGCCATCATGATGGGCCTCAATCCCCAGATGTAGGTTCCAACCGTACCCGCCCGCGACCAGTCTTCCCTCCTCACGTGCCTGCTTCCACCACAGCTAATTATCTCTTCTCCATAGCACTAACCTAGTCATTATTCTCGGGATGATGCAGGTATCGAAGAAAATACCGTTCGATGACCCTCAAGTTCTGCTAGGAGTTCGAGTGTTGTATGTCGTGTCTAACGTGATTATCCTCGGCATATACTTCTACATGCAGCAGAAGATCAATTCCAAAAAGGGTACGTCGTTATCATCACCCCACCCAAAAACCGCCAGAACGCTGAATCCTTCTTCGTTCAGATCTCACCACCCTCAAATATGTGGAACCACCACCAATGGGCTCTGCTGAGGAGCCAAAATTGGTCACCACTACTGTGCACTCCTATGATCTACAGCAACTCCGGTCCATGTTCAAGTCGCAGCTCATGGGCGTTGGAATGATGGGCGTCATGCACCTCTACTTCCGATACACCAACCCTCTTCTCATTCAGTCGATCATACCGCTCAAGGGCGCTTTCGAAGGTAACCTGGCCAAGATTCATCTGCTTGGCCAGCCGGCAATTGGCGAGTTGAAGAGACCATGGAAGGCTGCGGGTGGATTCATGGGTATGGGTGGAGCCGGTGAGGTCAAGTCGGATAAGAAGAGCATCGAGCAAGCAGAGAGGGCCGGAGCTGGGGGTGTCAAGGAGGAGTAGGGTGGTCTGGATGGGATAACTTGCGCGCTCATTGTATCATCATCGGGATTGCATGTGAGTTGGATGCGGAGGGAAACGCAATAGATTAAAATCAAACTTGAAAGTGCATGGACCTTAGTGCGCGTATACCTCCAGCAGTACAAGTTTATGTGTTCAAGTATGTTTTCTTGCAGTCTACGTAAAAGTATCATATTTCGGATAGATCTCCGCCACCCACCTCATCTCTTCCATAAGACAATAATCAAGACGTCCTTTTTCCTACCGAGCAACATAGTGTCCACTCAAGCAGCTAACAACTTTGTTCCCTCCTGCTATAATCCTAAAACACCCGTTTGTATAGAGCGATGACAGACCGACCCTCGACGCCGCCTCCGCAGGTAGCGGCATCCCACCCAGGATTTCTACCTAGATCTCCATTGACTCCAGAACAAGTCAAGAGAATAGTACGATTCTAATACAAAACTCGCCTCTTGTACTACGCTTATAATAATACAGGAAATCAATCGCCTCAAAGCCAAAGCGCTTCGTGACCAGCGTGAAGCCGAAGCCCGCAAACAACATGCGGCCCCCTCCCTGAATCGCTCTGCTAGCAATCTCGTCGCTGGCCAGAAGAGGCCTTACTCGGCTACAAATACATCCAGCGTACCAGCCACACTACGAGATGGACGAAACAAGGACGCTCTCAAAGGCGGTGGCTTTCGCCCTCTGGACGAGATACAGCCCGCTCGGAATTTCACCAAGTTCGTCGAATATGACTTTAGTAAAATGACAGACACGAAAGGTGGATTCATGACTGTCGAGGATGATCCACACAACAAGGCTCTACACTCATTGAGGCCGGATGAGAAGCCTGCGCATATGACTATGACGGAGTGGGAGAGGCATCAGCTGCTGCGGTCACTGCGGGATCAGAAAGCCGGTCCATTCGAACCTGGCCTGAGTGTGCTGAAGAAAGAGGAGGACAAAGCGTGTAGGGAGTGTGGCAGCATGGAGATTGATTGGAAGTGGGAAGAGATACTCGGCTGTTCGATTTGCAATGCCTGCAAGGAGAAGTTTCCGGAGAAATACAGCATGCTCACCAAGACCGAGGCCAAAGAAGACTACCTCCTCACGGATCCAGAGCTGAAAGACGAGGAGCTGTTGCCACATTTGGAGAGACCCAACCCGCACAAGTCTACGTGGAATAATATGATGCTCTATGTAAGATACCAAGTGGAGGAATATGCATTTACGAAGAAATGGGGCTCGGCCGAGGCTTTGGACGAGGAGTTTGAGAGAAGGGAGTCGGAGAAGAAGAGGAGGAAGGAGGACAAGTTCAAGTCGAAGTTGCAGGAGTTGAAGAAGAGGACGAGGGTGGAGGCGTATCGGAGAAGTCGGCAGACTGGTGGGGGAGGAGGTGAGTTTGGGGACGATGTTGGGAGAGGGGGGAAGCACACGCATGTCTGGGGCAGACCCGTAGATAACGAAGAGGGGATGAGTGTGAAGACTTGTGTGGAGTGTGGGATGGAGGTTGAAGAGCTGGAATTCTAGAAGTTTTGCTACATAAATGAACGTTATAGCAGAGTGTTTATCTTTTGCCTGGACGCGACAAATTCAATATGCCATACTGCATGCCACCATGACGTATCATGCAGAAACGAATGTCAAGTTCACATTGATTCCCATAATTTACATTGCAATTTGTTGAAAGATGGATTCTGGTGCTCGTGTGCCCATAACAGACGCAGATCTTGGTGTCCATCCGTCAGCCCTATTTGGATTTAGAGCTAGTGACATCGAAACTCGGCGACAGCGACCTCCCCTCATGTCTCTACCCGTGAAGCAGTGTTCATTGGCGTCAACACAGATATGCTTGGGTAGAATTAGAAGGAGCTGAAACCTCAATCCTTACGCCACAGTTCTTTGACGCCGCGACACAGCTCCTTGGCGACTCCTTTCCTCCAGCTTCTCCTTACAGGACTGGCATCTATCACGACCCTTAGCATCTCTGGCGACACAACCGACGAATGGATATTCTACGTATTGACGCCCAGTGTTGACCACGTTGGAGCTACAGAATTGGCGGGACATTTCCAGTGGGGCGGCGAAAGGACGTGGAGGTAAATCAATGGCATGGCAGAACTCCGCCGGCATGGGAGGCAGCGCAGCAAGTGCGGCCGGCGGCAGCGAAGCTGGCAACAACGGTAGCCAGCCTCAGGGGACCGAGTACACTCTACAAGGTACGTCTGAAACCACATACGACAAACCCCGAAGCTCCAAAGGCTCTAGGCTGTTTTGCGTAGCCCAAGTCTGATCATTGAATTCTACAGGTGTGATGCGATTTCTGCAGACAGAATGGCATAGGCACGAGCGAGATCGGAATGCGTGGCAGATTGAGCGGGCAGAGATGAAATCGAGGATTGGCAAGCTCGAAGGCGATTTGCGGACGAATAAGAAACTACGAGAGTCGATGGATAAACACATTCGAATGCTTGAGAATGTTCTGAAGAAAAAGGAACGAGAGAAGAAAGCTGCCCCCTCAGAGGAAAAGAAGGGAAAAGACGAGACCCCAGAGTCAAAGAAGGTCACATCCAGCCCAAGTTCTAAACGTAAGATGAACGCTTCTCGTCACCTGCCGAGGGCTGACTTGAATATGCTAGCTCAATTATCTAAACAACACAATTCTTTCTTGAATATTGACAACGAGGACCCATCTTCACCGGGGCTCAAGCAAGAAGACGAACGAGAAAGGTCGCGTGTCTACCTTGGCAAGTGCACTGAAGAGTTTGCATATCATGTGTTTTCTTCAATCAGCAGCCAGCAGCAATATGCCGACGAACAAGAGCCAATGCAAAACCACCAATTTGCAAACCACCAGCAACCACATCACCAGTCGTTGGAGGGCGTCTACGTGCAACGGCAGCAACAGAATAGCATTGGCGCATTACAACCATCTCCCCTCCCGAACCATCAGCCTCCTCCTATACCTCGAGTCTCCGAAATCCCGGCCCTCTCACGAAGCTCACAGCCACCAGAACAGGCTTCTTACATGACACGAAGCCTTCCCGAACGACAGGCGCAGCAGCAGGGCGGCCCTCTGATGGCTGCCGACAGAGCAAACCAGTCGCGATCCAATTACACCTTCCCCGATCCCGAAGATCCAGTTGAACAGGTTGCCCACAGTTATGATTCATATGGACGTCCAGTACCATCTCGAGAAGATGACGATCATCCGCGAATATCTGAGGAAGCTAAGGGCGCAGACAACGACGGTTGGAATTTTGACGATCCCACAGAAGTTCCACCTGGAGAAGAGGCTCAAGGTTCGGAATACTCTACACCTCAGCGTCCTGACACCGATGCTTTTCCTACGGCGAACAGCATAGGGATCAAGTCACCGACTCGAGGTGGCTTAGGTTCGCACCGGAGAAAAAGCTCATCCAGACGGCGGCAGAGCGATGGATCGCATGAGCTTAGAGAACTATCTACATCGCATAATAGCGGCAGCTTCAAAGGTGAACTTGGACAATTCAAGGTTCGCTTTGCTTTGAGGGGTCATCTGGACGTCGTTCGATCCGTCCTCTTTACAGGAGGAGGAAGTCCTTCTGCGCCTGAGATATGTACGGCCGGTGATGACGGGGTCATTAAGAGATGGATAGCCGCCAGCGCTCCCCAGAAAGGAGACGATTTGGATCTAAGGTGTGATCAGACGCATCGGGGCCACATCGGCGCAGTCCTTTCTCTGGCAGCTTCTCCCGCATATCAGCCGTTCTCAAATGGTGGCAGGGCACAAGGGGATGGATGGGTGTTCTCTGGAGGTCAAGACGCAACCGTACGAGTATGGGAACGAGGCAGGGTGGATCCGAAGGCAACACTGGACGGCCACACAGACGCGGTGTGGACAGTCTGCGTATTGCCAGGAACTTCAGCCTCAGTACTCGGTGACCAATGCTCCCATCACGGTGGACCTGACCGAACGATCCTCGTCTCCGGCGCAGCCGACGGCACGATCCTCGTCTGGGCCGTCAGCTCCCCGCCACAAGTCTCATCACCGCACACCGGATCGCGGCGAGGCGGTGGCGCAAGCCGAAGAGCCAACTCCGTCTCCTCTGGCTCCAACTTCCCCTCCTCTCCTCAACCCAACACCGCCACCTCCAAACCCTTCCACTACTCCCTCGTCCACCGCATCCAACGAGCCGACCGTCCCTCACCTACATGCATATCTCCTCTCTCAATGGCCGGCGACACTTTCGTCGTCTCCTACGCCGACGCCTCCGTCCTCGTCTACAACACCCGGACCGCCGAAGAAATGGTCGGCATGGCCAGCCAGGAGACATACGACGGTACACCAGCCACAGGCGTCAACGCCGTAGCAGCCACCACAGTCGGCATGGACGGCTCCCTCAGCTTCGACGCCAGCCGTAGCCTCTCCGAGAGCGAGAACGCCGTCCACGGCGCCACGGGCTCGAGCAGCGGAGTCGAGGGCATGATCCTCAGCGGGCACGAAGATCGGTACATCAGGTTCTTCGATGCCAACAGCGGTACGGTTCCCCCCCCCCCTTCTTCCCCCCAACCTAAAACCACCCCCCTTTCCCCCAAATTCAATCGTCCCACTAACCCACGCTCCTCCCCAGGCCAATGCACCTACGCAATGCTAGCCCACCCCGCCTCCATCTCCTCCCTCTCCCTCTCCCCCTCAGGCGCTGAACTCGTCTCTGCCGGCCACGACGCGAGCCTGCGCTTCTGGTCCCTCGAGAAAAGGTCCTGCGCCCAGGAGATTGCGAGTCATCGCCTCATGCGCGGTGAGGGCGTTTGTGCCGTCGTTTGGAGTTTGGATGGGCGCTGGGTGGTCAGTGGGGGGGGGGATGGGGTTGTGAAGGTTTTTGGAAGGGGGGGGGGAAGGGAGGGGGAGGGGGGTTAGGGTTTGCGGGGAGGGATGGGTTTGGCTGGCTACATAACATTTTGAGGATGAGGGTTATTGGGTTGGTGGGCCGGGGTGGGTACAGTGTTGATCCAGTGGAAGGAATGGGGAAAGGGAAGGCGCGGCTAGGTTATCACATTGGTCTTTGTAGTCGCTGCGACGGGGGGCATCTTATACCACGTCGTTTTTCGTGCATTTCCCGCCAATGGATTCGGGG
>JAABUQ010003608.1_pt1 | contig 28050 bp, 33 predicted proteins | sample 5560001 | NCBI WGS metagenome assembly JAABUQ01 (sample SAMN10711888, study PRJNA513371) | rock metagenome | isolation source: Antarctica rocks | place: Antarctica: Victoria Land, Finger Mt nord | collected 2015-12-18 | reverse complement strand
GAGACCTCAAAGTTTGCCCGTAAGCCGCGGCTTAACGTCTCAGGGCCTGCATCGCGCGATGCAGGCCCTTTTGTTTTGCGGGCGTATCAAGACAGCGTCGTGACGCGCTCAAAGGCGACAGGCCGTCCCTGCTCCGCCCGCCAGCGGTTGATGTTGGCCGCAAACTCTTCCAGTTCCTGGTCTCGTGCAGCCAGTTCTTCGGGGTCATCTGTTTGGTCTTCTGCGCGCCAAGCCTGCATCAGAGCAACAGCGCCCTTTTGCTTCTCGGTCGGTGCGGGCTTTTCTTGCGCTTGCGGGGCCGGGGACGCGGCGGCTTGTGCCACCAGCCGGTGCAGAACAGTCTCAATATCCACCCCGTCTGCCGCTGCCCGTTTGCGCAGTGCGTCAACTTCCTCCGGTCTCAGTTCCAGCGTTACGGTCATGGTTGAAGCTCCCCTTCCTTCGTAGGACTTTGTTGTACCCCACCGGGGCATTCTCGCCCCTCACGGCCGGGAAGGCCCTTTGTTGACATTCTCCCCGCCCGTCCGCCATACTCTCCTTTATGCGACTGACCACGAGAAGCCAGTACGGACTGCGTGTTATGGGCGACCTTGTCCGCAACTGGCGCGACAACGACAACAAGTTCCTGCAAGTTGCCGAGCTTGCTTCCCGCTGCGAGACATCGCAGAAATACTTGGAGCAAGTCTTGCTTCCCCTCTCCCATGCCGGGGTGCTGGAAAGCAAGCGCGGCCAGCATGGCGGCTATCGCCTGAACCGCCCGCCGGAAGATATTTCCCTCGCCGAAGCATTGCGCCATCTGGAAGGGCTGCTCATGCCCATTCCCAAATGGGCCGATGACGGCGCATCAGACACTTCTTCATTGGGCACTGTGCTGCGTCAGGTGCGCGATTCTATTCGCCTTATTCTGGAAAACACGTCCGTTGCCGTGCTGGCCGAAGGCGGCGATGCGAGCCGCGAGCACACCGACCAGGCCGTGGAAACCCTGATGTATTATATCTAGCCCCTCCAAGCCTTGCCCGCGCCAAGCCCTGTCCCCCAGCCAAGCAAAGCAATGCCTTTCTGCTGCAAGCCGATTGCACAGACGTGCCAAAGGCGTTCCCCGCTTGTTTCTACGGCATACCGACGACGGACGGTTTTGTTCCGTCGTTGGTACGCCCCCAGTCAGCCGTGGGAACGCCAAAGGAATGCCTGTGCAGACCCCCGGCTTGCGCGCTCACAAGTGGGGAAATGTGCGGCAGCCGGATTGAGCGGTCACGCGACGCAGATCATGGCGAGAATGCCTGAAACAGCCTGTTCGCTCCCCGAATCAACAAACAATTCGGTTTGCGCAAAACACGCGCCTGCAATTGCCGATATTTAGGATACAATACAAGCTATGGCACACGCAGGACAGGGCAAAGTCATCAGTGGAAAGTTCGCGGCCGGGCTGGGCAAATCGCTGCGCCAGATCACGGCGTCGTGGATGGGACGGGCGGGCGAGCGTCCGCCCGACGCGCTGAGCGCAAACCTGGACAGCGCGCATACCTACAGCTATACGGCCAACAGCGGCGAGATGAACCATACCGGCCAGCTGCGGTGCGATTTGTGCGAAGGGGAGATGCATGCCGAAGCGCGGGGCGGCGGTGATTGGCACTGGCGGTGCGGGCAGTGCGGGCGCGGCGACGATACCAGCTTTCGGGTGTGCAGCAAGTGCGACCGCAAAACAGTGCCGGACAAATGGGCCGCGCGCGCGCCGGGTGTTCCGATCAGCCTCAATGCGGGCGGCTGCACGGCGTGCGAGCGGTGCGTAATCTGCGATGGCGTGCTGGCATTAGGCAATTTGATGTGGTTCCACGGACGCTGGACACATACCTATCCGTCCCCGGAGTTTGACCGACGCGCGGGCGAGGAAATCACGGTGATGCGCGAGCGTTCCAAGTTTTACGGCTTTCATGCCCACAGTTCCTGTTACGGCAGGCAGCCTCAGGCGGTGACGCAATGGGTCGTAGACCGCACGCCGGAATGGTTCAAGCAGGGGCAAGCCGAGCAGACCCGCGCCCAAGTTTCGCGCCTGCGGGGGCAGCATCGCTGCCAAGTCTGCCAAAATCCCCTGACATTGTGGGATCGCCTGCTGGAGCGCGACACGCACAAGGGGTGTGTGTGAGACCTGCTCTGTAGCCCCGCAGGGGCTTTTCTCTGTTCCGCCTGGCCCTGCACTGGCAGACCCGGAGGGCTTGAGGGCGTGGCTTTCTTCCAAACCACTTTGGAGGAAACTATCGCGGCGTGGAAGTGGAAGTCCGGGCGCGGGGGTGCGCCTCGTTGTAGACTTTTTGCAGACGCTCCGTAGTGACGTGCGTGTACATCTGGGTTGTCGCCAGGCTTGCGTGGCCCAGCAGCTCCTGCACCAGACGCAAATCCGCCCCGCCTGCCAGCAGGTGGGTCGCGAATGTGTGACGCAAAGTGTGTGGAGTGACCTTGAGCGCGCCCGATGCGGCCTGGCAGTACCGGTCAAACATGCGCCGCACGCTTCGGTCGGACAAGCGCCCGCCGTACCGGTTGACAAACAAAGCGCCGGTATCCTGCGCGGCTTTCTCTGCCAGAAGGGGCCGTCCGCGCCGGAGGTAGCGGGTCAGGGCCAGCAGCGCCTGACGACCCAGCAGGGCAATGCGCTCCTTGTCGCCTTTGCCGATGACCCGCACAACACCCTCATCATAGTCAACATCCGTCAAAGACAGCCTTACCAGTTCGCCCGCCCGCATGCCCGACGCATACAGCGTTTCCAGCAATGCTCGGTCGCGCAACCCCAAAGGCGTAGCGAGGTCAGGCGCGGCCAGCAGCGCCTCCACCTGATCGTCACGCAGGCCGCGCGGCAGGCGACGCTCCCGCTTGACTGTCCGCAGCCCGACAGCGGGGGAGCGGGACAGCACGCCATGCCGGGCCAGAAACGCAAAGAATGACCGCAGGCTCGCCGTCTTGCGCGCCCGCGAGGCCCGTGCCAGCCGCTTCTCCTGCAATGCCCCCAGGTACGCGCGCAGCATGCCCGCGTCCGCCTGCTCTGCATCCGTAATGCCTTGCTCGCCCGCCCACTGCGCCCACTGCCCTAAGTCCTCGGCATAGGCTTTCAATGTGTGCGGCGAGGCCCCGCGCTCGTGGGCAAGATAGGCTAAAAACGCATCAATGTGGGTGTTCATTCAGCGAAATGTCTCGTTTCAATCGGTTTAATGTCTCGTTTCAATCGGTTTGGCGCAATTGTCCCCATGTCGCCGGGGCATTGCACCCTCGTTTCCACCATGTTCCCACGGCAGACCGACGACGGAAGAAATTGGTCCGTCGTCGGTACGCGCTTGGCACAGGCTCCATCAGCCGGGGGAATGCCCACGCGCCACCAAAGAAAACCGCGCAAAGAAACACGGCCGTCCCTCAGGCAGGCTTCCGAACGGCTGTCATTTCTTCATAAACCCCAACAGGCGCAAAGCCCAGACGCCGGTAGCACGCCAGGGCAGGCGCGTTGTCCTGCTGCACGTTCAGCCCGATAGTGTCCGTAGTTTTTAGGAGTGATTGGCACAAAGCCGCGCAGACCCTTGTCGCCAGTCCCTGCCCCCGTAAGTCCGGGCGCGTGACGACGTTGCCCAGCACCGCCACGCGTTGGGCGGGCGAATACACGTGAACCCCCGCAATGCAGGCCCACGCGCCCTGCCGCCGCACACCAAAATACTGTCCGGTTTCCAGCATGCGCGCCCCAAACCAATGGCCGGGGTAGCTGCGATTGTAGAATGCCAGCACGTCGTCCGCGTCGCGAGGCGTCAATCGCACAACGTCGTCAGTGTTGATGTCTGCCAGGGAAGACGTATCGCGCAGGACAAGTTTCAAGTGGGCGCTGGGTGAGTGGAAAGCATAGCAGGAAGCCAGTGCGGGCCGCAAGCCCTGGCTGAGATGCAGAAAGACGCGCGCGGGCAGCAGCGGCAGCAGGGACGACAGCAGCACGCGCATCTCGTCCCTCTTGTCCGTGAGGGCCTGGAGCACGGGCGGGTCTTCTTGTGTATACAGCAGAACAACCTGGCGCAGTTCGCCGCCCGCTTCCAGGCCGTACCACTGCGTGTGCGGCCAGAAGAAGTCGTCCAAGTCGCCCAGCGCGTAGGCATGCAGTGCGGGATTGCGGCGAAAGAACGCCGCCAGCTGCGCCCGGTCATGCAGGCAAATAGGTGTCATGGCAAGCCGGTATTTGGGCAAACTTGGCAGCGATACGAGTTACCATTGTACCATTGCCAAAGCCGCCAGGGCACGGTCGGCAAGTATCTGCCCCTTGAGCTTCTTGTCGCGAATGCGCTCCGGGAGCGGCGGCACGATGCCCCAGTTGGAGTTCATCGGCTGAAAGTCTTTGCCGTCATAGTGGGCCACGTAGTCTACCAAGGCCCCCAGCATGGTGTCGGCGGGCAATGTCACCAGGGGCTGCCCCAGCACATGACGGGCGGCATTGCGCCCGGCCAGAATGCCCGTTGCCGCCGACTCCACATAGCCCTCCACGCCCGTGATCTGTCCTGCAAAGAACACATGGGGATAACTCTTCATCTGCAAAGTGTCCGTCAGCACTTGCGGGGACTGAATATACGTGTTGCGATGGATGACCCCAAAGCGCACAAACTCCGCCTCTTCCAGGCCGGGAATAAGCCGCAGGACGCGCTTCTGGTCGCCCCACTTCATGCGTGTCTGGAAGCCGACCATAGAATACAATGTTGCCGCGCGGTTCTCCTGACGCAATTGCACCACGGCCCAGGGACGGCGTCCTGTGTGCGGGTCATTGAGGCCCACGGGCTTCATGGGGCCGAAGCACAGCGTCTTGGGGCCACGCGCGGCCATCGCCTCAATCGGCATGCAGCTCTCAAAGTAAGGGATTTTGCCTTCGTGCTCGGCAATAGGCGCGAGTTCGGCGTGCATCAGCGCGTCATAGAATATATCGTACTCGTCTTTGGTGAAGGGGCAGTTGAGGTACGCCGGGTCGCCTTTGTCGTAGCGCGAGGCGGCGAATACTTTGTCACGGTTGATGGTGGTCGCGTCAATGGTTGGCGCGACGGCATCATAGAATGCCAACTGCTCCGTGCCAGTCAGCCGCCCCACGTCCTGCGCCAATGCGTCGGATGTGAGCGGGCCGGTAGCGATGATATGAACGCGCGATTCGTTAATGCGCGGCACTTCCTCGCGGGCGATGGCGATACGGGGATGCCCTTCCAATTTACCCGTGATATAGCCTGCAAACAGGTCACGGTCCACGGCCAGGGCGTCGCCCGCCGGGACGCTCGCGGCATCGGCGGCGGCGACAATCAGCGAGTCCAGGCGCCGCATTTCCTCTTTGAGCAGGCCCGCCGCATTGGTGATGCTGTTGGACTTCAGGGAGTTGGAGCAGACAAGCTCGGCAAAGCGATCTGTCTGATGCACGGGCGTCTTGACCACGCCGCGCATCTCGCACAAACGCACGCGCGCCCCCGCGTTCGCCGCCTGCCAAGCCGCCTCGCTGCCCGCCAGTCCGCCGCCGATGATAGTAATGGTGTCAGTCTCAGTCATTGTTTTTTATCCCCATTGCTGCGTCCTCGCCAGAGGAGCTGGGTTTCCCAAACAGCGTCAGTTGCTGCGTGATGGTTTCGCCGGAAACGTGGAATGTGCGCGGGGCGGGGCCGTCATCGCTCAGGCCGCCGAGATGGTTGATTGTCTCGGCGATCTTGGGAATGCAGTAGTCGGCCAGCCCCTCGCGGATTTGCTGCCCGTTGAAGCGCAGCACTTGCCAGCCCTGCGCTCCCAAGTCATTGTTGCGCTCGTTATCCAGAGGAATGCGGTCTTTACCTGCATGCCAGGTATCGCCGTCGGCCTCTATGTCAATCCTGCCGTGAGTGCAGTAGATGGCGAAGTCCAGCAGGTAGCGCGCCTGGTCTGCCTGGAAGTCCATCTGCCGCTCGGCGGGGATGTTCAGCCGCTTGAGTTCCTGCCACAGGGCATCCTCTAAGGGGCTGTCGTCGTACAGGTCGTTAATCTCCATTGCCGCCGCAAACTTGGCCCACGTGGTTGGGATAAAGACAATGCGCCGCCGCCGCTCGCTGACAATGGGGCGCTGTCGGCGCTCCAAATGCTCTAAAAACACCTGGTGATACAAATGCCCCGTTCGGTCGCTTGGCGGCTCGTCAGGAAACAAATCTTCGCGGCGGGCAGTGCGTATCTGCGTCACGCGCCCATAGTAGTTGACGCTGTAGGCTTCGTCCCCAAATGCCTTTGGCTGGTAAAAAGCGAGCCATTGCGGGGGCCAGCGTTTGGGCGCGCTCTTGACGGGAACCCGGTACCAGCCCTGCTCGCGCACAATTTCCAGGTCAAGGGGGCGGTTGATGATGGCAACCAGCAATTCGCCGCGCGGCATCTGTCCGGCAGTTTGGGGTGTCACAGGTCGTATTCGTCAACCGGGGAAAAGTAGATGACAGTCGCGATGTCTTCGGCTGTGATGTCGCGCCCGTAGATTTTGGACAGCAGGCCCATCACTTCTTCCCCCGTGCGCATTTCGGGGTTCTCGCGCTGAATGTCGCGCGGGGACAGCTCGCCGCACTGCTTGACCTCCACGTTGTCCACAATGGCGCAGAACAGCTTCTTGCGCCGCGCGTAGCGCTGCCCCACCGTGACCCAGACAATCTGCCCGGTTTGGTACTTGTCGCTCTTGTCGCCGATGCGGATGGTGGCGGATTTGCGCCCCTTCTTGAGCGCCTCGCCGTACAGTTCATGGTAAAAGTTCAACGCCAGCATAGTGTGTCATCCCCGAAAGTTGTGTCTTCTTTTGGCATGGCAAAGGCCGCACCGTATCTTGTACTTTACAACAAGTGGGCGGTCTTTGTCAAATCGCGTGCGGCTGTTTCCCTCAGTCTGCGCTTTAATTGCTGCCAAAGTCAATCTGTGCGTAGATGTCGGAGAGAGCAAGCGTCAACCCGACTGAGGCAAGCGGGACACTGCTGCCCAGTCCCGCAAATCCCAGTGGTCGGCTTGGCGCGTCAGCAGCAAGGCACGCGGCTCATTCGGCGATACCAGCAGATAATCAGTCAGCGTGGCGATAGTTTGGTAGTGGTCCCACTTCTCTCCCCGGTCATAGCCCTGCGTGGAGGGAGACAGCACTTCCACAATCAACATGGGGTTGGCAATGGTATCGGTGCATCCTCGGTGATAGACGCGCAGCCCGCAGACGACCGCCACGTCGGGGAACGTGTTCACATTGTCGCCCGTATGTACGCGCATGTCGGATTGATAGACGCGGCAGCCTTTGGGCACAAGCGTGGCGTGCAATGTCGCCCCGATATTGGTGATTATGGCGTTGTGGTCATCCGTGCCCCCCGCCATCGCGCGGATTTCGCCCTGCACATACTCCCATCGCCCAAACGCGCTCATGGCAAAGGCGAAGTATTCCTCCTCCGTGTACCGGTCTTTCTCCGTAAGCTGTGCGGCAAGCGCCATGAGACTTCCCCCTGTGGCGGCGTTACAAATCCGCTTCGGTTAAACCTGTCTGCTTGAGCAGGGCGGCTAATATCCCTGTTTTCAGGTCTTCATTCGCATGCACCGGAACAGAGACTGTCCTCTTGCCGTCCGGTGAGTTGTAGATATGGTGTTTGGTAATCCGCGCCAGTACCCAGCCGTGATCGCGCAGCACTTTGGCGAACCGCTTTCCCGAAACCGTCTTCATGCCGCGAACTCTATCGTCCGAACACGGGGCAACTGCACAGGCAGGCTTGTCGCTTCAGGAAGGACGGTAAACCGAACACCCTTCTCCCGCAGAGACGCCGGCGTTTGCACGCTCAGCCAGCCTTGAATAGCATCGTTGAGGTTGTCTACCACTTCGTCCAGCGTCTCGCCTTGCGTCAGGCAGCCCGGCAAGGCAGGCACTTCCGCCCACCACCCGCCTTCTTCGGCACGATGCACATACGCCGTCAAATCCTCAATGGAAACGTCTGACCCGTTCCTCTGTGAATGAGCGACCCCGCTAATGCTGCCTGTTAGGTCAATCCTATCGTCGTTCATTGGTCCGCTCCTTGCGCCGTTGTCAAACTCTCGCGGCACGTCGCTTCTTCCGCGTGCCTGCTTTGTTCCGCCACAGGCGGCGCACGGCAAGACAGGTGCCCGCGCAGACCAGGCCGATGGGGAACAGGAACCGCCACCACGCCGGAGAGAATGCCTGCATCACGCTGTCCCACAGCAGTTCAGGGCGGTGGGCGAGAAGGTTGTGCAGGCCCCCGGCATCCTGCACGGTTTGCGGCACGGTCTGCGTCAGCAACGCGAGTGCGCCCACCACTGCAAACAATGCAGCGAGAAGGCAAAGCCGAATGATGCTCATCATGGCGAACAATCCTTCAGGCGGGCGGCTTAGTGCTTGTTGCATACCGGCGCGAGTGGGCATTAACGGCAACGGACGCTGGCTCGCTTATGCAGAGCCTTTATCAGTTGAAGGCGCAGGAGGGCGTTGCGCAAACACGAAACGCCGCATAACTGTGACGAAAACTGCTGCTCCGTACCCGGTCACAATCTGCGCCAAGATAGCAGAGTGCAAGCCGTATCTCCTACTCAGGAACAGATATGAGTAGTACAAAGCAGCAGCAACCACGCCACAAGCTAGACCAAACAGCAGGTTCTTGAGCAATCCGTAACAACCATATCGGTTCGCCAATCTGTGCAGAGCAATTGTGAACAGTATCAGGCTGATGACGGCAAGCGGGTATCTCAGAAGAACTGCGGCAAGGTCACCAAATGGAAGCGGTTGCATAGTCCTTTCGTTCTCCTGTCTACAACCTGAAAGAGCAGTTTATCTGACTTGTTGCGCTACGCTGCCACTAGTTCCCGCTCCTCGGCGGTGGCTTCTGCGTCGGTGCGGGCGGCGTCTTCACCCTCTGGCTTGGGCGGCAGGGCTTCTGTGCAATCATACGACGAGCGTGGAGGGTCGCAGCAAGTCAACAATTGCTTGAACGACCCGCTCAAATGCCGCTTTGTTCAGCACGCCAGCCTCTGCACTGATTAAACTCTGGCTTGCGGTGAAGAGCTTGCCGGGCCGGGCATAACTGATAACCCTCAGCGACCCGCTCGCAAAGTCCGTCTCTGCCAGCATCACGGCGCGGGCGTCTGCATAAGCATTGCTTGTCACCTGGCACAGCAGCCAGTCACCGCGCCCCGCGTCCGCAAGGACAACGCAGGGGCGCAGTTTGCTCCGCGATAGGTCTGTGAAGGGAAACGGCACGAAGACTACTGCCCCGGCTGAAGATGGAACCATGCGGTATCCTCCTCCGGTCGGTTCCAGTCCACCGCCAACGCTTCTTGGCTTAACACAGCCGTCTCATTGGGGTAAGGCTGCGGCTCTTCGTCTAGAATGGTGACTAGGGCGCGGCGGGGAACGGAAAGGACAATGTGTTCCCGCAGTTGTACCGTTCCCTGTTCGTCAATAATGGCCTCAACAGTATGCATCGTTTCTTTCCTTACAGTGGATGTTAGGGGTTCTTCTGTGACCGCTCGGCTAACAGCCACGCACGCGACCGCCGGATAATATCCTGGCTGTTTGCGGGTGGCTGCTGATGCAAATGTGCCAATTGCTTGTCCACAATCTTGATACGCTGCCGGATTGACAGCACTTCAGGGTGGTTGGGGGAATACGTTGCCATGTCAGTAACCAAGATTGCGCGTAACACACTACGCGTTGCTATCAGGCTTTGCTCTTGATCAAAAACACTCGGTCTGCCCTGCGCCCTAGATGCAGTCGGACACACCAGACAGGCCGTGAGCAGAACAAGTGCGAGAGGCATAAGTCTTCGGTAATGCATGTTGACTCCTTTAACGCTATCGTTCGCAAGCAAACTGAATGCTGCCAGCCGTCGCCCCTCACCCTATGCCGCCACCAACTCCCGCTCCTCGGCGGGGGCTTCGGCGTCGGTGCGGGCGGCGTCTTCACCCTCCGGCTTGGGCGGCAGGGCTTCCTTGTAGTCGCACTGCGCGTTGTGGCACTTGATGCCGATCACCCGGCCCCGGAACGCGTTCTCTACCAACGCCGACTCGCACTTGGGACACGCTCTGCCGATAGGCTTGCCCCACGACACGAAGTCGCAGGTGGGGTAGTTGTTGCACCCGAAGAAGGTCGCGCCCTTTTTGCTGCGCTTTTGCGCGATCTCGCCCCCGCACTTGGGGCAGGGCACATCTACGCGCGCGGCCGCCGTCTGCTTGGTGGTCTTGCACTCCGGGTAGTCGGTGCAGGCGATAAACGCCCCGAATCGGCCGGTGCGCGCCACCATCGGCTTGCCGCACTTGGGGCATTCGCCTTCGCTTTGCTCGGCTTCCGGGCGCACGATGGTCTTGCACTTGGGGTAGCCGGAACACGAGATGAACTCGCCATAGCGCGATGCCCGGATCACCATGGGCAGGCCGCAGGTGGGGCACTCCTGCCCGGCATCGCGGGGCGGGGCTTTCAATGTCTCCATCTCGCTGCCCGCAAGCGTCACGCTTGCCGCGAACGGCTCGTACCAGCGCCGCATCATGGCGACCCAGTCTTCTTTGCCCTCGGCGACACCGTCCAGCTGACTTTCCATGCCTGCCGTGAACTGCACGTCCAGAATGCTGGGGAAGTGCTTCACCAACAAGTCATTGACTGTCAGGCCAAGCTCGGTGGGCCGGAACTTCTTCTCGGCCAGCTCCACATACTGCCGGTCTTGAATGGTGGAAATGATGGACGCATAGGTGCTCGGCCTGCCAATGCCCTTTTCCTCCAATGCCTTGACCAATGTCGCTTCCGTAAAGCGCGGCGGCGGCTCGGTGAAGTGCTGCTTGGGCGTCAGGGCCAGCAGCTTGAGCAATTGCGCCTCGGTCAATGGCGGCAGGGGCTGCTTGTCTTCATCTTCTACCACATTGTCGTCTTTGCCCTCGCGGTAGACGCGCAAAAAGCCGTCAAACTTCATGGTGCTGCCCGTTGCGCGGAACGTGTAGTTCTTGGCCTGAATGTCCACGGTCACGACGTCAAAGACGGCAGGGGCCATCTGCGAGGCGACAAACCGCTGCCAGATCAGCTTGTACAATTTGGCCTGGTCGGGGGACAGCAAGCGTGCCACGTCTTCGGGCAGGCGCTGCACGCCGGTCGGACGAATGGCTTCGTGGGCATCCTGCGCGGCCCCGCCTTTTTTGTACTGCTTGCCCGACGCGGGCGCATACTCTTTGCCGTATTTGCTGACAATCAAGGCCCGCGCGGCCTGCTGCGCTTCGTCGGCGATTCTGTTGGAGTCGGTGCGCATGTAGGTAATCAAGCCCATATGGCCTTCCCCCGCCACGTCCACGCCCTCATACAACTGCTGCGCGGCCATCATGGTCTTTTTGGCGGAGAAGCCCAGCTTGCGCGAGGCCTCCTGCTGCAAGGTTGACGTGATAAACGGCGGGGCCGGATTGCGCCGCTTTTCGCTGCGCTTGACCGTCTTGACATGGTACTCCGCACCGTCCAGGTCTTTAAGCACCTCGTTGGACGCCCCTTCGCTGCCCACTTCCAGCTTTTTGCCGTCGCGCTGCGTCAGAGCCGCGTCAAACTTGTGCTTGACGGTGTCGGGTGTCAGCGAGGCTGTGATAGACCAGTACTCCACGGGCTTGAACGCCAATATCTCCCGCTCCCGGTCGGCCACCAGGCGCACGGCCACCGACTGCACCCGCCCCGCCGACAAACGCGGCCTGACCTTCTTTGCTAACAAGGGGCTGATCTTGTAGCCGACTATTCTGTCCAGTTCGCGACGCGCCTGCTGCGCATTGACCCGGTCCATGTCAATGGTGCGCGAGTTCTCTAAAGCCGCCAGCACAGCCGTCTTGGTGATCTCGTTGAACTGAATGCGCTTGGGCGACTTCAGCCCCAATGCCTCCTGCAAATGCCACGAGATCGCCTCGCCTTCGCGGTCGGGGTCGGACGCAAGGTACACGACGCTTGCGTTCTTGGCCGCGGCGCGCAGCTTTGCCACCACGTCCTTGCGCTCCGGGATGATCTGATAGGTCGGCGCGAAATCGTGCGCGATGTCAATGGACAGCTTGCGCTCCGGCAGGTCGCGCACATGTCCCATGCTTGCCTCCACCTGATAGTCGCTGCCCAAAAACCCCTTCAGCGTCTTGGTCTTGGCGGGGGATTCCACAATAATTAACTTTTTAGCCATGCGTGTACTATTCCTTAGATGTCTGCCATTATAACACCGAATCGCGCAATTTTGTCCCCGCAAGTTTTCGCCTTGCCCCCACGCTGCCCCGGCGCGTGATCGGCGTTCCCCCCTTGTTTCTACGGCATACCGACGACGGACGGTTTTGTTCCGTCGTCGGTACACGCTCGCCACGCCGATGCTGTGGGTGAGAAACACGCTTGAGACACGCAGGAGGCTCCCTCGCCATGCCCGCCAATTGACACTTGTTGCCGCTTTATGCCATAATTGAGGCAATCAGCAGCGGCTCATGCCCGCGCAGGAGCGTTTGCACCATGTCCGAAGACCCCCAAGTCCCCCGCGAAATTGTCACCACGACGCGCGAAGCCATCCCCAGCGAAAAGCCGATGGTCGCCATTGTCGGCAGGCCCAATGTCGGCAAGTCTACTTTGTTTAACCGATTGGCGGGCAAGCGAATCGCCATTGTGGAAGATACGCCCGGCATCACGCGCGACCGGCTGTATACCGACGGCGATTGGCGCGGGCGAGACTACACTCTGGTGGACACGGGCGGCATTCAGATGTTTGAAACCGACCCGCTGAAAGCCCAAATCCGCGCGCAGGCCGAAGTCGCGATGGACGAAGCCGATGTGGTCGTGTTTGTCGTGGACACGGTTTCCGGGGTCACCACGGACGATGTAGACCTCGCAAACGCCCTGCGCCGCTCGCCCAAGCCCTTGATTGTATTAGCGAACAAAGTGGACAACGGCGACCAGGAGCAGCGCAATGTGCCCGAAGTGTATGCGCTGGGCCTGCCCAACGTTTTTCCCGTCTCGGCATTGTCGGGGCGCGGCGTGGCCGATGCGCTGGACGCGATTGTGGACGCATTCCCCCCGGCCCCGCCGCGCACCGAAGACGAGGAAGAAGATGACCGCATCAAGATCGCTATCATCGGGCGGCCCAATGTGGGCAAATCGTCTCTGCTCAACGCCATTCTGGGCGAAGAGCGGGCGATAGTCTCGCCGGTCGCCGGCACAACCCGCGATGCCATTGACACGCCTTTTACGATTGAGCACAACGGGCGCATGCGCGAAGTGGTCTTGATAGACACGGCAGGCATCCGCCGTGCGGGCAAGATTCAGGGCAGCGTGGAGTACTATATGGCGCTGCGGGCCGTGCGCGCTATTGAACGCTCGGATGTGGTGATGCTGGTGATTGATGCCGCCGACGGCCTGGCGGACGGCGACAAGCGGGTCGGCGGGTATGCGCATGAGGCGGGCCGCGCGGGCGTGATTGTGGTGAACAAATGGGACATCGGGCGCAAAGACGTGCTGGAAGAAATGCCCGGCGTCAACCCCATGAAGGTGTTCTCGGATGAACTGCGCGATGCCATGCACTTTATGGCCTATGCCCCGCTCGCCTTCACGTCGTGCATCAGCGGCAAAGGGGTCGCCGCCGCTTTAGATGCCGCCCTGGACGCCGCCGAAAGCCACGCGCAGCGCATCCCGACAGGCGAACTCAACCGCATTGTGCGCGACGCCATTGAAGCCCACCCATTCAATGAGAAGGGCAAGACGCTCAAGATTAAATATGTGACGATGCCCACGGTCAAGCCGCCCAAGATTGTGCTGTTTGTCAACGACCCTGATTTAATGCACTTTTCGTACCTGCGCTACCTAGAGAACCGCATCCGTGCGGCTTATGCGTTTGAAGGCACGCCGCTGAAGCTGGAAGTGCGCCGGGCATCGCTGGATCGCCACGAGAAAGAATAACACCTTTATGCCGGACATCGCGCGCCTGCGCTTCAAAAGCATCCGCAGTCCCAAAGAGCACGGGGCGCTTGTTCTCACGGAAGACGGGCAATTCCGGGTGGAGCCGAGCCGCGAGTTCCGCGATGAAATGGCGCGTTTGGAGGAAGCCGCCCTGCACCGCGCGCACCTTTACGGCACGCGCACGGGCGTTGTCCTGCTGACCTTGGGGGCGCTGGCCCTGGGCGTCGGCTGGTTTGTGGGGCGCGTGTTCGGCAAATTGGGCAGCAGCCTGGGCCTGCCGCGCCCGGTCGGCGAAGTGCAGATCACGCGGGACGGCGGCGGGGGCGTGCATGTCACTCTGCGGGGCATGGAAAACAAGTTGCAATTGATCCAGATGGGCTGGAACGGCGACGAAGTGCGTCAGGCCGAGGCGAACGCGTTCATGGAGGCATTTGAGGCGATGAAAAGAAGCATTTGAGGCGATGAAAACCTGGTAATCGCGCGGGTGAGCGGCGGGGGCAAAGCGCCCATAATAAAACTACCTGACCCATCAATCGCTGCTCGACAAAGGCAAACCGGAGGAAACACCGGGACGCAAAGCAAACGGGCCTAAACCTTTCTTCTCTGGGTTCCCTTGAGAAGGGGCAAGGCAGCCGCGCCACCGAAAGTGCGAACAGTGTCTTATATAACGCAGATGCGCCGCTTTTCTCCGAGGGAGGAAGCGGCGTTTTGCTTTGTGTCTAGGAGCGAATCGGGTTCACCAAGTCGCTGTGTGGATACAATAGGGTAAGTCCCATGCACGCACTTTTGTCATTGCTCGCCGCTGCCCTGACCGCGCTTCATGTGGGAGTGGGCGTGCTTTGCCTGGGGCTGGGGCCGGGCGTGCTGCTGTCGCGCCCCGGCAGCGCCGGTCACCGGACGCGCGGGCGCCTGTTTCTGCGGCTGATGGCGGCGATGGGCGTGTCGGCGTTTCTGCTGCTCTGCCTCCGCTTCAACAGTTTTTTCTTTGTGCTGGCCGTGTTCAGCTACTACTTAGCGTTCTCTGGATACCGGGTGCTGAGGCGCAAGTCGCCTGAAAGGGGCGATGGCGCACGCCCGCTGGACTGGGTCGGAGCAGGGCTTGCCGCTCTGACCAGCGCAGGGGGGATTGCTGCCAATGCCGCCCATGTGCTGCCCGGAGACCCTGTCTTTGTCGGGACGATACTAGGCGGGACACTGCTGGTCAGCGTGTATGATCTGCACCGGTTTGCGCGGCCACTCAGCCGTCTGCACCGGCCCATGCTCTGGTTTTTTGAGCACATGGGCAAGCTGATCGGCGCGTATATTGCTATTGTGGCGGCATTTTCCGCCACGGTGCTGACTTTTATCCCCAGTCCCCTGCGTCAGCTTTGGCCCGTACTGGTAGGGATGCCCGTGATGATCGCGCTGTTTATCTATTACCGGCGCAAGTTTGACCGTGTGCCCGCATAACAGCCGCGCGGGTATAACGTCCTTGTGATCCAAGGCTACACAGACTTAACTCCTGAGGCGCTTGCCCCGCTGGGCTTTGATGACCCTGCGCAGGCCTGCCGGCTGCTGCAAAACATGGCCGGGCACCATGTGCCGGACTCCCTCTTTGACGGCGCGCTGCGCGTGCTGCTCCCCGCCCTCGCGGATTGCGCCGACCCCGACCGCGCGGTTTCCAATCTGGCGCGCTGGGCGGATGCGGCCCCGTCGCGGCTGGCCGCCTACACTCTGCTCGCGTCGCACCCGCCCGCCGCGCAGATACTAGTCTCCATCATGGCGGCCTCGCAGCTCTTTGCGGACTTGCTGATCCAAACCCCGGAAACCCTGGAAGCCCTGACCAACACGCGAGGGCGCAATGCGGTGCGTTCCCCCGACACGCTGTATGCGGATATGGCGCGGCGCGTGCTGCTGCCCACGCTGCCCAATGCCCGCCGCGATGCCCTGCGCCGTGTCAAAGGGCCGGAAGTGCTGCGCATTGGGGTGCGCGACCTCTTGGGCGAGGCCACTTTTGAGCAGACGGTGGCGGACATCAGCGCGTTTGCCGATGCGTGCGTCCGGTTGGCCTGGGAGATTTGCCGTGCGGAGCGCCCGGACAGTCCACGTGAGTTTGCCGTGCTCGCGCTGGGCAAGCTGGGCGGGCAGGAATTGAACTACTCGTCGGACATTGACCTGGTGTTTGTGCATGGCGATGATGCCGATGCGGGGCTTGCCGTAAAGATGGGCGAGTGCGTGCGCGATACCCTCGCCAAGCCCACGGGGTCGGGCTTTGTGTTTCGCGTAGACCTGCGCCTGCGGCCTGAGGGCCGCTTCGGGCCGATCTCGCGGTCGCTGGGAGCCTGCCGCGCGTATTACGAGTCGTGGGCGGAACCCTGGGAGCGGCAGGCGCTGATGAAGGCCCGCTTTGTCGCGGGCGACCCGGCTTTGGGCGCGGCGTTTCTCGCCATGACACAGGACTTTGTCTACCCGCCGCATGTGGATGACCAATTTGTGCAAAGCATCCGCCAGAACAAACGGCGCTTGGAGCGCAAGATTGCCGACGCAGGCGAGGCCGGGTGGAATGTGAAGGAAGGGGTCGGCGGCATTCGGGACATCGAGTTTGCCGTGCAATTGATGACCCTGGTGTCAGGCGGCATGCATCCCGCCTTGCGGTCGGGCAATACGCTGGACACGCTGGTCCGGCTCACGCAGGCCGGTCTGCTGACGCCTGATGAGCAGCACGCATTGCGCGACTCTTATCTCTTTCTGCGCACGGTGGAGCATCGTTTGCAATTGCTGGATGAGCAGGCGGTGCGCGCCTTGCCGCGCGAGGCCGGCGCGCGGCGCAAGCTTGCCCGGCGCATGGGCTGCGCAAACTTGGAGGACTTTGACCGGGATTACCAGCGCCATACGCAGCAGGCGCACGCGCTGTTCACGCGCTTGTTTTATGGCGCATCGGAGCCGGGCACGACCAGGGACACGGAGCAGGGCGACATTGCGGCGTGGGCGCTGGCCCCCAACAACAGCGCGGCGCAGGCCAATCTCGCGCAAGCCCTCAGCGCGCATGGCGTTGTGGACACGCCCGCCGCCCTGCGTTTGATCGCGCGGGCCGTGCAGGGTTCCGAATACGGGGGCGTGCAAAGCGAGGCGCGCGATGCGTTTGCCCGGCTGCTCGGCCCTCTGTTGGAGGCCGCAGGCCGCACCCGCAGCCCCGATGCCGTCCTGCGCGGCTTTGATGCCCTCGCTGATGCCATGCCCTCTCGTGCCGGCTGGTACGCCCTGCTCGGCACGAGTCCGCGCCTGCTGCCGCGCCTGGCTTCGCTTGCGGGCGATGCCCCTGTGCTGTGGCAAACCCTGCTCGCGCACGGGGAGTTTCTGGATATGCTGGCCGATGAACCCTTGATGGATACCAGGCGTCTGTTCGCGCCGTCGTCGGCCCCCGCCCCATCCCAAATGGCGACAGACGCCCTGCGCGCCCGGCTGCATGTCGGCGCGCGCGACATCTGGCATCTTGCCCCCACCGAAGAAACCCTGGCGCAGACCACGCGCATCGCCGAAGTGTTGGCGCAAAGCGCGCTGGCCCTCGCTCTGTCTGAAACGGAGTTTGGCGGCTCAATTGCCGTGATCGGCCTGGGCAAAGCGGGCGGCGAGGAAATGGCCTACCAGTCGGACATGGACGTGCTTTATGTCGCCGGCCCTGAACATCTGCGCGAAGCCGCGCGCGTGGCCGAGCGGATGCAGCAGATTGGGCGCAGCGAACTGCTTCGGCACGGCGTCAGCCTGGAGATGGATGCCCGCCTGCGCCCCCACGGACGCGACGGCGCATTGGTGCTGGACCTCGCCTCCTACGAAAAGTACTACGCGCAGTGTCCCACCTGGGAGCGGCAGATGCTCCTGAAATCCCGGCCTGTCGCCGGAGACGCCGCGCTTGGGCAGGCGTTTGTCGCCCTCGCGCACCACGCCGCCTATGCTGTTCCTGCCGACGAAGCCACAACGAGCGACATTCGTGCCATGAAGCAGCGCTGGGAGCGCGAACGCCTGCAAAACCCCCTGGACCTCAAGTTGGGGCCGGGAGGCATGGCCGACATTGAATGGACCGTCCAGCTTTTGCAGATGCAGCACGGCGCGAAAAACCGGCGCATTCGCCTGCCGGGGACACTGCCCGCCCTGCGCGCCCTGCGTGACGATGCCCTGCTGACCCAGGCCGATTGGGAAGCGCTGTCCCAAACTTATACCGCGCTGGCCGAGCTTCGCAACCAGGGATTTTTGCAGACAGGCGTCTCCGCCGACATCCCCCTCGTCCTGCCCGACACACTGATGCAGTCAAGGCAAAGGGCACGCGCCCTCTGCCTGCGCCTGTTTTACGGCATCCCCGCAGACAAACAATAACCGCTCCCAAGACAAACAATAACCGCTCCCAAGACAAACAATAACCGCTCCCAAGACAAACAATAACCGCTCCCAAGACAAACAATAACACATGTTCGGGAACAAATCGGGGCGTTTCGGCGTTGAATAAAGTACGAGAGGCCGCCTGTTTTCAATGTCGCAAACAGGCGGCCCCTCCCAAGGGACGAAGCAGCCCGGCGCGTCAGCTAAGCGCGCCGCATGCGGGCGAGTTTCATGTATGCGGCCAGAGTGGCCTGCGGAAACGTGTCTGATGCACTGCCCGCCGAGACAAGACCTTCGCCGACGCCGGGACAATCCCGGCCTGCGAAGGTCTTTTGTGCGTCTGGACTGGGTCTTTTGTGCGTCTGGGCTGGGCGGCATTCGCGGCAGTTATTGGTGCTGCGTCGGCATTGCCCCGGCGTTTTACAGGCGTCTTAAGCCATGACCAACGACGGAACAAAACCTTCCGTCGTTGGTACACGCTGGCAAAGCCGTGCCAACGAGCGTGAAACGCCTTTGGAAGCGGTTGACGCAGCGGGGCATTTTGGCTTATACTGAGGCAGGCAAAACGTCTGCTGGCGGGAGGCTTGGGGAATGGCTGTCAAAGAAACCGAGATAATTACAAACAAGGTCATCGACAAAAAGTGGCTGCAAGAACAGTTCGCCGCAATGGACACGCGCACCGGCTTCGTGGTTGACAAGACCATGACAATTGAAAAAATGCGCAAGTTGATGCTGGAAAGCGGCGTGCGCCCGGAAAAGAACGAGTTTTCCAGTGAGATACTGCGCGATCGCTACCCGGACGATTATCCGCCGGAGCAGGAGTAATCCGTGCTTCAAGTTTTCTGGGATGCAAGCGCCCTTTCCAAGCGATATGCGGCAGAAGCTGGAAGCGAAAACACGGACGCAGTTTGGGCTGCCCTGCCCGCTTCGCAGATGATTGCCACATTCCTCGGCTATGCGGAGGCGTACTCCATACTGCTGCGCAAACGCAACCGGAACGACCTCAGCGACGCCGCGTTTGCTGCCGCCACATCTCTGCTGCGCGACGAAATTGTCAACAGCGTAGATTTTACACTTCTGGATGTTGATACGAGGGACATCTTTGCAGGGATCGCTTTGATGGAGCGGCATAACATCAACTCCGCAGATGCCGTTATTCTCGCCGCCTACCTGCGTTATGCACTGGCGATAGGCGGAACATGGGTTCTTGTCGCCTCCGACAAACGGCTGCTCAGAGCGGCGTCTGCCGAAGGTCTGAGAACGCTTAACCCGGAGCAAACATCGGCGGCGGATGTGCCTGCGTTCCTCGCCTCGCTGTAAGGGCGCTGGGCCGCCTTGCCTTTCCCGGTCTGCAATCGGCGTTTTTGCGTTGACAAATAGACGGCGAGAAGGCTATAATAATGCTGCCCTTGTTTTCTCGCGCCGAAGTGGCGGAATGGTAGACGCGGAGGTCTCAAAAACCTTTGAGGGCGACCTCGTGGGGGTTCGAGTCCCCCCTTCGGCACCAGGGCAAAACCCTCATCGCCGCCAGCGGAAATCGCTGGCGGCGATGAAGGTTTGAGGGGCAGATATTTCTTCGCAAAAACAGGTAGATTTGCGCGTGAACATGCTTGACACCCGCGTCGTCCTATGTGGTATACTACGTAAAGAACAATCTCCGACCGATGGGGTCGGTGATCAAGAACGGCGGTTTACGCTTATGGCATCGGCAGCGGCGATTGACGGCAAAACACAGGCCCGGTTCCTTCATGTCCTGCAAGCTCTGCGCTCGCGGCGCCCCCAAGGGCTGCCGATGCGCGGCGAGCCGGATGCGACAGGCCATGTCCAGATGCCTTTAAGCAAGATGCAGCCGGGTGAGATCGGGCATATCCAGTCGCTGTGTTCTGAGTGCGAGGCCCGTCCGCACCTGCTGGAAATGGGTTTTACGCCGGGCACGGAGATTGAGTTTGTGCGTGTCGCGCCTCTTGGCGACCCGCTTACGGTGCGTATTCGCGGCTATCAGCTGTCCCTGCGGCGGCGCGAAGCCGATGCCGTGTGGGTGCGTGTCTGCCCGCCGGACTTTGACGACATCGCGCCGGAGCCTGCGCCCGGCGATGTCGATGCAGGTGAGTGATGAACGCTGTTTCAGGGCGCACGCTGCCTCCTGCCCCGGCCCTTCAGCTTCCCCTCTACGCCCTGGTGGGCAACCCCAACTGCGGCAAGACCACGGTTTTCAACGCGCTCACGGGATTGCGCCAAAAAGTAGGCAACTACCCAGGCGTGACCGTCGAGAAGAAAGAAGGGCGTCTGCGCCTGCCGGATGGGCAGGCCGCGCGCCTGATCGACCTTCCCGGCCTGTATTCGCTCACGCCCCGCTCCCCCGATGAAGCCATTGCGCGCGACGTTCTGCTCGGCCACCGCACGGATGTCGCGCAGCCGCAGGGGATTATCCATGTCGTGGATGCGTCCAACTTAGAGCGCAACCTGTATCTTTCTTCCCAATTGCTGGAACTTGGCCTGCCTACCGTTGTCGTCCTCACCATGACTGACCTCGCGGCAAAGGCGGGGCGGACGGTGGACGTAGACGCGCTGTCCCAGGCGCTGGGCGTGCCGGTCGTGCCCGTGGTCGCCGCTCAAAGAACAGGTCTGGACGCGCTGACCGAGGCGATCAGCCGCCTGCCGCAGACGCCTGCCCCACCCGCCCGCGACTGGTTCCTGCCGTCAGTGGCCGAGGAAGAAGTGGGCGAACTGTCCCGCATGCTTGAGTCAACGCACGGCACGCCGCATGGACAAAGCGCGTCCGAAGCCGTGGGCCTGCTGATGCAAAGCGGCCTGCGCCCCGAAGAAGCCGGGCGGTGGTCGCCTGAAATCGTCAGTCATATTGGGGCCGATCAGGCCAAGATGGGCGCACTGGGCATTGACTTTGCGGGCGTGGTGGTGGAAGCCCGCTATGCGTGGGCGAAGCGCATCGCCGAACAATTGGTGGTGAAGCCGGCCCGCAGAGGACGCCGCATATCGGGCACGGAGAAGATAGACAACGTGCTGATGCACCCTGTCTGGGGTTATGTGATCTTCTTCGGCGTCATGGCCTTTGTGTTCCAGACCATCTTCACATTAGCGCAAATCCCGATGAACTGGATCGGGTCGGGCGTGAGCGCGCTGCAAACCCTTGTCACCACGCACATGCCGCACGGCGACTTACAGGATTTATTGGTGAACGGCATCATTGCGGGCGTCGGCACGACCATCACGTTTCTGCCGCAAATCTTGCTGCTGTTCTTCTTTATCGCCCTCTTGGAAGATACGGGGTACATGGCGCGGGCGGCATTCCTCATGGACAAAGTCATGTCCAAAGTGGGGCTGCACGGCAAGTCGTTTATTCCCCTGCTGTCGTCGTTCGCCTGCGCCATTCCGGGGATCATGGCGACCCGCACCATTGACGACAAGAAGTCCCGCCTGGTGACTATCCTGGTCGCGCCGCTGATGTCCTGCTCGGCCCGCATCCCGGTCTACACGCTGATGATTGCGGCCTTTATTCCCAACCGGCACGTTTTGGGTCTCTTCACCCTGCCCGGCCTGACCATGATGGCGATGTACTTTCTGGGGATGGTGGCGGCATTCGGCATGGCCTGGCTGTTCAAGAAGACATTGCTGAAAGGCGCGCCGCCCGTCTTCTTTTTGGAAATGCCGCCCTACCATAAGCCCAACCCGCGCACCGTCCTGATGACCATGCTGGAGCGCGCGTGGCTGTTCCTGCGCCGTGCGGGAACGCTCATTTTGAGCATCAGCATCGTGCTCTGGTTTTTGTCGTCGTATCCGAAAGCGCCCGCCCACACGCCGCCGTCGCAGCAAATGGCGCATTCGTTTGCGGGCGATGCCGGGCGTGCCATCGAGCCTGTCATCAAGCCGCTGGGCTTTGACTGGCGCATCGGCGTGAGTTTGGTATCGTCGTTCGTGGCCCGCGAAGTGTTTGTGTCGTCCATGGGCACCATCTACAGCGTGGGGGATAAGAACAGCAGCACGGAAAGCGTTTCCAGGTCGCTGCCCGAAAAGCTGCGCGCCGACCCGTTCTTTTCGCCCCTGCTTGCTGTCTGCGTCATGGTCTATTACGTGCTGGCGATGCAGTGCCTATCTACCGTAGCCGTGGTCAAGCGCGAAACCAATGGCTGGACGTGGCCGCTGTTTATGACCGGCTACATGACCGCGCTGGCCTGGCTTATCACCTTCGCCGTGTACCACATTGGGCTGGCGATGGGCTGGGGCGTGCGCTGACGTTATGGCCGTTGACATCAAGGCGCCAACGCCGACACGCGCCGCAGACATCGCCCTTGCCCTGCGATTAACTTACGTTTCGCTGGCGTGGATGCTGGCGGAAGGCGGCGCGGCGCTGTGGCTGGGAGCGCGTTCGCGCAGCCTGCTTTTGGAAGGCTTTGGGCTGGACAGCGTGCTGGAGATGGCGAGCGCAGGCGTGCTTCTATGGCGTCTGCGCGCAGAGGCGGGCGCTTTTGCTTCCGAGGCGCAGACCGAAACAGCAGAGCGCAGGGCCGCGCGGCTCGTGGGGTTTGGGCTGTACGCGCTGGCGGCGGGCATTGTCGCCGGGGCGGGGTATGGACTCTTTGCCCATTACCAGACTGATACGCGCGAGAGCGTGTGGGGCATCGCCATTGGTTTGGTCGCCAAAGTGGGCATGCCGATACTCGCGGGTATGAAACTCAAAGTCGCCGCGCGGCTGAACTCCCGTGCCCTGCGCGCGGATGCGATGGAGGCGATCACCTGCGGCTATTTGTCCATCGTGCTGATTGCCGGGCTGGCGGCGACCCGGCTGTTCGGCTGGTGGTGGCTGGACAGCATCGCGTCGCTGGCCCTGGTGCCGTTTCTGGTGAAAGAGGGGCGCGAGGCAGTCACCGGCGAATGTCTATGCAAGGAGAAGGCAAGTGTACCTGGGCACACATCCGATTGACTGGCAGCAGATCGCCGCGTTGTCCATTGTCGCCATCGCGGCGTTCTTTGTGCTCAGGCGCATGTGGGGGCAGATGACGGCGTTTCGGTCGCGTCCCGCCCGCCGCAAGCCGTCCAAGACTGCCCCTGTCACGTCCCAAGCTCCGCGCCCGCAGACGCTGATCCAAATCCAGACCGCCCCGCCGCGCCACATGAAACGCCCCCCTCCTGACGGCAAATCCCTATGAACACACTGGAACACTCCCTTGCAGGCGGCTGGCGGGGAACATACACTTACCTTGACAACCCCTGCCAACCACTGCCGGTGCGCTTTGAGGCAGCCTGGACGATGCAGGGCGACGAGGGACGCTTTTCCGGTACGGTTCTGGATGATGGGCCGTTGGGCGAGGCGGAGACGGACGGCATGCAGACCGGGCGTCAGGTGGCGTTCACCAAAGTTTATGTGAACCAATCCGACTCTTACACGCATCCGGTCGCCTATGAGGGCACAGTGTCCGAGGACGGCGCGACCGTTGCGGGCACATGGCGTTTGTCCAGCCTTTCCGGCACATGGGATGCCCGCCGCATGCCCCCCAACACTCCTGCCCTCCCACCTGCACCTGCCACAGCGCCATGAACGAAACCCCGTTTTTGCTGGCATTGGGCTGGGGGCTGGCGGGCGGTTTTTCCCACTGCATCGGCATGTGCGGCGTGTTTGTGATTTCCTACGCAGGCATGCCGGACAAGGGCGAGCCGCGCCGGATTGACCCGGAACGCCATGCGTTATTTCACGGCGGACGCTTGCTGTCTCTGGCATCGCTGGGCGCGCTCGCCGGGGCCGTCGGCGGCATCACGCGCGGGTGGGCGCAGGCGCAAGGGGTTTTGAGCATCGCGGCGGGCGTGCTGCTGCTGGGCCTGGCCCTGGGCTTTGCCGGCATCTGGCCCTGGTTTAAGATTCCCGAACCCGATGTCTTGGGCGCGGGCGGCGGCGTTCTGCGCCGCGCTTTTGTGCGCGTTTTGCGTTCCCAAACCCGCATCAAGCCCCTCCTGACCGGCGTGTTTGTCGGCCTCCTCCCCTGCATGCTGACCTATCAAGCCCTCATTGCCACCCTGACTTTGGGGGCCAAAAGCGGCGCACTGCTGATGCTGCTGTTTGGCCTGGGCACCGTGCCGGGCCTGCTGACATTGGGGCTGTTCGGCAACGCCATTTTGGGCGGCCGATTGATGAGTTCGGTCTTCCGCACGCGCATGACCCTCATTTCCGCTCTCCTGATGGCCGCGCTGGGCGCGTCTTTTGTGTGGCGCGGCGTGCAGGGGCTATAGCCCTCTGTTCAGGACAGGGCCGTTTGGAGACGGCGTTTCCGGGGCTTTGCTTGGGCGTTCCCCCGGCGTGTGGAGCGTGTACCAACGACGGAAAGATTTGTTCCGTCGTCGGTATAGGCCGGGAACGCCCTCGCTATGCCCAAAAGTGTTTGTAGAAACAGGCAAGATCGCCCCCCGGCCCGCAGAATTGGGGGCTGGGGGGCGATGCCGCTTTGCGGGAAGCAAACGACCCCAAAACAGCCAAAAACAAAGGCGTTCGGCAGGCTATTCCGCCAATTTCAAGCGATAGGGGTATAATAACACACATTGCCGAGCAAGGATGCCCTTGTCGTGGGGCCGATGCCGGCGGGGGAACAGCACACGTGAAACCAAGCACCATGACCTCGGAGGAAAAGCGCGATGCGATTGTCGCGGCGGCCGAGGATAAAAAAGCCAACTATATTACGCCGATTGACCTGCGCGGGCAGACCATTATCACGGACTTTTTCGTGATTTGCTCAGGCACGTCCAATATCCATATTCGGTCTATCGCCGACGGCATCATGGAGGCGATGGAAAAGGCCGGAGTGCGCCAGAACCGCAAGGAAGGCTACAGCGAGGCGACCTGGATTATTCTGGATTACGGCGACAGCATCGTGCATGTGATGGCGGAAGACGAGCGCGGCTACTACAATTTGGAGAAACTGTGGGGAGCGCGTCAGGCCGGGCGGGGCGAAGATGAACTCGCAGGCGCCGACGCCGCAGACCGAGCGCCCGCAGCGGAGGCGGAGGATGCCGTCGCCGCCTGACCCGCTGGGGCCGTCGCCTCGCCCATTGGGGCCGTCCCCGCGTCCGCCGCGCCCTCTTGCGCCGGGGCATTCTTTGCCGACGCCTGCCGGGCGGAGCGCGGACGATGACGAGGCGGAGCGCCTGCTCACGCGGGCCAATATCCAGCTTCGGCGGGGCCTGACGGCGGAGGCAGAAGCCGCCGTGCATTCTTTGCTCGCGAAGCGTCCCCAAGATGCCGGGGCATGGGAGCTTTTGGCGGACATTCGGCTCTCGCGGGGCGATCTGCCGGGCGCGCAGCAAGCGCTGAGGTCTTCGCTCCAGTCGCAGCCGGGGCGAGCGACGGCGGAACTGAAATTGGGGCGGGCGGTCTTGCAGGCATCGGAGCGGGAGCGCATGCAGACCCTGGGCATGGCGTATGCGGCCTCCGATGCGTCCCTGATCCGTTTTGATGGGGGCGGCGGGCGCGGCGCGCTGTGGGCCGCTGTCGGGTCGGCGTTGATCCCCGGTTTGGGGCAGGGTGTCAACGGCGAAGTGGTCAAGGGCATTGTGGTGGCATCGGTGTATTTTCTCAGCCTGCTGCTGCTGTCTCTCTTGCCGGACACGCACACCCTGCTGCATTCCATCGCGGGCATGGCTGCCGGAGGGCGCGCGGGGCGCGGCGGGTCGGCCAGGGGCGGGGGGGTCAGCATCCTTGCCGGGCTTCTTTTTCTGCTGATGACAGCGGCCTGGGTGTACGGCATCGTGGATGCGGCGCGGGCTTCTCAGCGCGCGGCCGCGCCGCCCAAAAACGGCGGCTGGCAGCCGTAACAGACGTTTTTCTCAGTTCCCTTTCACTTTCACTTGCAAAGGATACCCACGCACCATGACGTTTCATTTCAAGACGCGCCCTGTTTGGCATCGGCTGGGACGCGGCGGCGCGGCGGCGATGCTGGCGGCGCTGGCCGCGGGGCTGGCGGGCTGCGGCGGCGTGAGCGGCAGCAGCACCAGCGCGGCGCGCGTGCGGGCTGTTGATGCCGCCGTGAACGCGGGCACGGCGAACATTCTGGTCAACGGCGCTTCGGCGAACGGGGATCAACTGGCGATCGGGGAAACGTCGCTCAGCCCGTATTTGTACATCTCCGGGGATCGGCAGTCATCGTTTTCGTTCAACACGTCTGTGGTGCCGCCGAGCGATGTGCTGCCCCCCGCCATCCCCAACCTCACGCTGAGCAACGGCCAGTTTTATTCGGTCTTTTTGATCGGGCGCGTGGATGTGTCGCCGGCAAAGGCCGCGCCGGGCACCAAGACCAGCAATGATCCGCGGTTTCTGCAAGTCGTGGTCACCAAAGACAGCCACGACGCCCCGACCGGCGGCAGCGCCCTGGTGCGTGTCGTGGATGCCGCTCCCGACAGCGGCGCGGTGGATGTGGCCGTCAATGGCAGCACATTGTCCGGCTACAGCGGCCTCACTTTTCAAGAGCCGACCACGGACTTTTTGGCCGCGCCGTATGTGAATGTCCCGGCTGGGACATTGTCCGTGCGGGTCAACCAGGCAGGAAAGACCACTCCCCTCTTTGCCCCGGCCAGCGCTGCCATAAGCGCGGGCAAGACCTATACCCTGATCCTGACGCAGACCAGCGCGGGCACGGCGGCGGCCCCGACCTTCAGCCTGCGAACCATTGAAGACAACGGGTGATTTTTCTGAAGACAACGGGTGAGTTTGCATCAAGCAGAAGGGATTGCGCGGATGGCGGCGGGAAAAGTGTTTGCGTGCAGCCACTGCGACCGGAAGATTGAGGCGTGGGATGAGGGAGACCCATATTACTTGGACAAGCGTGGAAAGAAACGCCACGCCTGCCACCCCGACCCGCACAGGGGACTCTGCACCGGGCTTGACTCGCCTGTCCTGTGCCTGAACTGCGGCGCAGAAAGCGTGAGCGACTCGGCAGCCCCAATTATGCACTGCCCCAAATGCAAAGCGGGAAAGATCATGGAGTCGTGGGCGCTTGACGGACGAACCTGCCCCTCCTGCAAAGCGGGCGTATTCGCCGAAGACCCCCGCTGCTTTATGATCTCCTGAGTCAAGGGCAGAGCGGCCACACGGCGGGTTTTAGCCAGCGCGCGCGTGAGCAGGACGCGCTTTGCAGTCAGGGAATAGGTGATGGCGGTCGGGAGCGACAGCGAGGAGATCAGCCCGCAATGGTGGAAGTTAAACCGCTTCTGGCGCACGAGTGGCCCCTTCTCAAACAGGTTCGCCTGCGGGCATTGGCGGACGCACCGGATGCCTTCTCCACCACATTGGCTCAGGCGCAGACCTGGACTGACGGCGACTGGCAGAAGCGGGCGGGGCGTTTCGCCGTCAATCCACCGGCGGCGGCGCGCATTGCTTATTTAGAGGGCGCGCCGTGCGGCATGATGACCTGCTACCCCGCCGCGCCTCAGCCTGATGTTACAGGCCCCATTGCCGAGCTGACGTCTGTTTGGCTGGCCCCCGCCGCGCGTGGGCAGGGCGCGGGCGAGGCATTGGTGGCATCCATTGTGGACTGGGCCAATGCTCAAGGCATCGGCGTGCTGCAAGCCTGGGTCATGGAGGGGAACGAGGGAGCCATCGCCTTCTACAAGAAAGTAGGTTTTGCGCAGACGGCGCAGAGGCAGCCCGACGAGCCTGACCCGTCAAAGCACATCATCCTGCTGACCCGCAGGCTCCAGCCGCCAAGCAGCCACTTGGCATCAAGCGACTGACACAAAAACAGGGCGGCTCCCACTGGGAGCCGCCCTGTTGTGCGTGAAGGGCTACTTGGCCTGCGACA
>JAABUQ010003607.1_pt1 | contig 28052 bp, 17 predicted proteins | sample 5560001 | NCBI WGS metagenome assembly JAABUQ01 (sample SAMN10711888, study PRJNA513371) | rock metagenome | isolation source: Antarctica rocks | place: Antarctica: Victoria Land, Finger Mt nord | collected 2015-12-18 | reverse complement strand
TTCCCCCCCCACTCAAAATCTCAAAAAACCCCTCCACAGGCTCACTAAACACAACCTCCTCATAGCATATGCTCTCCACCCTCCCCCGCTCCCTCTGCCCCTCGGCGTCAGGGCCGTACGGATGCAGCTTCAGCGCGTGCCATAGCGTCTGCGCCTTCTCGTTCGCTTCGGGCACGAACCACAGTTTGATCTGCACCTCGAACTCGCCCCAGCCGGTCTCGGTCACTTCAAAGGGGCCCGGGGATTCGATGGTGCGGGTCGAGTTGGCGTAGGTTTCGTGCAGTTTGAATTGCACGCGTTTGAGCCAGTGGGTTAGGTCTGAGTGGGGGAGTGGGCGGATGTAGATGGTCCATTTGTGGGTGTGGTCTGGGTTTATGTCCGGGGAGCGGTTGGCGGCTGTGATGGGTGTTGCGAGGGAGCCGTATACTGGGGGGTGGTTAGTGTGGGGGTTGGGTTGGTTGGGGGAGGGGAAGATGAGGACGGTGGGGAGGACGTCGGTGAGGAGGACGAACTGAACGGTCGGTGGACTTGGACGCCCTTGACTCTGTTCTTAGCTAGTCTGTTGTACGGCATGTTGAAGAATGATGATGATGCTTGGGAATTGTGGATGAATGAACTTGTGTGTTTTGAGGTGCAGTGGAAAGAGTGTGGAACAATAATTGCTCTGGGTTAGAAGTGGATGGGGCAAAAGGGTCGAGTGAAATATGACCGGTCATACCTTCATCCTTTTCGTTCCTGCTGGGGCTGGCATTCTTTCAGGTATGACTGGATTGCCTGGAGCTGACTTCCTTCCCGCAGGGTTGTACTACTCGATAGAATATGCTTACTCCTGTGCGATGCTTTGAATTCAAGCATAGGACTGGTTAGTGATGTATATGTATTAGAAGGCGCAACGTATAGCGTAAGTGCTGATGGAAAGAGAGAGTCTTAAGAAACTTCAATGCAGTGGGGAAAATGAAAGTTGATATCCCGCTTGACCTTCCTTTTTAGATAATTCCACTTTTTGGCCGATTGCAACTGCTCGAATGACGCTGATGTCAATCATATGTAAACAATCCCACTTCTGCAAAGTCAAGTCCCATTACCCACTGCAGCGGAAAGAAGAGGAATACATCGGATGGCGAAGAAAATCGTGGTCTGCGGAGGAAATGGCTTTCTAGGTACAAGCTTCCTACAACATCCTACTCCCATACCATTCACACAACCACTGACCTCCATTCCCCAGGATCTCGAATATGCAAAGTAGCAGTCGGCAGGGGCTGGGACGTAACATCCGTATCCCGCTCTGGCGAACCCACCTGGTCCGCCGTCACATCCTCCCCTAACGCCCCTCCATGGTCTACCTCCGTCGCATGGAAAAAGGCCGACATCCTCAAACCCGAAACCTACAAGCCCCTTCTCACCGGCGCAGACGCCGTCGTGCATTCCATGGGGATACTGCTGGAGGCGGACTACAAGGGCGTCGTGACGGGGAAGGAGTCGATCTGGAGTGGGCTGTCGAGAGCGTTCAGTGCGACCAAGGGGGGCAGTCAGAATCCGTTGGAGAGAAAGGAAGGGGAGGCGCTGGAGCCGCAGGAGCAGGATGGGCAGTTGACTTATGAGCTTATGAATCGGGATTCTGGTATGCACATGTCCTCCGGCGGTGGAAGACTGTGGATGCATAGACATTGACTTGATTTGCAACAGCCATCACACTCGCCCAAGAAGCATCCTTCCACCACGTCCCTTCCTTTGTCTATATCTCTGCCGCTGCTGGAGCACCTATGTTGCCGCAACGCTACATCACTACTAAACGGGATGCCGAGTCCACCATCTCCTCTTCCTTACCAAAGCTTCGGAGTGTGTTCATAAGACCGGGGTTTTTGTATGATTCTTCGAGGGCGTTCACGATTCCTATTGCGTTCTTCGGGGGTGCGGGGAATATCGTAAATTCGGCGATAGGAGGTCGGCTGTCGTGGTTGGCTGGTGCTGCTGTGGAGAAGCCTTTGAAGGCGGACCTGGTTGCCGAGGCTGTTGTTGAGGCTATTGAGGATGATGGGGTCAAAGGGGTTGTGGATACCGGGAAGATTGAGGCACTAGCCGCGAAGGCATGGAGGAGAGGCATGTTATAGTCGTAGTAATCCATTCGATACCCTTTTCCGCCTGCGTTGTGCTTTGTAAAGTCCTTGCGAATATGAGTTGTCATATCATCGTACCACGTTCGAAACTGTCCCTAATCTCAGCAGTGTACTGTGCGAAAGTCAGCAAACCATCGAGTCAACGGGCAGCGGGGCGCTTGCCTTGTTGTAGAAACGAGAAAGCTTCTGGTTGAACTGCTTGTTCTTCTCGTTAATGAATGTGACATCCCCATCATCGTCTTGTCTGCCTCTTTCTTTCCTCTTCCGGTATCTGTTCTCTTCCGCCTTCTGTAGATCCTTGACCAGCCTATCCACAGCAAACTTCTCAGGCTTGTTCTCCGTGAAATCCGTACTGTCCGCCGTAGAGTAAAAGGTGCCATTTTTATCCACAGCGACCAGTTCCCCGTCATCCGTCTCTACAATCTCCAACCCGCCAGTCATGGCTGCTCGTTGAACAGCTGCTGCTTTCTGCTTTTCGTATCCTTCCATATCCGGCTTCATCTCCCTCACCTGCTTCTTGTACATTTTGCGCGCGTCTTGAGTGTAGTCTTGGAATGCTACATCCTCCCGATGTTTCTCTTTCTTCTCCATGCGCTTATCCCATTTCTCCGAATCTTCAACCGTCCAATCCCACGCTCGCTTTCTTTCAAAGTCTTCCCCCGCGGCATCGGTATCGGCTTGAAGAAGCTTGTGTGATGCGAATGCCTGCTTCCTTGATAACGATGAGAGTAATTCTGGATTCGTCGCCAGGCGCTGTGATTCTGCTTTGGCTTCTGTGATGTTTCGCTGGGCAGACTTTCGCGCTCGTGCTTGGAGGGCTTTGAAGCGCTCTTGCCTCTGCTTGTTCTTGTCTTCCGATGTATCAAGCAACTCGGGAATTGTAGATCCTTCAGCATCTTCAAAAGTCTTTGGGACAGTAGATGCTTGCATCCCTTGTGATGTGGTATTCTCTGGTGCGGGTTGCTGTTTCGGTGTAAAGTCGGTCGGTTCTGACAACGGCGCAATCTTTCGTTTCTTGGAAGGAGGCATATTCGATTGGCTGCGATGGCTTAGGTTGGGAGAGGTAATCGGGAGAATTGTCTACATGGAATACATCAGGCAATAAGGTAGATACGAAGACAATCGATTGGGAGAAATAGTGCTGGGACTGTATTGAATCATCGCACTAGACTAGCGCAGGAGATCCTGGTATTTTTTGTAACATAAACTCCTGTTCACCTCCACACTTCAATTCAAACTCACTCGCAATGTTCTGACACGAGAACTCTGAGACTTAAACGCGATATATATACAGATTCAATCCACATGCAGACGAAGCGAAGCCCAAATCAGATATTTTCCATGCATTTCCTACCTATTTCTCCCATGTTGCAGAGTTACCTGAGCCACTGGACTCAGGACAAAACCCACAAATCTGATCTGCGGGACCTGTGAATGGATGCTGCTCATAGACGATGATCTCCCAGCTGAATGGCCAAGACGGAGCTAGGTATTTCAGCTTCAGCAATGTATACTTGTCAGAAGGCACCGTGAAACCACAAACTTACTTCGCTTTTTCAGAAGTCGACCAAAGTTCGGTCGAGCTGCTGATAATCCTGGTGCCGTACATGGGCTGCACACGATGGAACATGACGTTGAATGACGAGACCTGAGCGACGATTGAGAATCTCAGTTAATATCAGATCGCTTTGTGGCGTTGAGACAGCCGAGATATCTTGGTTTGCCAGACTGTGTGCTAGTGCACCGCGCTTTTGTACCACTGACACCGGTGTAAGGAAGATGGGGAAAAATTTCTTCAAACCAGGTTTTCGTTGGATGTGCAACCATGTCATTGGCGGGCTCGTTAAGATCTCCCAAAGCTCTGTGAGCTGCTTGTTGGTCTACTAGACCTTGCTGAGCTCTACCTAGCAGTTTTTGACCAATCTGATTTACAGCGGAGGACTCCGTATTCGAGTCTTTTTCATTGGGTGTAGAACCAGCAATGATTATGAGCAAGAACGGAAGGGGAGCTGCGAGAGCATTTGTGTCAGTCGAGACGAGTGGGTCTAAAGTTGAATTTGTAGTACAGGACCTACCAGGTGCCCAAAACGGATCAAGCCAATCGTCGATGGTGTCTTGCACGCGATAAGGGATAAAGCCGCCTGGAGGAGGGCAACCGCTGGCCCACGGGAAATCCGCTCCTGGATGTGCATTGCCTTCAAGGAATCTGTCTACCATATCGATGATCTGATTGGTTGTGGCTTCAACTCGCAGATTTTTGTCTTCTCCGGGGCTTGGAGCAAGTCTACTCTCACAACGATTTGGATTTCCTCACAATTAATTAGTAAAGACCCCCTCAATGTTACGGAGGTAGTTACCCCATCTTGCCTCATTGTTGAAAAGAATTTGCCCCGGTTCGGGGACATCGCTTGGGCGAAGCGAATTGCTGTAGTGAAACTCGATGTATGCATCTGGATTTGGTTGGACAGCTTGCATGGCATGGTGAAGTTGGTCCAAAGCGTCATCACAGGGAGGTAGAACCAAATGTGTTCCGTATAGTGGAGAGCAATGTATCATGTCTGGATGTACCGGCCATTGTTCGGGTCGCCGAAAAGCCTGCGTACTTGTGAGGAGACAGAGGATACCTGTTGCCCGCAAGTTTGCCGAACGAGGACCGAGGAAGCCAAGTACGAACATTGAATGCGAGGTAAAATTAAAAAGCTCTCACAAACGTCTTTGGATATAGGTAGACTGTTGCTAATAATAATAGTTGTGAAGAATGCAGCCGGCGAAATAACGCAACAGAAGCATCTTTTGCTTGTTTTGAAGGAAGTAGAGCAAGGATGTAAGGCATCTTTGAATTGGCTATCTATGTGTCACAACTCTTCCCTGTGATCCGAAACTCTGATGTGTTGGAAGATTTCTTCTTTGATGACAGGAAACGCCAACGAGACATTGATTTGGCAAATTCCTTCCTTAATGGCTCCAGGCCCTCTTCTGACCTTGCTGGCCCAGGTCAGTCCCTTTACGACGCCCAATTGAGCATGAGAATGCATTCTACGTACTCCTGGTCACCCATCTTTGCAACTTGACAGGCGCTGGCCCTAACGCCATTATCGTCCAGAACAGAAGTTGCAAGCCTACCTCTCCTTGGACTACTGACTCTCCAATGGTGTCTGGACTCCTGGCTTTCTCACTGTGCTAATCTGCGAGAAGGGAAAATTGACACGGAGAGAAATTGGGAGAAAAAGAGCGTTTATTTCAATGAACCAACTTATACGCCACCCTTCTCTCCTTGTGAGGCTAGTAGGGCATCATGGGGCGACACCAGTATGATAGAGCAACGGCGTAAGTATTATCGTGAATGAGGTACTTCAGGGTATCGCTAGGACAAAAGTCGTTGCACCCGAACGATCTGCAACTGTTCGAAGAAGTATGCCTGACAATTGCCAGTCTCGCCGGTCTTATATGCACCGTTGGCGACTACTTCATGGTACGTCGTTGTTCGTATCACCAATGTATCGCTACTGAGCAAAATAGAATGCCTATAACATAAGGGTGATTGGCTCGTTTGACTGTAAGTTTTGCGGCCCACGAGCAATGGCCGCATTGACAAGTCGGGTGTTTTGTCCTGTAAGAGCTCTTGCGGGCAGGGAATGCAATATCCAACGCCACACCAAAGCCATAGTCAAAGCCAGAAGTGACGTCAGTACCTTGTTGCCCATAAGACTATCTTCGTAATAACGCTGTAAGCTGTCAAATGTGACAACTTCCGAGCCGTAGCCTGCGTGTATGTGGCCGAAGACAACAAGCGAGAGGCCTTTATGGATTCGCCAAATCTCTCTCAAGAGGTGCCCGCAGCCAGGTGCATTCTGGGTACCGAGATGGAATCTCGGTGGCCCATGTGTCAACAAGATGTCAGTATCCGCCGGTATGGTATTAGAGAAGACGTCTCTAATCGGCGGGTATTGAAAAGCCCAATTTCCAAATTGAGGCGTTTGTGGAGAGCCGTAGATTTTGAGCTGACGGCCATTGGGAAATGTGAGCGTTCTGCTCTCGTTTTGGAGGTAGATGACTGATCCCCATGACAAGTCGGAGCGCTTTTTTCCTGGACTTTCGTGTATGCGTTCCGGGAAGCGGTCAACGAAATCTCTGTCGAGGAGTAAATCGTGATTACCTAAAACTCATTGACACTGGAGGACATTGGCTCGCATCAGATGGGCCGCGTACCTCCAATGATAACTTTGAATTGGTGTTTCTGCTTGTTCAGCCAATCAAGCTGTGCTTTTAATTCGTTGAAAGAGCCATGCTGCGTTAGATCACCAGCATGAAGCAGAAGGTCCCCGTCGGGCAGTTCAGGTCGTTGATTGTGTGTGTCAGAAACGCAGACGATGCTCACTGGCGGACTCCTTGCTGGGGTGTTTCGAACCGGCGGGCGCAAAGAATATATCCTGGTGGCCAATGCGGGGCGAGAACTTGACTGCTTCCTATCAGAGGGGAAAGGTTTGTCTAGCACTGGGCCTGAGATGATTGGTTTGCGATAAGTCGGAGCCATCAAATACCAACTTGGCTGTGAGTGATGGAGTTTTTCGCATTGTAGACGTAGCTACCTTCAATTCTGTAGCAATACATTCCAATAGCTATTAAAGACCGAACTTCCATCCTTCGCGTAGGGTGATGCCCCACTCGTTCACGCTTCCCCCAACTTCCCTCCCGCGCGCGTAGACGAAACCAACAAGTTTGACACATCTGTCAGCCAAGACGAACTGACAATGTTTTCATTGGGCATGCTTTGTCCGTCTACGAAACTCAAGTCACACAAAGAATCCTATAAAAATCTAAATTACACTGGTCTAAAGCCAAAAGCCAACCGGCTGTTTGTAGAAGTGCCAGAGCGCCAAATGAGTAGTAATGGTCATTGTGCTTGGCCGGGCTTGCTGTTTCGGATTCCTAGGCAATGGATAATATCCACACATTTTCTCATACTCTTCCAGCATCCTGCCTGTAGGATCACGCTTCAAGCCACGGACCTGACCATGGCTTCTGACCAGGCCCTGAGAGAGTGCTATAAAAGTCTTTGGGTGGCCGTTTCCAGGAAAGCCAGAAATTTGCATGGTCATATACAATATAAACCTACTCGCAGAATCTTTTCGTCACCCGACCGCAAGTTCGTCGATTCGTGCCCTCCTTGACGTGATCGCTATAAATACCATGGGTTGCGGACCTTCTCACCCCAAGTCAAGACCAGCAGAAAGATCGACAGCAATATCGGCTCCGACTGGGGGTCTGGAGCTCGTTCCACGCCCGCGGCGAGACGAGGCTGGAATGCCAATCTCTCATCAACATCATGACCTAGACCGCGTTCACCTGCAACGTGCGCTTAGCTACGCAGCTGAGTATCTACGGTCTCAACGCGCCGAACTCGTTATTGTTGCGGTGGGTGGGGCCGTCAACACGATACTCCTAAGAAGTCGAGAATCGACACACGACGTCGATTTCTTCCTCCCGGATAGTGGGTCTGGGGAGGCTCGTCTTCTTGAACAAGCGGCCCTTGCGGCGGAAGCCAGAAGCTCCATTCCTCTTGGGGGCGATTGGTTGAACAACTCCACAAGCTTATACATTCCTCGGAATCTGCGACAGGAGCTGAGTCGGGAGGCAACAGCGCAGGGAGATATCGTCTTCCAACAGCGGGGTCTGACGGTCCTGGCAGCTCCATGGATATACGCACTCTGCGCCAAGATTGAGCGCTTGGGTGGACATCGCCGCAGAAGATACGATCTCACTGATGCTGCAACATACTTGGAAAGGTACAATTCTCGTCATCGAGGCCGCCCTGTCGAGTACACGTTCCTTGTTGAGAAGGCAAGACATTATGGTACTTCCATCAATGCAGAAGTCTGCCGAGAAGTTGATGCCGCATACGTAAAGCGATATCACCGCCATGGGATCCAAACCTGACGCTTGAATTTGCAACCTCAGCCGTTGAATATGCTGTGTTTGGTCCAGGTGTCTGTCTAGTATAGTATAAATGGCTTGGCTCTTCGAGGATTTTGATGGGCAGTGGACAGCCATACAGAAAATAGATATTGGGTGTTGTCTCAATAGGAAATTCTGGGATAGATGTACGATCAGATGAAGAATATATGTGGTTGCCAGAGCAGAATGTTCTTTGATAGAAACGCTGGGGACGCCCTTTTATCACCCACGTCTTGAAGACATTCCACTTGGGTATCCGAGAGGTTTGAATGGTGGGGTAATCTCAAAAGCTCATCCAGCTTAGGGACTTGGTTAACCCAGGACGGTAAATTCTCGTAGACCTTCGGTCGGGCTCTCATCTCGTCTATCTGGTCATCACTCATGATACTGGGTGCACTGCGGGGTAATCCTAAGCTGATATTATGATTGAAGGCCTCCACCAATAGACTTGGAATGCAAGCCATTATCGCATATCGAGCAGGATGAGCGTCTGCGGGGTCTGGGATTTCGTTGACCTTCCATGCATGCCTATTCCAAAAATACTCGATTTCATTTCGCATGCCTATGTTCCAATCGAGAACAATCGTTTCGTATAGCCTGTACAACGCTAGAAGGGGCGTGTCATTTTCTCTGGGATGGGGTAGGAAACGCCGCTCGTACAAAGCAGCTTCGTACTGCTCACGGTGCGTAAGGATGTCCTGAGGTGGTGGTGGCGGTTGTGTAGGATAGCGAACGAATTCCTTAGGGATTATCAGTGTTGATGTTTTAGACCTCTTTCTACAATCGAGACATGAAATGATTGGCTTCCAACTACACTTCAGGTGGTGACGACGTGAAGAATTAGCCATGCGGAGGAGAAGTGCAAGTCGTGTGACTGTTCTATTGCAGTACCTGGCTGTAGGACGGAGATGGGTGAGCGTTCTAACACCCTTTGGGGATAGCGCATGCAGACTGACCGTCCTCGGTCCGCTTTCGAGGACCTGCAAGATCATTCGAGTAAAGCCAACGAGATGGCTTGCCATGTTAACAAACCTTCAAGCAGCAGATGAGCCAGTAGCAGAATATATCTACACCCTTACCGGTGTCGCGGTTGATGTATCTAAAGAACTCCAAAGAGAAATACTCTTCAGCATGTTTAGGTCCTGGAAGTCCGAAAGCCGAGTAAGGATCTCGGCCGAGGGCTTCCCGAAAGCAGCAGCCCACTCTGCAAGGGCAGGGCATACATACACTCCGGAGACCAACTTCACCTGGTCCGGCTCTTTATCTACTGTACTACTATGTGTTTAGCTATACCAAGCATCCTTTCCCAATGCGTCAGCGTTTCTGCAGCGCACATGCCATGCATTAGGAGCTTCGATCAGGAAAGCTGGATGTCGAGGAACAATACCTTCTACTGATTGCGGCCCTGCTGCTAGTCAATCTTAACACGAATCCAGAACAAGCTCGTTCAAAGGAAGAAAATCTGGTGAGACCTCAGCGGTCAGGAAATCTGAAGCCCTTCCATGGATCAATCTTAGAATTGATACAGCTGGCTGCGGGTGTCTTGCAGTGGAAGTGGAACACCAGGAGAAAAAGAGATAAGAGAACGAAACTTGTTCCAAGGCATTGAAACACAGACGTAAATTAGAGGATGACTCAAGCCAGATATTCCGGGAATAGATTGTGCATGCGAAGGTCGCATGAAATATCGAAGGCCTATGACTTTGTGTGGCAAAATTGAGGTGCCTGAAAATTATGGCCACGACTTGCGATTTGGGGTCCCAATGTTTGTACCCGTAGAGGCCAACAACGGGATGCGCACTTCCTTGCGCATTGTTTTTTTGTAAATGTCCCCAAATTTGTCTACACAAGAGCAACAACTTGGTGCGCCCCTTCAAGCTGGTCAGGTGCGGATTCTCGACAAGTGCCCTGCCATAGAGATGCGACTCCTAGTACGCCAGAAGATTTGGTAGGGGTTCTGGGGGGGGTCCTGCTGGTTTAGCCAACGGATCTTACATCTCTACTTATGCGTTCAGCCGCTACCTACTGTTGATGATGGCCACACCTTCGCACCGTAGTGTTGTTGGAGGATCCGGATGGTAATCATTGTATCGTAAGTGCTTTGGCTGTCTTGATCCAACTCATGATCGCGATCCACCGTCCCCCCATCGTGATGGTACGTCCCCTATTCAAATGATGCCTTACGTAAGTACTCGACCTCGGTGGCCTCTTAGATCGACTTTTAGGCGGGACGGCACGGGCTCATGTACAGATAAGATGCTCGACATCATCGACAAAGGGGAAAAACGCCGGATCGAGACCTGTTTGGGCAAGTGGGTATTTAGTTTCCAGCATGTGACCTGAATCAATCGCACTAGTACCTTAAGCCTCCCATTGATATGTAACCCATCTATGAAACAACCTCGGCCTTACACTAACTAGGGCCGGTCCATCTGTCTCTTCAACCCTAACGACGATCAGGGTACGATGCATGTTACATGGAACAAGATCAATTAGCAGTAAAACAAGCTTGTGGATCGCAGGATAGGTGTGATCTTCAGCAGTTCTGAGGGCATGCGAATACCCGAATTACGCATCGTTTAAGTACCGCGGTTGTTTTCGAAGCGAGGGCGGCGAATCCTCTATGATAACAGACTTCCACGCCGTTATCCGCATTCGTCATTCGGTCATCCCGTCTTTTCAATGTCTGGACCGCTTACTTGGGGCGTTCTAGAACCCTGAATATTGTGAACCAACAGGCCTACGTGGCTGGCGTCCCAATCGGATGATTTCCCCGCTTCGTAATTGGCATGGGCTCTTTTTTGGGTGCCTTGTTGTTTGCATCTTGTTGTTTGCAGTCCATTTTCAATAACTCATGACTTCTCTCTTTCTACCATACTCGCCGAAGCCTGTCCAATTTCTTCTTGTCCATGCGCGGAGATGGTTTTCTGGGAGGAGGAAGCGTATACGCGGACGGACGAAAGTGGGATTCCCATATCGTTTGTAAGTGTGAATTCCCTAAGACTCGCCACAATTGTTTAAGACGCCTACTTACCTACATTTTACAGGAAGAATACAACCGGCGGCAGCCAGAAGCTGGAAGGTTCCAGTTTATGACGAAGGCCGATGCTCAATTATATGCTATTACTGGGTCCGTGTTCAGCAACAAGTGTTACCATAGCCATTCCCAGCTGACTCTACTGCAGTACTGGCTTTTTCCTGGACTCGTACGACTTGTTCATCGTCAATCTAGTTTCGCCGATATGGCAATATGAGTGAGAATTCCTGCCACCTTCAAGGCGACCCTCAATCACACATAACTGAGACTTCTGTTTCTACATTCAGATACTGGGGAGGGTTGACGCACAAAAGCCCCCAATTTCCACCCTTTCTCCGTGGCCTCGTTAATTCGGCTGCAAACATGGGCAACGTTTTTGGTCAGCTTACCTTTGGCTACCTGGGTGACATCTTTGGTCGAAGATTTGTCTATGGCAATGAGCTCATCATTGGAATTATTGGGATTGTAATGGTCATCAGCCTACCTAACAGTATTCCAACCGCGGAATTAAAAATGGCATGGATCTTCTGCTGGCGATTTGTTCTTGGGGTCGGAATAGGTGGAGACTATCCTATTTCAGCCTCGATTGTTGCGGAGAGATCACCTCTGAAGCGACGTGGGCAATTATTAGGGTGGATCTTCTCAAATCAGGGATGGGTAAGCCAACTCGTTTCTCAGACCAAATGTTGAGAATCCACAGACGCAATTCGCTAAGTCTTGTTATCTGCTAGGGGAATTTTGTAGGCACGATCATGACGATAATCTTCCTTGCATGTTTCTCAAAGGCCCTAAATGCTGGGGAATATGGCCAGTTAGATGCTGTATGGCGCCTCCAAATCGGCGTAGCCTTAGTCCCAGCATTCTCCACTCTGTGGCCCAGGCTCACCATGCCGGAGGGAAAGAAATACCTGGAGTCTCGAGAACTTAGCCTTCCCAGGCGCCCTGACTCTGTCACCAGTCGCCTAACAAACACCGGTCGCTTTAAAACCACTAGCAAAAGTAAGAAAAGGGAATCAATCGAATTAATCGTCTCAGATGGACGTGGGCTCCAGGAGGAATTTGATGCGGCACGTTCTGAGAGAGAATCGCAAAATCGCAGAGCGAGGCTTGATGTTTTCTTCACTTACTTCCGTGAATGGCGGCACCTCAAAACCCTGCTCGGAACAGCGTCCACCTGGTTTTTACTTGACATAGCATTCTATGGAACGAATCTGAACCAGTCTGTCATACTTCAGGAGATCGGCTTCTCGACTGGGACCAATGAGTACCAAACCTTGATGCGGAATGCGATTGGCAACTTGATCATTGCTTTGGCGGGTTACGTCCCAGGGTACTTCTTCACCATCTATTTTGTCGAGAAGCTTGGACGTCGTTGGATACAAATACAAGGGTTCTTGATTGTCGCTTTGATGTTTGCCATCATTGCTGGCGGCTACAATCACATTGGTGTTGGTGGGAAGTTTGTCTGCCTGGCTATTGCGCAGGTAAGTCTCCGTCCATACATACTGATTTAATCTCGTGATTCTAATGGGACCTGACCTTTAGTTCTTTTTCAATTTTGGCCCAAACGCAACCACTTTCATTGTGCCCGCCGAGGTCTTCCCTTCTCGCGTCCGTGGCTTTGCGCACGGTGTCAGCGCTGCCTGCGGAAAATTGGGCGCCATCCTCTCCGCACTGCTATTCAACTACCTCAGCCGTGCCGAAAGTATAGGACTCGCCAACGTGCTTTGGATCTATTTTGGTTGCTGTCTCTTCGGTGCCCTGATTACCTACTTCTTGATTCCCGAGACGACAGGCAAAGATGCTGATGTGATGGACTACCAGGAATGGTTTGAATCGGTTGTGAGCGTACGATAATATTGACTGCGGTGTTACGAAGACAATGTGAAATGCAAGAATCAACAAGATTGTGGCTGCGCTCTCCATCTTCTGCGTACATTGCAGTCTACATTGGCCCCTTTGTTTTTTTTAGTAGCTTCTTCGTTGTACTTCTACAATTCCTGTCAGATTTTCATCACACGCTGGTTTCCTTATTGCTGGAAGCACTGTGTTTCACCCAAGTTCTTCTTGTAGCATATGGTGGCAGTCGAAGTGACATCATTCCAGAATTTCCACTATCGTTCAAGGAAAATTCGGTAAAGGTACATAATCCCCCAGCAGTCTGCTGAGAGTGCTCAAAGATCCTTCAGCAGGTGCGACCAAGAAAGAGACATTGCACTGTTCGACGACATCTATTGATACAAAATGGCAGTAAGATCACCGGGCTTTGGAATGCGGAGTCTCCCATCTGACATTGAAAATTGCACTGGATACTTGTGGACAGAATGTGGTTCGTTTTGGAATGGAAATGCCATCATATGGGTGTATATCAGACTACCAGACCGCTGGCTTTCGACGGGAAAGACAAAACAGCACTCGCATTCTGGGTCCGTTTGCCCGCGTTACAGAAAGAGTCAGCCAAGTCTTCACCTATCCAACACACCATTTCTGACCAATGTTCAAGTTGCGCGCGAGTGCTTTATTGGCCACGGACTGAGACTGAGCTGCATCTGAGAGGTAAAATGAGAGAAGCCTAACTCGGACAGCACACTGCCGGTGACAGTACATTTCTCCAGATTGCTCATGATTAACTTTGACTAATACGCCATTGAGTGCTAGATGATCGGCTGCCATTGAAAGTGGCCGAGGGAAAATAACGGCTAGATGAGAGTAGAGACTAAGACTTGGCCCCGAGATGTTTGAATCTGGCGGTAAAATTCACAGTCCTCCAAACTTTCACAGCGGTGGCTTGGGCAGCAGACTCTTTTAGTTGATAGGCATCTCCTTTAATTTACTGTAGAAGGTCGGACCCTATTGGAAGATTCTCCAAGCTCGGAATAGGTTATCATGATTCATCAGACCCCGTTACCTTGCATGGCTATCAGAAACCCCGGGCTTGAATCCCTCGAAGCTGCATCTGTGAGACGGCCATGACTTCCTGACACCTCTATTGTGCTCGTCTATCAACGTGGTAGAAACGCCTCCTCAGCTCCTCACTCATCATCTATCCCTCATCCTTATCGCGGCGTATACTCCGGATACTGCCCTCGCATCCCCAACGCCCTCCCAACCCAGAAGTAAATAGCCTGGGTAATGCTCGAGAAAAGGATCTGACTCTGCCACTGCAACCTCATGAGCTTCTCTGGTGGACGCTCAGTGAATGCGAAAGGATGGGTCCATCGCCATAATTGCACAAGAGGAAGCTGGCCATGGAGGGTGTAGTACCCATTTGTGTAATTTATTGCTTGCAGCTGCAGCCATAACATCTGAACCAGCAGCCAGTGATGCGCTGAAGGCCACCGCAAAAAGAGTCTGAACAGTATTCTCAACCATGCGGGCGTTGTAGCTAGGGAGGGAAAGCTGTCGGCGTCAAGGGTGGCGCTGAGCTTGTTCCGGTAAAGGACTTCATTGGCTTTCAGCAAAACGACCAGGTCTTCCTTGCCACTCTCCGACGCCCATGATGTGCGTGTTCCCTCCTCGAATGTATGGTGGCAGCCTGGTGACATACTAATCGAGCCATTTATGTACGGGTTTGGATAGTAGAAGACTCGCAAGTGACCATGAATACACTCGAGACGTTCGCACGAAGATTGGTCATTGTGCCAATGGAGTTCGGAGCGCCAAGTGCTATCTTTTGGAATCGAGATGTGAATGTGGTGCGGGCGAGTGAAACCGTAGGTCACACTTGCTGGTCCAGGCAGCTGAAATATATTTTGATCCGTAGTGATGGTTCTGTGCATGATTCCGTAAATGGTGAGACTGAATTGACTTCAAGTGAGCAAATTATCGGCTGCGGTGACAAGATTGCGTCGATTTGCCAGTGATCGAGAACATTGGCATGTAGTATGAATAGCTGCTGTAGACAGAAGAACGGCGTCACAACGGAGGAATATGTACATTGCAAATTCTCGCAGACTATACTCAGGACAGAGAGGGGTTGGGAGCTTGGAAGCTTATCCATGGAGAATCCCAGCGGTTAGAAGTGCAATATAGTCATCGCAGCGCTGCCAGCAACTCAAGAAGCTCCGATCTCCCAGGATCACAACCGCCGAGTTCGCTTCTATTCTTGTCGGAGAGGATCAAGATTCTCCCCGTACCCCGCAGATCGTGAAACGGAATGGTTGAGCTGTGGCAGTTGAGGCACCAATCTAGTTGATTGGCCAATCAACGTACGTTGGATTGGCAATCCAACTGACGATTAGCCATTCAACGTACTAATGCAGGTAGTTGGCCAATTACCTAGTTGAAAGCCCAATTGCCTGCAGTAGTACGGAGGATGACACCAATAGTTTTGGTCGCGCTAGTACGAGACTAGTAAAGTTAGGGCTAGGGCTAAATAAGAGGCCTAGAGCAGGGCCCCGGTTAATAAGTTTAATTAGTTGTTAAATTAATCTTATAGGGCCTGTTCCAGGGACTTATCCTTAGAGACTCCTACTTATAGAGTATTTTAGGCAGAAAAATTAAGTTTTCTAAGTATTCTTGTCCAAGTATACTAACGCGTCAAAAGTCTGTATCAAAAAGCCAAAAACGCGTATTTTGCGTTTCTACTTTATCAACTCTATTATCCTTTACTATATTTATTACTATGCTACATACTCTATTGGCTCCAATTTCTGGTAATAAGATTCCTGGAAAGGAGTTTAATTTATCTGAAAAATTAATTATTTTTAAAGCTTTTCGTTCTAAAGAAAAACCTATTATTATTATATAATACGAAAAGCTTAAAATATCCTCCGTTGCAATTATTATTCGCTATTATTTTATTCGCCCTTAAGGGATTTTTAAAGTTAGATTTAAATATTCCCTAAAGCTATCCGATTAAGATAGAAGATCTATTATATATATTGTTAAAAGGGAGCTTACAATCGAGTACAAAAAGTTTATATTACAATACGAATTTAAATATTTAAAATTTATTATTTATTATATTCTTAAGGAGTAAAGCCTTGTCAATTAACTTGCTTAAAAGAAATTATTATTTTTAAATATTATAATAATTAAATAGCTAATTTAATATAAAATATATAAAGACTAGACTTTAAAATAGTAGCAAAAAAGAATTTAATTTAATAAATATTTTATAAAATAAAGGAAAAGTAAAAAACGTAAATAAATATTTTAAAAAAGAAATAATATAATTAATTACAAAAGGAAAAAGTATATTTATAATAATATAAAAGGGGTTTTATAACTTAAAATAATATAATTTTATTATTATAAATAGAGACAAAGTTATAAAATAAAAGGGGTATTTAATTAATAATTATATTAAGATTTTAAAAGATATAATCCTTATAATTTACAAATTAAATATATTCTTTATATAGGATAACGCTTTGATATATATAATATACAAAATATAAATATAATTCCGAGAATATAATATTAAAATATTAGAATAGTTTCCTTTTTCTCCTAATCTTAACCTAATCGAATATTTTTAAAAAAAAATTAAAAAGTTTATTTATAAAATATACTTTGATATCGAAAAAGTATACAGATGTAAAGCTATACGCAGGTCTTGGTATTACGTATACGTTCTGTATGTACTCCGGTACGTAATTAGAAGCTGTATTAGTACCAAACCTATTACCGGAAGCCTCAGGGAGCAAAATAATCCTATATTTATTTTATTTAAAAACTTTACCTTATTATTTTAAAGGTCCTTTATTCTTTTAATAATAACTGTTAATTCTTTTATCCTCCTAGAGGATAAGGTTGATAGTAATTATTTATCTATTATATTCCGTTTGCGTTTTATTATTATAGCAGCTACGTCTAGTTATTATATTTTACATTGCTATTTACTATACACCCTAACAACAGAGCTAATAAAAAAGTATAAGAAGTTATAAAGGAGGCTTTAAAATGAGTTTGAGTACTACTCCCTAAAAAATTATTAATATTATTAATTAAAAGTATAAAAAAGAAGATAAATATAATAATATAAGTTAAGGGGTAATATACGAAGTATTAAATACAAAATATTTTTAGGAAATTGATATATTATTACTAGTTAATTATTATACGAAGATATAAGGTTCTTTTATAAATAATTGGCAAATTAAATATAATAAGGGAAATAGTAATATAGGGTTGTTTTTAACTTGATACAGACTTTTGATATAGTACTGTAACTACTCCAGAGGCCAGGATAAACTTAAGATCAATTCGTACTAGCGCAAACCAAAACTATTAGTATCATCCTCCGTATGTTGAATTGCTATTTACTTAGAACTGCTTTTACTCCCTTTAAACAGCTCCTTTTAAACAACTCCCCCCAAACAGTTTACCCTAAACGGCTCTTCCTAAACGGCTCCTCAAATTTTGCGATAGAAATTTTTTTGTTTTTGCGATTACCTTATGATTGTTTAGGGGGAATTTGTTTAAAGGGAACAGGGGAATTATTAAAAAAGAACTATTTAAAGAAAAAACCGTTTAAAGAAAGTTGTTTAGGGAGGTATATTAAATTAGCAATATATTATTATTTATATAGTTAGTAATTGCTTTGTCAACTAATCTTTTACCTATTTGAGCTAGTTATATATTTAGCCGTTGAATAATCAACTTAATTAGTTGATTGATAGTTCAGCAGCATTGGTACGTCAACTGCGACAGAGTACATGATTATGTCTATGCCTCGAAGGCCTATAGACGACTACATGAACCTCTAGGCTATGTAATATGAACGTGTTTCGAATTTTGTCATAATTTGTTGGCTAAAGGAGATTTCAATTGCTCTATCTACCTAGGAATACAGGCTTATCTATATACTCGGCTGATCAATCCAGGCCCTATAAATAATAAGGCATTTAGTAGAGCTGATATGCCCTGAGTATAGCCTTTGTTGTTTGCCTCAGTTACTTAGACTCTATATACTAATACCTTTCGGGGTTAATTACTGCTAATTATATATATAATAATTATAAAATTTGAGCTTAAGAACGTATAATTTTCTTAGATATAATTTAATCCTTTCTTTATTTTTATATTTTAATTTCTATTATATAATATTTATATATCTTTTATATAAAGATTATTTTCCTTTTCGAGTATATTCAAACAGCGTTTTAATTAACTAATTTTATTAAGCTAAAAAAAAATTATTTTAATATAAAAGAAAAGTTAAAATTTTGTACCCGGGAGCCTAGGTTCTCCCTTTTTTATTTTTTTATTTTTACTTTGATATCTCTATATTTATTATATAATATTTATATACTTTTTATATAAAGATTATTCTCCTTCTCGAGTATATTCAAACAACGTCTTAATTAATTAATTTTATTAAGCCAAAAAAAAGTTATTTAAGTATAAAAGAAAAATTAAAACTTTATATTTTAAATAATCCCCTTTGCAAATTCTTACTTTTACTTTAAGATTTCAATATTAAATATATATTATTATATATCTTTCTCTATCGGAGAGTCTTCTATATTAAAGTAAATACCGAGAGGTATAATAGAGCTTTTTGATATTCTCGTTATTATTAAAGAAGGGTTGGATTTTGGACTTTGTTAATAAAATTTTTTTTAAAATTATTTTAACTTTTCTTTTAATAGGAATTTCGAGATTTTAAGCTTATTAAATAAAAGTATATATCTTATTATATAAATTGGATTATTATTATATTAAAATAATATAATGTTATTATTATTATAATTTTATAAAGGATAAATTTTAGAGTTAAAAAAGTTAAACAGGAAAATTTAAAAGTTTATTATCAAAGTTAAATTATATTTAAGAAAATTATATATTCTTGAGTTCAGACTTTATAATTATTACGTATATAGTTAGCAGCGGCTAACCCCGAAGGGTATTAGTATATAGAGTCTGAGTAACTGAGGCAACTTGTTGTTCGGCATACAGCCTGGCTGACAATGATCCAGGATTGCGATACGCTAGACCTCATTTGGCTTAGTGCTGCTGGAGAGACTGCCCCAGCCATTCTCCAACATAATTCACTACATACAATCGCCGAGATACGATATGAAATGATTCATCAAGTCGATCAATGGCCGCAAAAGCTGTACATGGATTCATGCTTGGCAGACTCGTAGGTAAGGGTCCTTCTTGACTCTACAAACACACGCCTGGGCGCTTGCGATATGCGGCCGAACACATGTGAGACAATTCGATAGGGAATTGCGTTGGGCAAAAAAAGACTGCAGACGATAGAGGAAGCCGATCCAGCCTCTGTGTAGCCGCCCCAGCCTCTGCTGCTACCTCAAACGTGGGATCTAGTGTGATTTTATTTTTATGGTAGACTCGTTGGAGTCTGGAAAAGCCACTCGACACATCAGACTTCTTGCGATTGTTGGCTGGTTCAAACATCATGTTTCATGTTGACCTGTGCGCACACAAGACTCTGGTTTCAATGTGCCTGTCCGCGCCTCCCCCAATTAACCACCCGATCAGCTGCGGATGTTCTCTATGGCTGAGGGTTCAGAGATTGGTCGGCCTTAGCTGTCCACGGGGAGCTCAAATAATCGGGATGGCCTTGCTTCGAAATCCTCTGCCGAAACAGTAAGGATATCAAACCAAAATACACCACGAGTTTCAAGTACGCATCCTTCAAAGCTGTACATCCAAATTAACATGGATCTTCATCCCACGGTATACTTGCGTACTGTATCATGCAGGCTTGGGGAAGCTTGCTTTCTACAGAGATCTTTCATATGAAAAAAGTTCGACGGTCAGAGAATTCAGTGTACGGATTAGCAACATTCCCAAACGCACTCATTGTTGTCTAGGAACAAAACAGTCCTCCTTCTCGGTCGACAATTTTTTCAACATGCATTGTGCAAAACTCATAATAGGATATCTCCTCCAATTTGAGCAGGCTTGTTTCAGGGACCTGGCTTCAAGCTTTGCGTTATAGCGTGTGTAGTCTTCGCGATTTCAGCCTGTACGTGTGAATCCTTGTGGGGAACCTTATCACTCAACTGATCAATTTGTAGCGTCTCTGTCTCTTGGCAACATTATAGTAAACCTCAGGCTGGTGATCTAAAATGATCAGCGTCCGCACACGGCAACCCACCGACGTTGAAATTGCTTAAAATGGATACAAAGAAAGACGAGCTCACTCCAAATTCGCAACCCTTCCATTGATCCGCTGGTGGAGGATTCGTATACAGCCGGCCCTGGTACGTGAGAGTTGGTGGACCCAAATGACGACGCCTCAGACGACCGATGCTATCAATATGTCAGATGCACTCAGGGCTAAATCGTCTGATTGATAAATAATGGTGCACAGCACCCTAATATATATGATGATGAGGCCCTAGATAGGGGCAAATGAATGTTCCTAGCCCTGTTTTATACCAATTGCTTCGCCTGATAAAGTGGAGAATAGGTAGTATAATAATGGTATTTTGATGGTATAATTAAGGGTCCAAATAACCCTAGAGAAAGCAAAATAGGAAAATACGGGCTGATAAGGGAAAATAGGGGTAATAATAGCTAATATACCCCCCTAGGATAATAGTAGTCTGGCTATTATTATAATTCTATTTAGCTAGTAAATAAAACTATATAGTTATTTAAGTCAACGAGCTATAATATACAAATAAATTCCTTATATTTCTAGCGAGGAAGGGGTTTAATAAGGCTATTTGCTAGTATTTTGGCTATAAGGACCTATTTAATAGCAATATAGTTATTCTGAACTTTTTAGCGAAGCCAATATTAATATATATCGATATATTTAAGGCGTATAGATAACTTAGGAGTAGGTCGATTAACAAGGTCTAATATTTACTAATTATTGCAGATAATAGTAATATTTTGGCCTATTTGAAAATATATGTATTCGAAAAATCTATTCTATTAAACTGTTTACCGAACTATTTTACTAAGAATAAGCAATTTAACTTTAATATTAAATATAATAACGGTAATTTATTTTGAAGCTTTCTAATCGATAGGGCTATTATATAGTTAGAAAAGGTAGCCAAATAAGCTTTTCTTAATAATAGAATTGTCGGCAAATACAGTATCTGATATTAATAGAAAAATATTATTTTATACTTGGCTATTATATTCAATCGCGAGCGTTTTAATAGCAAGTAAATACGTTATTAACCGATTAGCTAGAGCCAAATAATAAGGGGATAGATTTTGGAGGAATTAGGTAAGCTGAAAACTAACAAAAGCGATATTTAGCCTAATAATAATAACAGTAAACGAAATAAAGCTAATATACTATTAATATAAGTATATTTGCTCAAGGGTAATTTAATATTTGTATAGAAGGATTTCTTCTATTAACAATAGTATTTTTGATAGAGTATAATTTCTAAGAGGGAATTTACTAGTTATTTTTTCGATATATAAATCTTGGCTTAGCTAGACTTGCTTAATAGAGCAATTTCTGGTAATATATATATTAATAAATTATATTAGTTTTCCTAAATACCAAAGCTTATATATATTGAGGAAAGATACTTCAAAAACGTTATATTTAACTTAATACTATTTCTTATATAGTATTACGAAGTTATTAACGTAGAAAAATACGATTAGCTAATTGTTAGTAAAAAGGTATTCTATTCCTAATATTATATATAGACTAAAACGTTCTATTATTTTAATAATATTCTAAAGCTAAAATAATAGAAATTTCTTTAATTTATATAATATTTTTATAAGCAAAAGGTATTTATATAATATATTTAATCCCTTCGGAAGATCAATATTCTTAAGGTAATAAATATAAATTTCTTTATTAATATTATTATTAATAAAAGTATTAATTATATTATATTAACAGAATTTGAAGGAAAAAGCAGTTATAATAGTTATAAATACTCTTAAGATTTTGATAACTAAGGTAGCTATAACTATTTCCTATTCTGTTTGTTATAAATCTCCCTTAATATATAAGCAAACTTTATACCTTTTTAAATATTTATCTTTATTATATTTGTATTTAAAAATTTAAATAAAGAGGAGAATATTTGCTCTTTAAGGTTTAAGGTTTGCTTAGAATATACCCTTATTATTAAGGCTAATATATTCTTTATATACGGCTTATATAAAGGTATCGTTATAAAAGTATTTTGCTAAGGCTTTCTAGCTTTTTAGCTTTGATAAAAGGTTATTACGATATAAGTATTTAATAGAGTTGAGGTTTTTCGTAAAGGTTAAATAATATTCTATATCTTAGCCGAGATTTGCGATAGTTAATATATAAATATAATAACGATTTCTTGCTTGTATTTTAGAAAATAAGATATTATTTTTAATTATTCTTAATAAGATTTCGGAGCTTCTAGGAGCTAGATTTATTATAAACTAATAAAATTAATATAATATTAATAATAATAATAATATAATAAGAGTATTATTTTCTAAAATATAACTCTCTAATATATTACTAATATTTTAATTTAATATTATATTTTTAATATTTTTAATATTTTAGCTTAGTATCTCCCCCTCTTTAGTAGTAGGTATATAGATTAATAGTATTCCTCCTAAGGTATTACTTGGTAGAAGAGTAGGAAGAATAGGGTAGGAATAATTGATTAAGGTTAGTAAAGTAATAGTTATCGTTTTTGGAGTTGGTAATAAGATTTGGTAATAAAGTTAATTTACGATATCAGTATTATCAGCAAATAAGTCTATTTTATTTATCTTATTTAACGGCTAATTATTAGCTAATAACCGATTAGCTTCCTTATTAATAATATTTACGGCTTTATTAAGCTCCGGGTTATTAAATAATAAGCTTAAATTAATATCTGCAAAGTTATAGTAATAGCTTTTATCAAACAAGATATTCCTAGCCCGAATAATATATTTTTTGCTTAGGATTTATACCTTAAAGATATTTCGTAAATTATAGTTAATAAAATAATTTAAATAAGCTTTTTATTAAAGCTTCAGAAGTTTAGGAACTTCTAGATATATAAATAAATATATTTTATAATTAAAAATATAAAGGTAAACTAATAATAATTTTATATAATAGAGAATTTCAAATAATATTTTATTATTAAGTACTTTGATTAATATCCGATTAAGAAGATATATTATTATTAACGTAGTCTTAAGTTATAGATTATAAGGAAGTTTTGAAGCTATTTATATATATTTGCTTTTCGTTATAATTACCCCTTTAGAACGTTTAGATAAACTATTCTGCTTTATAATATATAGAACTATTAATTCTGCAATAATATTATTTTCCTATATTAATATATTAAATAATTTTCCTAAGGAAGGCTTATTATCGTTATAAAGATATTTAATTAAATAATTATATTATTATTTAACTAGATAAATTATTTGTTTTATTATTTTAATAGCTTAGTCCTTTATATAATAAGTCTATACCTAATAATATTTAGTAATAGGGTAAACGAAATAGCTTAGCTATTTATACCTATTAAATCCTTTTTTAATAGGAATAAAATTATAGTAATTATATTTTAATAGGTTTATTACTTCGTATTCGTAGTCCTGATAATAAAAAATAATCTTTTTAATTTTAAAAAGATAATATAATTAATATACTTTAAATTGGCCCTAAGTTAATAGGGTAATAAGTTTAATTCTAATAATATTTTCTAATAGTATTGTAATTGCCTTAAAACTAAGATAGTTTATTAGTAAATATTAATATAATAATATAGCCTCAATTGATAATCAAGGGCTTTCAGATTTGCGTTATTTTGCTAATATAATTATAATAACAGATTTTTCCGGAAAATCTTGAACTTTTAATTAATTAATTTATAAAAGTTAATAATCTTAATATTAATAGAGTTTGCAGAAATAATCCTTATAATTATCCTCTATTATATAAAGTATATTACTTCTAGTATTCTAATAAATATTAACTTAATTAGCCTTACTAAAGGATATTAAATTAGTTATAAAACTAGGAATTAAAGCTATATTTTAAAGCTCGATTATATTACGTTCTTTAATAAATATTAAAATACCGATTTTATATATTTCAAAAGCTTTAATTTTATATAATATTTTTTTTAAGATAATTATATTATCAGGAGCAAATAATCGTTGATAAGAGAAATAGTCTCGATTATTATATAAATATATATTGGAGTTAGAATCCAAAATTTAAATATTAAATAATATATCATTATAGGAGTTGAAAAATATAATTAGAAAATAAAATAACGTTTACTTGATAGAGAGCTTTAGCGACGAGATTCCTATTATCTATTTTATAAATATTTTTATTTCTGATATTCTACTACTTATATAGGTTACTGCAAAGGTATAAAGCCTTGTTAATAATATTTATATTTAACTTATTAAAAATTTTAATAGGGTAGGAGTTGAAAAACGTTCTTCAAATACTTTCTAATTAATAATAACTCTCTCGACTCTTTCTTTAAAAAAACTATTTTTTATAAGCGTTTTAGCCTTTTTGATATATACGGTATTTAAGATCTAATTTTTTAAGCAAGAAGCTTTATTAAAATAATAATATTTAACAAACTAGTAGTATATTTCTTCAACTAGGTATTTGGGAATAAAGGTATTATTATATTATATAAATTATTCTTTCGGAGGTCTCCCTTATAAGGTAATAAAAGATAAAGATATTCCTATTTAGTAAACTGTCTTTTTGTTTATTTTATATAATTATTTGACTTTTTATATAAGTTCTTCAAAAGTTAGTAAAGATTTCCCTTTATTCTCTTTATAGCTAAAATATACCTTAATTGTATTAAATTAGTCTTAATTTATAGAATTAATACTCTTGATAAAGTTGATCTTTGTTATTATTATTTAGAAGTTAGGATATTTAATTTCGATAGCTTCGGAAAACAGTATTTGCTATTTATTTAATTAAAATTCTATATTTTGGCTTTTAATTTTTTTAATATACGATACTCGATATTCCTTATCGATATCGAAATACCGTATTTGTATAATAAATACTAGTTAACGTTTAAAGCTTTTAAAAGCTTAATAAGGAGTAATATAATTAACAAAGTATATAATAAGATTTGCGGAGGTTAATTTTTCAATATTAATTTATAAAATTTATATAGTTTTTACTTAATCCAAGTAGTACTTCTCTTTACGATTGTATTCGGTATTAAGTATTCTGTATACTTCTTTGGGTATATAACCTTCGTATTTAACTTATTTGCTTATTTGTTTTGCAGATAATATAATAAAAGATATTAATAGTAAATAAGAAAATTCCTTAGGTACTTTAGGGTCAATAAGGTACTAGATTTGGGCAGATATTATTCTATTCTTGATATTTAAGATTTATTAGAACTAATTATTCGTACCGGTAAATATAAGAGATATAAGAATAATAATAATAGAAGATATAATATTAAGGATATTTTGCGTTCGGGAATATTTAAGTAATTTAAGAGCGATTTTGGTATAAATTATATTTATATAGGCCTAATAATATTAAATAATTATAATAATAGCTTAGCGAACCAATTAAATAAATTTAATATAATAAGTTAATAACGGAATCCGGGCTTATAACTATCAGATATACTTAAGGCTAAATTATCTAATTAATAAATAATAGTATATAATACCCTAATATATATAATAATAAGGCCTTAAATAGGGGCAAATAAATATTTTTAGCCCTATTTTATACCAATTGCTTCGCCTGATAAAGTGGAGAATAGGTAATATAATAATAATATTTTGGTAGTATAATTAAGGGTCCAAATAACCCTAGAGAAAGCAAAATAGGAAAACACAGGCTGACAAGGGAAAATAGGGGCAATGACAGCTGACACAATATATCAACTCTTACGCTGAACAATGGCATCGAAATTGGCCCTGTGAAGGGGGCAATGCCTTCCAAAACATCGCTTGTATTGGCTACACAACGCAAATGTACTGGAAAAACAGGTATACTTTCGACAATTGGTGAGAGTCGCTTTCGTTTGGTGACTGGGCTGTTGACAAGCCACCCCTCACGCAGGTACTACGCTAGAAGTTAGATTCCCTGTCAGACGACTTTGACAACAGGCTAAGCACAATCATGATGAATTATATAGTCACTAAGAATCCCTACCCGGCCAACCATGTGCCCGGCTGGGACTTCACTCGCCTGATTTCGATTTGTCCAGATCGTCCGTTTCACCCTACCTCGAGAGGCTACCGCTTTTGTGAGCCAGGTGAACGGGATCGACACTTTGGTGGAGATAACACCTGGTGCTTCGGTATGTAAGAGTCTCAGAATGACAACACGGGATACCCGACGGGTGACGCCAACAAGGCAGCTCCAACAGTGGAAGTCTCATACTTCACTCAATTCGATCTATCTACATGTGAGTTGGACTCACGATACCAGGCCAACGTGTCCTGTTCATTTAACGGCGACATCTCTGTTGGTCTGGCATCACTTTAAGGCCAAGTACTGGCAGGTAATGTGATGCTATATGTAGGTGATGTTTACGCTCAAGCGTTTCATCAAAAGAGTCTTGGATTTATTGCCATTATGAATCTTCTTAACGAGAACATGGACGCTATCTGTTTGCTGGGCGGCGCTGAAGCTGTAAACGGGTGGGTTTCTATGCGGAACGTTGCATACATTGGCGAAAGTCGACCTTCACGCTATATGCTCCCGCTTCAGCATGTACAGTCCCGCGTCAATAGTCTGTAGTAACACCCTGTTTTACCCTGAAAGTCGTACATTTCACATATATATTTCAACCCTTATATACATATTTAAAAATCCGAAAATTTTAAATAAAATACTTTCGAATTCTATTGTATTCTTATGTAGACAGTTTTCTAATTAAAATATAATGTTATTATATATAATATAATTGAAATATATATATATATTTGAAAATAATCGGATTTTACAATGAAAATTATTATTTTCAATATAAATTAATTTTTTTTATATTTTATATAATATTAATATTATTAATTATAAATTATAATAAACATAATTATTAATTATACGATTATATTATATTATTGGAAATTTTAAAAATTTAAATAAAAAAAATAAAAAAAATAAACTTTTAAAAAAAGTATAAATTTTAATATAAAATAAAATATTAATATAAACTTTTAATGTAATATTATAATATACGAGATATTGAACATAACTTAACTTTGGAAAATTAACATATTATTATTAATTAATTATTATATAAAAATACAAAACTTTCTTGTAAATAGTTAGAAAATTAAATGTAGTTATTAGAACAATAATACGGAACTGTTTTTAGCTTAATATAATTTTAATATAATATTTATATATTTATGTAAAAAGAAAAATATTCAAATTTTTAATTTATTAAAAATATGAGTTATAAAAGTAATATATAAAAAGAGTTATCTTAAAAAGGATCTTTAATTATTATAATTAAACTTTTAAAATATAAATTATTTTTATTAAAAACGGATCTTAATTAATTATTAATAAAAATAAAAATAACGTTAATAATAATTTGCTTTTAATAAATAAAAAGGTTTAAATTATTATTATTTTTATATATAAATTATGTATTAAAAATTTCTTTAATAACAAAAAAGTTATTATAAAAATATAAAAACTTTCAAAAAATAAATTCTAAAAGAAAAAAAATAATATTATATATATAATTATATAATACTTAATGAATACAAATGTTATTATTTTTAAAAATATTAATAAAGCTATTAACTATTTACGTTGTTAGAATAATTATTTAATAATAATAACGTAAATTATAAACAAAATAAAATAATATTAAATTTAAATTATTTAAATTATAAATAATATTAATAAAAATAATATTTTTAAAGAAATTATTAAAATAATATTTATTTATAATAAACGACGAAGTTAGGGTTAGGGTTAGGGTTAGGGTTAGGGTTAGGGTTAGGGTTAGGGTTAGGGTTAGGGTTAGGGTTAGGGTTAGGGTTAGGGTTAGGGTTAGGGT
>JAABUQ010003606.1_pt1 | contig 28059 bp, 16 predicted proteins | sample 5560001 | NCBI WGS metagenome assembly JAABUQ01 (sample SAMN10711888, study PRJNA513371) | rock metagenome | isolation source: Antarctica rocks | place: Antarctica: Victoria Land, Finger Mt nord | collected 2015-12-18 | reverse complement strand
TTAATATATTTAAAATATATATATTAAAGTTTTTATAAAACTAAAATATTTTTTTTTTAATATTTTAAAGGAATTAAAAAATAAGATAATTATTATTTATTTTTTAGTTTAAAAATAATGTTTTCTTTATTTTATTTTTAATATTAAAAAATTTTCCTTTAAATAATATTATATTAATTATTTAAGACATAATATATATTTATTAGTTTAACTTTTTTATTATTATTAATTATTATAATAATAAAGTTTTTCTATTTTATTATTATAATAATATCGTTAATTCTATTAATAAAGTAATTATATATATAATAAGAAATAAAATATTAACGTTTAAAATAAATATAGATCTTAGCTCTTAAGTTTAAATAAATATTTAATTTTCTAAATATTTTATATATTAATTGTATTATTAATATTTTTTTAAGATTAATAATTATTTCAAAGCTATATAATCTTAAGACTTATTTTATTTTTTCTTTATTATTTTTAAAGAAGAGTTTCTTATTTTTTAATTTTTATTAATTAAGGCGGAAATTATTATTTAAATAATAATATTTTTCTTTTATATAAGTTCCTTTATAATAAAAGTATTTCGGTTTGATATTTTTATTATTTCCCTTTTTATTATTATTATTATTATTATTTTTTATTTTCCTTTGCTTTTTAAAGTTCCTTATTTTTAAGGCTTTTGAAGAACCTTTTTAGTTTCGTTATTTATTATAAATAAATATTATTTTAATAGTCTCCTTAAAAATAATATTTTTATTAATATTATTTATTATTTGAATAATTTAAATTTAATATAGATTTATTTTATTTAAAAGATTTTTTAAAAATAAATAAATAAATATTATTATATTTATAATTTATATTATTATTATTAAATAATTATTTTAATAATATAAATAGCTAATATATTTATTAATATTCTTAAAAATAGTAGAATTTATAATAATTAAATATTAAATAGTTATATATATAATATAATTATTCTTTTTTTAGAATTTATTTTTTAGAAGCTTTTATATTTTTATAAAATCCTTTTTATTATTAAAAAAGTCTTTAATATATAATTTATATATTAAAATAATAATAATTTAAGCTTTCTTATTTATTAAAAATAAATTATTATTAATATTATTTTTATTTTTATTAATAATTAATTAAAATCTTTTTTTAATAAAAATAGTTTATATTTTAAAGGCTTAATTATAATAATTAGAAATTTCTTTTAAAATAATTATTTTCTTATATATTATTTCTATAGTTTAATATAAAAGTAAATAAAGTAATAATATTTATAAATTGAAAATTTAAATATTTTTCTTTTTATATAAATATATAAATATTAACTAAGCTTATAATTTATTAATTATAAGAGATTTTAATTATTCTATTTATTTAAGAATATAAACTTATTTATATACTCGGCTAATCAATTTAGGCTCTATAAATAATAAAGTATTTAATAGAGCTAATATACCCTGAATATAACCCTTGTTGTTCGGCATACAGCCTGACTAACAGTGATCCTGGGATTACGATACGCTAGACCTGATTTGGCTTAGTACTGCTGGAGAGACTGCCCCAGCCATTCTCCAACATAGGTGATTGCGCTCAAATTAGTCCACGCTAACTGCGATTTTACTCTCCGTTTTGGACAAAGCTGTGGCCTTGTATGGCAACTTATATCTCGGAAACAAGGAGTTGTTTGTTTCAATAAGTTGTATCCGTTTATTACGCTTGGAAGCGTCCTAATTTCTCTGGCAAGCGTCTTGACTGATTGCCCAAATTGAGCGCAAGACGCAGGGTCCATCTTTACATCCAGCAAGACTGAGACTTAGATAGCCGTGCCATCTCCACCATGATCTCTCGGTATTCCATATAGACCTCCCTTAATCTATCCCTCGGGTTCTGCTCGAAGTGCACACTCAAAAGACAAGGCATTCGTGGAAATCTGCCGCCGATGTCTCTCAGGATCCTAGGGTCCCCTGTGAAGTTGTAGCACAGAAGTCCTCTCCTGACGATACACAGAACCTGATACCTAGAATCACTGCTTGCGATGCATCTAACAAAGCACTGCTGAATAGCCACTATTTATAGGGACCTCGAGCTCTGCTATATTTTGTATTGTAATTGAATCTACTTCGATGTTATTGTTGAAACGAGCTGACCCTCTACACCTGCTTCAACATCTGTTTTAACCTGATTTTCGCTCTGAAGGGACTGGTAGAATTGAGAAGTCGTTTGGAGATGCTGATCGAAGGCTGAACTCGCCTGGAACGACATTTGTAAACTTCTCCGTCATGCAAAGAGAGATGCCCCATAGCACCCCAGCTTTGTTTGCGAATAGAATTAATTAGACCGCCTTCTCGCGGGCTGCTTAGCACAATCATGACTTAGACGCCTCCATGACATCAGTACATGATTTGGGTGGTGAGGGATGCAATAATTAGCTTTTTCACGAGCTAAGTCTCATAGAAGAATGTGGGACAAAAGTTTTAGAAGCAACAATGAAAGTTGAAGCATCCTTCGGCGCAAATATCTGCACAAAATGAAGACTTCGATGCACGTGACTCTTCAATGAGAAATGACGCAAGTGGTCAACCCGCCGAAACTGTATATTTTTCCATCCTCCCAACAATCTATCTGTCACTTGACTCCCATCAATGAAACGGCTTCACGACATGCTGGGTCGTATACTGTTAGTCCAAAGGCCGAGCCACTCATCAACACATAATACGCGTGGCAATGGATCCATCGCAGCGCACAAGACATAACTCACAGTGAGCCGGCAGTCAAGGTACCCAGTGAGTCTGGGGTACGCACAAACTCAACAGTCGAGCCAAATCCTAGGACTCATGGCCACGCTCGTGGCTTTGTGCCAGAGCTGTGGACACGTTCGACCCCGCTTCGCTTCATTCTTTCTGGGCTCAAACCCCTCTCTTAAGGGATGCTGGCTCGGACAAAGCTTAGCATCAAGTGGAAGGCCTCGTGGCAAAATCTGGGCTAGAAAAACTCCTTGGGTCTAGTGGCTACACTGCGGCGGAGGACTTTCATAGAATAGCCAAATCGCCTAATGCACATGTGGGCTATGCGAGATGGCTAAAAATTCCCTTTACCCCTCTGACGAGCCACTAAAACTGAAGCAGAACGTTGTCACTGTATCCTCTTGTGCCAACACATGATCTCAGGCTCTAAAGACTGGTCCTTCTGCCGTTAAAGAAGCCTGGCTTTCCTCTACCTTCAGTGAACATCCTTCAACTACCGAGCAACTGGAACGTTACCCTCCACAACGTGGTACGCGTGGTAATGAGTCAGTATATCATGAATCTTGATCTCGATTCCGTGACTTCCGGGTGTTGTCAGCATGCAAGAATCCAAACTTTATGAAAGCTCTAGTGCCGATCCTCGTGGGATTCGAGAACGCTCTGACTCCAGAGTCACGCTCTGGGCATAAGGTTCAAGCCTTTTTCAACAGATCCTCCAACCATTGGAGCTAAGTGTAGCTTTATGAGCCCTGAAGAACAAAAGTTCCCGAGTCTTAGACTGTGTGGGCTGTTGAGGACTGCACTCGGCTCGTTTGTTGTGTGAATAACACCCCTCTTTTCGATATGGTTTTTGCGAGTGTGCGCTCGTTGCGAGCGATCGTAAGATTCAGAACACTTTGAATGAGCCGTCTGTATTTTCCTTTCCCACATGATGCATGTGGCGATCAAAAACAACTTTTGGCATGGCAGGGCCAGAAGCGCCGGTTCTGCCTGCAAAGTACTTTTCCTACGTCTTTTAACATTCAACCATGTCCTGCAAAATGGTCGTCCGCTTGTCCACTTAGAAAAGCTTGGCATCGGCTTCGCCATCAAGGACGGCGCTACAAAACAATCTTTCTTGGCGTGGTGGGTGAGATCTGACGATGACGGTCCCAATGACCCCACACAAGGCTTGTCCCTCGTTCATGGTGCGTAAACTGCCCTTTGCCAGTGATCTATTCCTTATCACTTCCATATCAGGCATATTGCTGACAGGAAGATGCTTTTGCCCCAGAACTCTCCAGTCTGGGATTGCACAAAGCGATCGCGTCCGAGCGCTGTGCTTTTCTTTGTTATATAGAGCACTAGACCCCTGTGAAACTTGCTCATTTTTGTCTACCAACCTCAGCGAACCATACTGATATTTCCTACCAGCCTCACTATCCATAGGAGGGTTATACTTGCAGTCTCCAAGATGCTCTCCCGTCTCCCAGTCTTCCTCTTCCCCTTACTATCTCTAGCCAACCCTCTTTCACCCGAGGCAGCAGTTGCTGGAGCTAATAAAGTCGGCGCCCAGCAAGGCACTGCAAATACTGCAGCAGCTGGCAAACCTTCGACTGAGGGAAAGACTACGTTCGATGGCGTAAGCCTCGCCGCTATACCACAGGGGCAACCCAAAGCTGCTATAGTATCTTCAGCAATCTCGCGCAATGGATGGACCGTTCAATGCGATAGCTTTCAGCCCGGTTATGAATGTGCAAATGCAATCGACGGTTCGAATAACACATTCTGGCATACGCAGTGGAATCCTACAGTTGCTCCACTGCCGCACTACATCATAATCGACATGAAGCAAAGTTACCTCGTCGGAGGTATCACTTATGACCCCCGACAGGACGGCAGCAGCAACGGTAATATAGGCCAACACACCGTTTCTCTCAGGTACGAGGTTGTTCGATGAGTCCAACTTCGTGTATGCTGATGATGTTTTAGTATGAATGGCCAAGGTTTTGGGACCCCTCTTTCAGTGGGCACGTGGATTGACGATGCTACGTTGAAAGTCAGCACATTTACTCCGGCAATGGCCCGTTATGTTAAGATTACAGCCCTTTCCGAGGCAGGCAATCGAGGACAGTGGTCGTCCATGGCTGATGTACAAGTCTATACTGGTACCGCACCTGGGGCTAAAAATACGGGGGGCTCTTGGGATCTCACAATTGACTTCCCGCTTGTTCCTGTCAGTATGGCACTCGAGGCGACAACCGGAAGACTGCTGGTATGGTCCTCTTATGCCGCGAGTACTTTTGGCGGCGGCAACGGTATGCAGACTTTGACAGCTGTATATGATCCCGCTTCACAGCTCGTAACCTCGACGACTGTCACCAACACCGGCCATGATATGTTCTGCATTGGCTTGAGTATGGATGTCAATGGTCAGGTCATCGCCGTTGGTGGCAACACTGACGCAGCAACGTCTGTATATAATTCGCAAACCAATGGCTGGACAGCTGGTGGGGTGAGTCGATTCCGTTCCTTCCATTTGCCTTTAGAAAATAGAAATCGTGAGGATATTGATGTATATGCGGTTTACTGACGTGATCAGCGTTTGATCACTCCTCGAGGATATCAAGCGCAAACGACGCTATCTGATGGTCGTTCTTTTACAATTGGTGCGTCCTGGGCTGGTGGTCAAGGAGGCAAGAACGGAGAAGTCTATTCCAATGGGGCCTGGAGTCCGCTTTCGGGTTGCCCAGTTCAACCAATGCTCACGAATGATGCACAAGGTACTAATTTACTAAAACTACACCCGAGATATTGACTGCTAACATTCTGCAGGTGTGTACCGAGCAGACAATCATGCCTGGCTCTTCAGCTGGAAGCAGGGATCTGTCTTTCAAGCCGGACCCTCGGTAGCAATGAATTGGTATGGAACCGGTGGCAGTGGCTCACAACAAGGAGCAGGAAACAGGGCAGGTGACGCAGATAGTATGTGCGGAGATGCTGTGATGTATGATGCTGTCGCTGGGAATATCCTGACTGTTGGAGGTTCGCCCAGCTATCAGAGTAAGCCCGATTCCCTCAGCTCTTGGGGAATTTCTCTCCTTTGAACATCATGCTGATGTTTTCCTAGACTCTCAGGCCACGTCAAATGCCCACATAATCACTATCAACAATCCAAACACAACCCCCCAAGTGCAAACCATTGGCAACATGGCCTACCCTCGCGCCTTTGCAAACGGTGTCGTACTTCCCAACGGACAAGTCTTGATCGTTGGTGGACAATCCACTCCTGTGCCTTTTAGCGACGACACATCTCAATTGACGCCAGAGCTATGGGATCCGACGACCCAGAAATTCACCCAAATGAACCCGATTTCTATGCCCAGGAACTACCATTCCACCGCTCTTCTCATGATGGACGGTACCGTCGTAAACGGAGGCGGTGGTCTCTGCGGTGCCTGCGCGACAAATCACTACGATGCACAGTTCTTCTCGCCCCCCTACCTTTTCACCTCCACAGGTGCTCGTGCAACTAGGCCCACCATCAACAGCGTCAGCGGCGGCAGCGTCAAAGTCGGTGGCACTCTCACAGTCACCACCGGTGCCGCTGTCAAGTCTTTTTCCTTGATTCGAATGGGAAGCACCACCCACACAGTCAACACCGACCAACGTCGTATCGCCTTGAATCCTACCTCCACCAACGGGCAAACCTATACCATTGTGGTACCCAATGATTCTGGGATTGCGCTGCCCGGGTACTGGATGTTGTTTGCGCTGGACCCGCTTGGCGTGCCTGGTGTTGCTAAAGCGGTGCAAATTACAAACTAGATCGAGAGACGGACTCAAAGAAGATGCTTGCATTGAGCTCCGCGCATTGTGTCTTTCCGGAAAAGTAGGTGAAATTTTGTGGCAGTGTGAGGGTTAGGCTTGTTTCTTGCCAAATTTCAAACAAATGGGTCAGAAGTACATGGTCTCCTGTCAGAGCTTTCTGAAACGTGTCTTCTCATTACTGCCACTGTCTTGCACTGTCCGTCGACTACGTTTGGGGGAACTTTTCAGTTTCATCATGCTCAGCCCCATTTTCAATTTATCGCCCTTTTGCAACTTTACACACGTACTCTTCAAACTCTATTCCCACACCCGCCGCCCCGTTTATCACAAAAACATTTAGCCCCATTTTTATTCGTCTAGCCCTTGCTTCGAGCAACGAAGAATCGCCCCTTTTGAATCACTGTGTCTCGAGTCTTCATGCCCCTCAGGACCCCCACTTCACATATCAATCTGACCCCAAAGCATGGATACCATAGAGCCGAAGTTGGCCTTCTGTCGTTGGAAGTGTCATATGCTGGCTCTACCAGCCCCCAAGGCGGCAACATGAGTTCAAACCATTAATAACTTGAAGTATTGAGTACCTGACGTTCGAGATAATGTAATTTAACTTTGTCATATACCCCTGCTTTCCCTTAGTGCCCTGCTCGCCAAACCGGATTTTCATGCTGTTAGGACTCTCGGCCGTCTCGTTATTGGCGCGTTTAAGTTTATGGATACTTTGTCTTGTTACGTGAGCTCTTGGGGAAAAGAATAAGCTGGACTGGCCTCTACTAGACATGGCTCTTTTATTTTGACTTTCCTACCCCTTTCAAGATCCATTTTTCTCTTATTTCAATGCGTATCAGCTTTCAATTAGATTACGCACATCATGATTGAGTCTATGGAAGCCACATGGCTCACTCTTTCTACAATACCAGAATGTCTCTTAGGCAGCTTGCATTGTCCATGCTGCAAGATCATCTCCGAGGTACTCAATCGGCAAACGTGGTTTGAGCTCTTTGGACCTCTTGGTGAAACAATTAGAAATGATTAGGATACGATAAAAACCATGATCTCGATAATTGTTGCAAGGACAATCCAAGCCTGGAGAACGGCTAATGTGTCAGCTATCATTGCCCCTGTTTTCCCCTTTCAGCCCGTTTTTCCTATTTTGCTTTCTCTAAGGTCATTTGGACCCTTAATCATCCCACCAAAACATCACTATCACACCACCTATTCTCCACTATATCAGGCGAAGCAATTGGTATGAAACAGGGCTAGGAATACTCATTTGCCCCTATCTAGGGCCTCATAATAATGTATATTAGGGTGCTGTGCACCATTATTTATCAATCAGATGATTTAGCCCTGAGTGCATCCGACAAGTACGTTTTAGCGCCTACCGGCTTCCGTAACCCGGTCCCTCCTGCAAAGACTACGGCTGGTTGCTCTGTCGAATACCTATATGTTTTCGCTTCGTTTTACAACTTCTATGTTTGGGGCTCCGGCTTTGCTGATACAGATTATGGACAGAATACCGTCCTTCCTAACATCCGCGGGTGTGGTGTAGTTAGCTATTGGACTTTCCACCGTTACCGCTCTAAGCAACGTTATAACCAGACTGTTAATGAATGGTTTGCTACAGGTCAGATTCCTATTGGTCTGCAGCAGTCGGGATGCGTGCAGAGCGCGCTGAAAGGCGCGGGAGGCTCCAACGTATCATGGTCATGCATTGACCCAAAAGCATAACAAATGCCATAAGTACATGCTCATTAATGTTCAATATACCAAAAAAAAGGGTTACCCGGCTTAAATCCTTTTGCATAGACATTCGGTCCCAGCAGCTATGGTTTGTATAGTCAAAAACTCCCCAGCCTTTCTTGATCCTTCACTCCTTTTATTCTACAAAACCAGCTTTCTTGCTGCCAGGAATTCGCGCTATATCCCCTAGGTATATTAATAAACAATTACATCTTAAGTGGCCTCGTGCTTTCTCGTTTTAAGCCGGCCCTGTTTATTCAGCAGAACAATTTTGAACTTGCCTTCTATTTTCTCCGCATAGACACTGCAATGCCTTCAAGAAATCTGAGACTCCACATCGTCCTATATGTCCGTGGAAATAAAAATCCGTACGGAGAAGATAATTACTACTGGGCATTACTGGTCATCCCCAAATCGGAGAATGAGGGTACGGACCCAGCCCAGAAACGATACCATGTCACCAATACCGAGCCAGTTCTGGGCCACAGACTTCCCCCTTGGCATTCCAACATGATTCCTGTCAGCTGTAAATATAAGCCCAAATACAGCACTCTAAGTGTGTGTGCATTTTTAGTGGATTTGTGTTGCAAATTACATCCAACAATTCCGCTCAAGGGTGTGCGCACATCCCGCCTCCTCGTCCGCATCACCGTCGCCAAAGTTGAGAATCCTGCCCACGTAGAGCGGACGCCGAGCCGCGTCGCATAAGCTGACTATCAGGATTCAACTTGCAGAAGTCGGGTTACTGATGCTGTGACTGCTTTGAATCGAGACGACAGCTTTGCTACAGCGCTACATACGTAAAGCGTGGTCCAGTTCGGCTGTTGCTTACCTCAAGCGACAATACTACTTGGACCTACAACACCTAATCTGCAATACTCGCGAGCTGCGAGAGTCCTGGTAACATGATACTTATGTGTTTTGTTACCTGCTGACCTTAGTAAGATCAATGTGGCAAATGATGTACCCATTCAGTTGAAAAGTTTAACCAACTGACGTTGAATAGCCAATCCAATTAACGATTGGCTATTCAACGTATTACTGTAAGTATTTGGCTAATTATTTGATTGACGGCCCAATTACCCGCAGTAATATGTTGAATAGTTATTTACCTAAAGTCGCTTTTGCTCCCCTTAAAACGGTTCCCCTTAAATAACCCCCCCCAAACGGCTCCTTTTAAGCGGTTTCCTTTAACGGTTCCCCAAATTTTACAACGAAATCTTTTTGTCTTTCCGATTACCTTACTATTATTTAAAAGTCAACCTTTTGAAGGGAGTTGTTTAAGGGAAGCTGTTTAAAGGGAGCTGTTTAAAGGGAACTGTTTAAAAGGATTCAACTGTTTAACGAAAACGTCAAAACTTCGATATATTATTGTTTATATCGTTAGTCATTACCTTGCCAGTTAATTTAATGTTTGATTAAGCTAATTATATTGCTTAGCCGTTGAATGATTAACTTAATCAGTTGATTGATGGTTCAGCAGCATTAACGCATCAAATGCTACACCGACCGTTGTATGGGGATCGGAATTACTGGGAGATAGTTAGCTAAGCCCGAGCAAGGAAAAACCGGATTTAATAACAAAATCCGTAGCTAAATATCTTTTGGCGAATGCCCAACTTTTACATTTGATCAAAAAAATGTTCCAGTAGTATTTGGACGCGTAGCAGACTTCCCTGCTTATTACCCATCTTTATCTCGAAATCTATACAATGTCTTCTCCTATAAGTACGAGCAAGGTAGCGCCTACCAGCATCGGCGGCAGGGCTGTGGGTCCTGTTGGGCTCGGCATGTTGGGTAAATAATCATCTGAATACTTTCATTTTTCCCGAGTACACAGGCCAAGACAAGCGCCTTGACAAACATGTAAGTATACCAAGTTGACGTTGTGCTCTCCAGGATTTACAAAGCCGTGGGCGCCTGTCGACTATCCCATCGCAGTAAAAGTCATGAAGACGGCGTTGGAGCAGGGTGCCAATCTCTGGAACGGTGTAAGTGTTGCTCTCGAGTGAAGAACAGCACGTCCACGAATCTTCCATTCACCTGCGGGTCTATCAAGCAAAGATTACTCAGGAGAGCCAGACTGATTTGCATGCAGGGCATACACTATGGCACGCCGCAGGCAAACTCATTGCAGCTGGTCAAGTATTACTTTGAAAAGTATCCCGAGGACGCCAGTAAGGTCGTGCTCGGCATCAAAGGAGCCTACGACATAAGAACGGGGCCCAACGGCAGCCCAGAAGGCATCCGCGCATCTGTTGAAGAGGCGGTAAGAGTGCTGGATGGTACTAAGACTATCGACGTCTTTGAATGCGCGCGGGGCGACCCCAATGTCCCCATCGAGACATCGGTCAAAGCTTTAGCCGAATTGGTCAAGGAGGGCAAAATCGGTGGCATCGGCCTGAGCGAAGTCAGCGCAGACACGATCCGCAAGGCTTATGCCATACATCCCATCTCGGCTGTTGAAATCGAGCTGAGCCTGTTCACACCCGACCCTATTAGCAATGGTATTGCGGACTCGTGCCGTGAGCGTACGTATCCCTGGAAAAAGCTAGAAAGTCAAGAGCCATCTACTGACAGCGTCATTGATACATAGTTAGTATCCCCATTGTGGCTTACAGTCCCATCGGCCGTGGCTGGCTGACGGGCGACTTACGCAAATTCGACGACCTCCCGCAGAACGACTTCCGCCGCATGCTGCCGCGCTTCAAGCCTGACGCCTTCGACCAGAACTTCAAGCTTGTCGAGGCGATAGAGCAAATTGCCAAGCGCAAAGGCACGACCACGGCGCAAGTAGCCATCGGCTGGGTGTGTTACCAAGGCGCCATCCCCATCCCCGGCTCCACCAAGGTCGAGCGCGTTATCGAGAACTGCAAGGCTGCGTCGCTGACCGACAAGGATATGGCCGATATCCAGAAGATACTCAACACCCTACTTGTGTCTGGGGAACGCTATGGCGGCGCACATGAAAAGTTGCTTAACTATTAATCATACGATTTTCCCGAAAATTTATTTTCCCTAATCAATGTCGTTCCACCCAAAAGTTACTTTTCCGTTGCCGAGTTGCTTACATTGCATTTCTTTAGTAAAGAGACATTTGGCAAATATTATCATTGTTTGACTTAAGCATACCAGGCTTGATGGCATCCCTAATGGTTACGGCATGGGATCAAACCCTAGTGGCATTGACGTGACCACAGAAACAAAGTCCTCATCGCGGAGCAACTGATGCTTATTATCATTTGTTCGTTGCTTATTTACGGTGGCGCCGTTAGTCGGGTGCGTCAACTCCCTGGATTTTTGGGAATATGCTCACTGCCGCTTTGATTCTGCTGGGATCCACACCGCCAAACTTTCATTATCCCTTCTTATCTCGGGTGGCAATGATCAAATGTACGCTGCCGAGTTAGTAGCCCTTAAATTTTGTGTTGTCCCTGGCAACACGCATAATGTCAAGCCTAATTTCGTTGCAGGCTAAAAGGAAGCCTGATCTAGAAGGTCAAACCCAAAGGTTTCCAATAGCCTGAAAACAGTGGTGGCAATCTGTTACCAAACTAGCAGATAGGTCGATCATCGCCGGGCTTTTGCAAAGGCCAAATATATTTGCAAGTCTCAACGTGATGCGAGCCAAAGAAGGAAGCGTACAGGAGCAGATAGGAGGTGCAGGCTCGGAGGGTGAACCCCGCACACGTGGGACTAGACAGTATGCAAGGCAGAATGTTTGCTGGAAGAGAAGTATCCCTCGTGCAGAAGATCGGGCTGCCACAGGTAAATGGCAAACAAGCAGCCCCTACTGCAATAAGGCTGGGCAAAGATTCCAAATACTGCCGAAATTCCATTTCACCTCCATCTCACCCTGAGATATCTTGTTGAACATTGAAATAATCCTCCTACCCTCCCATCTCGCAGGACTGAGGAAGCTCTGATGATGCTTAGCAACTACAAGAACACAGCAAGCATTATGCCAGGCACAACGGTAGATCCTCTGCGAAATCAATCTACAGTCTTCGAAACTCGGTCTGCTGCCAATTACACAGCAGTAGTTGTCGGCTTGTACGGAATTTCAGGATCCGGCAAGACTTTTCTGCTTAGCCAATTGAAACAAGAACTCGGACAGGAGCAATTTGCCTTCTACGAGGGCTCCAAGATACTTGACAATGTTGTTCCCGGCGGTCTCGTTGCATTCCACGGACTGGAGGAGCAAGAGAAGGTGCACTGACGCCAAAATGCTATTGACGCGGTTCGAAAGGAATCCGTAGACAGCGGACAAGTTGCAGTCGTTGCTGGATATTTCATATTCTGGTCCGAGGAGCTGGAAACTCTACTGCCCGTGCATACCCAGAGTGACCTAGAAACTTTTACGTATATACTTTACCTGGACGTCCCTGCTCAGGTTGTCGCAAAACATCGTCAGGACGACACCAAAAGGCAACGCCCGTCTACGTCGGTCCATTATCTACGCAAGTGGCAGCTGGCGGAAATTACCCAGCTGCGCTGTACCTGCCGTCAGCATAACATTTTGTTCACGCTCGTATCCCCGCATCTGAAGAAGCTCTCGACCATGCTTCGCGATTTCCAGCATCAGAACGAGGAGTACAACCTATCTCAGGCCAAGATAAGGTTGGACGATGTATTTGCCGCTAGCCAAGGCCAACTGAGGACAGTGCTAGTCCTGGACGGCGATAAGACGTTGGCTGCAGAGGATACAGGCACGTTGTTTTGGAAGAAGGTCTCCGTCTCGCGGTCGTTGAGGGACGAAGAGCAAATATTGAAGACTTTGTTCAGCAGCCCTTTGGGATACTCCTATACTGCCTTTCGCTAGGCCATATTGCTGTATAAAGAGACGGCTGACGACCAAGAGTTTGATACGTTCTGCCAAACCGTGGTATCGGAGGTTACTATATATCCTGAGTTTGTATCCCTGTTGCAATTGATATCAGAACAAAAATATATCGGTGCGGTAGTTATTACCTCTGGGTTGCGTCGTATCTGGGACAAGGTGCTTGAGAGAGAAGGTTTGTCTAAAATAGTCCAAGTCATTGGTAGGGGACGTATTGCAGATGGTTTCGTTGTTACAGGTACAATAAAAGGCGCCTTAGTCTTATATTTGCGAGATGCTTACCAGATATATGTTTGGGGGTTCGGAGACAGTCCGCTGGATTTGGACATATTGAGCAAGGCAGATCAAGCTATCGTCGTGGTTGGTAAGGAGCAGACCAGGAGCAAGACTATGGATACAGCCTTGGCGAATACCATCGATCACGACGGTCTTCGGGTGCGTCAAACTTTGCTGCCCAGCAATACATCACCACGACTAGATACTGCCCGGCTTTATCTAATCCAGCTCACGAATCCTGAATTTGTCGATTCTGTTCTCGGTGGTAGCAGTCGATATACTGACCCTCAAATCGTTTATACAACAGACACAAACGCCGCAAGGCTTCTCATGATACCAACGCGTGATGCAACCGTTGCTGGCCCGGTCTTGAGGAACGCTCACGGCCGTGTCGGATGATATCTGGCGAACAGATTCTTGGCCGATGTGGTTGGCCTTGAGCAATACCCGATTCCCCACGTCCAAGGCCTTTACACAAGCGGCCATCGACTTTTCCACGAAAGGCAAACAACAATTGTGGCGCTTATACGCGGCGGCGAGGCCATGGCCCTCGGCATCAACGAAGTCTTTCCGCTCTCTATATTTGTCTACGCCAACCATCCTGATGACATCAAGGTCCATCATCTGCGGGGACAACTCACAATAGTGTTAGTGGACTTAGTTGTAAACAGCGGGAAGACGGTGGTACAGTTCGTGCAGCACGTCCGTAATCTACATGCCACTATACGTATCGTGGTAGTCGCCGGCGTCGTTCAGGCACAGTCCATTTCTGAAGGTAGTCTCGCTCAGGCATTCGCCCGTTACGCAAGCCTCAGTCTCGTTGCACTTCGCCTCTCTGACAATAAGTGTACCGGTAAAGGTAATACCGATACCGGCAACCGTCTGTTTAACACGACGTATCTGCCCTGACTGAATGTCTCACCAGCAAGGATAAATCTTATTGGAATATATGTTTGGATAATATGAGCACACATACTACAATTTGTATCATAGAAAATAGATACTAGTAAAGATGAAAGTGGTTTCGTTTCCTTTGTAGTTTTTGATGTACTAATCTCGCTGAATGGTTAAACAACTAATTAGATATAAAATTATCTTTACTAAATTCCTGCTGTTTTTACAAATCTTTTCAAACATGTTTTGATTTGGTGTTGTAACTGATTTAAATATATATTGCACTGTTGCTCTCGTAATTCCTCTCGATTTCAGTAGATTATACTTCTTCTATGTATGAAAAGGCTTCTTGTGTTGAAGGAATATCTTCCGAGTTTATAAATATTCTATTGCTTTTAAAGGCAAATTGTAACATCTATACTGTTGTGGGGTCGTACAACATAAAGTGAGTACCGAAGGTATCGACCCTAAATAAAAGGAACTCTTGACAAAGGTATTATATTCGATAACTCTATATAAATTAAAAAGGAATCGTTACTAAAATATAAGAACTTAATTAAGTTAATTATTAAAAAATTTTATTTTAAAAGGAATAATTAATTCTTATATAAAATTCAGTAGATTAAGGAAAATACTAGGTTATTCTTATAACTTATAATTATAAAATATTTAACGGTTATAATTATAATTATAATCGTTTATATATTTACTTAATCGTTTATATGTATTAATTATAAAAGATAATTATTAAGTTTATATATCCGTATACAGCTTGCCGTTTATATAATCTAATTAATAAATATATAAGTTGGTATATAATACTACTTCTTCCTTTTTCGAAGTTGCTTTAGAATAATTTAATCTTTTTTCTAATTTTTTAATAAATTTTCTTTTATTTTTATAAATTATTATTATCAAGTTATTCTTCTTATTTAATAAAAAATTATTTTTCTTTTTTTATTATCGTTTCGCTCCGGATTTCTTATATTTTAAATTCTTTAAAATTTTCTTTAACCGGTTATATATCTTATAGCTTTATCCCTTTAAATATTAATTTATTCAATAATATATTAATTATAAAATATTTTTTGCAATCCGGTAATAATTTCAATTCGATTATTATATTTTTTATATTTTTTTTAATTTTAAAAAGTCTTTAAAATAGCGATTAAAGTTTTTTTGTTTTTTGTTTTAAATTTATATTTTTAATATTAACAAAAATATAACTTCTTGTTTTTATATAAAAGTTTTGCTATTTTTTGTTTTATTATATTTTTATATTAATATTACGAATTTTTTAATTTGCTATAAATTACTTTTATAAGAAATTTATATCGTTTATTTTATTATTTATTGCAGGATTCGCTGAACTTGTTATTTCTTAAACGATTCTTATATATTGTTTATAATTGGCGAAAAACAGAGCTATTCCAATCTTATTAGCTTTCGTATTATTATAAGTTAGCTACGCTATTAATAACAATTCCGCTTAATTATTCTAATTATTATTTATATATATTTTTAAATATTATTTTAAAAATTAATTTAATCTCTTTATTTATTTATTTATAAGTAAAACATTATTAATATTTTATACTGAACTAGTATCTTCCGAGTCGATTCCGATATTAATTGCTTTTAAAGTAAATTGGATTCGGGGTTGATTTATATTACTCTCTAATTAATTTACTTTAAATTAGGGGTCGATTTATATTACTCCTTAATTAATTTGCTTTAGACCGGGGGTCGATTTGTATTACTCTTTAATTAATTTACTTTAGACTAGAGGTTAATTTATATTATTCTTTAATTTATTTATATCCTAATAAAAGTCGATTTGTATCTCGATAAGAATCGATTTATATTAATTTTTCGTATTATTATTTTCCCTTTTTAATTATATAACGTATTTCTAATTTCCTATTTAATTATTGCTTCCTTTAACTTTTTATTTTTTTTCTTTCCTTTATATTTTTCCTAATCCCCGCCTTTAATTATAATAAAGTTAATTATATATTACCCGTAACCCTCGATTCTTATTTATACCTAATATTAATATAGAATCTCGATATAATATCCGTAATTTTATAATTTAAAAATTTATTTAAATACGAATTATTCCGATTTCCCGAAACCCGCCCGTAATAGATATATTATCTAATTCTAATATTTTAATTTAAATTATATATTCGAATTAACCCTCGATAATATCTTTAGGTTTATTAACCTTTTTATCCCTTATATTTAAATTTTCTATAATAGTTATATATATTGCTAATACCCTTATATCTTCCGATATTATAATATAATATATATTTATTACAAAAAAGAATATAGCTTTGTAAGTTATTTAACCTTAAGCTAAAGCTGGAGTCAATCCTATATTATTAATCGCCGCGAATATATTAAAGAAAAGGATTAAGATTCTAAAATTATATATTAATAAATTATTATATTTAATAAAGAATAATTTTATTATTATATTGATTTAAGCTCTATTATTTTTTTACTTATTTTTCGGATTCTTACCCCGCCCCCCTTAACCTTGAGATACGCCTATACTATTATTATTAAAATCTTTGTCCGCTGTTAGTTAAATAATATTTAATTAACATTATCTACGATAATTGCCCTGGATCCGGTAAGGTTATATATTTTAAAAGTTAACTTATAATTTGAATATAACTAAGCTATTTATTACTTATAAGGCTTTGTAATAAATAGCTTCTTCCTTTTAATCGATTTCCCCTATTACGATAAAGAAGGATTAAAGCAGGTTTATTTTATATTCAATTTATTAATTATTATTATATACGGTTTCCTTTTATATCAAAAGATTAATATATTTAATTAAATTATAATTAATATATTTACCGATTACAGAAACTAGGCTAAGGCGCTTTTATAAAGCAAATTATAAATAAAAATATAAATAAATATATAAATAAATATAAAAAAGCTTGCTTTATTTCGTTATTCGGACTTATTTAAATAATAATAATTTATTTTATTTTATATTAATATTATTATAATTTTATTAGCTTAAAATATATTTTTATAATAACGAATTAGTTTATATAATATAAGTATTTACGGAATAAATATAGGACGAAACCCTTAATTAGAAGGGGCGGAATTACTTAGAATATTGCTAAGAATATTTTATTAAAAGCGTAGAAATATTAATAATTGCCTTCTTTAATTACCGATTATATAAATAGCTTAATAAAAATATTATTATTATATTCTTCGCCGTTCTTAATATTAATAATATTATAAAGGATTTTTATAAATTTACTATTATAATTCCGTATCTTATTATATTTATTAAAAGGGCCTAGCTAATTACGGTTTAAATATTTGTTTAAGTAAAAAAGTTAAAGATAATAGAATATATTTATAATTGCTTTTCCGAGTTCCGGGAGAATATCTTATTTAATAATTTATTTATCTTATTCGCTTAAGTATTATATTTCTGTATTTTCAGTTAATAGTTATACAATTATTTTATTAATATTGATTATATTATTTAAAAGGATAATTATAATCAGTTAAGTTTTAAAAATATCTGATTTTCCTTTAGCGGGTTTAGCTGATTTATTTAAAGGGAAATCTATAGGCTTTAGAACTTCCTAGCTTAATTTACCTTATTTTAGGGAGATTATACTTTTTAATATATATAAATACTTATATTCGAATTCGGGAAGTTAATAAATAACTTAATAAAAAAAGATATAAAATAATCCTTCCTTATAACGCCCAAAAATCAACTAGAAGAATAGCGATTTTAATTAATAAATATATTATTAAGCTCGGACCTTTTATATTAATAATTTTTTATAATTAATTTACTTTTAAATAATATTTTAGGCAAAAAAGCGGCCTGGAACTAATAATATATTATTAAATATTTGAAAATATACTATCGATTCCTCTTATTGTTCTTACTACTAATATATATTTTAAGGAGATAGCTATTACAAAATACGGAGTTACTTAGTCTATATATCTTTAATACCGTTTTCGGGGGGAATTGTAATATCTTTATTAAACAAAGATTAATTAATTTCGTTATTTCTTATTATAAAGGATATAAATTTAATAATATTATTAAAATTATTTATTATTACTTCCCCGAAGCTATTAGCTAGGTTCTAATATAATATTTGGTCTTGATTCGTTTATTCGTATAATAATTAGCTAAGTTTTACCCTATCTTATTCGGCTATTTTGCTTTTTTTTAAGTTATAAATATAAATAATCCGTAAAGATCCGATTACCTATTATAAGTATTTGCTAACTGATTTACCGCGGTTATAGGATAAGACTACTACTTGACTATTACAACTTATTATTATATTATTATTATAATATTAAGAAAATATATCCCTAAAGATAACTATTTTAACCGGTAGCTAGACTAGGGCTATATAAATATTATTAATTAATAAGCGGGCTATATTAACTTTATTATAGAGGTATTTTATAATTACTTTATAATTGAATAATTCGGGTATATTAAAGTTTTCCGTAAACGCTATTATTAAATCAGTTTTGCTTAATATAAACTTATTTATTAACTTGATATCGATTTTTTTTTTATATTTTTAAAAATAGCTTATCAAACTGATATTATTATAAAAGAAATTATAAATATTACCGGAGAAGAAGTAACAAAAGAGTTAATAAAGGAAGTTACCTTTATAACCGTAGAAAAAATAATAAGAATAATATCGATAAATATATTATAAATTTAATAAGCTCTGCTATAAGCTCTATTATTAATCTTATTAAAATATAGAACCTCTTCTATAAGAGATATAGCTTTGCCCTAAATCGAAGCAGAAGAAGGATTTAACTTAAATAATAATATAAGTTTTAATAACTCTGATTTTACTAAATCTCTGTTAATTTTAGCTTTATTATTTCTTTTATTACTCTCCTTTATATTATTTAAATTAATCTCTTTTAAGCTTAATCCTTTTACTTCCTCCCCCTTGCGTATTTTTCTCCCTTAATAATAATTTTTAGCCTTTAGGTCCCTTAACGCTTAGGTTAGCCTTTACGTCCTTAGAGTAATCGCTCCTATCGAGGCCTATTAATAGGTAAAAAGCGATATCTTTAAAAGTTATACCGGTTTAAAATTATTTAAATTAAAATAACTAATATTATAAATAATTTTACTTCGGAAGATTTTATTATTTATAATCTTATTCTTCCCTTTAAAGGTAATATTACCTGTAATATTATTTATAATCTCGAGAATAATATTAATTTCTCTTTAAAGATATATTACCCCCCTAGTAATCCTTATAATATATATAATATCCCTTAATCAGAAAAGGCCTTTTAATAGTTTAATCTTATATATATAATAAAAATAAATATAATTTTAATAGAATTTCTAACGTTAATTCTTTATAATTTAGAAAAAGCTATATTAACAAAGCCTGAATTATTAGTAGGAGATATTTAGCTTTATCTTAAAATAAAATTATAAATAAAGGAGGGAAAGTAATTAGCAAAATTAAAATATTATATATAATAAGAGGTAGAAGTTAAATAAATAAAATATCTAATTTATATAGAAATATTTTACTTAATAATAATATAAAAAGTTAAAATTATTACTTTATATTATCTGTAAATAATATATTAAACTATTATATTAAAATTACTTAAATAGCCCTTATATTATTTGCAAATAATATATTATATTATTATATTAAAATTGCCAAAATAGCCCCTTTATTATTTATAAATAATATATTATATTATTATATTAAGATTATTAAAATAGCCCTTTTATTATTTGTAAATAATATATTAAATTATTATATTAAAATTATTAAAATAAAGCTTATTTAGCGTAAATAATATAATATTTTCAATAGCTTTTTAATAATAATAAGCGGCTATCAAATAATACCCCTATAAGCCGTACTAAATACAACTTTAATACTTTTATTAAGATATATCTTCGATTTATTTATAAGCAAGTTTTTATTTTTCGTTATAATTTGATATAGACTAATCGGCCAACTTAAAAAATTAAATAATAAAATAAAATATCTTTTTTATCCGAATTATAAATACCGTTTATTATTTATATTTTCTTCTATTAATATTATTATTAAATTAATATTTTTAGAGGTAATTAAATATTTATAAACTTTTGATTTAGTTATTTTAATCCCTTGTATATCCTTTTTATATTTATTTAATATAATATCCGATCTTTTATATCTTTTGATAATTTATTATAATTATATTAATATATTAGTTCTATATTATAATTAGTTCTTATTTATTTATAGGATATATTTACCTATTTCCTTTAATTTCGAACCTAAATTAATATTATTATAATTTTACTATTTATTAACTGATTTAATTTATTATTATTATTATATTTTATATTACTATTCCTATTCTTATAGTTTATTATATTTTCTCTTTAATTTAATTTATTATTATATTTTATAATCTAGTATATCTCGAAGCTGATCCGTTCCTATATATTTAATATTATTTATAAATATCTCTATATAATATTAATAAGGAATAATACTAGGCCGGATATAACTAATATAGTTTTTATATATAATATTATTTTCTTATATTCTTATTTTTATTTTTTTCTTATCTTATAATATTATATTTTGTATTATTTGTTTTTGGTCGCTGAATATCTTGTTTATTATTCTTTAATTATTTTATTATATTAATTTTTATTCGAATAGTCTCTATTCCCTTCCGAAGCCTTTGAAATATTAACGAAACTAATTATATAATAAGGCCCTATTAAAAGATTTCCGAAAATACGCTAATTATTTATTATTTACAGATAATATTAGCCTTTCTTATTATTTAAACTATTTCCCTTATTTTATTATTTTAGTTATAAATAATATCCGTTATTTTGTTTATTATTACTATTTCAATACTTATCAACTTCTATTAAAATAGGGGGAAAGAAAAATATTATTAATATTAACTTTGCGAATAAGATCTACGTTAAATAAAAAGTAACGGAATCGCAAAAGTTAAAATATAAGCTTAATATTTTATAAAGAAATATCCCTAGGGTTAAAGTTATTAATTAGAATTTCGAATTTAATATTAATTAACTCGCTAGGTATTTAGGTTTCCCTTTTATCGCGCCTTTAATCAAATTTATATTAATATTAATAACGAATCGAAATTTCCTTTAACCTTAATTGCGTAAAAAGAATATAAAATTTTAAATTTTAAATAAAACAAAAGATTTATTATAAGTAATTAAGATTATATTTAGTATTATTATAAACGAAGAATCTTTATTATTATATTAATTTTATTAGCTTTTTCCTCTCCCGAAGGAATATCCTTTCGAGGGCGATTATTATAGCTATACTTTATAAATTTAAATAATATATCGAATTATTATAAGTATTCCGGATTACTTCCTAAATAAGGCGTTAGATATATATAAAGTTAAAGGGTATTCCCTAAAAGATTAATATTATACGTATAATATATACCGTTAATTTAAGAAGATAAGTATTAAGTTAATATATAATACTACTATTATCCCGGAATTCCTAACGAATAAAGAATTAAAGTTAATAAAAAAGAATATAATTATCGATATAACGAAGTTATTTATAAAAAATATTACTAATTAATAATTAATAAATTTAGGAATATACCTTATTACTACGGATAATAAGGAGTTTGCTAATTAAGTAAATTATTTATCTTTTAATAAAACTCGAGAATAATATAACGTTAATCTTATTATATATAAGAATAACCTTAATATTATCTTTTAGAAAATAGAAAGGTTAAACTTCGCTATTATAAACGGTAAAAAATAATACGCCTAAATACTACTACCGGTTTAAAAAGCCTTTATTATAGATTTTAGAAAGAGTATTAAAGTTCTATACTCGCCTTTAAATACCGATTTATTATTAATTATATTTATTAAAAATATTTAAACGCTTACTGTTAAAGAACTCGAGCAAATAATATTAATAAAAGATATATTTATTAATTTTATAATTTAAATAATAATAAAAGCTCAAAACAAGGCCGAATTAGGAGATATAGAAGATATAACCCCTTTTATTTAATTTAAATTTTAAGGTTTCTAATTCGATTTAAATAAAGTTTCTATAAATATCTTAATATATAATAAATTATATATTATATTAATATTCAATCTTGATTAATTATTTATCTCTTTTATTACTTTTAAGAATAAAGATAAAAAGAAAGCGCTAATAAGAAATAAAAGCAATCGCAAAATATTAAAAATATATTAAATAATATTCCTAATTTAAAGGCAATTATTAAAGATTTTTAATTTAAGAAGATAATTATTCGTAGATAATATAAAATTTAATAAGATAATCGGAATCCTTAATTATCTTATTTTAAATATTTATATTACCAAAAACCTCCCGGCTTCGATTTTTAACTTTATTTTAATATTATTTGCAAATAATATTAAGGCTATCGAGGATAATATTTCTAATAAAAACGGTATTCCTAATCTAACTATAAAGGAAAAAGAGAAAATAAATAAAAAAAAAGAAGAAAAACCGAAGAAAAGAAAGGAAGAAAATAAAGATATTCTAGAGAAAACTCTATCGGAAAGTAAAATAGTTGAAATTAAAAGGTTTATAATTATTATTTCTGCTTATATCTATTATAATATTCTAATCTTTAGCCCTTTTAATATTATTAAAATATAGAAAAACGAATACCGCAAAAGCTTTAGTACCTTAAAGCTTATAAAATATTTTACTAACTCCTTTAATATCGAGTTATTAAAATTCCGATCTAAAACTTTAAATATTTATATTCTTAACCTTCTTTATTACTTTTATAAATTGAAAGATAAACCTAAAACCTGTTTAACTATTATTATCTCTTTTTATTTTATTTAATTATTTTGTTTCCTCTAGTTTACCGAGGAAAAACTAATTAAGAAAATAAAAGGTTTATAATATAAGCAAAGTTCGGAGGATAATAATATTATTTATAAAAAGAATATATTTGTAGAAATTACTAAAGAAAATATAAAATATATTTAATTATATTATTTTAAGATTTAAGGCTAAGTTATTTATAATAAAGCCTAAAAATTGAAATCAAATTATATTTATATATATATTTTAATTATTCTCTTTAATTCGTTATATATAAATCTTTTCTCCGATACCTTAATAATTAATAAAGTTAAGGACCTTTATAGCTTCCTTAATTTTATATAGAACCTTAATTATAACCTTATAGCCAAAGAAGGAGAGAATAAAAACCTTTATATAAATCTTTTAATTGAAGATTATAATTATATTAAATAAGAAATTAATATAAAGATAATATTTACAAATAATATTTAATAATATTTCTAATTATTAAATCTTATTTTTTTCTATATTTAAAGTAATTTTATAATAATTAAAGAATAAATTGACTTTAATATTATTAACCGGATTCTAATCCTAGCCGTCTTCTAATTATAAAGAATTATAGTTATATAAATATATAATATTCGTAAGGAAATTATTTATATTAGCTAAGATATCCTTCTTATTATCTAAAAAATTATCGAATTAGAAATAAAATCCGCAAAGCTTAAGGCTTACGCTTATATTTATTATATAATTATTTCTATTTTTAGCAAAAGAGTAAATAAAGAAATAATAAAGAGTTTCCATAATATATAAAATTATTAATATTTATATTATATTATATTTAATATTTAATTAAATAATCTCTTCCGATAAGCAAAAGCTAATATAATTAATATTAAAATAATTTATAATAACTTATTCAATAATTATAAAATTTTATATTACTTTAAATTAATATATCTAATTTTTTCCTTTCCTAATTACGATTCAAGAACAAGGTTCGCTTAATATAATATATATATAATAATTAAACTTAAATTTCTTATAATATTTATATATAATATTTATAATTGCTATTAATATAAACTAATTATCTTTATCAATTAGCTATTAATATAATAAATAATAGAAACAATTTTGTTAAATATTAATTTTAAAGTCCTAGGAATATAAGCTTAATATAAACCTATTAATTAAAATAATATTATAGATTACTTTAATAACCTTAAGAAGTATAATTAAATCTTGGTTATTAATATATATATTTCGATTATTACGTTAAATCTCTAATAGGATTGCTCGGATATAGTATTTATAAATATATTTAATAATATAAATATTGTATTCTAAAGTAATAATAGAATCAATTAAATAGGTTAAGATTATATATATTATTTCTATATTATTATTATCGATTATATATATAATCAGATTATTTAAGCGGCAATATATAAAAAGATAATTAATATTATCGCTAATTAAAGGAATATTCTTATTATTAATATAGAAATCTCCGATACTCGTAAAGAATATAATAAAGATATAAATAATATAGGAATCCGTATCTAGCTTATTATATATAAATATATTAATCTTTATATTACTACTTTTAGTTAATAATTATTTAAGTTTAAATAAATTAATATAAAAAATCTTATTGCGAAAGATTAGCTATTTATAAAATATAAATAAAGAGAATTTTTAGGTCTCTGGAAGAGTAAGTACAAAGTCCTTTAATTAAAAGATAAAAATTACTTAGAAATTTTAATTAAATAAAATATTTTCTTTATAAGCAAGTATAAATATTGTCTATAAACAACTTTAGGTTAATTATATATAATAAATAAAGAATAAATAAGGGTAGCAAAATAGATAAAAAAGGGCTCGATTATTAAGATTAAATATATTAAGAAGCCTACTATTATCCCTATTTATAAGAGGAAGTATAATATTATTATTAATATTATTAATAACGATATTATATCTCCTTCCTTAAAGTATAAATGCCTTGCTTATATAATACCTCTTATACTTATTAAATATCTTATTTTTCTTAATAAATTGTATACCGAAGCCTTTTATAAGTTTTCTATATATATTACCCTTTCTAATAAAGAGGATAAGGAAAGTTAATATATTCATATTATTTATAAATAATATTAAATTTACCGGCTTTATAATAAATTATAATAATTAATATATAAAAGATTCTTTTTTAAACCCGAATTTAAGTTAGTTTTTATCCTCTTTCTTATATTATATATAATAAGTTAAGCAAATTAATTTATAATTAATTTTTATTTTTATATCCCGTTTCCTTTCAAGCCCCTCCGAAAGTTCTTTTTTACTATCCCTTACCGGTAGTAATATCGATAGTAAGGCTTCTCCTTTATATTAAAATATATTTATATTAATAAAACCGGTTTAGTTATAATACTTAAGTTTAAAAAGATTATTTAAGGTTCTTAATTAATTGTTTTAATTAAGCGAAAATATTAAATAGTAGATTAAATATTAATTAGTATAATCAATATTATTAAGAAATAAGCAGGTTAAATTAATATTATTCTAGCTCTTAAAGATAATTATTTTATTATTTATATATTATATATTATAAGTATTATTGGTTATAATTAACTATTTAATCGGAATTTTTCGGGTTAAATATAGTTCGGATAACGCGTAAGGTTCGGGACCCTTATTATTATATTATAAATAAGTAAATAAAATTAATATAATTATAATTAATTATTTAATAATTTTATTTAATATATAATTTATTTTATTATTAATTATTAAAGCTATAAATATTATTTACAAATAACGTTAAGCTTTCCTTGCTTCTATTCTTAATAAGCTATATTTCCTAATTTATTTAATATTTCTATTTTCTAATTATAAACTATCCTTATAAACTTATTATAATTATTAAATATCGAGTATTTAATCCTTCTAATTCTCTTTGAATAAAATATAATAAAAAAATATAACTTATAAATATTTCAAATAAGTTTTAATATTCAGAATTTAAATTCTAATAATTAAATATTAATTTATATTATTATATATATTATAAAGAAATACTTCCGTAATTCTATATTAATATTTCTATAATATAAAATTCTTCGAATCTTATTATAATTTCCGAATTTATAAATTATATTTATTAATATAATAAAATATAACTTTTTAAAAATATTCTTTAAATATTTAATTAAATATTACTTTTATAATAATAAACTTATAAATAAACGGAATTTAAATAATATAACTTTAGCGTTTTCTTTAATTCCGTATAAATATTTTATATAATATATTTAGCTTAAAAAGATTTATTAATATTATTTATATATAAAATAAAATAATTTAATATTTTTTCCTAAAACTAAAAAGGATAATTATATAAATTAAAAATAAATAAAAACAAAACCTTCGTTTTTATTTATATATAATTTAGAATTCTTTAATTAAAATAATAATATTTTATATTTTATAAATTATAAAATATAAATTATTAATTATATAATATTTTAAGGTTTATAGCTTTATTATTAATCCGTCTTTTATAATAATAATATTAAGTATTTAATATATATTAGCAAACCGATTATATTAAATTAGTAAATATAAAACCCTTTAAATATTCGTAGCTTTTAAAATATATTTCGTTAAAATATAATAATACCGAATTCCTTATTATTCCTTAGTATATTAATTAATATTTTTATTTTACTAACTCCCGATATATTAATTAATATTAATATTTTATTATTATTTTGTTAAATATAAGAATTATTTATTAATATTTAATCTTTATATTATCCGTAAACAATTTTTTATTTATTTATAAATAAATTTTGACGAGCTTAATTAATATTAATATTATATTTTATTATTATCTTATTTTGCTTTACTTTACTTTTATCTTTTTTTTATCTTATATTATTATAACTCCTATATTAACTTTTTTATTACTACCCTTTCTTATTATTATAATTCGGGTCCAAAATAACTTTATTTTCTATTAAAATAATATATTATTTACTTCCAAACCTTTAGAATCGATATTAAATTAACTTTGTAATAAGGCTCTAATAAAATATATATAAATTTTATACTAATTACTTTATTCGCAGATAATATTTACTTTTTTCAAGGTTAATATTATATTATAATTAGCCGCCTTTGTTATATCTTATACGCAAGTCTAAACGAAATACTTAAGTATCTCGGTAAGGCAAAATATTTTATAGATTCTAATCGATTTTTAAAATATAATCTGAATAATAATAAGTTAAAAAAAGTATATTTCTAAATATTAATCTTTTACCCGGATCTTATTATTCTATTTATTTATATATAACTTCTTAAAAGTTAATTCCTTTTAATAATTATAAATTATATTAGCTTTATAGAATCAGGTCGCCCGAAGAATATAGACAAAACGCAAAATATAATAAAGTAGCTAGAAAAGGAATTAATAGCTAAAGCTAAAAAGATTTTCTATATCTTATTTATTTATATAATACTTCTTAAAGATTAATTCCTTTTAATATTTATAAATTATATTAGTTTTATAAAATCAAATCGCCTGAAGAATATAAATAAAATATAAAATATAATAAAGTAGTTAGAAAAGGAATTAATAATTAAAGTTAGTAAAGTAATTTTAAATTATAAAACAATTTTCTTGTACTGAATTGGTGTCTTCCGAGTCGATTCCAATAGGGTTAGGGTTAGGGTTAGGGTTAGGGTTAGGGTTAGGGTTAGGGTTAGGGTTAGGGTTAGGGTTAGGGTTAGGGTTAGGGTTAGGGTTAGGGTT
>JAABUQ010003605.1_pt1 | contig 28072 bp, 28 predicted proteins | sample 5560001 | NCBI WGS metagenome assembly JAABUQ01 (sample SAMN10711888, study PRJNA513371) | rock metagenome | isolation source: Antarctica rocks | place: Antarctica: Victoria Land, Finger Mt nord | collected 2015-12-18 | reverse complement strand
ATGCCATGGATCGCGACGTTCTTCATCATCATCGCCCGCGCCGGCAGCGAGGGGTTGGGCTCGCCGCTGGTGGCGTAGAACGCGACGCTGCCGTTCTCGCGCAGGCTCGCCAGCGTGGCGGCGAGATTGCCGCCGAAATCGACCTCGACCACGTGATCCACGCCGCACCCGTCGGTGATCTCCAGCACCCGCGCGACGACGTCCTCGCGCCGATAATCGATGGTGTGTTTCGCACCTCCCTCGGATGCGCGCCGCGCCTTCTCAGGCGAGCTCACCGTCGCGATCACCCTCGCCCCGGCCCACGACGCGAGCTGCACCGCATAGTGGCCGACCGCGCCGGCGCCGCCGGTGACGAGCACGGTGCGGCCCTGCACGGAGCCGGCCAGGAACACGCAGCGATGCGCGGTCATGCAAGGGATCCCGAGCGTGGCACCCTCGGCGAACGACACGTCGTCCGGCAGCGGCGTGATCAGGTCGGCGTCGAGGGCGATGTATTCCGCCGCGGTGCCGCACCAGCGGCCGTTGCGCTGGCCGTTGTACAGCCACACCCGCCGGCCCACCCAGGACGACGCCACGCCGGTTCCCACCGCCTCCACCACGCCGGCGCCGTCGCTGTGCGTCACGATGCGCGGATAGGGCATCGACCCCGCCTCGCCGCGCCGCATGTATGTATCCGCCGGGTTCACGCCAGAGGCCATCAGGCGCACGAGGACTTCGTTCAGGCCGGGCGCCGGCGTGGGCAGCTCGCCGGCCGTAAGCACTTCGCGGGCGCGTCCCTGCCGGTCGTACCAGATCGCCCGCATTGCTTGTCCCCCGGTTACAGCAGCTTTAGTGCAGCCAGCCGAACCCCTTGGCGATGGCACCGAGCAGCCCGGCCATGCCCGCCAGGGTCCAGTAGAACTGCGCCCGAGCGGCAGCCCGGACATCGCGAAACTCGGCCGTCATCTCCGATCGCAGACCGGTCAGCCATGCCTCAAGCCGCTCTATCGAACGTTCCACTTTATCCAACGTCCGGCGCGTCTCGTCTGCGAGCGTCTCAAGCTTGACGAGCCTCTCGCCCGTGTCGGTCGGGGTGCGCGGACTGGTTTGCGTGTCGCTCATCGTGCTCCTACAGCGACGGGTCGATCAGCACCTTAGCATGCGGGTTGGGCCGGCGCAGGCGCTCGAACATGTCCGGCAGCTCGGCGAACCCGATCACGCTCGACACCAGCGCGTCCGCTTCGATCCGCCCGGCCTCCATCAGGCCCAGCACCAGCGAGAAATCCTCGTGCTGGTAGCCGAGCGCGAAGCGGATGCTCAGTTCCTTGCGGATGCCGACGCGCGGCAGGATGGTGTCCTCGTTCCGGTTGACCCCGACCACCACGATGCGCCCGTGAATCGGCGCCAGCTCCATGCAGCTCTGCAGCAGCCCCGGCACGCCGACGCACTCGAAGATCACCTCGGGCGCGCCGCCGGCGGCTGCGGCGAAGGCCGGGCCGATCGCCCCGGTCGTGGGGTCGAGCAGCACCGTGGCGCCGAGCGTCACGGCGCGCTCCCGGCGCGTCGGGTCGATCTCGCTCACCGCGACCTCCCGCGCGCCTGCGAAGCGGGCGAACGCCGTCACCGCCAACCCGATCGGCCCGGCGCCCACCACCAGCACCCGCGCCCCGTACAGCGCCCCGGCGAGGCGCACCGCATGCGCGCCCACCGCGAGCGGCTCGGCAAGTGCCGCGGTTTTGAGGCCCACCCCGTCCGGCACCCGCAACGCGTGCCCGGCGCCCAGCCGGACGTACTCGGCAAAAGCGCCCGGCACGGCGGCCGAGAGGCCGATGATGCGGCTGTTGGCGCACAAGATGCCAAGCCCGTCCTTGCAGCGGCCGAGCGGGCGGCAGGCGTCGCACTCACGCAGCGGCACGCCGATCACCCGGTCGCCGGCGCGCCAGTCGGGAGAGGCGGACTCGATCACCTCGCCGGCGAACTCGTGCCCCAGCACGGTGCCCGGTTCCAGCGGCACGAGGCTCTTCTCGGTGGCATGGAGGTCCGAGCCGCAGATGCCGGCAAAGGCAATGTTCAGCACCAGCTCGCCTGGCTCAGCGGTCGGGCGCTGCCGGTCCTCGATGGCGAGTTTCTCGCCGACGTCATGGAACACCGCGGCCCGCATTTGCGTCTCCCCGAACCTCACCTGCTACGGTTGCCTGTCCGTGGTGCCGGCGGCAAGCTCGGGTAGTCCTTTGGAGCGTCGCCATGCCCAGCTACGACGCGATCATCATCGGCACCGGGCAGGCCGGCCCGTCGCTGGCGCGGCGGTTGGCCGGCGCGGGACAGCGCGTCGCCATCATCGAGCGCAACCGCTTCGGCGGCACCTGCATCAACACCGGCTGCACGCCGACCAAGGCGCTCGTCGCCAGCGCCTACGTCGCGCACACCGCGCGCCGCGCCGCCGAATACGGTGTCACCATCGGCGGCGACGTCGGCGTCGACATGCGGCGCGTGAAGGCCCGCATGAACGACATTCGCGGCACCAGCCGTAACGCCGTCGAGCACTCCTTGCGCAACGCCGACAATGTGACCGTGATCTCGGGCCACGCCCGCTTCGCTTCCCCCCGGACCGTCACGGTGGCCGACGAGACGCTCGCCGCCGAGCGCATCTTCATCAACGTCGGTGCGCGGCCTGCGACGCCGCCCATCCCGGGGATCGACACCGTTCCATACCTTACCAGCAGCACGATCCTCGAACTCGACCAGGTGCCCGCGCACCTCGTCGTCATCGGTGGCAGCTACGTGGCCCTCGAATTCGCGCAGATGTACCGCCGGTTCGGCGCCGCGGTGTCGGTGATCGAGCACGCGCCGCGGCTGACCGCGCGCGAGGACCCCGAAATCTCGGACGCGATCCGCGGCATCCTCGCGGCCGAGGGGATCGCGATCCATCTCGGCGCACAGAACGTTGCGGTGAAGGGCGAAGCTGGCGGGGTTGCGGTGGCATTCGACGGGGGCCGCGTCGAGGGCTCGCACCTTCTCCTCGCCGCCGGACGGCGGCCGAACACCGACGATCTCGGCCTCGACCGCGCCGGCGTCGCGACCGACGCACACGGCGTCATCGGGGTGAACGGCCGCCTCGAAACGAATGTCCCAGGCATCTGGGCGCTCGGCGAGTGCAACGGGCGGGGCGCGTTCACCCACACCTCGTACGACGACAGCGAGATCGTCGGCGCCAACCTGCTCGGCGGCGGGAGCCGCAGCGTGCGGGACCGCATCACCGCCTACGCCATGTTCATCGACCCGCCGCTCGGCCGCGTCGGCATGACCGAGGCCGAGGCGCGGGCGCAGGCCCGCCCCATTCTGGTCGGGCGCATGAACATGGAGGACGTGTCGCGCGCCTACGAGAAGGGCGAGACACAGGGGCTGATGAAGGTCGTCGTCGATCGCGACACGCAGCGCATCCTCGGCGCCGCCATTCTCGGCACCGGCGGCGACGAGGCGGTGCACTGCATCCTGGACACCATGTACGCGGGTGCGCCGTACGCTGTGCTGCAACGAGCCGTGCACGTTCACCCAACCGTCGCGGAGTTCATCCCGACCTTGCTCGCGGATCTCGCACCGGGCTAGGCCGCGCAGTTCCATCTGCCCGCGTGTTCGCGGCGAAACCTCCCTATGGTTCGGCCGCGATCGAAGCGTTTCGCGTTGTCCCACCGCCTCGATCAACGCAGATCGGGGCATGTCCTGCTTCGACCAAGACCGTCGTTCGTCCCGAGGCTTGTGCCCGGCGACGTCCACCGACAGGGTTGCGAAGTCCCTGACGCTTGCCGCGATGAGCCTCGGTTACGCCGTCGTCCAGCTCGACGTCACCATCGTCAACACGGCCTTGAACAGCATCGGCGCCTCTCTCGGCGGCGGGTTGTCAGGGATGCAGTGGGTTGTCAGCAGCTACACGATTGCGTTCGCGGCCTTGATCCTGACCGCGGGCGCGATGGGCGACCGTGTGGGCGCGAAACGGATGTTCATGGCGGGCTTCGCCATCTTCACGGCCGCGTCGCTCACCTGCGCGCTGGCACCCGGCGCGGCGATCCTGATCGCGGCGAGGGCCGTGCAGGGGGTGGGTGCGGCCATCCTGGTCCCGAATTCGCTCGCCCTCCTCAATCACGCTTATGCCGATGAAAACGAACGCGGGCGGGCTGTCGGGATTTGGGCGGCCGGGGCAAGCATTGCCCTTACGGCAGGCCCGCTCGCGGGTGGCGCACTCATCGCTCTCGTCGGCTGGCGCAGCATATTCCTGGTCAATCTGCCGGTCGGTCTCGTCGGCCTCTGGTTGACGTGGCGCTACGCGACCGAGACCGCGCGCTCATCGCAGCGCCGGGAGTTCGATCTCTTCGGGCAAGCGGCGGCGATCGGCGCGCTGGGTTGTCTCGCCGGCGCGATCATCGAAGGCGGAGCCTTGGGCTGGAGCGATCCCGGGGTTCTCGCGGGTTTTGCCGGGTTCGCGGTCCTGGCTGCGCTGTTCGTGCTACAGGAATGGCGCGCGAGGCAGCCCATGCTGCCGCTCTCGCTTTTCAGGCATCGATTGTTCTCGCTGACGGCGCTCATCGGTCTACTGGTGAACGTGGCCTTCTACGGCCTGATCTTCGTGCTCAGCCTATATTTCCAGCAGGTCAACGGCTTATCCCCGTTGGTGACGGGCCTGGCCTTTCTTCCGATGATGGGCGCGGTGCTGCCGGCTAACTTGTTGGCTGCGCGCGCGGCCAAGCGGTTCGGCGCCGCCGCGATCATTGCGGCCGGCGCGAGCATCGCCGGCGCGGGCTGCCTCGCCCTTCTCGGCATCGATCGCGGCACGAGCTACTGGGCGATGTGCGCGCAGCTACTGGCGATGGGAGCCGGCCTGGGATTGCTGGTTCCGCCGCTCACGTCCACCTTGCTCGGCAGCGTGGAGAAATCGCGCTCGGGCGTCGCGGCCGGTGTTCTCAACTCCACCCGGCAAACCGGCAGCGTCTTGGGCGTCGCGTTGTTCGGGTCGCTCCTCGGGCAGGCGAACGCGTTCCTCCCCGGCGCCCGGACATCGCTGATCGTCGCCGCGATACTTCTGCTCGGCGCAGCCGTTGCCATCATGGTCGGCGGCCGCAAGCAGGAATAGGCTACACTTTGCCAGGAGACATCAACCTGGCAGGAAGGAGGCTCAGATGCCGGACAACTCTTCTGGGGCCAAGCCCAGACTGGTGGGTATCAACCACATCGCCCTCGAAGTCGGCGACGTGGAGCAGGCGCTGGCGTTCTACGGCCGCATCTTCAGCTTCACCTTGCGCGGCAAGAGCGAGGGCGCGGCGTTCATCGATCTCGGCGACCAGTTCATCGCCATGATGCAAGGCCCTGTCCGCCAACCGGCGGGACATCGCCATTTCGGCGTGGCGGTGGACGACCGTTCGGCGGTGCGCGCGCTGGCGGAGGCGGCGGGTGCGACGATGGTGGAGGGGCCGTTCCTTGACTTCCTGGACCCCTGGGGCAACCGGATCGAGGTGATCGATTACGAGCGCGTCCAGTTCACCAAGGCGCCGCACGTCCTGCGAGGCATGGGGCTCGAGCTCGGCAAGACCGACGAGGCCCGCAAAGAGCTCGCGGCAAAGGGAATGGCGGAGGCCTGAGCCGAACTGGACGATCCGGTCTCAGCGCGCCGTCGGGGCCGGCTCCATCTCGACCAGCTCGGCGAGCAGCCGCAGGCTTTCCCCCACCGGCTTGCCCGTCGTGTCGAGCACCAGTTCCGCGCGGCGATAAAGCGGCTCGCGGCTGGCCAGGATCGCGCGCAGGTCCTGCATCGCTTGCACGTTGTCCTGCATCGGCCGCAGATCGCCCTGCTCGACGACGCGACGCATGTGCTCCTCGGGGCTCGCCATGATCCAGACCGTGCGGCAGTAGCTCAGCAGCAGATCGAACGTGCCGGGTTCCGCGACCAGGCTGCCGCCGGTGGCGATCACCGCTGCCGACTGCGTGACCAGCCGGTGCAGCGCCACCCGCTCGAGCCGCCGATAGCCGGGCTGGCCTTGCCGCTCAAACAACGCGGCCAGGCTCATCCCGGCTTCGCGCTCGATCTCGCCGTCGAGTTCGTAGAACGGCACGCCCCGCTGTTCGGCCAGCAGCCGACCGAGCGTCGACTTGCCGGCGCCGCGCATCCCGACCAGCGCGATCCGACGCCTGCGCGCCGCCGGCCCGGTGCCGAAGCGTTCGAGCAGCATTGCGCGTGCCTCCTCCCGCTGGGCGCCGCTCAGCCGGAGCAGCAGCCCGTCCAGCGGTTCCGGCCGCTCGGCGAACAGCGACGCGGGCGGGATGTCGAGCGCTTGGCAAAGCGCGCGCAGCAGCAGGATGGAAACGTTGCCGCGGCCGACCTCCATCTGCGCGATGTAGCGTTCGGAGACGCCCGACCGCTCGGCGAGCAGCCGTCGCGGCATCCCGCGCTGCGTTCGGACGAGACGCAGCCGGTCGCCCACGGCCTGCAGGAAACCGGGGTCGTCCGGCTCCGCAGGGAGCGTCTCGGGCCGACCGTCGCGCGTTTCCGATGCCAAGATGGTGTTCTCCGGACGACGCGAAGGTCGCGGTCAGCGCACCGCCCCGAAAGAGGGCGCCCCGAGCCCGGGGCAGCTGCACTGCGCCCCGACCGGCGCTTGCGCTGGCAACTGGCAGACATACGCGCCCGCGTAGCAGGTGGCCCCGTATCCCGTCGGCCGCACGACGGTCGGGGTTCCGACGCAGCCCGCCAAGCCGCAAAGCGCTGCGACGATACCGAGACGGCGCAGGACACTCAGCAGCATGGAGTGAGCAGGCGTGTTCATGAGCAACTCCTAAGCGCCGGGGGACGCCGGCGGTTCATCTCGCACCCGCCGCCGCCAATCGTCCAGCACGGTCCGCAAGGTCGCCTCCCAGGGCGTGCGGGGCCGCCAACCGAGCAGAGATTGCGCGCGTGCGGCACTGCCACTGGCTGTCGGGATTTCCGACGGCCGCAGCAGCGCGGTGCCCGTCTCCACCCTCGCTTCGACCCCGGCAACCCGGCAGAGGGCGTCCAGCACGTCGCCCACCCGGCGCGGCGCGCCGGAGGCGATGTTGAAAACGATGCCGGCCTCGAGTGTCGGGGCGCGTAGGGCGGCCACGTAAGCGTCGCAAACGTCTTGCACATCAAGGAAGTCGCGTCGCGGCTCCAGCGCTCCCACCCGCAGCACAGGCGGCTGGAGTCCCGCCTCGATCCGCGCCACCTGCCGCGCGAAGGCGGCGACCACGAAGCTCGCCGACTGGCCCGCGCCGGTGTGGTTGAACGGTCGGAGCCGAACCGCTTGCAGGTCCTGCGTAGCGAGCGCCCCGAGCGCGAGGTCCGCTGCCGCTTTCGTCGCGGCGTAGGTGTTCGCCGGCGCCAGCAACGCGGTCTCGTCCAGCGCCTGGCCGGACCGGAACGAGCGCCCATACACCTCGGCGCTCGAGGCGAACACGAACCGGCACCCCGGCGCGTGCGCCAGGACCGCGCGCGCCAAGCCGAGCGTGCCGAGCAGGTTCACCCGCCAGGCTTGGTCGGGATCGCTGCCCGCGGCCGGAATGGCGGCAATGGCAGCGAGGTGAATGCAAGCGTCGGGTTTGAAATCGCCGACCAGCGCCGCAACGCCGGCCGCGTCGGTCACATCGAGCGGCAGCAATCCGGACCCGGCATCACCTAATCCGCTGCCGGCGATCTCGGCGCCCGGAAACGCCCGGCGCAGCGTCGCCAGCAGATGCCGGCCGACGAACCCCGCCGCGCCGGTGAGCAGGATCCGCGCGGGCTCCATCTCCGGCGATCAACCGGCGCGCCGCGCGCGGTGACGCGCGAGGTCCGCCTCCACCATTTCGGCCAGCATCGCTTCCAGCGTGACGGTCGGCGTCCAGCCGAGCACGCGGCGCGCCTTGTCCGCATCGCCCTGCAGCAGCTCGACCTCGGCCGGTCGCATCAACTCCGGCCTGGTCGTGACATGCGCCTGCCAATCAAGCCCGGCGCAGGCGAATGCGGTCGCCACCATCTCCCGGATCGGCACGCTCCGCCCGGTTGCGATCACGTAGTCGTCGGGCTGCTCCCGCTGCAGCATCAGCCACATCGCCGCCACGTAGTCGCGCGCGTGACCCCAGTCGCGCTTGGCGTCGAGGTTGCCAAGCGGCAGTTCGCGCGCCAGGCCAAGCTTGATCCGCGCCACGCCGTCGGTGACCTTGCGGGTGACGAACTCGATGCCGCGCAGCGGACTCTCGTGATTGAACAGGATGCCGGAGGAGGCGTGCAGCCCGAAGCTTTCGCGGTAGTTGATGGTCATCCAGTGCGCGTACAGCTTGGCCACCGCGTAGGGGCTGCGCGGGTAGAACGGCGTGCGCTCGTTCTGCGGCGTGGCCTGGACGCGGCCGAACATCTCCGACGAGGAGGCCTGGTAGAATCGCGTCTGTGGCCGGACGATCCGCACCGCTTCGAGCACATTGGCCGCGCCGAGGCCGGTGACGCCGCCGGTCAGCAACGGTTGTTGCCATGACGCGGCGACGAAGCTCTGGGCGGCGAGATTGTAGACCTCGTCCGGCTGGTGCGCCTCGACGATGCGGATCAGGCTGGAAAGGTCGGTCAGGTTGCCGTCCACCAGTCGGACATGGTCTAGCACGCCGAGCCACCGCAGCCGTTCGCCGATTACGTCGGAAGAGGCGGAGCGGCGCATCAGGCCGACGACCTCGTATCCCTTGCCGAGCAGCAATTGGGCGAGGTAGGCGCCGTCCTGGCCGGTGATGCCGGTGATGAGTGCGGTGGGCATCGTCATGCGTTAGACGATCGGTGAGATGTTCACAACGTCCCTTGCCGCGCCCGCGGATGGGGTCGATTGTGCCGGCACCAGCATCGGGACGCGGGCATGAAGGTCAGGATCGAATACTGCGGCATGTGAGGCTACGAACCGCGAGCCCGTGAGGCCCGCGACTTGATTGCCCGTTCCGCGCCGGGCGCGGAGGTGTCGCTCGTCAAGTCGGGCGGCGGCGTGTTCGAGATCGCCGTGGACGGCGCGCTGCGTTACTCGAAGAAGGAGACCGGTCGGTTCCCGACGAACGACGAGGTGCTTGCCGCGGTGTCGTAGGCGGGATGCCGTGTTTCACGACCGGCCATAGGTATCCTCGATCCGCACGATATCGTCCTCGCCGAGATAGGCGCCGGACTGCACCTCGATGAGGGTGAGCGGGATGCGGCCGGGGTTCTCGAGCCGGTGCACGGCCCCGAGCGGCAGGTAAACGCTCTCGTTCTCTCTGACCAACGTCTCCCGTTCGTCGCACGTGACGAGAGCGCTCCCGTTCACCACGACCCAATGCTCCGCCCGGTGAAAGTGCTTTTGCAACGACAGCTTATGGCCGGGTGTCACGACGATGCGCTTGACCTGGAAGCGGTCGCCCTCGATCAGGCTCTCGTAGAAACCCCAGGGCCGGTAGACGCGGTTATGCGCCACCGCCTCGTGCCGCCCGGCCTGCTTTAGCCGGTCCACAACCCGTTTGACGTCCTGCGCGTGATCGCGATGCATCGCCAGCACCGCATCCTTGGTCACCACCACCACGGCGTCGGACAGGCCCACCACGGCGGTCAGCACGCCGTCGCTGCGCGCGTAGCAATCGGAGGCGGCCTCCAGCACGACGTCCCCGAGCGCCACGTTGCCGCTGGCGTCCTTGTCGCCGAGTTCCCAGAGCGCGCCCCAGCTGCCGACGTCGGACCAGCCGAGGTCGGCGGGGATCACCGCCGCCCGATGCGTGCGTTCCGCCACGGCGTAGTCGAGACTGATATTCGGGCCGGCGGTGAATGGCTCGGGTGCCAGACGGATGAAGTCGAGATCCTGGCTGCGGTCCCCGACGGCCCGACGGACCGCCGCAAGCACGTCCGGCGCGTAGATTTCGAGTTCCTCGATCAAGGTTCGCGCGGTGAACACGAACATGCCCGAATTCCACAGATGCCGTCCCGAGGCGGCGAGCTTGGCAGCGGTCGGCGCGTCGGGCTTTTCGATGAAGCGTTCGAGAGCGTGGATGCCGGGCAGCCCGGGCAGCGGATCGCCCACTTCGATGTAGCCGTAGCCGGTTTCCGCCGCGTGCGGCTGCATCCCGAAGGTGACGATGCGCCCTTGCCGCGCCCCCTCGACCGCTTGCGCGAGCAGCCGATGCAGCGCTTCCGCGTCCGTGATCGCCGAGTCGGCGGCCATCATCCACAGCACCGCGTTCGGATCGGTCTCCGAGACCAGCAGCGCCGCCGCCGCGATCGCCGGCGCGCTGTTGCGCCCCACCGGCTCGAGCACGATGCGCGCGGCTTCGATCCCGGCAAGACGCAATTGCTCGGCGATCAGGAACCGATGCTCATTGTTGCAGACCACGACCGGCGGCGCGAAGCCCGGGCCTTGCGCCCGGAGCGCGGTCTCCTGGATCATCGAGCGCTTGGAAATCAACGGCCAGAGTTGCTTCGGAAAGCTCTCTCTCGATACCGGCCATAAGCGGCTGCCCGACCCGCCGGAAAGGATGACAGGCACGACAGTCTGATCGGTCATTCTGCAGCTCCGGAACAGCGCGCCCTCTTACTTTGCCGCGCGGCCGGGTTGAAGGGTCTCCGCTCCGTACCCGCGCTTACCGAACGATAATCTCCACTCGCCGGTTCTGCGGCTCGCGCACACCGGCCTTGGTCGGGACCAGGAGGTGCGTTTCGCCGAAGCCCTGCACCGCGATCGCGTCGCGCGGCACCCCGTCGCGGACCAACTCGGCGGTTACGGTCTGCGCCCGCCGAACCGACAGGCGCTGGTTGTACTCGGGCGTGCCGGACGTGTCGGTGTATCCGTTCACCTCGATGCGGGTGTACTGCACCCGCGTCGAGTTCTCGGCCGCCTCGCGAATGATCTGCCGGCCGCGATCGGTCAGATCCGCCCGGTCCCAGTCGAAGAACACCAGGTAGGAGCGGGCCGGCGCGGGGGCCGGTGCCGCGGCGGGCGCCGGCGCGGGCGCGGGCGGCGGGGCGACGTTGAAGGCATAGCGCACGCCGAGCATGACGGATTGGTTGTACTGGTTGCGCAGATCGAAATTGCCCGGGCTGGCCGTCGGCGGCGTGCCCTGCACGACGTTCGCCCTGAACCCGGTCGGGCCGATCGTCTCGAAGAACCGGTATTCCGTCGTCACGGAAAGCCCGGGCACGTTGGGGACCGGGAAGGACAGCCCGGCGATGGCCTGGTACGCGAAGTTTCCTTCGGTGTCGTTCGCTCTCAGGCCAAACGGATAATTACTGCCGGTTGCGGTGATGTTGTCGAGATTGGTCCAGGCATACCCGGCGCCGATGCCGAGATAGGGGTAGAGCCACGGGAAGCCGATGTCCAAGTCAAACAGCGCGTTGGCCATGACGCCGTAGGAGCGCAGGTCGCCGTTCAGCTCAGTCGGGAACGCCGTCCCGCTCAAATGGCGAGGCGAGGACTGCCGGTAGTCGCCCTCGAGTTCGATGCGGACTCCGTTACCGAAGCCGTAGCCCAAGCTGCCCACGCCGACGAAGCCGTTCGTGTCCGCGAAATCAAGCTTGCCTGTACGCAGCCCCGGCGACGAGCGCACGGCCGTCCGTTCCAGGAAATTGTAGCCGCCCCCGGCGCCGATATAGAGGCCCTGGAAAGGCTGCGCCCGGGCGACGACGGGGCTCGCCAGTAGGCTCGCTGCGAGCAGAGCAACACGGAACCGCATTTGTCCCCTTCCTTCATCCCGTGCCGCAGCGCAGCACAAGATGCTTCGCTAGCACGGGTTCGTCGCCGCGTCCTAGGCGCTGGCGCTGATTTTCCTGACTGTATCCGTTCGACAACAGCGCGCCAGCGGGCTGCTCGAAATAGAAGCGGGGCGTCTCTCGACGCCCCGCCATGATAGCCGCCGATCGTGGATTTCGCCTCAGCGGATGATGATCTCCACCCGCCGGTTCTGCGGCTCGCGAACGCCGGGGCCGGTTTGAACGAGCAGATGCGTCTCGCCGAAGCCCTGGATGGTGATCGCGTTCCGCGGCACGCCGTCCTTGACCAGCTCGGCCGCGACGCTCTGCGCGCGGCGGACCGAGAGCCTCTGGTTGTAGGCCGGGGTGCCCGAGGTGTCGGTGTAGCCGTTCACCTCGAGACGCGTGTACTGCACGCGGGTCGAGTTCTGCGCCGCCTCGCGAATGATCTGACGGGCGCGGTCGGTCAGGTTGTAGCGATCCCAGTCGAAGAACACGAGGTAGGAGCGCGACGGGGCCGGGGCGGGGGCAGCCACCGGCGCCGGAGCGGGCGGCGGCGGCGCTGCCGCGTTGAAGGCGTATCGGACGCCGAACAGGACGCTGTGGTTGCTCTGGTTGCCCTGCTTTGACTCGATGTAGCTGCGCCCTCCCGCCGTGTCGATCGCGCCGTGGTACTTGGGGCCATCCAGCACGCCGAAGTAGCGATACTCCGTCGTCAGATAAAGGCCCGGAACCGCCTGGATCGGATAGGCGACACCGAAGATGCCCTGGTAGGCGAACTCCCCGGCGGTGTCGTTGGACTTCTGGAAATACGGGTAATTGGTGCCGTAGGTGTGGAGATTGAGGAAGTCGGTCTGCGCGTAACCCGCGCCGACACCGATATACGGCTGCACGGGAAGCGAAAGGCCGAACAGGAAGCCAGGATCGAAGTCGTAGAGCACGTTGCCCATGCCGGCGTAGGTCAATTCGTTGCCGCCCGAAGCCGTCGGGAACGGTGTTCCGTTGGTGTGGCGCAGCCTGTTCTCTCGGTAGCTGCCTTCGATTTCCACCCGCAGGCCGTTGCCAAAGCCGTAACCCACGCTCACCAGCCCGACGATGCCCGTATCGTACTGCTTCTTGAGGCCGGAGTTCACGCCCAGCGGCACGCCGGCGAAGCCGGAACCGAACACGGCTCCGGCCCCCGGACCGCGATCGATCTGCACCCCGCGGATGTTCTGATCCTGCCTGAAGTTCACGCCCGCGCCGGCCCCGACGTAAAGCCCGTCCACCGGCTGCGCCTTTGCCGCAAATGGCGCGGCCAATATCGTCGCCGCTAGCAGCGCATTCCTAACACGCATTTCGCCCAACTCCTCGTTCGCCCGTTCTGACGCGGCAGGATGCACCCCGGCGGTGCCCCGTAAAGCCACGTTCTCTTGCCAATGAACGCAGCCGCAGCAAAATTGCATCCTAAGTTTCGAGGCTTGCCGGAGATATTTGCCTTCTGTGTCAACGTTGCCACAGCCGGTCCGAGACAATTAGTTCACCCGTCGCAATCGCAGGTAGAAATAAAAGGGGCGCCATGCGGCGCCCCGGAGCCTGCAACCTTGAATTGTCCAGATCTTATTGGATGACGATTTCCACTCGGCGGTTTTGCGGCTCACGCACGCCTGGGCCGGTCGGGACCAGCAGGTGCGTCTCGCCGAAGCCTTGGATGCTGATGGCACTCCGCGCCACGCCGTCCTTCACCAATTCGGCGGCGACGGCCTGCGCGCGCCTGATCGAAAGCCCCTGGTTGTACCTCGGCGTTCCGGACGTGTCGGTGTAGCCGTTCACCTGAATGCGAGTGTATTGCACGCGGGTCGAGTTCTGCGCCGCCTCGGCGACGATCTGCCGCGCGCGCTGGGTCAGGTTGTAGCGGTCCCAGTCGAAGAACACGAGATACGAGCGCGACGGTGTGACCACCGGCGCCGGGGCAGGGGGGGCCGGCGGAGGCGGGGGCGGGGCCGCGTTGAAGGCGTATTTCAGGCCGACCAGGAAAGTGTAGTTGTAGTCGTCCTCAGCCCCGATCTTGATGGGGATGCCGGCCCGATAGGCCGCTGTCGTCGTGCGGCCGCTATAATTACCCGAGTAATTGCGGTTGTCCGTTAAGCCCTCGAAGCGAAAGTCGGTGAACACCGAAAGCCCGGGCGCTTGCGGGATGGCGAAAGACACACCGACAATCCCCTGGTAGGCGAAGCTGCCTTCCGTGGAGTTGGCCGTGATAGTCGGGATGCCGGTCACGCGATTGTAGATGCGGACCGAACTGAACTCGGTCGCCAGTCCGCCGGCGCCCAAGCCAACATACGGAAAGATGATGTCGGAGCCGACGGTGAAATCCCAGATGGCGTTGACGAAGCCGCCGTATTTCTGCTCGTTGCCGCCGAAGCTGACCGTGTTGACCCCGATGCCTCGTCTGCCGCCGCCCAGGTCGTTGTGCAGGTAGAGGCCCTCGAGCTCGACCCGCGGTCCGCCGAACGGCGTGATCGCCCCGAAGCTGTAGCCGACGCTCGCCATCCCGGCGAAACCGTCGTCGAGCGACAGCTTGCCACGTACGTTGGCGGTGCCCGCCGGGGGAATCACCCCGCCACCCGCGATGGCGTTCGGAGGCGTGATAGATCGGATGGTCTCGTCCGACATGATGTTGGCGCCGATACCGCCGCTGACGTACAGACCGGGGATCGGCTGCGCCTTGGCCGCCAGCGGGGCGGCCAGCAAGGTCGCCGCCAGAAGCGCGCTCCGAAATCTCATTCTGCTCTCCTCACCTCTTCTGCGACCGTGGCCGGGCGTGGCGCCTTTTGGGTCAGGCCAGTCGGTGCCGAGAAGCTACCATCATCGTCGCGCTTGGGGAGAGGGTGTGATGCGTTATTCCCTCACTGTTGCCAATCTGCCGCAAAGGTTTCGCCCGAGACGATACCGAAGACGTCGAGCCAGGCAGCGCCAAGCGCGGCGTCGGCCTCGGCCATCGTCACCGTGACGCCGCAGGCGTGCAGGCTCGTCACCCCTGGCCCACGTAGCCCACAGGGAACGATGCCCTGGAAATGCCCGAGGTCGGGAGCGACGTTGAGCGCGACACCGTGCCAACTCACCCATCGGGTGACGCGCACGCCGATGGCGGCGATCTTCGCATCGCCGGTTCCATTCGGGTCCGCGACCCAGATGCCGACCCGGCCCTGACGGCGTTCGCCCCGTACCCCGAGCCGCGCGAGCGCGCGGATGAGCCACTCCTCGAGGCCCCGGACGAAGCTGCGCACGTCGCGCGGCTTGACCACCCCGTGCCGCCGCTCGAGGTCGAGCATTGTGTACACGGTCCGCTGGCCGGGTCCGTGATAGGTCCACTGGCCGCCGCGCCCGGCGGAGAACACCGGCAGCCGCGCCGGCGCCAGCAGGTCGTCGGGGTGCGCGGAGGTCCCGGCCGTGTAGAGCGGCGGGTGCTCGACGAGCCAGACCAGTTCGTCGTCCGCGCCGGTCCGGATGGCGGCGGCGCGGGCCTGCATCCGCCTCAGCGCCTCGGGATACGGCGTCAGGCCGGGCTCCACCCGCCACGCCGGTCCGCGCTCGGTGATTGATGCCGCCCCGCCCATCCGCTATACCCCGCCGCCCACGGTGCGGTCGTGGCGGAATGGTAGACGCGCAAGCTTGAGGTGCTTGTGGGGGCAACCCCGTGGAAGTTCGAGTCTTCTCGACCGCATGTCCTGCCTCCGTGCGCCGGCGCGCGTTGCCAGCGTCCCGCCGACCGCACATGCTCCGTCTGAGCGGAGGAACATGGCGATGGACGACGATTTCCGAAAGGCGGCGCTCGACTATCATCGCTATCCGCGACCGGGGAAGCTGCAGGTCGAGCCGACCAAGCGGATGGCGACGCAGCGCGACCTCGCCCTCGCCTACTCGCCCGGGGTCGCCGCCGCCTGCGCCGAGATCGTGGCCGACCCCCAGGCGGCCTACGATTACACCGCCCGCGGCAATCTCGTCGCGGTGATCTCCAACGGCACCGCCGTCCTCGGTCTCGGCAACATCGGCGCGCTCGCCGGCAAGCCGGTAATGGAGGGCAAGGCGGTGCTGTTCAAGAAGTTCGCCGGCATCGACGTGTTCGATATCGAGGTGGACGCGCAGGATCCAAGGCACTTCTGCGATGTGGTCGCCGCCCTGGAGCCCACCTTCGGCGCGATCAACCTCGAGGACATCAAGGCACCCGAGTGCTTCGCCGTCGAAGCCGACCTGCGCGCCCGCATGAACATTCCGGTGTTCCACGACGACCAGCACGGCACCGCCATTATCGTCGCCGCGGCGGTGCATAATGGGCTGCTCCTGCAAGGCAAGCGGCTGCAGGACGTGCGCCTCGTCACCTCCGGCGCCGGTGCCGCCGCACTCGCCTGCGTCGACCTGTTGTTCGCGATGGGGCTGCCGCCCGCCAACGTCGTCCTGACCGACATCCAGGGCGTGGTTCACGAAGGGCGCGAGGGACTCGATGCGAAGCTCGCACAATACGCGCGGCCCACCGAGGCGCGCGTATTGCGCGACGCTCTGGCGGGTGCCGACATCTTCCTCGGTCTCTCCGCGCCGCGCGTGCTCAAGGCCGAATGGCTCGGCCTGTTCGCCCCGAAGCCGCTCATCCTGGCGCTTGCCAACCCCGAACCCGAGATCCTGCCCGAAGCCGTGCGGGTCGTGCGCCCCGACGCCATCGTCGCCACCGGGCGCAGCGACTACCCCAATCAGGTCAACAACGTCCTCTGCTTCCCGTTCATCTTTCGCGGCGCCCTCGACGTCGGCGCGCGGCAGATCAACGAGCCGATGAAGCTCGCCGCCGTGCAGGCCATCGCCGAACTCGCGCGGATCGAGGCGAGCGAGGTGGTTGCGGCGGCCTATGGCGGCGCCGCACCGGTGTTCGGCCCCGACTACATCATTCCGAAACCGTTCGACCCGCGGCTGATCCTGCAGATCGCCCCGGCCGTCGCGCGGGCGGCCATCAAGAGCGGCGTCGCGCGCCGCCCGATCGAGGATTTCGACGCGTATCGGGAACAACTGGAACGATTCGTCTACCGCTCCGGCCAGCTCATGCGGCCGGTGTTCGAGGCGGCGCGCAAGGCCCCCAAGCGCATCGTCTACGGCGAGGGCGAGGACGAGCGCGTGCTGCGCGCCGTGCAGACGCTCGTCGACGACAACATCGCGGCACCCATCCTGATCGGCCGGCGGGCGGTGATCGAGCAGCGCGTGCGCGAGATGGGCCTGCGCATGAACCTGCGCGAAACGGTGCGCGTGCTCGACCCGACCCAGGACGCGGCATTGTTCGCCTCGCTGGTTTCCGACTACCAGCTGCTTGCCGGCCGGCGCGGCGCCCCGCCCGAGGCCGCCGCGCGGCGCGTGACCACGCGCAGCTCCGTCGCCGCCGCGATGCTGCTGCACGCCGGGCATGCGGACGCCGCGATCTGCGGCGGCAGCGGCAACTGGTGGCGGCAAGTCCAGTACGTGCTGCCGATCATCCCGCGATGCCCCGAGGCGTCGCGGGTCTACGCGCTCTCCTGCCTGATCCTGCAAACCGGGGCGCTGTTCGTCTGCGACACCCACATGATCGTCGATCCCACCGCCGAGCAGATCTGCGAGATGACGATGCTCGCCGCCGACGCGGTGCGCGATTTCGGTGTCGTGCCGAAGGCCGCGCTGCTGTCGCATTCGAGCTTCGGCGCCAGCGACTCGGCGTCGGCGCGCAAGATGCGCCTCGCACTCGGGCTGATCCGCGACCGCGCGCCCGCGCTCGAGATCGACGGCGAGATGCACGCCGACGCGGCGCTCTCCGAGGCGATCCGGGACCGCGCCGTGCCCGACAGCAAGCTATCCGGCACGGCGAACCTGCTGGTGATGCCGACCCTGGATGCCGCGCACATCGCGTTCAACATGCTCAAGGCGGCGGCCGACGGCCTGCCCATCGGGCCGATGCTGCTCGGCATGTCGAAGCCGATCCACGTGCTGGTGCCGAGCGTGACCGCGCGCGGCATCGTCAACCTGAGCGCGCTCTCGGCGCAAGCGGCGCAGGCGCCTGGGGAGCCGGCGCGCGCGGCGGCGCCGGAAGCGGTCGCGCGCGGGCTGGCGGTGGTCTGATCCGATGGACAAGGACGAGGGGATAGAACTGATCGCGCAGGTCGGCGGCAGCTTGCACAAGGGCCGCTACACGGCGGACCGGCACGGCGTCATCACCGTATGGCACCCAGAATACGGCGAGAAGATCACGCAGCGGGGTGGCACCAACACGCTGGCGATCGCGCGGTCGCTGTTCAAGCAACTCATCCGCGAGGGCGAGAAGGCGAAGTGACCGCGCTCAAGCGGGAAGCGCCGACCACGCCGCGAGCCGGCACCAGCCGCAGGCGCGAGCAAGTCAAGGCGCTCAACCGTGCGGCGATCCTGGCCGCGGCGCGCGAGGTGTTCGCCGAACTCGGCTACGAGGCCGCCAGCGTGCGCGACGTCATCCGCCGCACCGGCCTCGCCTCGGGCACGTTCTACAACTATTATCGCTCCAAGGAGGAGGTGGCGAAGGCGCTGGCCTCCGATACGGCCGACCGGCTCCGGCCCATCCTGGAGACATGCCGCGCGCAGGCGACGGATTTCGAGCGTTATCTCGACGGCATCATGCGCGCCTACTTCCAGTTCATCATCGACGAGCAACGGGCGCGCCGCGCCGAACATCCGCCGTCGGGCCGACGCACGCGCGTGCGCTTCGAGACGCCGGCGCATAGCGCGGTCTACGACGAGGTGGAATCGTCGGTGGCGCTGGCGGTGGAGCGTGGATTGCTGCCGCAGGTGGACAGCGGCTATCTCGCCGCCGCGGTCATCGGCGTCGCGCGCGAGGTTGGCGAGAAGATGCTGCGGCGCGAGCCGCCGGATATCGAGGGCGCCGCGTCGTTCGCGGTCGGCTTGATATTGCGAGGGCTGCGCGACCCCTCACCCCGACCCTCTCCCACAAGGGGAGAGGGAGCCGAGTCCCCCTCCCCTTGTGGGAGGGGTTAGGGGAGGGGTGCGGGATCAGCCCGGAATGCGCACCGGCAACGCCTTGATCCCGTGGATGAAGTTCGAATACACCCATTTCGGCGGCCCGAGCACCTCGACCTCCGGATAGCGCGGCAGTAACTCTTCCCAGAGTATTTTCAGCTGCAACTCGGCGAGCCGGTTGCCGACGCAGCGATGGATGCCGAAGCCGAAGGAGAGATGTTCGCGCGGGCGGGTGCGGTCGACGACGAAGCGCTCCGGCTCGGTGATCGCGCTGTCGTCCCGGTTGCCCGAAATGTACCACATCACGACCTTGTCGCCGGCGCGGATCTGCTTGCCGCCGACCTCGACGTCGGCGCGCGCGGTGCGGCGCATGTGGATCACCGGCGTCTGGTAGCGGATGATCTCCGGCACCATGCCGCCGACGAGTGTCGGGTTCTCGCGCAGCTTGCGGTATTCGTCCGGGTTCTCGCTCAGCGCCCAGAGTCCGCCCGACATCGAGTTGCGGGTGGTGTCGTTGCCGCCCACGATCAGCAGCGCCAAGGTTCCCATGAACTCGTTCGGCGACAGGTTCTTCGTCGCCTCGCCATGCGCCAGCATCGAGATCAGGTCGAAGCGCGGCGGCGCGGCGGCGCGCTCGCTCCACAGGCCGGACATGTATGCGGCCATCTCGCGAAGCACGGCGAACCGCTCCTCCTCGGAGTGCACGGGGCTCTCCGGCGCGTGCACGTTGCAGATCGCGACATCCGACCAGTAGGTGAGCTTCTCGCGCTCGTCGAACGGGAAGTCGAACAGGGTTGCCAGCATCATCGTGGTGAGCGGGACCGATACGCGCGCCACCCAGTCGAAGCTCTCGCCGCGCGGCAGCCCGTCCAATACCTGGCGGGTGCGCTCGCGGATCAGGCTCTCCATGTTGGCGAGGTTGAGCGGCGCCACGATCGGGCTGACGACCCGGCGCTGCTCGTCGTGCCGGGGCGGGTCCATGCGGATGAAGCTCGGCCGGGACATGCTCTTCGGCTGGTCCTCGATCTGGATGCCGCCGAGATCGTTGTCGGATGAAAAGACGTGATGGTTGACCTCGGCCTGCACGATGTCCTTGTAGCGCGACAGCGACCAGTAGGGGCCGAACGGGCTCCCGGCCGTGTAATGAACCGGCGCCTCGCGCCGCAGCCGCTCGAAATACGGGCGCCAGGTGTCGCTCTCGTAGATGGCGGGATCGCTGACGTCGAACTTGTCGAGCGGGATGGAGCCGACGTCCTTGCCTGGCTCGTAGCCGACGGGCGCGTTCATGGTGCTTTCTCCTGGCTCAGCTCGGGATGCGGACGGGCAGGGTGGCGATGGTGCGCAGCAGGTTGGAGTACAGTCGCGTAGGCGCGCCCACCACCTCGATCACCGGGAACCGCTTGAGGATTTCCTCCCAGAGAATCGTGAGCTGCAGTTCGGCGAGGCGGTTGCCGACGCAACGATGGATGCCGAAGCCGAAGGAAAGGTGCTGGCGCGGACGGGCGCGATCGATGACGAACGCGTCCGGCTGCTCGATCGCTTCCTCGTCGCGATTGCCCGACAAGTACCACATCGCCACCTTGTCACCCCGGCGGATGGTCTTGCCGCCGACCTCGGTGTCCGCGAGCGCAGTACGGCGCATATGGATCACCGGCGTCTGCCAGCGCAGGATCTCCGGCACCAGCGTGGGGACGAGCGTCGGGTTCTCGCGAAGCTTGCGGTACTCGTGCGGGAACTGGTTGAGCGCCAGCAGCCCGCCGGAGATCGAGTTGCGCGTGGTGTCGTTGCCGCCGACGATGAGCAGCATGAGGTTGCCGAGAAACTCGTGCGGCCGGGAGGGCAGGTCGCGTGTCGCCTCGCCGTGCGCCAGCATCGAGATCAGGTCGGGCTTCGGTGGCAGGCGCTGCCGCTCGTAGAACAGCTCCGTGAAGTAGGCGAGGGCCTGTTGCAGCACCGCGTCTCGCTTCGCGTGGCTGTCGATCTCGGTCCCGGCGCGCAGGTTCACGGTGGCGACGTTCGACCAGTAGGTCAGCTTGCGCCGGTCCTCCCACGGGAAATCGAACAACGTCGCCAGCATCTGCGTCGTCAGCTCGATGGAAACGCGGTCAACCCAGTCGAACGTCTCGTTGCGCGGCAGTTCGTCGAGGATGCGCTCCGCGCGCTCGCGGATGGTGCCGGCGAGATTGGCGAGGTTCATCGGCGCCACGATCGGCGAGACCACGCGGCGCTGCTCGTCGTGCTTCGGCGGGTCCATGGTTATGAAGCTCGGCCGGCGGAAGTCCGGCGGCAGGTCGGCGAGCACGACGCCGCCGACCATCGAATCCGACGAGAACGCGTGCTGGTTGGTGTCGACCGCCATGATGTCGCGATACTTGGTGACCGACCAGAACGCGCCGTACATGCTGTTCTCCGTCCAGTGCACCGGGTCGTCGCGACGCAGCCGGGCGAAGAACGGATGCCAAGTGTCGTCCTGGTAAAGCTTGGGATCGCTCACGTCGATCTGGTCGAGCGGCAGGGACCACGCCTCATGAGACGGGTCGTAGCTGACCGGTGCGTTCATCGTTTCCTCCCATGGCCCGCTTGCGGACCTTTCTGTCGCCGTTTCTCCTTTCAGTGCGTCATCCCCGGGCTTGACCCGGGGATCCATTCCGCAGCGGCATCGGCATGGATTGCCGGATCAAGCCCGGCAATGACGGGAGTGGTGGGCGAGGTCGTCTTTACCCTGGAATGCGCACCGGCAGCTTGCTGATCCCGTGGATGAAGTTGGAGTAGATGCGCGTCGGCTCGTCCATCAGATCGATGCGCGGGAACCGCTTCATGATCTCTTCCCACAGAACCGTGAGCTGCAGCTCGGCAAGACGGTTGCCGACGCAACGGTGAATGCCGAAGCCGAAGGAGAGGTGCTGGCGCGCGCGCGGGCGGTCGACGATGAACTGGTTCGGGTTGTCGATAGCGTCCTCGTCGCGGTTGCCGGAGACGTACCACATGCACACCTTCTCGCCGGCGCGAATCGTCTTGCCGCCGACCTCCGCATCGGCGAGCGCCGTGCGGCGCATGTGCACGATGGGCGACTGCCAGCGGATGATCTCGGAGACCATGCTCGGGATCACGCCGGGGTTGGCCCGCAGCTTGGCATACTCGTCCTGGTGCTTGTTCAGCGCCCACACGCCGCCCGACATGGAGTTGCGCGTGGTGTCGTTGCCGCCGACGATCAGCAGGGTCAGGTTGCCCAGGAACTCCATCGGCCGCGTCGGCAGGTCGTGTGTTGCCGGGTCGTGCGCGAGCATCGAGATAAGGTCGGAACCCGGCGCCTGCTTCTGCCGCTCGTAGAACAACCCGGTGAACACGTCGAGGGCTTCGTTCAGCACCGCGAGCCGCTTGGCGTCGCTGTCGATCTCGGTGCCGGCATTGATGTCGACCGTCGCGACGTCCGACCAGTAGGTGAGCTTGCTGCGCTCCTGCAGCGGGAAGTCGAACAGGGTCGCGAGCATCATCGTGGTGAGCTCGATCGAGACGCGCTGTACCCAGTCGAACGTCTCGTTGCGCGGCAGCGCATCGAGCACGCGGCCAGCGCGCTCGCGGATCGTGGCGGAGAAGTTCTGCAGGTTCAGCGGCGCCACGATCGGCGAGACCACCTTGCGCTGCTCGTCGTGCTTCGGCGGGTCCATCGAGATGAAGCTCGCGCGGCGATACTCCATCGGCGCGTCGCGGATCGAGATGCCGCCGAGATCGGCGCGCGACGAGAACACCTTGTGGTTGGTCTCGACCTGCATGATGTCCTTGAACTTGGTCACCGACCAGAACGAGCCGTACATGCCGTTCTCGCGCCAGTGCACCGGATCCTCACGCCGCAGCCGCTCGAAATAAGGATAGTAGACGTCGTTCTGGTACAGCTTCGGATTGGAGACGTCGATCTGATCGAGCGGTGTCGACCACGCGTCGGAAGTCGGATCGTAGTGCACCGGGGCGTTCATGCTGTTTCTCTCTCCGTTGTTCTCGTCGCGCTTAGGCCGGGATGCGCACCGGCAGGTGCGAAATGCCGTGCACGAAGCTGGAAAAAACCCGGGTGGGCGGTCCGACCACCTCGATCGCCGGGAAGCGCTTGAGGATTTCCTCCCACATGATCTTCAGCTGCAGCTCGGCCAGCCGATTGCCGACGCAGCGATGGATGCCGAAGCCGAAGGAGAGGTGCTGGCGCGGCCGCGCGCGGTCGATGACGAACGCGTCCGGCCGCTCGATCGCGTCGGGGTCCCGGTTGCCGGAGATGTACCACATCGCCAGCTTGTCGCCCTTGCGGATCGTCTTGCCGCCGAGTTCAAAGTCGGCGAGCGCGGTGCGGCGCATGTAGGCGAGCGGCGTCTGGTAGCGGATGATTTCCGGCACCATGCTCTCGACCAGCGCCGGGTTGGCGCGCAGCTTCGCGTACTCGTCCGGGTTCCGGTTGAGGAACAGCACGCCGCCCGAGATCGAGTTGCGCGTGGTGTCGTTGCCGCCGACGATGAGCAGGATCAGGTTGCCGAGGTACTCGCGCGGCGACATGTTCCGTGTTGCCTCGCCATGCGCCAGCATGGAGACCAGATCGGCGCGCGGCTCGGCGTTCACCCGCTGGTTCCACAGGTTCACGAAATAGCCGAGGCACTCGCGGAACACTTCCTCGCGCTTCTCCTCGCTGTCGATATAGCCGCCGGCCTTGAGGTTCATCGTCGCGCAGTCGGACCAGAACGTCAGCTTGCGGCGGTCCTCGTACGGGAAGTCGAACAGGGTCGCGAGCATCGAGGTGGTGAGCTCGATCGACACGCGGTCCACCCAGTCGAACGTCTCGCCGCGCGGCAAACTGTCGAGGATGTCGGCGACCCGCGCGCGGATGGTCTCCTGCAATTTGGCGAGATTGGCGGGGGCGACGATCGGCTGCACCACGCGGCGCTGGTCGTCGTGCTTCGGCGGATCCATCGCGATGAACATCGGCAGCTTCAGTTCCTCGGGACGGTCGAGCAGCGTGATGCCGCCTTCCGAGGAGAGCACGCCGGGCGACAGCTCGGCCTGCATGATGTCCTTGTAGCGGGTCACCGACCAGAACGGTCCGATCTCGCTCTCGGGCTGGAAGTGCACCGGATCGTCCCGCCGCAGCCGCTCGAAATACGGCTGCCAGATATCGTCGCGATAGAGGGCTGGGTCGCTCACGTCGATGCGATCCAGCGGCTTGGAAGACGCATCCGCGACCGGGTCGAAACCAACTGGCGCATTCATCGCCGTCGCTCCTCGATCATTCCGCTGTTCAATGCTGGCCTTCGGGCATCCGCAGCACGATGCCGTCCAGATCGTCGCGCATCGGGATCTGGCACGACAGGCGCGAATTCGGCTCGGTGACGGCGGCGAAGCTCAGCATGCTGGCTTCCTGCGAGCCCGGTTCGGGCAGGCCGACCTTGTCGAGCCACGGCTCCTGCACGTAGACGTGGCAGGTGGCGCAGGCGCACTCGCCGCCGCAATCGGCGTCGATGCCGGGGACGTTGTTGTCGATCGCGCCGCGCATGAGCGACAGCCCAACGAGAACTTCCACCGGGTGTTCGTTGCCGTCATGCTCGATATAGGTGACCTTGGGCATATTTCTCCTCTCGCCGCGGCTTCGCTTCAGGCCGCGAGATCCTTCATCGATACTGACACGTCCGCGAGCTTCGCGCCCGGGATTTGCTTGCGCTTGCCGATCATGATCCGCCCCGCCATGAATTCAGGGAACGCGTTGACGGCTTCCACCGCAAGCAGGCGGTCGTCGGCTCCGAGATGGAACAGCGCGAACGCGCCGGAGCCGGGGTCGCCGCGCAGGACGGTCTCGGTGGCGCCCTGCGCGAGGCCGGCGATCTGCAGCCGCAGATCATACTGGTCCGACCAGAACCAGGGCACCTCGGGCGCCGGCGGCGCTCGGCCGCAGAGCGCCGCCGCGGCTTGCTTGGCCTGTTCGAGGGCGTTCGGCACGCTCTCCAGCCGCATCGTGCGGTCGTAGAGCGGAAGCGGGCGGCGGGTGCAGTCGCCGATGGCGAACACGGTGGGATCGGACGTGCGGGCCACCCGATCGACGACGATGCCGTTGTCGCAGGCGAGCCCGGCCTCGGCCGCCAGTTCCTGATTGGGCAGCGCGCCGACGCCGATCAGCACCGCATCGCACGGGACCAGGCCGCCATCCGAGAGGCGCACACCGGTGACCGCTCCGTTCGCACCCTCCAGCGCTTCGACGCCGGCGCCCAGCACGAATGCCACGCCTCGGCTGCGGTGCTGGTCGTGGAAGAACGTCGACAGCAGCGGGCCGGCGACGCGGGCCAGCAAACGGTCTTCGCGCTCGATCACGGTGGCGGCGGCACCGAGCGCGCGGGCGGAGGCGGCGACCTCCAGACCAATGTAGCCGCCGCCGATCACCGCCAACCGCTTGCCTGGACCAAGCACCGCCTTCAGCCGGTCGGCGTCGGCGTCGGTACGCAGCTCCAGCACGCCCGCGAGCGCGCGTCCCGGCAAGGCGAGCGGCCGCGCCCGGCAGCCGAGTGCCAGGATCAGGTGGTCGTACGCCAGGGTCTCCCCGCTTCCGAGCGCCACCGTTCGGCCGGCGCGGTCGATGCGGCTGACCGAGGTGCCCAGCCGGAGCGCGATGGCGTTGGTTTCGTAAAAGGCGAGGGGCCGCAGGGCGAGGCTGGCATGGTCGGCGTCGCCCTTCAGCCAGGCCTTCGAGAGGGGCGGGCGTTGGTAGGGTGGCACCGGTTCGGCACCGATGAGGGTGATGGGCCCCTTGCAGCCACACTGACGCAGCAGCGCGGCGACCGAGCCACCGGCATGGCCTGCTCCGACGATCACGACGTGTTCGCCTGAATGGCTCACGCCTATCTCCCTCAACGCGGCATTAGCAGCACAAAAATGACGGGGGCGTCAAGATTTCGTCGCTTTGGCGTCATCGCGCCGGGTCATTATGTCGACCTCATGCCGCCTCCTCCGAAACGTGGCCTGTTCGACATCCTCGGCGTGCTTACCCTGGTCGGGCTGGTGCTGCTCGCGCTCGCCGGTTGGTGGCTGTTCCCCTATTTGCAGCGCTCGCTTGCTTTCCAGGACTGCGTGGCGACCGGCCGCCTCAACTGTGCCACCGATCCGGCCAAGCCCAACGGCCGGTAGGCGGCTCTCATGGCGATGCGAGTCAGTCGGGCCGCACCGTGCGCCCCAGGGCGCGCTCGTAGACGCGGACCAGCGTACTGGTGTCGTCGCCGCCCATGCCGGCGGCGCGGGCCATGCGCATCAGGTTCATCACTTGCGGGCCGAGCATCCCGGGCACGCCGAGCTCGTCGGCGAGTTCGAGCGCGAGCCGGAGGTCCTTGTGCGCGAGATCGAGCGCGAAACCCGGCCGGTACTCGCCGGCGAACGCCTTGGCCGCCACCGAACGATAGGCCCAGGAGAAGCCGCTCGCGTTCTCGATCACCTGGTTGAGCTTGCCCATGTCGATGCCGGACATGGCGCCGATCGCCAGCGCTTCCGCCGCGGCAGCCATGTTGCTGAAGGCGAGCTGGTTGTTGATCAGCTTGGCGACCGAGCCGAAGCCCACGTCGCCCATGTGGATCACCTCCTTGCTGAACGAGGCGAGCAGCGGGCGTTGGGCCTCGAACACCGCCTCGTCGCCGCCCACCATGATGACGATGGTGGCGGCCTCGGCGCCCGTGACGCCGCCGCTGACCGGCGCTTCCAGCATCGGCACCTGCCTGGCCGCCAAGCCGTCGCGCACCCGGCGCGCCACGCTCGGCGCGTTGGTGCTGAGATCGATGAACACCGTGCCCGGACGGGCGTTCTCGCCGATCCCGCCCGAGCCGAGCGCCACCTCCTCGACGTGCCGGGGCATCGGCAGCGAGGTGAACACGACGTCGCACTCCCGTGCCACGTCGGCGACACTGCCGGCGGCGGTCGCGCCGAGCGCGGTGCAGGCGCCGGTCGCGCCCGCGTCGAGGTCATGCACGATGACCTCGTGGTTGGTGTTGCGGATGATGTTGCGGCACATCGGGCCGCCCATGTTGCCGACGCCGATGAAACCGACCTTCATCCTGGTGTCCTTTTACGTTCGTCCTGGCTCGACGATGATCTTCGCCTGATCGCCCGGGGTGGCAAGGGCCGCGAAGGCGTCGGCGACGCCGCCGAGCCCGACGCGACCGGTGAGGATCGGCGCGGCGTCGATCCGCCCCTCGGCGATGTTGCCGAGCGTGTGGGCGAACTCCTCGGCCGAGTAGCCGAGCACGAAGCGGAAATCGAGCTCCTTGGCGATCGCCGTGGCGGGCTCGAACCGGTCGGTCTGCATGCACACGCCGACGACGACGATCTGGCTGCCGGCCGGCACGGCCTCGGCGATCCCCTGCAGCACGCCGGGGACGCCGACGCACTCGAACACCACGGCGCGGCCGGGCTGTAGGCCCTGGGCAAAGGCGCGGGCGCGCCCGGCGCGGGTCTGCGGCACGCCGTAATCGGCCCAGCGGGCGTGCGGCGAGCCGTGCGCCGGATCGACCACGACGTCGGCGCCCAGTCGCTCCGCGAGCACCCGCCGGCCGAGCGCGAAATCGGCGGCGATCACCGGGCCGAAGCCGCGCGCCTTGAGGGCGGCGATCACCGCCAGCCCGACCGGACCGCAGCCGATCACCAGCGCCGCCGCGGCGCCGTCCAGCGCCGCGCTGGCGACAGCGTGCTCGCCGACGGCGAACGGCTCGGTCAGCGCGGCGTGCTCCGCCGGCAAGCCGTTCGGCACTTCGAGCAGCAACGCCTCGGTCAGCAGCATGCGCTCGGCGTAGCCGCCGGGGAATTGGTTGGAGTAGCCGATCACGTGCGCCCCGGTGCCGTCGAACAGGCGCGGCACGGAGATCACGAGCGTGCCCGGCTTCAGGCGGCGCTGCGTCCCGGGGCCGTAGTCGAGGATCTCCGCCGAGAACTCATGGCCGAACACCACATCGGCGTCGGCCCGCATCGGATGCTCGACGCCGGCCTGCTCGTAGACGCGCGCCAAGGTCTGCGGGAACTGCAGCGCATGGAGGTCCGACCCGCAGATGCCGCAGGCGCAGGTGCGGACCAGCACCTGCCCGGGTCCGGGCGTCAGATCGGCGATGTCGTCGCAGACGATCCTGCCGCCGCGACCGATGGCTGCCCGCATGACCCGCTTCCCCGTTGCCCTCCGCCATGACACTCCTTCGGCGGCGGAGGGGCAAGCACAAGGGCGGTTCTAGGGATGGCTGTCCGGGTGATTGTTGCCACCCTGGCCGCCGGTCGTCAGATCGTTGGCGGTGCCTGGCGAGCCCTCGAGATTGGTGCTCTTGGCCGAGCTGACGCCGTGGATCTGGTCGCAGGCGGACAGAGTCGCGGCGAGCAGAAGGGAAG